>Ga0208694_1000356_pt1 | contig 69184 bp, 55 predicted proteins | sample AD_UKC078_MetaG_FD_184442 | JGI IMG/M metagenome (GOLD analysis project Ga0208694, IMG submission 184442) | Active sludge microbial communities of municipal wastewater-treating anaerobic digesters from USA - AD_UKC078_MetaG (SPAdes) (version 2) | ecosystem: Engineered > Bioreactor > Anaerobic >...
AAATCGTGTCTCAATATTTAATTTTGTGAACACTACAACAATTCACATTTTGTAATTTACAAAATGTAAATTACAAAATGTGAATTAAAAAATATAGATCATCTTGCCTATCCAACCAACACTTAAATTCAGCTACTTTTCGAAGAACTATAGTGATTCTTACTAATATCTAGTATATCAACACCTTCAACGCAATACCATTTGTTGTTTTAACAAAATAGACTCCATTTGAAAAATTCGCAACATCAATATAAGAGGTTTCAGAACTAATAGTTTTACTATATAGTCTTTCGCCTCTAATTGAGTATATTTCAACTGTTTGCCCAATACATTCAGGGGTAAGTGAAACCACAAGCCTATTGTAATCGCGTTGATAAAATGCGAAAAACCCATTTGATAAGCTTTGCTCTATACCCACAGGCTCTTTAATTTCAACTATTGTGCTACTTTGGATCTGTCCAAGTCCGTAATCTAAAATAAATGTGATATTCTCTTCACCGTGCCATAAATCGTTTGCACCCTGAAAAGTAATAATCCAACCGGTTTTGAAAACTTCTATATTCGAATTTCCTTCCCAGCTTAAATTCAAATTATCAAAATTTATCGCAGTGATATATTCTGTGAAATCAACATGCAACAATGTAGCCTGTTCAAACTCAAATCGCTCTGGTAAGTTCATTATTGGTTCATACTGATAGTCCACTTTGATTAATTTAAAGTCGTCAAAATAAAAACCATCGTGATTTACAGACCCATCGCTATCGAGTATGAAACGTATATAAATTATTTTCCCCAAATATTCCTCCAATGATACATTCTCTTTAACCCAACCATTTTCTCCATCATATACAGGTTTCCCAAGATCTTGATTATTTGTCCCACTGTGAGTATATAAGCCTTCAAGAGGTATCCATTGTGCATTGTTTTCAGAAACCTGAAACTGAGCATAATCATATTTTCTTTCAATTTGCCATTTTGCCCAAAACTCAACACCTGCATATGCTGCGTTACTCAGATCTACTGAATTTTTATAGTTAATAGTTGTCGTTGTATTGCTTGGATAATTTCCATTGGGCGAATCGGTAATTGATTTTGTGGGTGAATGATAACTTGAAGTTGTGGTATTCCAAGAAGTCGAAACCCAATTATCCATAGTTTCACAATTATCGTCAATCTCGACAATAGTCTCTCCGTAAAGTTTTGTTATAGTATCGGTTTTAACGTATAATCCGTTATTTACATGAACAGCAAAAACTACTCTTGAGCCCTGCGCAATATTTTCTTTCAAACTTAACTGAATTGAACCACTATCCTCGTCTAATATGCTCATATTACTAAACGTTAAGGAATCACCAACTGAAAGTATATTGTTTGAAACAGGCGTTATTGAAACTGAAAAATTTGCACTTTCAACCCAACCTAATGATTTCAGATTAAACGTAAAATCATATATGTGCGAATCTATAGTTAAATCAGAAAGATCAATTATTTCGGCATAAGCAAGTGCAAAGCGCATGATGTACAAATTCATTTCAGTGTGTCCTGCACAAATTGCTTCTATTTTATTCATAGCGGGCCAGAAACCGTCAGCAGGACTTCCTGCCTCAGGAGTGAATGACAATATTTTATTTTTTGTTGTTTGCTCGCCATAAAACCAGTCGTCACTACCACCATTAGAGAGATAACTAAGTGTTTGATAGCATGTTCCATACTCATATCCGTTTTGTTTTGTCATTCGTTTGGCATACTCTACAAAGACAGATGAGTCTGGGGTTAAGATATTTTCATAACCCCAAGGATAAATCAGTATATCGCTATAAGTATGATTGTTGAGCGCTAACTTAAATTGACGCGATTCGCAGAAATATTTTATATTTTGTGTCTCTGGCTCACTAAAAGGAGCTGTACCTCGATACGTTTCTGCACTTCCGTTAGGCGATGATCCGTAGTTGTCGTAACCCCACATATATCCAAAATTCCTGTTCAAGTCCACACCCATTGATCCTCCATTATTGCGACGATTTTTTCGCCACATGCCGCCCCCATTAGGATTATTTATTTCATTGTAAACATACCCGTCTGGATTAACACAGGGAATGAAATATATCTCCAAATTATCAACTAAAGCTTTTATTTCTGGGTTTGTATTGTAATTTTCTAACAAATACCACATTTGAAAAAGCATTTGCTGCATTCCGGCAGGCTCTCGCGCATGTGTCAGTGCGTTATATAATACTTTTGGCTTATCTTGATCTACATCAGGATTGTTTGAAATACGTACCCAATGTATAGGTCGTCCTTCAATAGTCGGTAATAAGGGACTGACAATATTTTTTGCCGATATTAAATTTGGAAAAAGATTTCGCATTTTGTCGAGTTCTGCAAGTATTTCACTATAACTGTGATAACCTCCAAGTGTTCCGAGCGTGAAATTTACAGGTGTTACAACACCATCTATGTTACGATTTGCATTTCTCATCTCAAGATTCATCTCATCAACGTTAAATCCTTTGTTACGATTTACGTAATAAGACTCTAAATCATCGACAAGAACTTCAGTTTCGATACCTATTTCTTTAATCTTAGCAAAATCTTGTTCCGATAACTCTGTAATAAAATAGTTCCCGGGTTTCAACTCAGTACTTTCAAGAGTCAATCCATTAAGCATTAATGCATTATAATGTTCGGTTGTCTTTGCAAAGACTTTAACTCTCAAATATTTTTGACTCTGACCTGATAGAAACAGTGCTTGAGTCAATAAAAGCAGAATACATAAAAATTTTCTCATTTCATTTTTTATTAATATTTAATATATTAATACCTTTAACGCAATACCATTTGTTGTTTTAACAAAATAAACTCCATTTGAAAAATTCGCAACATCAATATAAGAGGTTTCAGAACTAATAGTTTTACTATATAGCTTTTCCCCTCTAATTGAATATATTTCAACTGTTTGTCCAATACATTCAGGGTTAAGTGAAACCACAAGTCTATTGTAATCGCGTTGATAAAATGCGAAAAACCCATTTGATAAGCTTTGCTCTATACCCACAGGCTCTTTAATTTCAACTATTGTGCTACTTTGGATTTGTCCGGATCCATAATCTAAAATAAATGTGATATTCTCTTCGCCGAGCCATGTGTCGTTTGCACCTTTAAAAGTAATAATCCAATCGGTTTTGGAAACTTCTATATTTGAATTTCCTTCCCAACTCAAGTTCAAATTATCGAAATTTATTGTGGCGATATATTCAGTGAAATCAACATGCAACGATGTAGCTTGTTCAAACTCAAATCGTTCTGGTAAGTTCATTGTTGGTTCAAGCTGATAATCCATTTTCATTAATTTAAAGTCATCAAAATAGAAGCCATCGAGACTTACTAAATCATCGCTAACGAGTATGAAGCGTAGATAAATTGTTTTTCCTAAATATTCCTCCAAAGAAATATATTCTTTAACCCAGTCACTTGATCCATCATATACAGGTTTCCCCGGATCTTGATCTTCTGTCCCACTGTGAGTATATAAGCCTTCAAGGGGTACCCATTGCTCATTATTTTCAGAAACCTGAAGCTGAACATAATCAAAGTTTTTTTCAATTGTCCATTTAGCCCAAAACTCGATATTAGCATATGAAGAATTGCCAAGATCTATCGGATTTTTGTAATTAATGGTTGTCATTGCGTTGGTTGGATAATTCCCGTTAGGCGAATCGGTAATTGATTTTGTGGGAGAATGATAACTTAAAATTGTGGTATTCCATGTCTCTGAAATCCAATTATCCATAGTTTCACAATTATCATCAACAACAGCAATAAGCTCTCCGTAAAATTTTGTTATGGTATCGGTTTGAACATATACACCATTGTTTACATGAACAGCAAAAACTACTCTTGAGCCCATCGTAGTATTTCCTTTCAAACTTAACTGAATTGAACCACTCTCCTCGTCTAAGACATTCATATTGCTGAACATTAAGGAGTCTCCAACTGAAAGTATATTGCTTGAAACAGGCGTTATTGAAACTGAAAAATTGGCGTTTTCAACCCAACCTAATGATTTTAAATTAAATGTAAAATCATATGTGTGCGAATCTATAATTAAATCAGAAATATCAGTAATTTCAGAATAAGGAAGTGCAAAGCGCATGATGTACAAATTCATTTCAGTGTGTCCCGCACAAAGTGCTTCTATTTTATCCATTGCGGGCCAAAAACCATCAATAGGATTTCCTGCCTCAGGAGTGAATGCCAATACTTTATTTTTTGTTGTTTGCTCGCCATAAAACCAGTCGTCACTATCGCCATTAGTTAGATAAAAAAGTGTTTGATAACATGTACCGTAGATATATCCGTTCTGTTTTGTCATTCGTTTGGCATACTCTATAAAGACAGTGGAGTCGGGGGTTAAGATGTTTTCATAACCCCAAGGATAAATCAGTATGTCGCTGTAAGTATGATTGTTAAGCGCTAGTTGAAATTGACGCGATTCACAAAAATATTTTATATTTTGTGTCTCTGGCTCACTAAAAGGAGCTGTTCCACGATACGTTTCTGAAGTTCCGGTAGGTGATGACCCCAAATTATCGTATCCCCACATATATCCAAAATTTCTGTTCAAGTCCACACCAATTGAACCATCACCATTATTGCGACGATTTTTTCGCCACATGCCGCCCCCATTAGGATTATTTATTTCATTGTAAACATACCCGTCTGGATTAACACAGGGAATGAAATATATCTCCAAATTATCAACTAAAGCTTTTATTTCTGGGTTTGTATTGTAATTTTCTAACAAATACCACATTTGAAAAAGCATTTGCTGCATTCCGGCAGGCTCGCGCGCATGTGTTAATGCGTTATATAATACTTTTGGCTTATCTTGATCAACGTCAGGATTGTTTGAAATACGTACCCAGTGTATAGGTCGTCCTTCAATAGTCGTTAATGAGGGATTGACAATATTTTTCGCTGATATTAAATTTGGGAAAAGATTTCGCATTTTGTCGAGTTCTGCAAGTATTTCACTATAACTGTGGTAACCTCCAAGTGTTCCGAGCGTGAAATTTACAGGTGTTACAACTCCACCTATGTTACGATTAGCATTTCTCATCTCAAGATTCATCTCTTCTACGTTAAATCCTTTGTTACGATTTACGTAATAAGATTCTAAATCGTCAACAAGAATTTCAGTTTCTATGCCTATTTCTTTAATCTTAGCAAAATCTTGTTCCGATAACTCTGTAATAAAGTAGTTACCGGGTTTCGACTTAGCACTTTCAAAAGCCAACCCATTAAGCATTAATGCATTATAATGTTCGGTCGTCTTTGCAAAGACTTTAACTCTCAAATATTTTTGACTCTGACCTGATAGAAACAGTGTTTGAGTCAATAAAAACAGAATAAATAAATTTTTTCTCATTTCATTTTTTATTAATTGGTTATCAGTAATATATAATACCGATTAGACATCTACTATAGTCTAAACTTCGTTATCTCTCTTTTGGACTATGTGTCTGTAACATCAGCATTTAGCCCTAACTCCGCTCTATGCGTAGTCTGGGGTGAACAATGCGAAAAAAGAAAAGGAACAGTACTCTCATATCTGTATCAATTAGCAATTAACAATCAAGTTAAAAGGTAAAAGTTGAAAGTAAAAAGTACTTTCTCCTTTTACCTTTTTCCTTGTAACTTTAAGTTAGTATATCAACACCTTTAACGCAATACCATTCGTTGTTTTAACAAAATAAATTCCATTTGAAAAATTCGCAACATCAATATAAGAAGTTTCAGAATTAATAGTTTTACTATATAGCTTTTCCCCTCTAATTGAATATATTTCAACTGTTTGTCCAATACATTCAGGGGTAAGCGAAACCACAAGCCTATTGTAATCGCGCTGATAATATGCGAATAATTCATTTGATAAGCCTTGCTCTATACCCACAGGCTCTTTAATTTCAACTATTGTGCTACTTTGGATTTGTCCGGATCCATAATCTAAAATAAATGTGATATTCTCTTCGCCGAGCCATGTGTCGTTTGCACCTTTAAAAGTAATAATCCAATCGGTTTTGGAAACTTCTATATTTGAATTTCCTTCCCAACTCAAGTTCAAATTATCAAAATTTAATGTGGCGATATATTCTGTGAAATCAACATGCAACGATGTTGCTTGCTCAAACTCAAATCGTTCTGGTAAGTTCATTGTTGGTTCAAGCTGATAATCAACTTTAACTAATTTAAAGTCATCGAAATAGAAGCCATCAAGATTTAATAAATTATCGCTAACAAGTATGAAGCGCAGATAAATTGTTTTTCCCAAATATTTCTCCAAAGATATATTTTCTTTAACCCAGTCACTATTTCCATCATATATCGGTTTCCCCGGATCTTGATCTTCTGTCCCACTCTGAGTATATAAGCCTTCGAGGGGTATCCATTGCTCATTATTTTCAGAAACCTGAAACTGAACATAATCAAAGTTTTTTTCAATTGTCCATTTAGCCCAAAACTCAATATTAGCATATGTTGAATTGCTAAGATCTATCGGATTTTTATAATTAATGGTTGTCGTTGAATTGGCTGAATAATTCCCGTTAGGCGAATCGGCAATTGATTTTGTGGGAGAATGATAACTTAAAGTTGTGGTATTCCATGTCTCTGAAATCCAATTATCCATAGTTTCGCAATTATCATCAATCTCGGCAATAAGCTCTCCGTAAAATTTTGTTATTGTATCGGTTTGAACATATACACCGTTATTTACAAGAACAGCAAAAACTACTTTTGAGCCCGGTACTGTATTTGCTTTCAAAACTAATTGTATTGAACCACTATCCTCATCTAAGACGTTCATATTGTTGAACATTAAGGAGTCACCAACTGAAAGTATATTGCTTGAAACAGGCTTTATTGAAACTGAAAAATCTGCATTTTCAACCCAACCCAATGATTTTAGATTAAACGTAAAATCATATGTGTGAGAATCTATAATCAAATCAGAAAGATCAGTAATTTCAGAATAAGGAAGTGCAAAGCGCATAATGTACAAATTCATTTCAGTGTGTCCTGCACAAATTGCTTCTATTCTATTCATAGCGGGCCAGAAACCGTCAGCAGGACTTCCTGCTTCGGGAGTGAATGACAATATTTTATTTTTTGTTGTTTGCTCGCCATAAAACCAGTCATCACTACCGCCATTAGAGAGATATAAAAGTGTTTGATAGCATGTTCCATACTCATATCCGTTCTGTTGTGTCATTCGTTTGGCATATTCTACAAAGACAGTTGAGTCGGGGGTTAAAATATTTTCATAACCCCAAGGATAAATCAGTATATCGCTGTATGTATGATTGTTGAGCACTAACTTAAATTGACGCGATTCGCAGAAATATTTTATATTTTGTGTCTCTGGCTCACTAAAAGGAGCAGTTCCACGATACGATTCTGCTGTTCCGGTAGGTGATGACCCATTATTGTCGTAACCCCACATATATCCGAAATTTCTGTTCACATCCACACCCATTGAACCATCACCATTATTGCGACGATTTTTTCGCCACATGCCTCCTCCTTCCGGATTGAGTATTTCATTATGAACATACCCATCTGGGTTTACACAGGGAATAAAATATATCTCCAAATTATCAACTAACGATTTTATCTCTGGGTTTGAGTTGTAATTTTCTAACAAATACCACATTTGAAAAAGCATTTGTTGCATTCCGGCAGGTTCTCGCGCATGTGTTAATGCATTATATAATACTTTAGGCTTATCTTGATCAACGTCAGGATTGTTTGAAATACGCACCCAATGTATAGGTCGTCCTTCAATAGTCGTTAATGAAGGATTGATAATATCTTTTGCCGATATTAAATTTGGGAAAAGATTTCGCATTTTGTCAAGTTCTGCAAGTATTTCGCTATAACTGTGGTAACCTCCAAGTGTTCCGAGCGTGAAATTTACAGGTGTTACAACGCCATCTATGCTACGATTAGCGTTTCTCATCTCAAGATTCATCTCATCAACGTTAAATCCTTTATTACGATTTACGTAATAAGATTCTAAATCATCGACAAGAATTTCAGTTTCTATACCTAGCTCTTTAATCTTAGCAAAATCTTGTTCCGATAACTCTGTAATAAAATAGTTACCGGGTTTCAACTCAGTTCTTTCAAGAGCCAATCCATTCAGCATTAATGCATTATAATGTTCGGTTGTCCTTGCAAAGACTTTAACTCTCAAATATTTTTGACTCTGACCTGATAGAAACAGTGTTTGAGTCAATAAAAACAGAATAAATAAATTTTTTCTCATTTCATTTTTTATTAATTAGTTATCAGTAGTATATAATTTTATCCTTTATATGGTACACGTTCTGCTATGCTATTACCCAACGTAATTTCATCTGTGTACTGTAACTGGTCGCCAAAAGCAATACCACGCGCTAATGTCGATAATCTTCCAACTTTATCTCCAAACATTCTAAAAATATAGTATGCTGTAGTGTCCCCCTCCATTGTTGTAGGTAGAGCAAAAATTAGCTCACTTATATTATTGTTTTCAATTCTTGTTTTCAATAGATTGATTGTTAAATCGTTCGGGCTCACTCCATTAACAGGTGATATTACGCCACCAAGTATATGATAAACTCCCTTGTATCGTAAAGTGCTCTCAATAGCCATCATATCGCGAATATCCTCGACTATGCACACAAGGGATTGATCTCGTTTAGGGTCGGCGCAAATGCTGCACAAATCAGTTTCGGTAATATTATGACACTCTTGGCAAAATTTAACATTTTCAACCAATTCTATTATAGACATACCTAAACGTGAAGCCTCTTCCTTTGACTTTCCAAGTAAATGTAAGATTAGCCGTAACGCTGTTCTGCTACCTATTCCCGGTAATTTAGACAATTCGTTAACTGCATTTTCCAATAATTTAGAAGGAAGTTTTAAATCACTCATTAATTATAACGTTTCCTACAAATATAGTTGCAAATAATTAATAATCATATTTTTATTTACTTTTTTTCTATAATATATCAAGTAAGTTAGATATAAGTTAAATCAAAAAAATTACAATTACCTGAAACGCAAGAACATATATTAATTGCCAGCAATACAAAGCTCACATAAAAAGTGATCTTAATAACAACAAAACTAAAAAAGTTTTTATTTAAAGTGTCTTTATATCTGATATTCGGAAGATTAGTCCGTTATGTATTGGTTTTGTATGGTTATAACAATCTTTTGTATAGTTATAACAATCTATGTTGTAATGTTTATGTATTGGCAAAAAATTTTATTTATACTTAATAACAGAGTTATTTTTGCATATATCATAGCAAATCATTAAAAAAAATAGAAAAATGAAGAAAAATTACTTTTTAACATTATTATTTGGCTTGATGTTTTTGGGCTTAAACGCACAAAATTCGGCCGACTTAGACCCTACGTTTGGGGATAATGGTGTATTAACACTAACAAACCTTGGTACACCAAGTATGGCAAACGACGTTGCTATTCAGCCTGACGGTAAAATTATTATTGTTGGCGAAGCAAAACCAAGTTCATTTAGCTTTACAGTTATACGGTTAAACAACGATGGCTCGTTTGACAGCAGTTTTGGCACAAATGGCGTAGTACAATCTTCTCATGCATCTGGTGCACGAGGCCGTGGCGTTGCATTACAAAGCGACGGGAAAATAGTTGTTTGTGGCAGTTCTTGGGCTGGCGGTAGCAATTATAGCGCATTAGTTGTACGTTACAATGCCAACGGAACTATCGACAACACTTTTGGAGTAAACGGTTTTGCACATCTCACAGGTTTATACAATTCAAAGAGAGTTGCAATCCAAGGTGATGGAAAAATTGTTATTGGCGGTTTTTCATCAAATGACAACTACGGATTGGCACGTTTAAACAGTGACGGCACGCTTGATGTTTCTTTTGGCTCAAACGGCTACGTCATAACACAAATGGAAGATACAAATGGAACTAACGTAGCAAGTTACGTTGAAGATATAGCTCTACAAAATGACGGAAAAGTAGTTGCAGTTGGATTTGCCGTTTGCGGAGAAACAGCAAACGACTTTGTTATTGCACGATATAACTCAGACGGAACTCTTGACAACACCTTTAACGGTACCGGCATTATTATAGAGGACCTCGGAACTTGTGCAGACTTTGCAATATCTGTAAAAATACAATCCGACAACAAAATAGTAGTTGGAGGACACAAAGAGACACAACTTATAGTAGGGGTACCCGACTACGATTTAGCAGTAATACGTTTAAATCCTGATGGAACAAAAGACACATCATTCGGAACAAATGGCTATACATACGTTAACGCCGGAGTGGAAGCAAGCTACAATAACGACATTGCAATACAAGATGACGGGAAAATTCTATATGCAGGTCAGGGCGCAAACTACTCTACAAATAAATATGACATGTTAGTTGGAAGATTAAACAGCGATGGCTCTATTGATAACTCTTTTGGCGAGAACGGATATATGCTTTATAATCCTACAAATAATGAAAGTCACACATCAAGCATGGCTATTGATAATGATGGCAAAATTGTGATTGTTGGAAAGTCCCCTATAGAACTAGGAGGATTGTTTCATTTCAGAGTTATGCGTTTAATGGGCGAAGCTGAAGGTGAAGCTATACCTGAAGTATATGTTACAATTAACAACATTGCAGCAACTACTTTTGACATCAACTTTATACCAAACGCATTCTGTCAATCGTACACATTTGTCGCAATGACAGCAGCCGAAGTAGCACAGTGGTTACCAGTGATGGGAAATATGCCCAACATAATTAAAGCCTTTGGAATAAGCAAAACTGGAGCATACACTCACAATTACACAGGAATGATACCAAATACAGAATATTTTGTCTATACTCTTTGCATTGATAATGATGGCGTTGAGGCTCAATATGACTCAGTTAGCGTACACACCACAACTTTAGGCGGTGGTGGCGTTGCCACCGCTGAGGTAGGCGTTTATGAGGTTACCGATACAACAGCTAAAACAGTTGTTACACCAAATATAGAGACCTCCGAATTCCACTATGGTATAATGACAAAAGAGTATTTCGAAGAGATTGGAGAAGAGGCAGCTATCGATTATTTTAAAAACGATAACGAGCCATATTATGAAACTCATATTTGGACATGGTACACCTTAGAAGCTGAAACTGATTATAAAGTCGTTGCTGTTTGCAAAAATGCATCTGACGAATGGGGACCGGCAACTATTGTAGATTTCAGAACTAAACCAGTATCAATTGATGAATTTGATTTCTCAACCATTTTAGTTTATCCTAACCCCTCAAGCGGCTTGTTTACAATTCAACTTGATAACCAATACGAAGTAACTGTAACAAACATGCAAGGTTCTGTCGTTTACAGTAAAACTGTTAGCGGAATGGAACAAATAAATTTAAGCGGGCTAAGTAGTGGAATGTACATTATTAACGCAAAATTGGCAAATAAAGTTTTAAGACAGAATATTATAATACGATAGTTTCCTGATTTTTTTGAAAAAGAGGCTCTGGATAGTTTTTTCAGAGCCTCTTTTTCTGAATAATGTTTTTTAAAATATTGCCAAAAAAGCTGCCTTGATTTTGAGGCAGCTTCTATACTTTTTTAAAGATTAGATTGATGAGTAAACTACCTTAGCATACCTAATCCAGACATAGCCTCTTCATAATCTTCAATCTTAATATTTTCAAACGTTGTCAAAAACTCACGGCTGCCTTCTAAATTATCCAAATTGCTAAACGCATCATTAAATTTGCTTATTGCATCACTTTCACCGAAACAATCTTGGAATTCTTTCATAGCCTCCTGATCATCTTTGTATTTTTTATACAACGATTGAGTTTTATCTAAAAACTTTTTAAATTGAGTCATGATTTCTTTAGCTTCTTTGTCGGTTATTTCCTCGTCTTTAGCTACATTGACGGCAAGGTTTGTGAGTTCATTTAATAATTTCATGTGTTTTTCAGCTTCAGCAGTTGGACTGCTTTTAGTTGTCGAACCGCCACAAGAAACAGCACCTAAAACGAATGCTGCAAGTGCCAATAATAATGTAATTCTTTTCATGGTTTTTTTAGATTTAATTTGTTAGTAATTTGATTTAACTTTGGTTATAATAACTTAAGCATATTGATTTTATCATATCCTTCACAACTGACCAATTTTTCCATTACATCTCCGTACTCTTCCGAAATTTTTTCAAATTCGTCACTATCAAAATATTTTCTCAGCTCTTCCCTACCTTCTCTATCATCGCTATATTTTTCTTCTATCTCTTTTGCAAAATCGAACAAATTTTTAAATGAAGTCTCGATTTTTTCGGCTTCTTTGTCTGTGATGTTTTTGTCCTTAGTTGCTTTGTTAACAACATCAACAACTGCTTTCATTAATTTCATTTGTTTTTTTGCGTCACCGACTGGACCACTGCCGCCACAAGAAACTGTACCAAAAACAAATGCTATGACTGCTAATAATAATGTTATTCTTTTCATGTCTTTTAAGATTTAATTTGTTAATTCTAATTTACAGTAATTTTGTATAAAGAAAACACAATTATTTATATAAAACAAATTCTTTCGAATAACTATCTGTTAAATACTTTTAATACTTGTTATACCAATTGTAATATAAAAATTGTTCAATATTTTTTAAATTTTACAATTGTTCACCCCAGACTATGCATAGAGCGGAGTTAGGAGTAAATGCCAATGTAACAGACACATAGCCCAAAGGAGCGATAGCGAAGTTTGGGCTATAATAGATGTCCAATCGGTATTAGTTAAGTACATTAGAAAAGCTATTATAACATTCAAAGGGAAAAGTTATAAAACCTCTCCCCTTGAATGTTATAAAATTTACGAAACCTCGTTAATATACTTTTTCTTCTTACTCTACATCTTTTTCAATGTCTGTTTCCTCTACTGTCTCTTCTGTTACAGCTTTTGTCTCCTCACTTGGTTTAATAATATCAAGCATATCTTTAGCTTGTAGGATATTGTACCAGTTAATAATTTTCTTCATATCGGAGGCATAAACTCTTGCCGGGTCAAATTCGGGAACCACCTCTGCAAAGAATTGTTTAATAGCTTCGGGCTCCGATTTGTGGCTTATGGCTTGTTGAGATTGCTGTTTTTCTTTAATGGCAATTAACACCTCGTACAAAGGTTTGTCTTCCGATAAAGTGAATATAGCAATATCCTCCAGAGAGCTTGCTTTAGTGGTAGTTGGTACTGACATACGTTTACCACTATCCAAGCTTTCAACGATTATGCCACTTTTTGACGACGCTATTAATTTGAATAGACCTTGTTGTCCTGAGATTGCTAAAATTTCTTTTAATGTCATAATTAAAGTAAGTCTTTTATACAGAATTAAAAGGAGTCGTCATTTTTTTTTGATGACCCCTTTTAATTATTTACCATTATTTATTCATATTTCTGTTCTGCCAAGCGTTTGTAACTGTTATAACGCCATTTTGCAGATTCCTCAGCTGCTTTGAATAATTCGGCTGCATCTTCCGGGAATGACTGCGTCAATGATGTATAACGAACTTCGCTATGTAAGAAATCTTGGAATTTCGACCAGTTAGGCTCTTTTGAGTCTAATTGGAAAGGATTTTTTCCCTCTTTTTCCAGTAGCGGATTATAGCGATATAGGTGCCAGTATCCACTTTCAACTGCATGTATTTGTTGACGTTGAGTTGTTCCCATTCCGCTTCTAATTCCATGAGCGATACAGGGTGCGTATGCAATTATAAGTGACGGACCTGGATATGCTTCAGCCTCTCTTAAAACTCTTAGGTACTGGGCTTGGCTTGCTCCCATTGCAACTTGTGCAACATAAACATAACCGTAGCTCATTGCCATCATTCCGAGGTCTTTTTTACGCATACGCATTCCTGCAGCAGCAAATTTGGCAACTGCACCAATAGGAGTTGATTTGGAAGCTTGACCTCCTGTGTTAGAATAAACCTCTGTATCGAGTACAAGAACGTTAACATCTTCGCCAGAGGCTAATACGTGGTCTAATCCACCATATCCTATATCATAAGCCCAGCCGTCACCACCAAAAATCCACTGTGATTTTTTCTCTAAGTAATGTTTTAAATCTAAAATCTCTTTTGCAACAGCGTGTTTCTCATTTTGTAATGCACTAACAACCGCTTTTGAAGTTTCTCTTGTTTTCTCTGCATTGCTGTAGTTTGCAATCCAGTTTTCAAAAGCTGTTTTTGTTGCAGGTGCAACTTTATCCATATTTTCTTGCATTAAACCTGCAATACGCTCGCGTATATTGCGTACTCCTGTTGCCATACCTAAACCAAATTCGGCATTATCTTCAAATAGTGAGTTTGCCCAAGCTGGACCACGCCCTTCTGCGTTAACGCAATATGGCATTGCTGGAGCCGAACCTCCATAAATTGATGAGCAACCTGTAGCGTTTGCAATCATCATACGATCTCCGAAAAGTTGAGTAATCAACTTAATGTATGGAGTTTCGCCACAACCAGCACATGCGCCTGAAAATTCAAACAGCGGGCGTGCAAACTGTGTCGATTTTACGTTTGTATCTTTTGGAGTGATTTTATCTTTGTAAGTTACATTTTTAGATATATAATCCCAACGTTCAATTTCTGCATCTTGTGTTTCTAATGGTTTCATAACCAATGCTTTTGTCTTAGATGGACAAACATCAACGCAGTTACCGCAACCTGTACAATCTAACGGACTAACTTGAATTCTAAACTGTAAGCCTTCAAAGCCTTTACCGTTAGCTTTAATTGTTTTGGTATCTTTTGGCGCTTTTGCCAACTCTTTTTCATCGAACAAGAACGGACGAATAGCAGCATGCGGACACACGTATGAACATTGATTACATTGGATACAACTTTCTGATTGCCATTCGGGTATGGTCACGGCGATACCACGTTTTTCGTATTGTGTAGTACCTGAGTCGAAAGTTCCATCTTCACGACCCAAAAATGCACTAACAGGAAGATCATCTCCTTTTTGTGCAATAATTGGGAACACAACATCTTTTACAAATTTCGGAACATCAGTTTTAGTTTCAACTTTTGTAGGAGGCAGTTTTGACCATTCGACAGGAACTTCAACTTTTATAACGTTGCCGCCGCGGTCAATTGCTGTATTGTTCATTGCAACCACATCTTCGCCTCTACGTGAAAAACTCTTATATACAAAGTCTTTCATCTCTTTAACGGCTTTCTCGTATGGTATTACGTTAGAAATCTTAAAGAAAGCAGATTGCATAATAGTATTTGTACGGTGACCTAATCCAATCTCCTCTGCAATAGCAGTTGCGTTGATAATGTAGAAGTTAATTTGATTATCAGCCATATACTTTTTCACTTCATTTGGCAATTTCTCTTTTGTCTCCTCAACATCCCAAACGCTGTTTAGTAGGAAAGTTCCTCCTTTTGTCAAACCTTTAAGCATATCGTATTTATCTAAGTACGAAGGAACGTGACATGCAACAAAGTTAGGAGTTGTTACCAAGTATGGAGAGCGGATTGGAGTGTCGCCAAAACGCAAATGCGATACGGTAATACCACCCGATTTTTTAGAGTCGTAAGCAAAATATGCCTGACAATATTTGTCAGTTGTATCGCCAATAATCTTAATTGAGTTTTTGTTTGCACCAACAGTACCGTCTGAACCAATGCCATAGAATTTAGCTTGATATGTGCCTGATGGAGAAACGTTTACCTCTGCTGTCAATGGTAGTGAGCGGAACGTCACATCATCAACAATGCCTACTGTAAACTGATTTTTAGGCTCTTTCATTGCCATGTTATCAAAAACCGCAATCATTTGAGCTGGTGTGGTATCTTTTGATGATAAGCCGTAGCGTCCGCCAACAATAAATGGAGCATTAGCATTGTCTTTGAACAGTTCCACTATATCCAAGTATAAAGGATCTCCATTTGCGCCCGGTTCTTTAGTACGATCAAGAACAGTTATACGCTTAACCGATTTTGGGAACACATTAAAGAAGTATTTAGCTGAAAATGGGCGATATAGATGTACGGTGATTAGACCAACTTTTTCGCCTTTAGCCATTTTATAATCGATGACTTCTTTAATTGTATCGGTAATTGAACCCATTGCGACAATAATATCGGTAGCATCTGCTGAACCGTAGTATGTAAATGGGTGATATTCGCGACCTGTTATTTTTTTAAGTTCCTGCATATAATGCTCTACGATATCGGGAACTGCATCGTAGAATTTATTAGCAACCTCGCGAGTTTGGAAATATATATCGGGATTTTGTGCCGTTCCTCTTGTTACAGGATGTTCTGGATTTAGAGCATTGTCGCGGAAAGCTTTAAGCGCTTTTTGGTCAATTAAGCCTGCCAATTGTTCCATAATGGGCGCTTCAACTTTTTGAATTTCGTGCGATGTACGGAATCCATCAAAGAAGTGCGTGAAAGGAATTCTTGATTTTATTGCTGCAAGGTGTGCTATAGCTGCGATATCCATAATCTCTTGAACACTACCTGTGGCTAACATTGCAAATCCTGTTTGACGAGTGCTCATAACGTCGCTATGATCTCCGAAAATAGATAATGCTTGTGCTGCCAAGCTACGTGCCGACACGTGGAAAGTTGCAGGAAGAAGTTCTCCGGCAATTTTGTACATGTTCGGAATCATAAGCAACAATCCTTGTGATGCTGTAAATGTTGATGTTAATGCACCTGCTTGCAGCGAACCGTGTACAGCTCCAGCTGCGCCAGCTTCCGATTGCATTTCAACAACTTTTACCGGACGACCAAAAATATTTTTCTGACCACCAGCTGCCCATTCATCTATATATTCTGCCATTGTTGATGATGGGGTAATTGGGTAAATAGCTGCAACTTCGCTAAACATATAAGCTATGTACGATGCTGCGTAATTACCGTCACATGTAATAAATTTCTTTTTCTGACTCATAATTATGATTTTATTGAAATAATGATACTTTCTATTAATTTGTGCACAAAATTAACAAAAAAAATGCTGATTTATTATGACTCTGATAGCTGTCAATAATTCAGAATCATTTTAAATAATACCAATTGTAATTTAAAAATAGTCCAATATTTTTTAAATTTTACAATTGTAAATACCGATGTTACAGATACATAGTCCAAACAAACATAGTGAAGTTTGGACTATAGTAGCAGTCCAATCGGTATAAGAACAACAGATTACGTTTATCCAAAATGCTCTATATTAGGCAAATATAACGATTACTACGTGTCGATAAGATAATAGTTGGAGACCGAAGTCGGAAGCTGGAAGTTGGGCTAAAGCCCATAAATCATGTGTCAATCTAATCCCCGACTTGAAAGTCGGGGCAATTGATTGACAATGACCTAATTAATTGCTAATTGCACATTGCTAATTGCTCCTATGCTTTGTCCATTGTTAAAAGAAACTCTTCGTTTGAACGTGTTTGAGGAAGTCTTTGACGCATAAACTCCATAGCTTCAACGCTATTCATGTCGGCAAGGAAATTTCTCAAAATATAAGTTTTGTTAAGAGTATCTTTAGGCAACAAAAGGTCTTCGCGCCGTGTGCTTGATGCCAAAATATCGACTGACGGATATATTCTTCGGTTCGACAGCTTACGGTCTAACTGCAACTCCATGTTTCCGGTTCCTTTAAACTCTTCGAAAATTACTTCGTCCATTTTCGAACCAGTTTCTGTAAGCGCTGTAGCTAAGATTGTTAACGATCCACCGTTCTCAATTTTACGAGCCGCACCAAAGAAACGTTTTGGTTTATGCAATGCATTAGCATCAACACCGCCCGAAAGCACTTTGCCAGACGCTGGAGCAACAGTATTATAGGCACGTGCAAGACGCGTTATAGAGTCTAGCAAAACAACTACATCGTGTCCACATTCAACCATTCGTTTAGCTTTCTCGAGCACAATATTTGCTACTCTTACGTGTCTTTCTGCAGGTTCGTCGAACGTTGAGCTAATTACTTCACCTCTTACGTTACGCGCCATGTCGGTAACCTCTTCTGGTCGTTCGTCGATCAACAAGATAATTAAATATACTTCGGGGTGATTTGCTGCTATTGCGTTTGCAATCTCTTTTAACAGAACTGTTTTTCCTGTTTTTGGTTGCGCAACAATCAAACCTCTTTGTCCTTTGCCTATCGGCGAAAACATATCGACTATACGAGTTGATAGTGAGGATTCTTTATGTGATGTTAAATCAAATTTCTCAAAAGGGAATAAGGGTGTTAGAAAATCGAACGGTACTCGGTCGCGAATATACTCAGTTGGACGACCATTTATTTTTTCGACTCTTATTAGAGGGAAAAACTTTTCGCCATCTTTAGGTGGCCGTATAGGACCTTCGACAGTATCACCTGTTTTCAATCCGAAAAGCTTTATTTGCGATTGGCTTACGTAAATATCATCGGGACTGTTAAAGTAGTTGTAATCTGATGATCTAAGGAATCCGTACCCTTCCTGCATTATTTCCAATACACCTACAGCGGTGATTATAGCATCAAATTCGTATCGCCTCTCATTTTTTTGATTGTTCCTAGATTGCTCTTGGCTTTGCTCCTTCGCAGATTCTTTCGATTCGATTACAGTGACTCCTTTCTTAGAACTGCTTTCTTGTTTTGTTTCTAAGATGTCGGTTTCATGCACATTGCTCTCTAAAGTCACTTTATTTTGAGAGGCTTTTATTTCAATCTCATCAGGGTAAATAGTCTCTGTATCATCATGATCTGCAACTATTTCTGAGAGTGGCACCTTTTTATCTCTCTCCTTATCTTGCAAACTACTTCTGCTCTTTTCGGCTAAGATTTGAGTTGTATTACGATTTTTAACGTCAGACCTTTTGGCTGTGTTGCCACTATTTTTGTCTCTAACTGATTGAGCGCTCGCACTTTTTAAACTTGCAGCATTAGAAGTTTCTTTAACCGCTGACGTGGGTTTACTTGTGTTGTTACCACCTGGCTTAGTCTCTTTTGCTTTGCTAACGCCGTTAGTAGATATGCGAGGGCGTTTTTCTTGTCTTTTTTCTTCGACTGCCATTGATCTTTTTGTTGCCTTTTCTGATGCTAAAATTGCCTGTTGATCAAGAATTTTGTATATGAGATCTTGTTTTTTTAGTGCATCAAATTTTTTAAGTCCGAGATCTAAAGCTATCTCCTTCAATTCTGAAACAAGTTTCTTGTTCAGTTCTAAAATATCATACATGTGGGAAATGTTAGAAAATGTAAATTATATTTTTTTGATTTGGATTGATTCGGGGGTAAGTTTGGAAATTATGCCCCCTTCATTGGGAATTACTCTGCAATGATACAATAAATAAGTTAAATATGCAATTATTAGAATAAAAATTTTGTCGAGCTATGTTTTAAATACTTCGATTTTATGACAATTTCAATATTTGTTGTTGATAATTTACAGTAATACATATATTTATGTAAGTAAGGTATGTTCAATTAACACTTTTAAACCAATTAGAATTAATACGACACCTCCAAAAATTTCAGAGTAGTTGCCACATTTTTTCCCTATTTTACCACTAAAAGTAAAACCAATAGATGTAAAAAACGCCGTAACACTTAATATCATAACTATCACCATAATAATATCAACATCTAAAAAGGCAAAACTAACACCTGTTATTAATGCGTCAATTGATGTTGCTATCGACAATAGTAACAATGATTTTACTGTCGGCACGACATTATTATTGTCATTGTTATCCCTGTTTTTACCTTTTATCCCTTCATACACCATTTGCCCACCTATTACAGACAGAAGAATGAACGCTAACCAATGATCATAATTTTTTATGTAGTCTAAACATGATTCGCCCACGAGCCAACCCAATAAAGTAAAAGAAGCTTGAACAACTGATAAAAAAAGTACTACTCTTAAAATATGCTTTAATTCTGCACTACAACAGCCTAATCCTAAAGCAATTGAGACTGCAAAACTGTCCATAGACAAGGCTATTGCTACAAATAATACTGATAAAAAACTCATTTATAATAATGTAGATGTCTATAACTATAAAACTGCGGATTTTAGCTTACAAATATAATATTGAAATTTGTATCACATATTTAAAACTGTTCAAAAACACCTAATCCAAAAAGTGCAAAATCGTACTTAACTGGATCATTAGGGTCGAAAGTTCTTAGTTTTGCTGTCAACAAATCAACTGATTTCCAATCATTTGCATTTCTTTTTAAAAGTCCGAGTTTGCGCGCAACTCTGCCACTATGGACATCCAGTGGAATAAACAACTCTTTGGGTAATATAAAATCCCAAATTCCGAAATCGACGCCCATATTATCGTTTCTAACCATCCAGCGTAGGAACATATTAAGGCGTTTAGCAGCTGAACCCTTGGAAATACTACCCATGTGTCGTGCAGTTTTTCCAGTTGCATTGTGCATAAAGGAGTCACGAAATAGTTGCAACATTGACTTTACATCGTTACTCGACTTTTCATAAAGTAGTTTAAAATAGTTGCCGAGCGAAGAGTGATTTTGTGTAATATTAGACAATTGAAGCATAAAATACTTAATATCAACTGAATTAAATGTTCTATAAACAAAATCGTCGAACACATCATAATCTTCATCGTCAGCATCTAATAGCCACTCATATGGACTATCTCCCATTTTGTTCAGTAGTTTTGTGGCAGATTTAATAATTGCTTTCCTGTTTCCCCATGCAAGTTGAGATGCTATAAAAGCGCTTATTTCAATATCATTAATATTGTTGTACTTGTGAGGTATCTGTATCGGGTCGGTTTCGATATATGACTGATTATTAAATAGTTTGTATTTAAAGTCTAAAAAATCCTTAATTTCTTTATCGGTTTGTAGCATAAACATTCAAATTTGATGTTGCCAAATTAACAAACATTTTATTACTTTGTGAGTCTGAAATAAAAAAATAATGATAGCAGAAACAGTAAATGCAGTTGTTATACTTGTTAAAGGAATGCTTATAGGTTTTGCGGTGTCGGCGCCCATGGGACCAATTGGTGTGCTATGCGTTCAAAAAACCGTAAACAAGGGAAGGTTTATTGGATTTATGTCGGGTTTAGGGGCTGCATCTGCCGATTCAGTTTATGCTATTATAGCTGCCTTTAGTTTAGGTTTTTTGCAGAAATTTTTTACCGATAACCAATTTATTCTCCAAATAGTTGGAATATGTGTATTGCTTTTTCTTGGAATTAAAATATTTGCAACCAACCAAACTAAGCAAATTCGCAAACGAGCAAGAAAAAAACAATCAGGAGTGTTTGAAGATTTTATTTCCGTTTTTTTTCTAACGCTTTCCAATCCCTTGACAATCATTTTCTTTGGAGCCAGTATTGCCGCATTGGGTATATTTGAGTACGAGCATACTTTTTTAACTCAGATTATTATTGTTTTGGGAGTATTTATTGGCGCTGCGCTTTGGTGGTTTTTGTTAACTGGTTTCGTTAACCTTTTCAGACACAAGTTCCGCTTGAAACAACTTTGGTGGATGAACAAAATTTCGGGCGGAATAATAATTATTCTAACACTTATTGCTGCTATAGGAATGTACTTATCGAGTTAAAAGTTTGTAAAGCTGAAATAGATTAACCCCAAACCCTAATTTTTTAGGTAATAGATTTTAGAAGGCGGTGTACTGAGCTTGTATTTCGATGATTGCTGAGTTTATCGAAGCACAAGCTCAATAACCACCAACCACACACTTAAACCCCGCTCAGCGACCAAGTGCATCGTCTCACGTCTGGTAACGCGCACCACGCAACTTCTACTATTTTTGTCATGTACTAAGGAAAATAATATACGAATGTTTAAATTTGTTTAGTAAATTATACGCCGCTGTTACCGTCTAAATAAACAAAAAGTGCAATGTATTGCGCTTTTTGCACGGTTTTATAGGCTGCCATACTACAATATCAGTTAAAAGTGCAATAAATTACTCTATTTTTGGTTAAAATCAGAATATTTTGTATTTTTACAAACAAAAGGGTTATATCATGCACTTTGATAATTTAATTAATACGATAAAAGAACGGAGAGAAAACTTGAAGGTTAACCAAGAACAATTGGCAAAACTTTCTGGAGTTGGATTAAGAACAATAAAACAATTTGAAAGCGGTAAGGGCAATCCTACTTTACTGACTATTAAGAAAATAGCAGATGTATTAGGATTGGAAGTTTGTTTAAAGGTTAAAACAGAACTAACAAATGAGAAAGGCAAAAATACTTTATAAGAACCAAGAAGCTGGTATGTTAATTCAGCATGATAATGGTTCATTTACCTTTAGATACAACGATTCATGGATAAATGATACAACCCAACCTGCTATTAGTCTAACATTACCAAAATCGCAACAAGAGTATCATTCCGATTTTTTATTCCCATTTTTTTATAATATGTTGCCCGAAGGGTCAAATAAACAGCTTGCTTGTAGGCTTAACAGGATAGATATAAACGACTCTTTTGGTTTACTTCTTTACACGGCAAAGCATGATAATATCGGTGCAATAAAAGTTATTAAAATAGAATAACGGTATGATATTAAATGAAATAAAACATTGTCCGGGAACTTTAGCCGAAGGTCATACGACTTATAGCCGAGCCTGTCTGTCAAAACTCTTTAAAGGTAGAAAAGTGAATCATATATTGCCTTATGATTCGCCGTCATCGAATGCCGATACTGACGAACTGTTTAACGCCAATCGTAAACGGATGTCAATTTCCGGAGTGCAAGAGAAATTTTCAGTATTACTTGATAAAAACAAATTACGGTTAGTCAATGAAGGTGAGCAAGGAGAATATATACTTAAACCCATTCCAAGCGCGGGCAATAGACCAGAGAACATGCCGGCAAATGAACATTTAACAATGCAAATCGCCAAGCAAGCCTTTGGAATAGAAGTAGCGGAAAACGCGTTGATTTTTTTCAAGAATGGCTCTCCTGCATATATTACAAAGCGATTTGATTTAAACGATGACGGTTCGAAATTAGCGCAGGAGGATTTTGCTTCACTTTCGGGCAGAACACCCCAAACACATGGTGAACGCTATAAGTATTCCGGAAATTACCTTGAATTATTTGATATAATGAAAAAACTCGTTCCTGCCTACTCGGTTGAAGCCCCAAAGTTACTGAAAGTGTTAATTTTCAATTATTTATTTTCCAATGGTGATGCTCATTTTAAAAACTTTTCTTTAATAGAGACCCCAATGGGAGATTTTAAATTAAGCCCTGCTTATGATTTGTTAAATAGTAGGATACATATTGATGACAGGGATTTCGCTTTAGAAGATGGGCTTTTACCAAAGAATTTGGCACAAGGTAAAGTTATTTCACAATTTAGAGTTCTGTCAGAAAAAGCAGGGATTAATGAAAAAGTTTATGGTGAAATACTAAATTCAATGCTTAATCAGACAAGTTTAGTTGAAAGATTAACTTTTTCCTCTTTTTTGGATAAAAAAATGCAAAGAAATTATTTTCAGTCTTATCAAGCACGCCTCAAAAAACTCAAAAAAGAATGAAAAACTGACTGTAACAAGCGCTATACACAATAACTAAAATGTTCATAAAATGTGAACAAAACGTCAGTTTTTGTTGCGATTTTCTTCTGCCAAGTGGCTCTTTTTTTGTATCTTTGTTAGCTGCAAAAAAGCAGCTATAACAATTTTTTTTCAAATTATTTTTATGACAGATCAAGAAAAATTTAACAAATCAAAAGAGTATTCAGCTGAAAGTATTCAGGTTTTAGAAGGATTAGAAGCAGTAAGAAAACGCCCTGCAATGTATATTGGCGACACTGGAGTAAAAGGGCTACACCATTTAGTTTATGAAGTGATTGACAACTCCATTGACGAAGCCCTCGCCGGATTTTGTACAAATATAGATGTTACTATAAATGAAGATAATAGCATAACTGTTGTTGATAACGGTAGAGGAATTCCAGTCGCTACGCTTGCCAAAGAAAACAGATCAGCCCTTGAAGTTGTAATGACCGTTTTGCACGCAGGAGGAAAATTTGATAAACAATCTTATAAAGTATCCGGAGGTCTTCACGGTGTAGGCGTTTCTTGCGTTAACGCACTATCATCATGGATGAAAGTGGAAGTGCACCGAGAAGGAAAACTGTGGGTACAGGAGTATGAAAAAGGTAAACCTATATATTCAGTAAAGCCCGTTGAAGATTCCAATAAGACAGGCACAATAGTTACTTTTATCCCAGATAAAACAATTTTTGTTGTTAGTGAATATAATTACGAGATACTCCAGTCACGTTTACGCGAATTATCATTCCTTAATGCAGGAATCAAACTCACTTTAACCGATAGACGCGAAAAAGATGACGATGGCGAATTTATCTCAGAAACTTTTTATTCTGAAAACGGTTTAGAAGAATTTGTTCGCTTTCTCGATGGAAATCGAGAACCATTAATAGAAAATGTAATCAACATATCAACTGAAAAGAGTTCTGTACCAGTTGAAATAGCGCTGCTTTATAACAATACTTATACTGAGAATGTGCACTCTTACGTAAACAATATTAACACAATAGAGGGGGGAACTCACCTAACCGGTTTTAGACGAGGATTGACAAGAACCCTAAAAGCTTACGCTGAAAAATCTGGTTTATTAGATAAAATTAAGTTTGATATATCTGGTGATGATTTTCGTGAGGGATTAACAGCTGTGCTCTCCGTTAAAGTAGCCGAGCCACAGTTTGAAGGACAAACAAAAACCAAATTAGGAAATGGCGAAATCAGTACTCCTGTAGATCAGGCAGTTAGTGAAATGCTGACCAACTATCTCGAAGAGCACCCTAAAGACGCTAAAAACATTGTAAACAAAGTTATATTGGCAGCATCGGCACGACACGCTGCACGGAAAGCGCGCGAGTTAGTTTTGCGTAAATCGCCACTTACAGGAGGTGGACTGCCCGGTAAACTTGCCGACTGCTCTGATCGCGACCCCGAAAAATGCGAACTATTTCTTGTTGAGGGTGATTCAGCAGGAGGAACGGCAAAACAAGGTCGTAACAGACAATTCCAAGCAATTCTTCCGTTGAGAGGAAAAATTTTGAATGTCGAAAAAGCAATGCAGCATAAAATTTTCGATAGCGAAGAGATTAAAAACATTTTTACCGCCCTTGGCGTACACGTGGGTACACACGAGGATTCTAAAGCGCTGAACTTAGAAAAACTGCGCTATCACAAAGTAATTATTATGTGTGACGCCGATGTTGACGGCTCGCATATTGCAACTTTAATTATGACCTTCTTTTTCCGTCACATGAATGAATTGATAAATCGCGGACATCTTTATATTGCCACACCGCCTTTATATTTAATGAAAAAAGGAAAAGTAGAGCAATATTGTTGGACTGAGGAGCAACGCGCACGTTTTGTTCTCGAATACGGCGGAGGCAATGAGGGTTCAGTCTCTATTCAACGTTACAAAGGTTTGGGAGAGATGAACGCCGACCAACTCTGGGAAACAACTATGAATCCAGAAAAACGAACATTGAGACAGGTTACTATTGAAAATGCAGCCGAAGCCGACCGTATTTTCAGTATGTTAATGGGTGATGATGTGCCATTGCGCCGCGAGTTTATCGAAAGACACGCTAAATATGCAAAAATAGACGCGTAATTGCAATGAACAATTAGCAATGAACAATTAGTTACGTAAACCTTTTTTTTCTATAGAACTGGAAAATCCGTCAATTGCTAAGCTTTTAAAGATTAATTTGTCCGTAGGACAATATGTGATAAACCGTAAGGTGGTACATTTCAATTAATAATAAAATAATTGAATGTCAAGGCATTGTAGAAACGTCACATTGTGGAGTCTCTTTTTGAAAAAAAAATCCATATAAATCCGTATAATCCGTGTCATCTGTGTTCCACCACCAATGCAAGCTAAACACCTGAAAATAAACATAATAACCGACAGTGCCAAGAACGTTGAAGCAACCGCACCAATAATTATATCGGCAAGCAGACGAACGGATATCCCCGCTTTCTATTCAGAATGGTTTATTAACAGGCTGAAAAAAGGATATTGCATTTTGCGCAATCCGTTCAATCAGAAGCCTTCGTATATCTCTTTCGAGAAAACAAGAGTAGTTGTGTTTTGGACAAAAAATCCAAAACCATTAATTCCATTTTTATTCGAATTAGAAAAGCGTAACATTAATTACTATTTTCAGTTCACGCTAAATGATTATGAGAGAGAGAATTACGAACCCAATATTCCAAATATTCAAGAACGAATAGACACCTTTAAACAGTTATCAGAAAGGATTGGAAGAGAGAGAGTTATTTGGCGATTTGACCCACTCTTACAAACTCAAGATGTTGGAATTGACGAATTATTAAAAAAAGTTGAATACGTTGGAAATCAACTAAAAGGCTATACCGAAAAACTTGTGTTCAGCTTTGCCGATATAGTAAACTATAAAAAAGTAGCAAACAATTTAAGAAGTGTAAACATCAACTATATCGATTTTACCGATAGTGCAATGTTTGAATTTGCTAAAGCGCTTTCCAGTCTGAACAAAAGTTGGAAGTTTAAACTTGCAACATGTGCAGAAAGTATCGATTTGCAACAATTTGAAATTAAACGTAATAGCTGTATAGACGAAGAACTAATGAAACGCGTTTTTTCTGACGATAAAGATTTGCTTCAATATCTAACTTTTGGCAAAACTTCTACAAATGACACTCTATTTTCAACGGAGACTATACAAAAGTCAATAAATTTGAAAGACCCAAATCAACGCAAACATTGTGGCTGCATGATAAGCAAAGATATTGGTATGTATAACACATGTTTACATTTTTGTAAATATTGTTATGCTAACAGCTCCACAGAATTAGTAAAGCGAAATTACAAAACACACTCTCCAAACCACGAAAGCATAGTTACACTTTAGTTATTTAGTTACGAGTTGCTATTTTTAACTCACATAAAATCAGCACAGTAGTTAAAAATGTTTAATTTTTTCTATAAAAAATTTGGAGATTCAAAATATATTGTATTATATTTGCAGTGTATTAGATAAGTAATACACTAAAACAATAAAATAGTATGATAGAAATTAAAAACGTTACATTCGGTTATCGTAAAAAGTCAAAACTTTTTAACGATATTAGTTTAAGCTTTGAAGCCGGCAAAATTCATGGGCTTTTTGGCGTAAACGGAGCAGGGAAAACAACACTCCTACAGTTAATGTCAGGTTTGTTGAAACCATCTGAAGGAAAAATAGATATTTTAGGTAAAGATATCGACAGTCTTAGCGCTAACGTGTTATCTCAAATGTTTTTAGTTCCTGAAGATTTTGAACTTCCTTCAATCAAGATAGAAAAGTTCGTTGCTTTAAACGAACCTTTCTATTCCAAGTTTGATAAGGATTTATTTGCATCAATTATGCGTGAGTTTGAAATGCATGAAAATGAAAATCTATCTGAGATCTCTTATGGGCAAAAGAAAAAGTTTTTGATATCGTTTGCTATAGCAACCCAAACTCCCATAATCCTTTTCGATGAACCCACTAACGGACTTGATATCCTTTCCAAAAGTCAGTTCCGTCGTATCATGGCTCGATTTACATCAGATGACAGATGTTTCGTGATATCAACTCATCAGGTGCGCGACCTTTCATCAATTATTGATAATGTATTAATAATTGATAATGGGAAAATAGCTTTTAATCAAAGTATATACGATATTTCTAAAACACTTGTTTTCAGATATATAACAGAAGATATTCCAGAAGACACTTTGTTTTCAGAAGATGTAGGTATGGGTAAAAGTGTTATTGTTAAAGCAATGGAAGACGAGTCAGAAGTTGATTTGGAAACGTTGTTCAACGCAGTTATAAAAGACAAAGCGATAATTAATAGCGCTTTTAAATCAAATTAAAATAAGATGTACAAAACCTGATTATAAGTTATATATCATTAAAAAATAAAAAATTATAAACAATGAAACAAATATCTTTAAATCGAATATCACTCCTAATTAAACGATATGTTTTTATGAATTTAAAAACCCATCTGATATCTTTTGCAGCTGTTAGTGCAGCGCTGTTGACATTGTCTTTGCTGACAACTTGGGCATCTGATGGTGATTATGACTACTCGTTATTCCATAATCAAATGAAAGTAGTAGCTGTTATAGGAGGATTAATTATCACTTCGAAAGTTTTTAAAGAACTAAGCTCAAAAAATCGCGGTTGGTTTTATATGATGTTACCAGCAAATCCTATAGAAAAAGTTCTTGCTTATTGGCTCACAACTTCAATAGGTTATATAGTTATTGTATCAATTGCAATGGTTGTACTTTCAATTATTACATCACTCATAACATCAATATTCTTTAAAACAGCATTATATGTTTACAACCCGGTTGATAAAACTGGTTTGATGTTTATGGTACACTATTGCATATTTCAAAGCGTCTTCTTTTTGGGTGCAATAAGTTTCAGAAAAAATAATTTTCTTAATACAATTTTGGCAATGTTTGTTGTTATTGTTGTATTTGCCATAATTTTAGGAATAATAAGCTATCTGTTGTATAATGATGCGAATATTGAGCTTACAGGTATGAATATAATAGATTACAAAATTTACTATAGCTTAAATATTGTTTATTACGCACTTGTGATTCCATTTTTCCTTATAGTGAGCTATTTTAAATTTAAAGAGAGGAGGTAAACCATGCAATTTGAAGAACAACAACCCATCTATATTCAAATTGCCGACGAGTTTTGTAAGAATATTATTTTAGACAAGTGGCTACCAAATGAGAGAATCCCTTCTGTGCGCGATGTTGCCGTAGCTTTAGAAGTTAACCCTAATACGGTTGCCCGAACGTTCGAGTTTATGCAAAGCAAAGATATAATATTTAACAAACGTGGTATCGGCTATTTTGTTAGCGAAGATGGTAAAGAAAAAGCCTTAGAATATCGGCGTGAAGAGTTTTTGAGTAAGATTGCCCCAAACTTTTTTAGCACGATGTATCTTCTTGGGATACCATACTCTGATTTAGAGAAGCATTATAATAAAAAGATAAAAAAATAATTACGAATTTATAAAACAATGTTATAAACAATTAAAATACAAATCAAATGAAGACAAGCAATAAAATTTTATTAATAGCATTCATAGCAGTGGTTGCTATTTTTACAACAATACTTATCGTAGCAAAAAAGCATGCAGTAATAAATAAGCTGGAGCGAGGTCCGAAGATTATGAAAGAGAAATTGTTAGATCCGTTTAATAAAATAGATGTCTCTGGAGGCTTTGAAATTGAATTTATCAAATTTTCTGATTCAAAAATTGAAGTTAATGCCGATTCCGTTGCACACCAGCATATTAGAATTGATGTAAAGGATAGTATTTTAACCATAAATTCTGACGCCTTTAATCTCAGTCACGTAAAATGTAAGTTATATTCACCCTCGTTCAGCGGTATAGTAGCGACTGGTGGTAGCCTGTTTTACACTAACGATAGTCTGTTGTCCGATCCTGTTTCGTTAAAAGCAACCTCGGGAAGTACAGTCAAATTTAAAGGCTCGTGCGGTGATTTAGAGTTAGAAGCGAAATCGGGAAGTTCAATTGAAATATTTGGTTTAGCCAATTCTGTTGTAATGTCGGCATCAGCGGGGAGCGAAATAAATGCTAAAGAGTTCAAAACTGTTAGCGCTGTTGTAAAGGCGAGTTCAGGCTCTGATATTTACGTAAATAGCGAAAATATTAGAGCAGAAGTATCTTCGGGAGCAACAATTTTCTATAACAAAGACGCCAACCTCAAAGCTCCATTAATTTCATCAGGAGGCGAGATTAAACCATTCAATTAGAATTATTGGTATTGAACCATTAAAGTATTAAAAAACATTAAGAGACGGAGCATGCTCCGTCTCTTAATGTTTTTATTTCCAATATGTTAGTTAAGAAATTTTTATTGCTTATTGCTAATTGCAAACAGCTTTTAACTTTATAAACTTTTTTCTTTTAACTATAAATGCTAATATTCAATTTCACACATTTTGAAAGGTACCTTAATTATCGACTGATAATCTTCACCTGCTTCTAACATATCCTCGTCATCCTCTTCGTAGTGCCAATTAATAACTACTTCATTTCCTGCTTTGTAAATGGCTTCCAATTTCTTTAATACATCAAGAATACATTTTGAAGAACTTGTATTAAAGTACTCCAATTGGACATCAACGTTTGTCATCTTGGCAGGATTAGTTAAATATTGATCAAGCCAATCAATTAATGGTTTATAAAACTCAATCGAATTTTCCGGAATTGAACGACCTTTGATCTCAATTTTTCCTGACGCCTCGAAATTAACAGTAGGAGTTTTTGGTGAGCCTTCAATTTTAATTGGTTCCATATTGTGGTTTTTAAATTTAATTAATATTTATATTTACTTGTAATTGAAAAAATACCATGTTGTTTTTATAAGATTCAAAACCATACTTAAACTTCCCGTCCGCCTTCCTTGCCACATCTATCATTCCAAGACCACCACCTCCCTTATCAGAAAACACTTGGTTTGTAAGTACCTGTTTATAATGATTTTTTAATTCTTCTTTTGTATAGCTGTTTATATTGTCAATACGGCGTGCAATTTCGTTAATTTTTTTCTCATTTACAAAATTTCCTGTTATAATCGATAAAAAATTACCGCTCAGTGCAACAACAAATGACGATAAACGTACTTCCTTATCTCTATTTCCATTTAGGTATATTGGGCATGAATGATGAAAAAGATTTTGGACAAGCTCGACAACAACGTAAAACACTCTCTTCCTTGTTTTAGTGTCTAAGTTGATGTTATCAAGTTTAATCTCAAGAGTATCTAATATATCGGTAACATCATCTGAATTTATTTCTCCCTGAAATGAAAAAACAACCTCCCCCTCAATGTCTTTAATGAACTGTGTATTAAGTTGTAGCTCCATATCTAAACAAAATTTCGGCTAAGATATGAAAAATATTTCATGGAACAGCTATTTATTAAAAATTGTTGATAAAAATTAAATTTTGATGCACCAAAAATATTTTCAAAATCTCGGTATGGACAATATAGCATTTAATTTTTAAATCTGCAATTTTTCAGAAAAATAATTTATCTTTGGTCAAAATAATTATTTTGTTTGGGGTTGTATTTCAACAACAGTAATTAAAAAAAGTGGATGTATATTGCTCTCTATTTAAGATTATTTGACCTTAGAGACAAAATAATAGATTATCTTGTATTAGTGCTAAAGTGGAGATAATTACTCAAGATTTTTGCGAAATATAGTCCATTGCATCAAACCCGGAATTGTATGGTAATACCATTAAGCATAACAAATGTAAACGGAATCAATGTTTTTGAACACTTATTGATATAAACATAGATAAATCAAAAAATTATGAAAAAATATATTTTGATGCTTTTAACAACAGCTACAATATTCTCTTGTCAACAACAGCCAAGTTACAAGATTAAAGTTAAATTTTCAGAAAAACCTACCGGCATGCTATACTTAATGAAAGAAATTGACAAAAAAAACACAGCTGTTGATTCAATTGATTTGTCAAATGATAGCATTGCTTTTATAGGGCATGTTGAAACGCCAGAACTCTATTACCTAAAACTTAATGATCAGAAAAACATGCTAAGGCTGTTTTTAGATAACTCAAAAATAGATATTCTTATAAATCCAGACTCAATTGATAAGGCTGAAGTGGTAGGGTCGGCAACACACGATTTATACAAACAATTCGCTTTGGAAGCAAACAAGTTTGACGCTAAACAAAGAGCTTTGTACAACGACTACCAGATGATGTTGGCTGCCAACGATGAAGTAGGTGCAAAGTTGTTGGAAGAACAAATGGAAGATATTTATAATAAACAGCAAGCATATATTAAATCTTTTGTTGATTCAAATCCCGAGTCTGTTGTAAGTCTGTATGTCGTAAAATGGCATCTAATTTATGAACTTAACTACCAAGGGTTAAATGATATTTTAGCTAAAAGTCCCTCCAATATTACAAATACAGCAATATATAATGCATTAAAAGATAGGTTGGCGACACTCGAGAAAGTTCAGGTAGGGAAACAGGCAATAGATTTTTCAATGGAAGACCTTGACGGCAATCTAATAACGCTTAATGATTTTAGAGGCAAATATCTGCTAATTGATTTTTGGGCTTCCTGGTGTCCTCCTTGTCGTATTGCCAATCCTGATTTAGTAGAGATATATAAAAAGTATAACGAACTCGGATTTGAAGTGCTTGGAGTTTCTTTAGATAATAACAGAGAGCAATGGTTAAAAGCGATAAAAGCTGATAATCTTACATGGAAACATGTTTCCGATTTAAAAGGCTGGCAAAACACTGTGGGTCAGGTATATGGTATTAACTCAATACCACATACAATCCTTATTGATAAAGATGGAGTGATTATCGGAAATCGTTTGTCACACGATGAGTTAGAGGCAAAACTTAACGAAATATTTAACCAATAAAAGGTAGTTAAGATATATTATGCTCTATCTCTACTTTACAAATTTATAGCTATTATGACAGGGATTTTATATTTGATTCCTACGCCAATAAGCGAAGACGCTGTAGTTGATTCATTGACAAGTGATATAGCCCAAGTTTTGCACAAAACTCAACACTATGCAGTGGAGAATATTAGAACAGCACGCCGATTTATAAAATCAATTGACAGAAACATCAATATTGATGAACTTACCTTTTATGAAATTGGCAAAAATAGCGCTGAAACTGAAAAGTCTAACATTATTGATGTATTGATATCGGGTAAAAATGTAGGAATAATGTCAGAAGCTGGAGCTCCTGGTGTAGCCGATCCCGGTTCTGATATAGTTTTAGCTGCGCATAAAGCCAATATAACTGTTATGCCATTAGTTGGAGCCTCTTCAATACTGTTAGCCTTAATGGGAAGCGGCTTAAACGGTCAAAAATTCGCCTTTCACGGATATTTACCTATAAAACAGAATGAGCGACAAAAATCGATCAAACAACTTGAAAAAGAGTCTTATAATCTTTCTCAATCCCAACTGTTTATAGAGACCCCATATCGAAATAAAGCAATTTTTGACGATCTAATTAAAATATGCTCATCTCAAACATTGTTGACTGTAGCGGTTGATTTGACAGGTAGGGAGCAAATTTTAGAGACAAAATCTATTCAGGCATGGAAAAGTAGTAAGATAGTTTTTCCAAAAAAGCCAGCTATATTTGTCCTCTTAGCATTAAAAATATAAATTAAAATGTCAGCAGAATTAACCTATGATTTTATAAAAAGCCTTCCAAAAGCAGATCTACACTGCCATTTAGACGGTTCCCTACGAGTTGATACAATCATTGAAATTGCAAAAAAGTATGATGTTAAACTTCCTGTAGAAGGAAGAGAAAAGCTTGCTAAATACTTGCAAGCAGGTGAAAATTGCAACTCACTAACCGATTACCTAAAAGTGTTCGATGTTACTTGCTCTGTACTCCAATGGGAAGATACTTTGGAGAGAGCAACATACGAATTGGCGGAAGATTGTGCCGAAGAGAATATCAGATACCTCGAAATACGATTTTCTCCCATACTGCATATAGAAAAAGGATTGAAAATGACACAAGTGGTTGATGCAGTATTGGAGGGGAAAAATAGAGCAGAAAAAGATTTTGATATTAAAATAGGGATTATTATTTGTGGACTTCGCCACATGAGTCCGGAAGTTTCGTTAATACTCGCAGAACTCTGTGTAGCTTATAAAAACAGGGGTGTTGTAGGGTATGACTTGGCTGGCGATGAATATAATCATCCTGCCAAAAATCACAAAGAAGCCTTTTATCTAATTATAAATAATAACATTAACACTACGGTACATGCCGGGGAGGCTTCAGGACCCGAAAGTATTCATCAAGCCTTACATTGGGTGAGAGCTAACAGAATTGGGCACGGCACGCGACTAAGAGAAGATGGCGACCTATTTAACTATGTAAACGACCACCGCATTCCTTTGGAAATGTGCATTACGTCAAATGTTCAAACAAAGGCGGTGGAGTCGTATGGAAAACATCCATTAAAGTTTTACTTTGATTATGGATTAAGAGTTACAATAAATACCGATAACCGTTTGGTTTCAAATACAACCCTTACCAAGGAGTATATGATAGCTATAGAAAAATTTGGATTTACACCAGACGAACTCAAGTATTTGATTATAAACGGATTCAAGTCTGCTTTTTTGCCAAATAATGAAAAAGTAAAAATTTTAAAAAGAGTAACTACAGAATTGGAACAACACGGATTGAAAATACGTAGAGATTATAACTAATTCTTATTTTTATTTATTGTTCGGATTATTTGAGCAATCTGACTTTCGGTATGTCAAATAATTTATTAATCACAATCACAGGACCTACTGCTATCGGAAAGACCGATATAGCTATTGAAATAGCCCAACTGCTTAATACAGAGATAATTTCCTGTGATTCTCGACAGGTTTACAAGGATATGCAGATTGGCACAGCAGTTCCCGAACAGAGTCAATTAAGGAGAGTTAAGCACAATTTTATTCAATACACTTCAGTTCAAAATCCATTAAATGCGAACGACTTTGGTATTGCTGTAAACAAGAAGCTATCCGAACTTTTTAAAGTTAATAAAACAGTAGTTATGGTAGGCGGAAGCGGTCTATACATCGATGCTGTATTGGGTAGAATTGATGATATGCCATCTCCAATAAAGGGGATTAGAGAAGAGCTACAAAGAAGGATCGATAACGGAGAGTTGTTGCAGTTGCAAAATGAGTTACAAGAAGCTGATCCACAGTTTTATAGTGCTATTGATATTAATAATCCCAGAAGGGTAATGCGTGGATTAGAGATTTACAAAACAACAGGAAAGCCCGTCTCGTCATTTATAGGAAAACAGGAGAAGCGGTTTTATAAATCGGCTATAATTGTTCTTGAAATGGAGCGTAACACTTTGTATGACAGAGTAAATAGGAGGGTTGATATGATGATTGAACAGGGACTTGTTGACGAAGCCAAAAAATTAATCCCGTATAAAAACTTAAGTTCACTTCAAACAGTTGGTTATCAGGAAATTTTCGAATACTTCGACGGTTCGGTACTACTTGAAAAAGCAATTGAAAACATTAAAAACAACACTCGTCAGTATGTTAGAAAACAAGAGAATTGGTTCAGGAGGTACGACGGCGCTTTTAGAATTTGTGCAAAACAAAAAAGTTCAATTCACAAGCTAGTAAGTGAACTTACAGCAAATTTATAAGTAATATAGAGAATAGAAGGCTAATTGTTAGTTTGTTTACAGAAGCAAGTCATTTAAAATTGTTCAAGAGCAGCCAATTCGCGCGCACTCCACAATGTTGGGTAATCAGTTTGAAATTTATCGATAATTTCCTTAAAGATTGTTTCGCGTAGCATTGCTGTTTGGTTTTTTACACCATATTTTACGCAATAGCGTTCTAAAGCAGCTAATTCGCTATCATTCAATGAGATTGTCTTTCTGTGTCTTCTTCTATGTATTGATGTTCCTGTTACTCTCATGTCAATAATTTATAATGTTAATAACTTTTCCGTTGCCTTAGCATTACTAAAAGCCAAAAGTAGCCATATACAGCGGATTTAATAAACATTTCTCTAACAAGTAATAAACATGTTTTTAACAAAAAGCCATAAGTTATTGACAGGCAGATATAAAAAACCATGCGAAAATTAAGGTAAGGTGGCTTCGACAGGCTCAGCCAACGTGAGCGGTCACTAAGCTTGTCGAAGCGATGCGCTGAGCGAAGTCGAAGTGTGACCTCCGGTATCCTCTTATTTCTCTCTTGAGAAGGGCCAAGAAACAATACCGCCCTCCATTACTTTTACATTTGTGTATCCGTTTGCCTGCAAAATCAGAGCAGCTTCGTAACCGCGAAGAGAAATTTTACACCATGTTACAATTTCGGTGTTTTTATCTTCGGGCAGTTCATTTATTCTCTTTCTTAACTGACCAAGTGGTATAAGGCGTTCGCCTATACCGAGACGCATTTGCTCGAATTCATCAGGATTTCTAACATCTAAATAAACAGTTTTTTCTTTGTTATTTAGTTTTTCTTTTACCTCTTCTGCCGATATACCTTTGAATAATCCTCTAAGTTTGTTTTGCATAACGTGAGCCGTAGCAATACTATGGTCTATGGCAAGTGAAAATGGCGGAGCGTATGGCAAATCGGCATTAGCCATATCGTTAACTGTGAGGTTTCCTTGAATAGCCATTGCCCATATTGCAAGTTGCTTGCTAACATCGCCCGGACCAATTACTTGGGCGCCCAAAATTCTTTCAGTCGATTTGTCAACTATCAGTTTAGTAATCAAAAGATTACCATTCATAAATCCGGGTTTATCAAGGCTTGCACTTATTACGGTTTCAATGTTTGTAATTCCATTTTTCTGGGCATTTTGTTCAGATAACCCTGTTGTGCCAGCCGCATAATCAAAAATCTTACATACTCCTGTTTGAATAGTACCTTTAAATTTTGTAACGTTTCCTTTGATCAAATTATCACCCACAACTCGGCCTTGAAGATTAGCAAGGTCACCAAAAGGAGCATAAACTTTATTTTCTGTAATTAAGTTTGGTACTTCAACACAGTCGCCAATGGCATATATGTCAGGGTCAGAGGTTTGCATAAACTCATCGACAACGATTCCACCGGTTTGACTTACATTTAAACCTGCGTCACGTGCCAATTTTGAGTTTGGCGCAACACCAATTGCTAAAACTGCTAAATCGCACGGTAACTCTGTGCCATCATTGAGTTTAACTGCTGTGAGCTTGTCGTTTTCTCCTAAAAATGCTGAAACGCCGTTTTGAAGAATTACGTTGGCTTTTGACTGAACATAGCGTTCAACCAATTGCGCTAAATGCTTGTCCAAAAATGTCAACAACTGTGGCAGAAGTTCGATTAATGTAACATCAATTCCAGCAAGGTGCAGTGCCTCAACAGTTTCTATGCCAATAAGCCCGCCACCAATAACAACAGCTTTTTTTATTCTTCCCTCGTCTCTAACTTTCCGTAAATAATCTGCATCAGGCATTGACAATAATGTTGAAATTCCATCGAGTTCAATTCCTGGAATAGGAGGTTTGCGAGCTACGGCTCCTGTAGCAATAACTAATTTATCGTACTCTAAGCTACCTTTCTCTCCCGATATTAAGTTCTTAAACTCAACATTTTTCGCTCTTTTGTCAATAGAGGTAACCTCAGTATTAACTTTTGCAACGATGTTTTTAGCATTTAAAAAAAAGTTCGAGTCTCTAACTACGCCTGCCGGCGAGCATAATAACTGACTTCTGTCATCAAAATATCCGCCAACATAGTAAGGGTATCCACATGAAGCCATAGATAAATCTGCAGATTTTTGAATAATAATTATTTCGGCATTTTCATCAAGACGTCTGGCTCTCGAAGCTGCTTTCGGACCTGCAGCTGAACCCCCGATAACGATTATTCTTTTCTTATTCATTTTTATATTTTTGTTAAATAATTGATTATATGATTAATAGCAATTTGAATAAACTTTACTTTTGAAATATAGAAAACGTTTTATCAATTATTAATATAGTTAAATAATTAGATATATACTTATATACAAAAATTGTGCATTTATTTTAAAATGTCCAATAAAAGTTAATTATTTAACTCCAAACTCTAAAACAATGCGCAATTAGCATGATTAGCAACTCGTACCCCGCACACTTCGGCTACGCTCAGTGCATCGCTTACGCTCATCACACCGCCTTTAACTCAATTGTCTATTATTCAGGATAATAATATTCGGGCATAATCGCTGTTGTACCAATAAATCCCAATCCCCCTTCAATATTCATATATGTTTGAACTGGTTGGCTGAAAAAAGGTATATCATCATATTCATATAACCTACTAAGAGAGTGTGCGTACATAAACAGATCTTCAGATACTTTTTCGATTATAAATAAAAAAGATCCACGTTCTTGCCCGTACCAATTGTTAACAGGAAAATCAATAATGCCCTCATTTTCTTGCGATGTGATTTTATCGGTAAAAAAATATTTTTCATAACTACTCTCGCCATCATAATAGTATCTTGTAAATTCTATTCCGCGTGATCGTTCTAAGTCCACCCATAAGGGATAATAATCATAAGTTGAGTCTATTATTTGATGAGTTTCAGTATCGTAAATATACAGCAACACTTTTCTGTAAACTTTCATAGCGTAATAGTTAGCGCTAATGTTTTTGGGCATTTTTAATCTAAACATTATCATTCCTTCAAAATATTGAGAGGGGGCAACGACTCCAATTGAGTCAATCTTAATCCATTCAGGTTTATAAACTATTTGGGAAGTTCCAATAGCGTCATCATAATCGTTTAACGAGACATGAATTTTATATACTTTTCCTGCTACTGCGGTTGTATTACTTGAATATTTTCCATCCGAAACGTGAGTCATGGTTTCTACAACAACGTCATTTTCAGATAAAACAACCGTAGCGTTTGTTAAAGGCTGTACTCTAAAATTGCCCGATGTTACTATATTTGATTTATGAACAAAACACGTTATAATGCTATCGATCTGTATAATAGAATTTAATACAATTTTAGGCTTCATCTCTTTGCCTTTAAACTCCACCTCTGTACGACATTTAGCAAATAAAAGTAGTGTTAATATTGTAATTATGATTGCTACGTAATGAGACTTCATGTTACTTTAGTTTTTTAGTTATTGGGTTATGAAAAATTTATTTAAAACTCGAATTTCCATGAAAATGATGGTATAATTGGGAATACGCTATAGTAAAAAAGTTTTTTATTACCCTCGTAATCAACAGATTCCCAATTCATAAAAAACGGATTTTTTCTATTATAGACATTATATACGGAAATATTCCATGTACGAATACCACGCTTTTTCTCTTTATGGAAGTTCATTCCTACGTCTAACCTGTGATATGCAGGCATTCGGTAGTTATTCCGTGTTTCGTAGTAGGGAATGTTCGATTCGTTTGAACTATATTCATGCCATGTTGTAAGTTGATCCACTGACGGATATCGCTCAAATTCGAGAGTAGTGGCATTACCTGTTCCGAAAACCCATGTTACTCCAATATCAAAACGGTCGTTGAATTTATGAGTTGCCACAATACTTACATCGTGTCGTCTGTCATATTTATATGGAAACACTTTTCCGTAGCTAATCTCTTCTCCCGGTCTGTCAAATTTTCTTTCCGATTTTGACCATGTGTAACCAATCCAGCCAGTTGTATTACCATATTTTTTCATTATAAGGATTTCGACACCGTATGACCAACCCTTTCCGAGCGCTACTTTTTCTTGCCAATCGTTATTGATTGAAAAAAATGTTGCACCCTCCTTATACTCAATTATATTGTCCATAGTTTTGTAAAAAATCTCTGTACTGATTTCAATATCGCGACTATGTTCATAAACAGCCCCAAACGAATATTGATAAGAATTGTTTGGTTCAATATTCTTTGTTACCGGAACCCATAAATCGGTCGGTAGCCCAATACTTGCATTTGTTAGAAGGTTGATATACTGTTGCATAACAGCAAACGAGGCTTTTGTTGATAATTTTTCGTTAACTAAATATAGTGCAGAAAATCTCGGTTGTAAACGATTGTAAAACTTACCATGAGTTAGATATCCTGACCAATGCAGTCCCGCATTTAGCTTGAAACCATAGTTTAAATCAATATCATCTTCGATATATGTTGATATTTCATGAGAATAAAGTTGGTCGTTACCGGTCTTAAAACTAGAGACTTGCCCATCCTCTTCTGATATTTTTGCTAAAAATACACCTGGATTAAATGTGTGATACGTTTCAGCTACTCCAAACTTTATTTTATGATTTACAGTAGGATAGTAGTCAAAATCAACTTTTAGACCATAGTCCATTATCCCAGATGAGTATTCGATAATATCTTTTTCGTCGTCATACTCCATTTCATTTCCTACAAACATTTTATAACGACTAAATGTTGCTGTGGTGTTGGAAAAAAGCTTGTCGTTAAACAGATAGTTCCAACGTAGAGCAGTAGTTATGTTTCCCCACCAAAGTTGAGCTTTGTTTTTATCTTTAACTTCACGTATTATCGTTTCGCCGGTTTGATCGTTATAATATTCATATACATATTTATCCTCCATCTTCATATAAAACTTATCTTTACCAGCGTAAGTGCTTAAATATAAGTGACTTTTGTTTGACAGTTTGTGATTTATTTTAGCATTCAAATCATGAAAAAAGTAGCCTGCCGTCAATTTGTCCATACCCTCTAAAGCTTGGAACATTTTTACAAACGGGTATGAAATTACATCAAGATAAGTTCGTCTTCCTGAAACGATAAAAGTTGTTTTTTCGCCAATTGGACCATCTATAGATAGTTTCGATGATATTAATCCGATGCTTCCTATTCCCTTAATTTTCTTTTTATTTCCCTCTTTCATAGAAATATCGAGCACGGACGATAATCGTCCTCCATAACGTGCTGGGAATCCACCTTTTATAAGTTTTACATTTTGGATAGCATCGGAGTTGAACACCGAGAAAAATCCAAATAAGTGGTTTACATTATAAACAGGGACACCGTCTAAAAGTATAAGATTCTGGTCAGGACCACCTCCTCGAACATACATTCCACTCATGCCTTCCGAACCCGATTGAACGCCCGGTAGCAGTTGAATGGATTTTATTATATCAACTTCTCCTAATAGTGCAGGCAAGTTTGCTACAACTTTTACAGGAACATCAATTAAACCCATTTGGGTATTTCTAACATTGCTTTCCACCACATTGCCAACAACAACAACTTCGCCAAGTTCAATTGAGGGTTTTAGGTTTATATCGATTTGCATGTTTTTGTTAAGCGTTATACTGTCCTGATATGTGGTATAACCAACCATTGAAAAAGTCAGTTTTATCCTCTTTTCATCGGTTGTTAAGGAGTAAAATCCATAATTGTTAGTTACTGTACCTTTGTAGGTGTTAGCGTCGTAAACATTTGCTCCGATAAGTTTTTCTCCTGTCTCCTTGTCACTAACAAATCCACTGATTGTGAATTTTTGAGAATAAATTGTACTAAATGTAAATAGAAAGAGCGCTGTTAAGGTTATTCGCATTTTAGTTTGATTTTAAGGGTTTGCAAATTTATAGGTTTTAATTTTATTTAAGAATAGATAACTTTGAAAAAGCTAAAAAAGTATGTTTTGTAAGCTAAAAAATATAATTTCGCACTTTTGTTACAGTAATTGTAAACGGCGCTCGGTCACTGAACTTGTCGAAGTGACCATACAACACAGGTTTCCGATAACCTATAACCGTTGGCTTCGACAGGCTTAGCCGACGTAACACGGTCACTGAACTTGTCGAAGTGACCATACAACGTTGGCTTCCTATAATCTATAACGTTGGCTTCGACAGGCTTAGCCGACGTAACACGGTCACTAATCGAAATCTAAATGAGTATTAATATTATAAGCGAAGCCTCCAATGGCTTTCAACTAATAATCTGCGATTAAATCTGTGATTATCCGTTTAATCCATGTTATCTGTGTTCCATTTCTGTCTCCACTTATAACTTCTAATTTCTAATTTCTAATTTATAGTAGAAATAACATAATTTTTGATACTTTTGCATCCTGAATTTCTATTAGTAGTGTTTTAATATAATGGAAATACAAAACATAACTTGTAAAGATGATTAGCAGACGATTACTAAGAATAAAAACAATGCATATTGCATATGCATATTTTAATTCTGAAGGAGGTACTGTACAGTTTTTTGAAAATGAATTAAATAACAGTATTCAAAAGTTTTATGATCTTTATTTGGCATTTTTCTCTTTGATTGTTGAAGTTAGAGACTTTGCAAACCATATTATAGAGTTGCGTAAAGGCAAGCTGTTGGCTTCTGAGGAGGATCTTAACCCAAATTTGCGTTTTGTTGAAAACAGAGTAATTGCCGATTTAGAAAATATCGAAGAGATTAAACAATTTATTGAAACTAATAATATGATTTGGAAAGACCACTCCAATATCATTAAATTAGTTTATAACACTTTAGTTGAGTCAGATGTTTATGAGGATTATATGAAAAATCCTGCCAGTTCGTATAGTCACGATAAACAGATAGTTTACTATATTTTAGAGCAGATTTTTCCCGACAACGAAGATTTGTATCAACTATTAGAGGAGATGTCAATATATTGGAACGATGATATTGAGCTTGTTTTAAGTATGAACATAAGAACTGTTCAACGAATGAAAGCGTCGAAAAGTCATAACAACAAGTTGTTTCCACTATATAAAACCAAAGATGACAAAGAGTTTGTAAAAACGCTGTTCCGTAATACAATAGCAAATCACGAACGTAGCCAACAAATAATATCCGAACTATCAGAAAGCTGGGAAAATGAACGAATAGCCTTGATTGATAGGACAATTATTGAACTTGCAATAACAGAGTTGATTAGTTTCCCTCTTTTACCCGTTCCTGTTACTTTGAATGAATATATTGATATGGCAAAATTTTACAGTACAGAAAAAAGTCATATTTTTGTAAACGGCATACTAGAAAAAGCCGTTAGTTATTTAACCGAGAAAGGTTTAATAAAAAAGAGAGGAACAGGATTACTAAATTCTTCTCCAAACGAGCGAGACGATGAATAATTAATTTTTGTAGAGACAGGGTATGCCCTGTCTCTACTTTACAAACTTTTAACTTTTAACTTATGAAACAGATTCTTTTTATTATTTCAATTTTCGCGACAATACTTCTTACTTCCTGTGGTGGTGGCAATGATAAAAAAGTTGACGCCACTATGGTAAAAAACCCAATATCAGCTGAAGGTGTTGATAACAGTGTTAGAATGCCTGCAATTGAAGTGATATCGAAAGGTGGCGTTACTTTCGATTTTGGCGTTATAATTCAAGGGGAAAACGTAATTCATGAATTTGAACTAAAAAACACAGGAAACGCTGATCTGGTAATAGGAGCAGCGAATGCAGCATGTGGATGTACCGTTCCAAAGTTTTCTAAAGAACCAATTGCTCCTGGAAAAACCGGTAAGGTTGAAGTCGCTTTTGCAAGCTCCGGTCGCGAGGGCAAACAAATGAAAACTGTTACATTGCTTACAAATGCACAACCAGGTTCTTTAACATTAACTGTTATTGCAAATATTATTGTACCAAATTAATACACAAAGCTTTATGATGAATATTTTATTAATGGCATCTCCAAACGGAGAGTCCGGCGGTTTCGGAGCTTTAATTCCGTTACTATTAGTTATCGTGATTTTCTATTTTTTCATGATACGCCCACAAATGAAACGACAAAAAGAGGTTCGTAATTTTCGAGATTCTCTTAAAAAAGGCGATAGAGTTTTAACTGTCGGCGGAATTTACGGTAAAATAGCTGAAGTTAGCGAAACAACTGTTATACTCGAAATAGCTGATAATGTACGCATTAAGGTTGAAAAAGCGGGTATAGTGAAAGATAATTCGGATATTGCACAGCAAAAGTAAAATTTTTGATTTAAAAGATAGAGAGGGGACATCTTTCTATCTTTTTTTACTTCGTATTACATTTACTATTTGAACTTGCATGATGGAATAACTGCAAGTAAATGAAGCAAATAATAAAGACTTGTAAAATATGAACAAACCTCTTTTATTATTGATTGCAACGATTATTTCGGTGACAGTTTTTTCGCAAGAATTATCCTTGAAAGAACAGGCATTAAAGGAATTTAAGTCTGAGCATTACAATGAAGCTATTATCTTGTTAGAACAGGCGCTTGAACAATCACCCGATGATGCCGAGATTTACTACTATTTGGGTTGGTTTAATCATTATAATGCTTATGATAGCCGACCTCTGAAAGGTTATGATTTTGCGTTTTCAGAACAAATTTTTAAATTTCTTGACAAAGCCATTGAGCTAAATCCAAACTATGGAGACGCTAAATATTTCTATTCGGCAGAATGTGGCTCCGTTGCCATGAATGAAATGCGAAATTATAATGCAGAGAAAGTAAAATATTATTATGAACTTGCTTTCAAAAAAGGCGCTTTACCCGATTGGCTGATAGAATATGGTAGAAATTACTTGATGAGTTGCAGTGAAAATGCAATCCTTTTTGCTGGTGGGGATGCAGATTTTAACGTTTGTTCCTATTTGCAAATTTGCGAGAATTTTAGAACAGATATATCTGTAATGCCTATTGCTTATATAGATAGACCCTGGTATGTTAATTTTATAAAAAACGGATTGAAAGGCGTTTTTAAAAAAGTAAATATAGAACTTACAGAGATGCAAATAATGGATATCCGTCCGTATAAATGGCGAGAGACAACCGTTGACATAGAAATTTCGCAGTCAGATAGGTTAAAGTTTGGGTTGTCCGAAGATTTTAAGTTGGAATGGGCTGTTGCACCTGATCTACAATCGTGGCGCATGCACTCAAAAGTTGAAGGGGAAGAAAAAACAAGAAGAACATTGCTAAGTCCACAGCGTGCCATGCTTTTACAGATAGTTGAAGATAATTTTGCAGAACGCCCAATTTATTTTACCAATGCTGCACCAGATACAACTTTTTACGGCGGTCTAAATGAGTATTTTCAAAATTGTGGACTTGTTTCAAAATTGACACCAGTTAAAACAAAAGATACTGAGTATCAGTTAGATGTTTCCAAACTTGAACAACTTTTCAAAGATGAAAAAAACTTTAATTGTTACAGAAACATTAAAGAGAATAATTTTCCTCGCATATCAGGAGTTGTATTTTATGGTTATCCCTTTGCTTTGTTTAGGTTAGCAGATTATTATTTTATTTCGAAAAAAGAACACGAACTGCAACAATTGATAGATTTGTATAAAAATCAGTTTAAGATAGATTTTAATACAGAATTTGAACAATATGTAATAGATGAATTAGAAACCAAGTTAAAAGAATTGCAAAAGTAACCTGCCAAGAAAGTCGATCAAGACCGCAATAAAATTGAGAAATTAATCGAGATATTGCAAACAAGAAATGAAAAAGAAAGAGAGCTTAAAACGTCGTTATTACAAACTTAGAATACGAATAAGACATGCCGATAATCGTATCTTTATTTTCATATTCTTCCTTATTATAAGTGGAACCCTTTGGTTTTTAAATGCACTCTCTAAAGACTATGTTACCGAGTTAGATATCCCTGTTAGTTTTGTAGGTGTTCCACGCGAATTTAAAAGCAACCAACCATTACCAAAAAATCTGACCATACAAGCTTCGGGACGAGGCTTTTCTATTCTGCGTCACAAAATCACATCAAGCAGTGTGCCTTTTAAGTTCGATATCAAACAATACTTTTCAAATCAAAAAGTTAGCAAGGAGTTTTCGTTCCAAATAATTACCCAGCTTGCTCAAAAACAGATGGAACAGTATTATGGAAGCGAATTTACGATACTCGACATCTATCCACGAACTATAAGCGCCTCGTTTTCAATAATTGTCTTCAAAAAGTTGCCAGTAAGCTTCAAAGGAGAACTGTCATTCCAACCGCAATTTTGGCAAAAAGGGAATATAAAAATAACCCCCGATAGTGTAGAAGTTGGTGGTCCACAGAATGTTATGGATACAGTTAAAAAAATTAGGACTCAGCATATTAAAATTGAAAAAATAAACTCCTTAACTAACTTTACTGTAAACCTTGACGATAACGGGGTGTTTATTTGCGAACAACCAGAGGTTAAAATTAGTGTAGATGCAGAAAAGTTTACAGAAGCCACAATAAAATTGGCTATTAAAGTTCTTAATGCCCCCGATAGATTTAATATAATGCTTTTCCCCGACCAAACTACAGTTACATATCGGATTGCAATTGATAAGTATGAAAATATCACAGCAAATAGTTTTACAGCTATTGTCGATTACAATCAAATGAGCTCAAGAGATATAAATGAAAAAATAAGGGTTGAATTGATTGAGCTACCCGAACATGTTAGAAACGTTACATATCATCCAAGAGAAGTAAAATATTTAATTGGCGAAAAAAAATGATTCGCGTTGGATTAACAGGTGGAATCGGAAGTGGAAAAACGACCGTAGCCAAGGTCTTTCAAACAATTGGTATTCCTGTCTATTTTTCCGACACAAAAGCAAAGTATTTAATGTCGCATAGTGAAGAAATAAGAACAAAATTAGTAGAGATTTTTGGGCAACAAGCAATATTAAACGATTACTCTATCAATAGACAATTCCTTGCTAATGAAGTTTTTACAAATCAAGATAAATTAAAAATATTAAATTCAATAGTTCATCCAGTAGTTATTAACGATTTTGAAAAATGGGCTAACGAGCAGAAGAGTCCGTACGTTATTAACGAGTCGGCAATTCTTTTTGAAAGCGGAATTTATAAACAATTGGATAAAAATATTGTTGTTATGGCTGATGAGCAAATCAGAATAGAGCGAACCATAAGGCGTGATAAAATCAACAAACAGCAGGTTTTAGAGAGAATCCAAAATCAAACCGATGACGAAACGAGAAAAAAACTTGCCGATTTTTTTATCTACAACAACAATAACGATATGATAATCAATCAAGTATTACAAATTCACGATAAGCTATGGGAAAATTCTCAAAATGGATAGGCGGCGGACTTGGTTGGGTTCTTGGCGGTCCCTTAGGCGCCATTGCCGGATTTATTATAGGGTCTGTAATAGACTCACAAAGTGAAGTTTATAAAAGTCAACCCAAAACGACTAAAACAACTCCTGGTGGTTTTATTGTTTCCTTGTTGGTTTTGACATCGGCTGTAATGAAAGCCGATGGCAAGGTTACCAAAGGAGAACTTAATTACGTAAAAAACTTTTTTGTAAAAGCCTTTGGAGCAGAGGAGGCGCAAGAGGCTATTTTAATGTTGCGCGATTTGTTGAAGCAAAATATCCCGGTAGATGATGTTTGCCGACAGATCAGAACAAATATGGATAAATATTCAAGGTTGCAACTTTTTAATTATTTGTTTGGAGTATCTCAAGCTGATGGAGCGGTTACGCAAGCAGAGTTAGATTTTTTAAAACATATTGCGCAATTATTAGGACTATCAAATGAGGAGTTTAAATCGGCGAAATCAACATTTATTCCTGATAATAACTGGGCTTATGAGATGTTAGAAATAACGCCATCTGCAAGTGAAGAAGAGATCAAAAAAGCATATAGGAAAATGGCTGTAAAATATCATCCCGATAAGGTTGAATATTTGGGTAAAGATTTTAAAAATGCAGCCAATGAAAAATTTGTGAAAATAAATCAGGCATACGATATTATAAAAAAAGAGAGAAATATTGCATAGGCTCTGTCAATCAACAATTAGCAATTATCAAAGTGCATTTGTAATACCAATTGTAATTTAATAATAGTCCAATATTTTTAAAATTATAAAATCTTGGTACATGACAAAAATAGTAGAAGTTGCGCTGTGCGCGGTACCGGGCGCGGGACGGTGCAGTTGGTCGCTGAAGTGAAATTTGGACTTTAGTAGCTATCCAAACGGTGTTAACGCACAGACACGCATTGAGCGCCACCCTACGGGAGGATTATTAACTGCCGTTCTCAAGAAAAATTTACGGTTTATCGATAACATTTATTTATAGCTGGATATATGGATGTGTTGATTATTCTAATACTGATGGAGGTTTAACCGCCTTTATTAAAATTAGAATTTGTATAATTGTCTAAATCAATCTGCTCTTTAACCCACCGAATATAACGCATTTTTTTATAGTCAAACCATTGCTCACGAACCTCACCTGAATTATCAATCTGCCACTTGAAGTTTCGGAATGGTTTTGGCCCATTCAAAGCATAGATTAATTTCTTTCGTATTTCATTATCCTCAACTCTATCTGCAAAATCAGCCATTATTTTAAAAGATTCAAAAGATTCAAATCCTTCGAATTCAAAATAATCTTTCCAATTATCCTCTATTTCGTTTAATTCTTCTTGCCATGGTTCCTCGTCGGCTCCAGCCCAAGAGTCGAAATTGAGTATTGTCTTAATCTCGCCTGTTTTAAGATTGTAAAAGCATCGCAAGCCACAATCTAAGTTTTCAGCAATTTCTTCTATTTGTTTTTCAGTTAATTTCATATTTAAAAGATATATCTGTTGTTGTCTGCAACGGACGGCGGTATAAAAAGTTGCCGATTGCGGGCGATTTCTTATCAAGTTACACAAAAGTTGAAGCGGGCTACAACCCTTGAATAACCACTGAACCGGCAATTTTTTATACCGCGTGTTATGGCACGTTTTTATTTTATCCTAAATTCGAAACTTACATTGATATTATAAATAAACTCATAATGGTCTTCAGTAATCAAATCGCTAGTTGAAGGTACCTGAACATAACTTCCAGCAGAAGATGACCCATTTGTTATTTTAAATTGTTGGAATCCTGGTTGGCCATATAATTTAAGACCAATTTTGTCAGAAAGTTGAAAATTATATCCAATTTGAAAAAAAATACAAGTTCCCGTATAAAGAGATGTTGGTGAGTAATTCCTTTCATTTTCAACCTTTATTTTCGATTCAGAAGTCAACCAGTTGAAATTAATTAACTCCCATCTTAGACCAGTAAATAATCCCTTGTTAAAAGGATAGATTGTAATATCACCAAACAATCCAAATGATTGAGCATTTAAGTTTTTAACGCCATCAAAATTTAATTGATAGGAACGATTACTTAATCCTGCCTTTATCTCTGCTTTTCTATTAAATAATTTATTGTTTGATTTTAAATAAATCTCTCCTCTCAAAGTATTATAACTGTCATATCCACCACCTAATCCTATTGAAAGTGAATCAAGAATCCCAGCATGTAATTGAGATCCTAACATAATCATGATTAAAACTAGAAAATATTGTCTCATAATTTTCAAATTTATAATTAAACTTAGTGTCGTTGATTCTTAAAATCGATTCTTAAAATGTGCCCTAACGTATAATTTACGAAACAAATATACAAAATCCGCAAATTATTTTCTATAATCTTGTCTGATAGTTTAGGGAGCTAAGACAGAACTTGTTAAATTTCAGCCCGTACATTTATATTTTATAGATATTTTCTATTAACCTCCAAATTTCCGTTTCGTAGCTTTCATTATAGCTCCTCGATTGCCTAATGGAGTCAATGATTTTAATCGTTTTCTTGGTTATCAAATCCAATATCGATTTTTCGGGAATGATAAAAGGAATTTTCTTGATATAATTGGCTGGATTATTTGCCGACGGATTAATTGTCCGAATAAATTTATTGCAAGTTGGTGAATTAAAAAATGCTAATAAGTAATATGTCAGGCTTTCATCTTTAGGAAAAACACCAACTATACTTTGGTCAAATAACTTATTTTCAATTAACGATGCTGTAATACTGCTACTACTTACCATTGGCACACCAATCCCAAATTTAAAATAGAACTGCGGGTTTTGAAATCTTGATTTTTTATTGGTTTTATAGTGTTTTACGGCTTCCTTGCTCCAATTCATAAACCAACCATCTGATTTCAAATACTTTACATTGCCACCTTTAACAATTGGTAAGAAATGTTTCTCTCCTTCAATTCCTTCAAGGATATTAGGAATATTTTGATAATCTCTATTAATCGAATTCTGATTAACTAAACAATAATTCTTTCCGTTTTTCAAGTCATGACTACTAACTTGTAAGAATGTTTTATCATTTCCGGAATAAAAACCTGTTACACAACTTGCTATATCTCCAACCTTCAATTTTGAATTGTTAATTGCGTTAATAATCTCAAAATTATCGGAAATCAAAAACGCATGGTCGGGATTTGCATAAATATCTTTTTGAAGATATGTTTTGGTATTTAAATCGGTTTCCGAATTAATGTTCGAGAGTTGTTCCACGTTCCTGAATCCATTGATTATTCTGAAATTGTTATTCAAACACTCCTTCTGGCGCAAACATTTCTCTAATGTGATTATGGACAAATTTGCATATCCAAAATTTACTCCCTGAAAAAAGGAGGAGGGAAACAATGCAAGTTCCTTGATTTTTGTTTTCTGCAAAATATGCTTCCGTAACGCCTTGTGCATGTGCAGATTTAAATATGTGTCTGGGATTATGAATGTAAGCAATCCTTTATCCTTTAATAGTTCTACGCACCTGTAAAGGAATAAACCATAAGTCTCTTTTGCATAAATATTGGGGAACAGTTTTTTAAGGAGATCTCTTTTTTCATACTCCTGCCACGCTCCATAAGGCGGATTGGCAATGATTTTATCATAAATTCCGCCAAAACTGGAACTAAATATTAACTCTTCGTCTAAAAGCGTGTCGCTATGTTTTATCTTTACATTGGGAAGATATAAAAATTTTTCGTTCAGTGTTTTTATGGATTTTTCGTTCAGTTCGTAAATATCTATGTGTGCATATTCATTCTCTTCGACAATTGATTCGACAAACACTCCATCGCCTCCGCATGGTTCCAATATTTTATCATCTGGTTTTAATGATAACTGTTGCACCATATAATCGACAATCGGGGTCGATTTCGTATAAAATGCCTGATATTTTCTTGCTTCCTGTAACATTACCATATCAAGTATTGGTCAAGATTGTTTTGTTTTAAGAATTGCATGGTTTCCTTTTTGAAATCATTCTCCCAGTCAACATTGCGCTCAATCCAACTCTTAATATCAAATCCTGAAAATAAATTTATCTGATTATATGCCTCTGCTCCGCTGAAAGCGTCCCAAATACCCGAATTTTTAAGTGTTTGAAAATAATGATTGTTTTCATCTGATCTTACGAAAATCATACACCTGTAATTTTCTTCAAGATTTTGATAAACGCTGGCAACGAGTAGAAGTCTGTTTGTATTTCCTTTTTCGTTCGAACCGAATCCACTTTTAAAATCGACAACGAATTTTTGATTGTTGTAGATAAAATGTAAATCCAACTCAAGTTTAATTTCTCCCGATGTTACAAGCCCCCAGACTTTGTAGTAATACTTCTTTAATTGTTCTTTTTCTTTATTTGATATTTTCAATTTATCGATGTACACCTCTATTTCATCAGACAACTTTTTTTTAACATCGGAAAACAATGGTGGAATGAATAAAGTAATCTTGTTTATAGGATAAACAAAACATAGTTTACAAAAAGGCTCCCATAATTAGCCGATTCTCCTCGAAAATGTCATATATTCATAGTGCCAAACATCGTTTCTTGACTCAAGCATTACAATGTAATTCGTGTAGGTTATCATTAAAACGCTTTCAAGTTTTTCTAGATTCGACCACTTTTCGTTTTCTGCTGTCTGCAAAAGTGTTGCTAACAAAATATCTTTTGTTTCTATGAGTGATTTATTAATAGCAGATGCTTGTTTCTTATATTGAGTATTTCCGTAAGTGAGTTTGATTTCACTTAAAAATTCTTCTGCACGACTACGGTAGTATTGCAGAAGCTCTACTTTCTTGTTTTTTAGATTTTTATCTACTTTCACTTCTTGTCGTGTCGTTTGATATATAATAAGTAATGTACAAATATACCCCTATTTTTCAAAAGATTTTCTTTTTTACGCTACTCCCTTTGAGATATTGTTTCTTTTATCCATTTCAAAATCTCCTCTAACGCTTTAGGCGAGAACGTTTGCTCAATTTCGCCATACTCGGTAGGAAGTCCTGTTTTACTCTCTTGAAAAAGATGATTTAACCCCTCTAACTCTATGACTGTAAGATTGTTATTTCCGCTCTCGGCAAATGCTTTTCTAATTGCAGAGAGATTTTCGTTTGCAGGAACTTGCAAGTCATTTGTGCCATTAAGAGCCAACGTAGGACATTTAACTTTTTTCAATATAGGATAAGGATCATACTTGATAAAATAGTACATCCAAGGCGAAACAAGTTGATTAACAGTTACTTTTATCAGTCCGTCCTTTTGCTCAGTAGTCATTTGTGCCGTTAATACTGTACTATTACTGAAACTATTTTCCATTATTTCAGTTAACTCGGCTCGCAGGTTTACCGTGTCGGAACTGTTGATAATATGCTCATATAGAGATATATTCATTTTTTCGTTTTCTAAAAATATCGTTTCTGGTAAGCCCGAAGCCATAGATATAGCTCGTTGTTGCATTAAAAGTAGTTGGTCACCACGCACACCTGTTCCTGCAAGCAGAACTATGAATGAAACATTTTCGTTTCGCGCAGCTACTATCGGGGCGATAATTCCGCCCTCGCTGTGTCCCATTAAACCAATTTTCGTTTTGTCAACCTCTTTTCTACCAAGCAGATAGCTTACAGCACTTTCGGCATCGTTTGCCAAATCTAGCGTTGTTGCTTTGTTGAAATCACCTGTCGATTCGGCTGTTCCGCGGTCATCGTAGCGTAGTACGCCTATTCCATTTCGGGTCAAGTAGTCGGCAAGTACCAAAAAAGGTTTGTGTCCCAATAGCTCCTCGTCACGGTTTTGTGGTCCGCTGCCTGATATAAGTACAACTACAGGGTAACTTCCTGTTTCGCTTGGCAAGGTCAGTGTTCCTGCAAGTGTGTTTCCATCTTTTTTGTTTTCAAACCTTACATCTTCGGTGTAGTAAGGAAATGGCGGTTTTGGCTCTTGCGGGCGGTTTAGCTCTGCCTTTTCACTCTCATCACGACCCAAATCAAGCGGAAATTTCATTCCCATTTGAGTAAAAGTACCGATAACGCTATCGTTTCTGAACGTGCCTTCATAACTTGCTCCAATGGAACTAATCTTTATTTTCAGCACATTGTTTGCAAAGCTTGTTTCGTTGCACTCTATGCCATAAGCTCCCTGGTCGGGACTGTCCATAGTGGATTTGTAGCCTGCTTCCGATTTTTCTATATTTAAAACAAGCCTTAGCTGTGTTCCGTGAACATTTAACGCACCACTCCATTTTCCTGTAATATCTTGAGTAGATTGATTACAAGAGGGGAGCGCAATTAACAAAACTGTAAAAAATGATATTAAACGTGTCATAATTATTATAAGATTAAGTGAATAAATAGTTTAGAAGTGATTTCAGCCACAACGACTCCAATAATAAAGCCAACCGTTAGCTTCATGCCTTTTGCTCCTGTAGAAATTTTTAATCCGTTGTACATTAGTGCAATAAACCAAATAAGAACTGGTAAAGAAATCAGTCCAAATATAATAATGGAGGGATATTCAAGTACAATCATCGGGTTTTGAAGCATTTGCTCCACATCAGGAAAAGTAGCAAACGGCGCTAATACCGCTAACAAGAGATATGGCGCACGAGCGAGCGTCATTGTACCCAAAATATCTACAAACCTAAAATTTTTGGAAATAATTATCCCAACAACGTACATTGCGAGCACAACTGAAAACAGGCTTATACCTGTAATTATAAGCGATTTAGCAACTCCGACATTGCTTCCGAAATGAGCGTCAACAGCGCCATCAAAAACCAGATTGCCGTAACTTGCCAGCACAGCGGAAATAATCACGATGACTATTCCCACACCAAAAGCCTGCCAACCGGCAATGCGTGTAAATGGATTCCAAATTAAACTCCAATTATTAGTTCTTTTTTTCATAATTATGAATTTTTTGAATGATTTCATTTAACATATTTCGCACGGTTGGATAACTCAGTTTGAGCTCCGCCGACATATCTTTAATACTTCCGCTGTTTTTAACGAAGCGGAGAATAAACAGCAATTCATCTTCTGACAAACGAAGCAGAACAGGAAGCTCATACAGTCCGGTTACTTCTGTCTGACAACTTTCACATTTTAAAGCCATTACTTTAAGCTGTGCTTGACAGCTCGGACAAGATGTAGGTAACATATTTTTATTTTTTTTAATTAATAACGTTACAAAGATAATTTATTTTTTAATATTGTCAAAATATAATTGAATATAATTTATTTTAACTTTAATTTTATTAAAATATGAATAATTTAAATCAATCATTATATTTCCATCACATTGGAAATAATACAGATTGGACAGCTACCTTTTACCTGTTTTTTACGAAAAGAATTTTACAAAGTAGCACGCTATTTTAAACAATATTCTATACATTTGTATTGTTTATAGCATCTTATACCAATTTTATTTTATAACAGTTGGTCCTTTTATAAAATTTTACAATGACAAATGCCGATATAACATATATATAGTCCAAAAAATGATAATTAAGTTTATACCATAATATATTTACTATCGGTATTAGTCAACAATGAAAACTAATACCGATTGGACAGCTACTATAGTCCAAACTTCACTATCGTTCGTTTGAACTATGTATCTGTAACATCGGCATTTACAATTGTAAAATTTTAAAAAGATTGGACTATTTTAAAATTACAATTGATATAAAATTATCCTGCTAAGATTTTTTAAATCAAAAGCGTATGGAAAACCCCGTAAATATTTATCACAAGGAGTCAAAATTTGTTTTTACTGCCTGTTTTATATTTGTGTTTTTATTTTTTACTTCCCCACTTGTTTTCCCACAAGGAGAAAATTCCTTTTTTGCAAACAGTGATTTCTACACACGTTTTCAAAACTTATCCATCCGCGATGGATTAAGCAACAATTCTGTACTCGGTATGGTGCAGGATTACAGCGGTTTGGCGACATTTAACCCCGACAGCCTTTCGAAAAAATTGGAAGCATCTCCGACTCTTTTGTACGATTTTTTTGTAAACGACTCACTACGATTTCTGACTATTAACGACGGGCAAAAAATCACATTGAAATATTCTGAAAACTCTTTTACTGTTAAATTCACGTCTCTCGATTTTACCTATGCTAAAACATTAAAATACAGATATTGTTTGAAAGGATTTGACAGTGATTGGCATTACGTAAATGCAGAAACACGAATGGCAAAATATACCAATCTTCACTGGGGCGAGTACACTTTTTTGGCAGAAGTCTCTAATCCGTCTGGTGAGTTTAGAGACAAACCAACCAAGATACTTATTTTTATACAAAAACCTTGGTTCGTGTCGTGTTGGTTTATCTTATTGTGTGTGGGAGTATTTATTTTGCCGGTTTTTTTGCACATCAGGTTTTACATAAAAAAATGGCGAGCTGAAAATTTACGATTGGAAACTACAGTGAAAGAGCGAACGGCTGAATTACAAAAAGCAAACGAAAGATTAATTATTTCAGAAGAAAATTTGCAAAAAGCATTGGAAACAAGGAACAAGTTTTTCTCCATCATCTCACACGATTTACTAAATCCATCACGCTCAATGAGCAAAATGGCTGATTTACTGTATCAACGTTATGAGACATTAGACAAAACACAAGCCAGAGAATTTTTGCAGTTACTCGCCTATACGGCAAAAAACAATAATCAATTGATTGAAAAACTGCTTTATTGGGCTGTAGCGCAACGGCAAGATTTTCCGACAAAACCCGAAGCATTTGATATTTGCGAAATTATTGAAAGCGTGAAAGAACAACTGAAATCTGATATCAAACTTAAAAAAGTCGTGATAAAAACCACCGATTGCAAATCGACCGATGTTTTTGCGGATAAAAATATGATAGAAGTGGTGCTACGAAACTTAATCAGCAATGCGATCAAGTTTTCGTTTGAAAGTGGCGAAATTATCATTGCCACCGATGAAAAAAACAATGAGGTAGCCGTAAGCGTAACCGATTTTGGAGTGGGCATGGAGCAAAATGAAGTGGAAAAACTTTTCAAATTAGAGAGTAAACTCAAAAAACAGGGCACTCACGGCGAACAAGGTACAGGACTAGGTTTAATACTTTGTGAAGAATTCGTAAAGAAAAATAATGGTAAAATCTTTGCCGAGAGTATTAAAAATACAAAAACAATAATTACTTTCACAGTTCAAAAAATCCTTTAAAAGGTAAGGACACTTATGAATCCATTTAAAATATTCTTAATTGACGATTCCGAAATTCATTTGGCGGGACTGAAATTTCTTTTGTCCGAGAATAATAATATAACGATAATCGGTTGCGCTAAAAGCTCCAAATCAGCATTAAAAAGCAAAGAACTAGCTCAAACTGATGTCGTTATATTGGATATCTCGCTCGAAACCGAAAGCGATGGATTAGATTTAGTTAAACCCATTTTATCTATAAATCCTAAAATTAAAATCATTATTCTTTCACAACATAAAAACATACATTTTATTGTCAAATCTCTTCAAAAAGGCGTTTCGGCTTACATTGCTAAAGATACTTCTATTGAACAATTGAACATCGTTATTGAACTGATAATGAAAGGAGACGGATTTTTTCTGGGCGAAACCATTCCAAAAAACACATTGATGGACTGGTTTTCAGAAACGAATCCAGCCAATAATCCCCAAAAACCATGGAATTTAAGCTAACGTGAAATTGAAATTATAGATTTGCTTGCCAAAGGACATATTGCTAAAGAAATTTCCGAAATGCTTAACATTGCTATACCTACCATAGAAAGCCATAAAGAAAACATCAAACATAAACTCAATTGTAAAACTATTGTTGGCGTTGTTGCTTTTGCATTGAAAAACGGGTTAATTTCTTGAATCAAAAACCATAATTGAGTTAAAGGTTAAAAGTAAAAAGCAGTGCACTGAGCGTAGTATGTCAACACTTCGACACTTCGACTTCGCTCAGCCCAACGCTTTTAACTTTCAACTAAAATAGTATCTTAACTCCTGCCAAAATATGCAATCGGTGCATTTGATAGTTGTCATATACATACTGACGGCGATTAAGAATATTGCACCCTTTAACGAAAAACCCGAAAATACGGTTTAGCTGATACTCTGCCATTAGGTTTAAATCAACTAAAGGATCTAAAACTCCCTGAGCGCCGTCATATTTCTTAACTGTTCTTTCACCACGGAAAAACAGGTCAGTAGAGAGAGTTAGTTTTTCTATTAAACGATATCGAACGGTTAAGTCTGCTACAATACGTGGTAAATGCCAGGGCGCTGCAAGTGAATCGAGTGTATAAGTCGAATATTGCCCACGCAAAATAATATTTAGTTGGTCAGACTGCTTCCAAGAGAGTTCGCCACCGACTGAAAAAGTTGACATATTGTCGTATTCAACTGTAAAAAATCGTCCACTAAGGTCTGTCGTATCGGGCACGTAAAAATAGTGATTTGCTGTTTTCTGATATGTTGCATTAGCATTAAAACCTAAGCGACTGCTAACCATACCTCTTATCCCACCGTTAACAATCAATTTATTGTTTGTAGGTTCGACCGACAACTGTGGATTGATAAAAAAGTTTTCAGCAACAATTCGCTCAAATGTGTTTAGTTGGTAATTGCCTGTTACCTCGACATAAGGCACCAAGAAAAACGCTGCAATGTTGTAGTGCAGTTTAACATTAGGATATAAAAAGTATTTTGTGATATGTTCATCGTAGGTAGAGTTGACCCCCACTTGGATACGCCACGTTTTCCCAAATAATCCTAACCAAGGATTGAAATCAATGAAAAAGTTACTTATGGTGTCAGGCAGATTTTCATTAATAATGTATTTGAATTTTGCCTCCATGCCAAGAAACTGCTTATCGTAATATTTATCAACATATACGTTAAGAGCAAATTTATCCTCAACCACGCTGTTTTCTGCCTGTAAATGATTAAATGTTAATGTTGTCGTAAAATTGGCATTCTTGCTGCTTCGATCAAAACTATAGAGCGATATATCGGCTTTGAAGCGTGTAACAGATTGGTAATCATCTATCTGAAGCGTTTGTGGAATGACAATTACATCGGGAGAAACTGCTTGTCCATAGTAGTTACATCTATTGTTATCGAACTGTATATTGCCCTCGAGCGCTGAGCGTTTAAAAAACTTTTTTCCGTTTGCCAACACTTCCGTATCTGTGGAAGTAATTTTGACATCTCTATTCCACTGATCTTTGATTTTTCCGAATGAGCCCAAAAAATCGGCTCCTGCAAACCATTGATACTCTTGATTTCTTAACGAATTTACTCTTAACTGACCAATCCCCGAAAGATAATTTCCCGCTCCCAACAAAAGATATGCATGTTCGATTGGATAAATTGGCTCTCCCATAAGCTTAGATGGTTTGATTGCTCGTGGCGCAAATTTCCCGAACATAGCCGATGATTGTATATTGTAATCAAAATTGATTTGCACTTTTGCAGTATCCTCAAACTCAGGCAGTAACGTAATGCGTTCGGCTTCACGAACAACGGGTTCATACTCTTTCTCAACCACTACCTCTTTAGTATGTTCTTTTTGGGGCTCTTGGGCTTGTGTTGACGTATAGAGAGTTGCTGAGAGCAGTACGCTTATTATTAATGGCTTTATGCAAACATTCATACGTCTATAATTTTTTCGGTCTAAGGACGTATGGAACTCACATGCTTTATAGTCATGCTTCTGGGTGTCACGCTTAGGTTGGCATGCTCGTTTTATATCGCCTTTACTTAAATAATCTATGAAAATCCGTTTAATCAGTGTCATCTGTAGTACTATTGTTAATTGCTAATTGTTAATTGTTAATTGCTTTCGCCTTGTTTCTCAAAGGGCTCATTTTCAACTGTTGATATTGAGCTTAGTATCTCTTCAGCACGGGATTTTACTCCATCGTCATCATCGGGATAACTATCCAAAAGACTTTGTAAATATGCTTTTGCTTGAAAATTATCGCCTTTATCTTTCAAAATTGTCGCTAATAGTAGGAAGCTCTCACCTAACCACTTATAATGAGGCGTTGAGACTTTTATATAATCGAGAATTGCTTTTTCAGCGTCATCGGGTTTTCCTGTTTTTTGCAATATTTGCGCTACCATGTACCTTGCCTCTGCCCCTTCTGGGGTTCTTGTATTTGACTGCAATTGCTTAAAATCTATCAAAGCATTTGCGTAGTCATTTACAGCGTATAATGCTTTGGCTTTAGAATAAATAGCTTCGATTTGGACCTCTTGTGATACACCTGGCAATTTTAAAACATTTTCTGCCGCTTCGGGAACTCTATCCCAGTTGTTAAGCTTACAATTACTACGCATTATTCCGATATGTCCCTCAGCAAAAAGCTCTTCTGCATCGGCTATCTCTATCAATTTTTCATATGATTTAATGGCTAAAGCGTAATCGCCTTTCCTGTAGCAAAGTCTTGACAATTCTGTTACGGCAAGCACTGAATAAATATTTCTTGGAAGTTCTGCAACCTTAGTAAAGGCGGTTATTGCCATTGTTGTATCCTTAATTTTTATTGCACACATTCCTCTGTAAAACTCGGAATTTGACAGAAACTTCCCGTTGGGATATTTTTTAGAATAGTCGGTCAACATTGATATTGCTTTGTCATAATCATTTGACAAATAAGCTTTTTCGGCTGTTATAAATGTTAATGAATCTTTTTCAGTTGCGCTCAAATCTCGATTAATATCTTTTGCATAGGAAAAATAGCTGTCAACATCGTTCATTTCTATATAGACATTTTTCAGTGTTGAAGCAGCTTCATTAGCTTCGGGAGTTGTGGGATAATTCTCTATGACACGTTTTAAATAGTTTACCGCACGTTGATTTTCTCCAGCATTAAAAGCTAAAAGTCCGCTTTGCAACTGCGATTTTACGTTTAACAGACTGTTGGGAAACGAATTTACAATGTGTTGATACGACTCGATTGCTTTCTCGTTGTTGCCTAAGCGTGTATAGGCTTTGGCTATTTCGTAGATTGCAACATCAGCATAAATTGACCTATTGTTTGAGTAAAAATAGTTTAGTGTTTCTATTTTTTCGTTCTGTTTTTCAATCAACCCATAAGATATACCCTTCTGAAAATGAGCATATTCGCTTAAACTATCGCTTGCAATAATAGCTTTCTCATAATTTTCAACTGAAAGAGAATACTGTTTTTGCGCAAAATAGCTATCTCCAATTCTCAAATAAGCATCAATTTCAAATCTTTTATCGTCAATAGGTCTTTCGACAAACTGTTTTAGCCAATGGATTGCATTGTTGTACTCTTTTTGATTAAAGTAGATATAACCAATGTTATAGTTTGCTAATCTGTACTCTTTGGTATTATATGCACCAGGCGTTGTAAGAAATTGATTGTACGAACTTAACGCTGAGTCGTGTTTATTTTGACGATTGTAAACCTCTGCTAACCAATAACTTGTCATTGCTCTCATTTTATGGTCATCTCCCCTTGACGCAATTGACTTCTCTAACATTTTTGCAGCTTCGTTAAGATTCTGATTAGTAAACAACTCAATACCATAATAGAATGTGGTACGCTGTCGGGCATTATCGAGTATCCTGTTCGAGTCTTTTATCCTATCTAATGAAGCAAGCGCCTCTCTGTAGTTTCGTCCAGTTAAATATACTTTTACTAAATAGTCGTATATCTCGTTTCTACGCTCCGAGTTTGGAAACATTTCAAGATAGGTTTCAAAATTTTTAATTGTCTCATTGAATGGAGCATAGCTAAGCTCGTAAGTTAGTTTTGCATAATTAAACAATGCATCTTCTTGAATATTTTTAAAGAACGGCATACGCCAAGCATTTCCAAAAGCCAAATGAGCATTTTTTTTGTCATTTAGCTTCAAATAGCAGTCTCCTATGTGATAATAAGCATTTTGCGATAACGAATCGGTTGTGTTTGTTACCATACTTAAATTTTTTGCGGCTTGTTCATAATTCCCGATTTTATAATAGGCAAATCCAAGTTGGTAAATATCGTATCTTTCAAAACTTTCAGCGACCTCTTTATATTGTTCTAAATAGTGTACTGCGCTATCAAAATTTTCCAATCTAAAATGTGACTCTCCAACAGTCCGCTTCAACTCGGGCACTCGTTCATCAACGACATTATCAATATGTTGCGGCACGTAATCAATCACATCTTTATATCGTTGCTGTAGAAAATATATTTGAGCAATATAATATGGCATAAGTTTACCAAACACCTTGCTTTCAGTTAGTTTCTCAAATCCTTGCAACGCTGTTTGATAATTTTTCTTTTCGTACTCAAGATGTGAATAATAATAGAGGGCTGGTTCGTAAAAATCTGATTTTGGTTTATCTACGAGTTCATAAAACATTCGGCTTGCCAAAACAAAGTTTTCTGTCATATATGCGCAGTATCCTTTTTTAAAATAAAATTCGGCTAACTGATCATCAACCAAATCTTGACGTGTAACCTTATCGAACCATTTTGCTGCACCTGAGTAGTCTTTCAATCTGTATAAATGTCGTCCCATTTGGAAATGTGCCATCATTATTCTTGGACTGCCCGGATGATTTTCAATATATCTTAAAATACGGGCTGCGGCATCTTTATTATGTAGTTCTATTGCACAAATTGCCCCGAAATATTCGGCATCTGATGAAATATCATTGAACCCAACTCTTTGTTCACGGTCACTAAGCCTGTCAAAATATTGCTGTGCTGAGGCGTAACGCTTTTCATTAAAAAGTCGCAATCCCTCTTTGTAATCACGTTCAGAATCAAACGTTAAGCTATAGTCTTGCGAAAAAACGACTGTAATGGGATAAATAAAAAAGGTTATTAACAAAAGCAGATTCTTGATCGCAAAAATGGGGTTCTTTTGAGTTGTTGTCATATTCGCTTTTTATCAAGTGTTTTTTTGAAGTTTTATTTATAAAAATATTGCATATTAAGGCAAATTATACCGATAGCACATATACCATAGTCCAAACTTCGCTATCGCTCTTTTGGACTATGTATTTGTTACATCGGTATTTACCATTGTAAAATTTTATAAAAGATTGGACTTTTATAAAATTACAACTGGTACAACACGAATGAGTATTATATCTATTTATAAAGTACATATTCGGTTTTGCACTAAAACGCTCAAATATAACAAACATTATCTAAATTTGTCTAAAAAAAATAGCACATGTTATCCAAAAGAAATAAACAGTTAAAATGGTTTGTAAAGGTTTGTTTTATTGATATATTTGCCAAAAAAGAGGATAAATGGATATAATTTGCGAATTAAACAGTGTTGACATCTCTCACAAAGAGTATTCGGTTTTACGGAATGTCAATTTAACGGTAAAAAAAGGCGAACTTTTATATATAATCGGAAAAACTGGCTCAGGTAAATCAACATTACTTAAGGCTTTGTATGGCGAAATTCCATTAAAATCTGGCACAGGAACAGTTTGCGGTTATAGAATTGATAAATTAAAAAGAAAAGAGATTCCATATTTGAGAAGGAAAATGGGGTTTGTTTTTCAAGATTTTCAACTACTTACAGACAGAACGGTATATGATAATCTATCGTTTGTGTTAAAAGCGACAGGCTGGACGAAAAAGAAACTTATCGACAAACGTATAAATGAGGTTCTTGAACGTGTAGGACTAAATTTTAAAGGGTACAAAATGCCTCATGAACTATCTGGAGGTGAGCAGCAAAGCGTTGTAATAGCAAGAGCTATTCTGAATAACCCAGATCTTATACTTGCCGACGAACCTACAGGAAACCTCGATGTTGACACGTCTGAAAATATTATGAATTTGCTCATAGATTTGAAAAACGAGGGAACTACAGTGATTATGGCAACACACGACACGGTTATTTTAAATAAATTCAAGTCAAGGACTGTAATTTGTACCGACAACACCATTACTGAACGCGAAGATACCGTTCTTAATTTTATAAACCTTGAGGAACAGATGGAGGCTTTGTTTGATTTAAAAACCGACTTACAAGACAATTTTGAACAAGCTGACAGCGAAACAATTAACTAATTTTTTTGTTAATCCAGTTGTTAAACACTTTAACTTAATCAAGAACAATGGCAAGAGCTTTATTAAAAAGAATATTTCGTTTTATCATTGACGTCCACCCTAACGAGAAAATTGAGAGTCACAACAGCGAAAAACTTATTAAAAATACTTTAGATGAATTAGGATTAAATATCGTAATTGCAGAAAAAGAGCTTGATAATATTCCTGAATCAGGAAGTTTTATTGTTGTTAGCAATCACCCCTTTGGTGGTATAGATGCACTGCTATTGATAAACACATTGGCAAATAAACGCCCTGATATAAAAATTTTTGCTACCGATTTAATAAACAAGGTGACTATTATAAAAGATTACCTAATTCAATTTAGCGCCGGGAAAAATGTCAATCCGTTTATCAGCTCAATTGGACAAATAAGGCATGCTCTTTCGCACCTCAGCAAAGGGCATCCACTATGTATATTTCCAGCAGGAGGAGTAAGCACATATAGTATTGACACCAAAGGCATTACAGATAGACGTTGGCGTGAAGAGTACTTAAAGTTCATTAGGAACGTGGATCTTCCTGTTATTCCAATACATATCAGCGGTTCCAGCGGAAATCTATTCCATCTTATTGGTTCAATGTCTCCAATATTGGGCTCTGCCGGAGATTTGATTTCAAAACGAAACAGTAATATTCAGATAAGGATAGGAAGCCCTATCTTGCCAAAAGAGACAGAAGATTTTGCTGATAACGAAAAGTATGGACGATATTTACGTGCAAGGACTTACGCTTTAGACAATAAGATAGATGTGAAAAAATTCTTTGTCCCACGTTTAGGCAGATCAAAAACTCCAGAGCAGATTGTTGAGCCTATTCCAATGGAGATGCAGATAGCTGAAGTTGAACAGGTTAGAAAACATTATCTCCTTTTCCAAAGTGGAGATATGACTGTTTTTTGCGCACCAAGTAGTCTTATCCCAAATATCTTAAAAGAGATTGGACGCTTACGAGAAATTACTTTCCGAGCCGTTGGAGAAGGAACCAACTCAAGCATAGATATTGATGAGTATGATTTGTATTACTACCACCTGTTTATTTGGGACGAGAAAGATTCTAATATTGTTGGGGCATACCGTGTTGGTCGAGGCAAGGATATAACACAACTATACGGCATTGACGGTTTTTATCTGAGCGCACTTTTCAAAATTGACTCGGAGATGTTGCCAATAATGGAACAGAGCTTGGAGTTGGGTCGCTCGTTTATTGTCGAAAAATATCAACGTAAACCACTCCCACTATTCCTATTATGGAAAGGAATTTTATATTTTCTACTAAAACACCCCGAATATAGATATTTGATAGGACCTGTAAGTATAAGTAATCAATTTTCAAAATTTAGTAAGGATTTGATTACAAGCTTTCTTAAAGAATACTACTACGACGAAAGTATGGCTAAATATATCACGCCACGAACACGTTTTAAACCAAATATGAAGTTCGATACAAATATCATTCTTGAAAAAGCAAAAGATGATATGACTTTGATAGACAAATATATAAGTGATATTGAGCCGGATAAAAACAAGATGCCTATTTTGCTAAAAAAATATCTAAAACTTAACGCAAAAATTATAGGTTTCAATATCGATCCAAAATTTAATGACGCCCTCGACGGCTTACTTGTTCTTGACCTTTTCGAAGTACCTTATAGCACAATCGAATCACTTTCAAAAGAGATTGAGGACGAAAGTATTTTAGAGAGATTTAACAAACAAAGCTAAATAATTGTTATTTTTAATGAGTTTATTTTAAATATAGAGCTGTTTATACAGTAAAAACATAGCTAACAAAATCTTAATACTTAACCAATTTAAAACTGAATAGAAGATGAGAAAATGGAGAATTGAGGACTCAATGGAGCTGTACAACATTGAGGGTTGGGGATCTCCCTATTTTTCGATAAATGAAAAAGGAAATGTTGTTGTTACTCCCAGAAAGGGCGACCATCCGGTTGACCTTAAAGAATTGGTTGATGAACTTCAATTACGAGACCTTTCAACCCCCATGCTCATCAGGTTTCCAGATATTTTGGATATGCGTATTGAACAAATGGCAAGTTGTTTTCAGCAAGCCCGGAAAGAGTACAACTACAAAGCTGATACTTTTATTATATATCCAATAAAAGTAAACCAGATGCAACCCGTTGTTGAAGAAATTGTTACACACGGAAAAAAATTCAATATCGGCTTGGAAGCTGGCTCAAAGCCCGAATTGCATGCTGTAATTGCAATTAATACCGACAGCGACTCAATTATTATATGTAACGGCTACAAAGATGAAGACTATATTGAACTGGCGCTGCTGGCACAAAAGATGGGTCGCAGAATATTTTTGGTTGTTGAGAAACTTAACGAACTTAAACTTATCGCAACAATAGCCAGACGATTGAAAGTTAAGCCAAACTTAGGGATTAGAATCAAACTCGCAAGCTCTGGTAGCGGTAAGTGGGAAGATAGCGGCGGCGATGTTAGCAAATTTGGATTATCATCAAGCGAAATTTTAGACGCTCTCGATATATTAGAAAAATATAAAATGCGCGATTGTTTAAAGTTAGTGCATTTTCATTTAGGTAGTCAAATCACAAAAATACGGCGCATAAAAACAGCTTTGAGAGAAGCTGCACAGTTTTTTGTACAAATCTCAAAATTAGGGTTTAACCTTGAATTTGTCGATATCGGGGGCGGTTTAGGAGTAGATTACGACGGAACACGCTCATCAGAAACCGGCAGTAGCGTGAACTACACCATACAGGAGTACGTAAACGATGCTGTATCAACATTTGCCGATGCAGCTGACAAAAACGAACTCCCCCATCCTAACGTTATAACCGAATCGGGACGCTCTTTGACAGCACACCACTCTATTTTGGTATTTGAGGTTTTGGAAGCTACAAGCCTCCCGAAATGGGATAACGACGAGGAGGCTGCAGAGACTGACCATGAGCTTGTTAGAGAACTTTACTCTATTTGGGACAACTTAAATCAGCCACGAATGTTCGAGAGCTGGCACGACGCACAACAAATTCGCGAGGAGGCTTTAGACCGCTTTAGCCTTGGTTTCTTAGATCTAAGAACAAGAGCGCAAGTCGAACGCCTTTTCTGGACAATCGCAAGTGAGATATACTCGATGACACAGGTTATGAAGCACGTCCCTGATGAGTTAAGACAACTGCCTAAGTTCCTTTCAGACAAGTTCTTCTGTAATTTCTCGCTTTTTCAATCGTTGCCTGACTCTTGGGCAATAGACCAAATTTTCCCTATTATTCCTTTACAGCAACATGACGAAAAGCCCAATCGCTCGGCAACTATTCAGGATATTACCTGCGACTCGGATGGAAAGATTGAAAACTTTATTTCAACACGTAACTATTCATACTATCTTCCAATACACACTCCCAAAAAAGAGTCGTATTATATAGGTGTCTTCTTAGTCGGAGCATACCAAGAGATTTTGGGCGATTTACACAACTTGTTTGGCGATACAAATGCAGTGCATATTTCTGTGGATAAAAAAGGATATACAATCGACCAGGTTATTGATGGAGAGACCGTTGCCGAAGTACTTGAATATGTACAGTATAATCCAAAGAAAATGGTAAGAACCGTTGAGACTTGGGTTACGTCGTCAGTAAAAGCTGGCAAAATAACCACCGAAGAGGGAAAAGAGTTTTTATCGAATTATCGGTCGGGACTGTATGGATATACTTACTTGGAGTAGAGAACACAGATAACACGGATTAAACAGATTTTACACGGATTTTATATTAAAGGGCGGAAGTTTGATTCTCCGCCCTTTTAGGTTGTTTGTTATTTCATTACTACTGCTTGCTCAGGGTCAAATATATTATTTGCTTTACACCACTCTTCAAAACCTTTTTCCCCTAACATTGCTTTTAATTTTGCAGAACTAACGGCTGTTCCTGTTACTTTATACCCCGATACAAAGAAGAAATCTTGTACTCTTACAACTCCATTTACAAGTAAATCATACTCTGAACCTGCACTTTGTAATGCTTTATCCATAGCATCTTTAATCGTTGCTCCAAGTCCCAAAAAACCTTTACTTGAACCTTCTACCTGCTTTCCTTGGCTTAGGTCAAGATTTAAAGAGTGGTTTTTTGAACTTATTATTGTAAAATCGACTAAACGATACGAACAGCTTGAAAATGAAATTAACGCTGTTAAAAGTATTGCAAATATTGAAAATTTATATGCTTTCATTTTTTTATTTTTTTTAAATGATGCTACTCATAAGGCTTTTCGCTGTCGCCCCGTTTATTAGAGAGGTATCTGGACTCCTCTTTAAAAACCATAACAAAGATTGATACATTATGGCTACTTTAGTAATCTAATTTATTTTTTACTTGGTTAAAATGGTTGTTAATGTACCTGAAAGATTTCCTGTATCTCCATCACTGTTATTCCATGTTCCTGTAATTGAATTATTAATAGTAATAACATTTGGAGCTAAGGTGCCATTATCAGTAGTTATTGTTGCTACATAATTAAATCCATCAGAGGCATCGGTTAGACTCTGCGTAGGAGCAGTCAAATTGTTACCGTTAACAGTAAATTTCACTCCATCAATTATTAAATCATTTTCACCAGATTTTGTAATTGACATTGTTCCACTTCCGTCCATTGGTACAGTGTAAACAGCTTCACCATTATGATAAAGTGTCATGCTACCTGTTTGAGTATAATTCCATGTCCCAACATATTGATCTCTTTTATCAACTTTTACTTCTTCTTTTTCTTTCTTACAACCACTTAATGTTGTTACGCCTAATAACAATAGGCTTGCTAAAAATAATCTTAAAACTTTCATATTTGTTTGTTTTAAATTTCCTACTCGTATGGCTTTTCAGTTCCGCCCCGTTTTTTTAAGAGGTTTCTGGACTCCACTTTTTGATTAGATTAATAAATTTTTTGTTGTCACGCTGGGTGGTTAGCCCGTTGGCTTTCGCTGAACCATATTAGTTTAAATTAAAAATTTTAATATTTATAAATTATTGCTTATTAATTGATTATAGTTTATTTCTTTATTTTTTAGCTTTTGGTTTATACACAAAAAAAACGTGGTCTTATGCTTACTTTCATCGAGGTTCTAGCATGACCCACTGAACAAGTAAAGCAACGACCACGCCTTAGCGTGGCGTTTCGCTTGGTACCCTCGTTCAGTTTTGGAAATTTGCTAGATTTCGATGAGAGAATTCGGCTAAACGCTATATTTTATATTTTAAATTTCAATCTTATTTACATACTGTTATTCATTTAGTTAAACATTAATAAGGTTGTTTGAAAAGTTGGTTAGCTTCAACTGCCAATTGCAACTTTTTCATTTACAAATCTATAAAAAATTTTCATTTGACGTGCTAAATTTCGGGTTAATTCTTTTTTGGGGCGTACTGATAACTTTAACTCGTTGACTATCTGTTTTTATATGTTAAATGTAAGAACAGCCCCGTAAATACAAATCCCCCTACTATATTACCCAATGTTACAGGTATTTGGTTCCATATCCACCAGTCGTACATAGTTATAGGTGCATTAGCCATCATAGCTGTTGGGATTACAAACATATTTACTACGCTGTGCTCCAAGCCAATGGCAAAGAAAGTGAATATCGGAATCCAGATTGCAAAAATTTTACTTACTGTGGAGTTTGAAGTGGCTCCCATTACAATACCCAAAGTTACCATCCAGTTACAAAGAATAGCTTTTATAATTACTACAACCATTCCGCCTGCTCCTTGTTGTTTGTAAGCCAATGTTTTATCTGTGGCAACAGCAATTAGTCTTTCAGCAGTCTCAAAATTATAGGTTGTTCCTAATTTGGTACTATAAAGCACAAACAAGGTTCCAAAAAATAGTGCGCCTAATAAGTTAGCAGTAAAGCCCCAAAACCAATTGTGCCAAAGCCCTCGCATGGTTATCTGTTTGTCCATAACAGCCATTGGAACGATTGCAAAATTTCCCGTAACAAGCTCTAAACCGAGCAAAACAATCATAATAAAGCCTACTGGAAAAACCATTGCTCCCACATAGCTCAATCCGGATTGCGTTGCAACTGTAAAAGCAAGTGTAGTTGCGTAACTTAAAAAAGCTCCGGCTAAAAATCCACGAATAAGTATGTCCTTAATTGGAAGTTTGGCTTTCTGTGCTCCCATTAAGGTAATATCTCT
>Ga0208694_1000358_pt1 | contig 68872 bp, 50 predicted proteins | sample AD_UKC078_MetaG_FD_184442 | JGI IMG/M metagenome (GOLD analysis project Ga0208694, IMG submission 184442) | Active sludge microbial communities of municipal wastewater-treating anaerobic digesters from USA - AD_UKC078_MetaG (SPAdes) (version 2) | ecosystem: Engineered > Bioreactor > Anaerobic >...
AAGACGTAAGATCTTGAGTATTCAAATTGAAGCGGATGCTAAGATGACTTATGAATCTTTTGATAAACCGGATTTGAAGACACTTTCAGTTGAAGAACTTATTCAGACTTTGCAAAAAGTTGGTTTGTGGGTGTTCATCAAGCAACGCCCCTATGATGTGATTGCCAACCCAAACAAAACACCCAAGGCAATCTTCATTTCATCTTTCGACTCGGCTCCTTTGGCTCCTAACAATGATTATGTTGTTGGCGGACAAATGGCGGATTTCCAGAAAGGTATAGATGTTTTGGCAAAAATTGCCAAGGTTCACCTGGGCATCAAACATGGTAAACAAACACCTTTTGCTGCTGTTAAAAATGTTGAGATCACGGAGTATGAAGGTCCTCATCCCGTAGGCAACGTTGGTGTTCAAATTAACCACGTAGATCCTGTCAATAAAGGTGAGGTGGTTTGGACCATCAATCCCCAGGATGTACTTTTTATCGGTCGTTTTTTCAATAAAGGTATTATAGATCTATCGAGAACCATTGCATTGACCGGTCCGAGTGTGAAATCTCCACAGTATTGCCAGACGGTGGCAGGTGCCGGTATCGGTTATTTGATACAAGGTAACCTCATCAAGGGAACACATAGATTTGTAGTGGGTAACGTACTGACGGGTACAAAAGTTCCTGAAAATGGTTATTTAGACTATTATGCTACACAACTTACCGTATTGGAAGAAGGCAGTGAAACACATGAGTTGGTGGGGTGGGCGATGCCACGCTTCCGTAAATTTAGTGTGAGTCGTACTTATTTTTCTTTTCTCTTTGAATGCAAGCTGTTGAGTAAACTGTTTGGTAATTTGAAATACAAATGGGATACTCGTTTGTTAGGTGGAGAACGTGCTATCATCATGTCGGGAGAATACGACAAGGTGCTTCCCATGGATATATTGCCCGAGTATTTAATCAAGGCGATGATTGTAAAAGATTTGGATAAGATGGAAGCCTTGGGAGCTTATGAAATTGCTCCGGAAGATGTGGCATTGTGCGAATTTGTTTGTACGTCTAAGTTGCCCCTGCAGCAAATTGTACGTGATTCTTTGGATTATATGAAAAAAGAACTGGAATAATTATGAGTAATAAATTAAGAAAACTTGTTGACAAGATCAAACCTAATTTTCAGCCCGGAGGTAAGTTGGAGAAACTGCACTCCGTGTTTGATGGTTTTGAGACTTTCTTGTTTGTACCAAACACGACGGCTTCAAAAAAAGGAGCTCATATTCGCGATGCCATAGATTCGAAACGCACCATGATTGTTGTGGTGATGGCTTTGCTTCCGGCATTGTTGTTCGGAATGTATAATGTAGGCTACCAGCACTATTTAGCAATAGGGCAGGATGCAGGCTTTTGGTCCACTTTTGTTTATGGACTCTTGGCTGTTTTACCCATAATTATCGTTTCTTATGGTGTAGGTTTGGGAATTGAATTCATCGCTGCGCAAATCAGGGGCAGTGAGATACACGAAGGTTTTTTGGTAACCGGAATGTTGATTCCAATGATTGTTCCTGTTGATACGCCCCTTTGGATGATTGCCATAGCTACGGCCTTCGCAGTAATTTTTGCCAAAGAAGTTTTTGGTGGAACCGGTATGAATATTTTCAACGTAGCCTTGGTTACACGAGCATTTTTATTTTTTGCATACCCCTCTCATATGTCAGGAAACACCGTTTGGGTACGTACCGGTACTACTTTCGGTTTAGGAGGTGGTACTCCCGTTGATTCTTATACAGGTGCGACTGTACTGGGAGAATTGGCGACAGCCTCATCGGATAATATACAAGTGGTAGATGTGGTGGGCAATCCCATTGGCTTTTGGGATGGATTTTTAGGCTTGATACCCGGTTCTATTGGGGAAACATCTACCTTGGCCATTTTATTAGGCGCAGCCTTGATTTTGTTCACAGGCGTTGCCAGTTGGAAGGTGATGTTGTCAGTGTTTACCGGAGGTGCTTTGATGGCATATGTGTTTAACTTATTTGGACCGGATACTGCCGTTGCCCATTTCCCCTGGTATAATCATTTGGTGTATGGTGGTTTTGCCTTTGGTGCAGTATTTATGGCAACTGACCCCGTAACTTCGGCACGTACAGAAGTTGGTAAATGGATTTTCGGCTTTATGATAGGGGCGTTTGCCATCATCATTCGTGTGTTAAATCCGGGTTATCCTGAAGGAATGATGTTGGCGATTTTATTCATGAATATTTTTGCACCATTGATTGACTACTATGTGGTGAATGCCAATGTCAAAAAACGTTTGAAACGCGCTACAAGAAAAGCTTAAAGGAAAGGAGAAGAAGAAATGAATACAAATAGTAATACATATACTTTTATATATGCCACGGTGATGGTTATCATTGTGGCGTTGATGCTTGCTTTTGTCTCAAGTGCGTTGAAAGGTATTCAAACTAAGAATGTTGAATTGGATAAAAAGAAGCAGATTTTAAGTTCTTTGAATGTCAATTTGGAAGGGGAAGATGCAGCCGCTCTTTATGATCAATACATTGTTCAAGAGTTGATTATCAATACCAATGCGGATATACAGTCAGATGCGATGGGTGAAGCTTTCGCCCTGGATTTCGGCAAAGAGATGTCTAAAGAAGCATCAGAACGTCAGCTACCGCTTTATGTCGCAGAAGTTGAAGGTGCTACCAAGTACATTATTCCTATGCAGGGAGCAGGTTTGTGGGGTTCAATCTGGGGCTATGTTTCTTTGAATGAAGATAAAAATACGGTGTATGGGACTTACTTTTCTCACGCCAGTGAAACGCCGGGATTGGGGGCTGAAATTGCAGAGAAAGAATTCCAGCACAGATTTATAGGTAAGAAAATTTTCAACAACCAAGATCAGTTGGTCTCCATCGCGGTGATGAAGTCAGGACAGAAAGCCGACAACCGGGATCAGGTAGATGGCATTTCAGGTGGTACTATTACCAGTCAGGGTGTAGAAGCGATGTTACTAAACTGCTTGACACAATATGAAGCCTATTTTAAAATTAAAGGAGGAACTGAAGAATGAGTAAATTAATGTCAGCCAAAACAAAAGAAATATTGTTAGGTCCTTTGGCCAAAAACAACCCGATTACCGTCCAGGTATTGGGAATTTGTTCGGCACTTGCCGTTACGGCCAAATTGGAGCCTGCATTGGTAATGGGTATTTCCGTAACCATTATTGTGGCATTCAGTAATGTGATCATTTCTTTATTGCGCAACACTATTCCCAACCGCATCCGTATTATCGTGCAGTTGGTTGTCGTTGCAGCTCTGGTAACCATAGTGAGTGAATTTTTGAAAGCATTTGCCTATGATGTGAGCGTGCAGTTGTCGGTATATATTGGTTTGATCATTACAAACTGTATTTTGATGGGACGATTAGAGGCCTTTGCTATGTCAAATAGCCCCTGGGAATCCTTTATAGATGGATTGGGTAATGGTTTCGGTTATGCCTGGATATTGGTGGTAGTTGCATTCTTCCGTGAGCTTTTGGGATCCGGTACCTTGTTTGGCCATCAGGTAGTGCCGCAAGCTTTGTACGATGCCGGATATTCCAACAACGGCTTGATGATTTTACCACCCATGGCCTTGATCTTAGTGGCGTGTATCATTTGGGTGCATAGAGCGAAGGATAAGGAGTTGCGGGAATGATTAGTAGTTGGTAGTTAGTAGTTAGTAGTTAGTAGTTAGTAGTTAGTAGTTAGTAGTTAGTAGTTAGTAGTTAGTAGTTAGTAGGGAATATTTTTGAATAATAAAAAAGAACCGGCGATTGTTGGTGAAAACGATAAAATATAGCATATGGAAAATGTAGTCAGTATATTTGTCAGGTCGATTTTTGTCGATAATATGATTTTTGCATTTTTCCTCGGGATGTGTTCTTATCTCGCGGTATCGAAGAATGTAAAAACATCCATGGGTTTAGGTATAGCTGTCGTATTTGTACTGGGTGTTACCTTGCCTGTCAATTATTTGCTCGAAAATTATGTATTGAAAGAAGGTGCACTAGTCTGGATAAGTCCTTCATTAAAGAATTTGGATTTAAGTTACCTGGCTTTCATCTTGTTTATTGCGGTAATCGCAGCCATTACGCAATTGGTCGAGATGGTGGTGGAAAAATTCACTCCGGCATTATATAATTCTTTGGGTATTTTCTTGCCGTTGATTGCCGTTAACTGTGCCATCATGGGTGGTTCTTTGTTCATGCAGCAACGTGGTTTTGCAAATATTGCAGAAGCAACATCCTATGCCTTGGGTTCCGGAGTGGGCTGGCTGCTGGCTATAGTTGGATTTGCAGCCGTACGAGAAAAAATGGCCTATTCCAACGTGCCTGCACCTTTGCGTGGACTGGGCATTGGCTTTATCACCGTGGCATTGATGTCCATAGCATTTATGAGTTTCTCAGGATTAAAAATATAATATAAACAGGATCAAAACATAAGCATAACAGCGCAATTACATTCTAACAATTATGATATTAGCTATTGATACGACTATGATTGTCGTAAGTCTTCTGGTTTTTTTAATTGTGATATTATTTTTAGTGGTTATTTTGCTTGTCGCTAAACGCCATTTAGTTGCATCCGGCGATGTAACCATCACGATTAATGATGATAAAGAAGTTGTGGTTCCGGCAGGAGGTTCGTTGCTGGGCACCCTGGCAACAAAAAATATATTTTTGCCATCGGCATGCGGTGGTGGCGGTACTTGCGCTGAATGTCGCTGTCAGGTCATTGAAGGAGGAGGGGAGATTCTTCCTACGGAGGCTGTGCATTTTTCTCGCAAACAAATTATGGATAACTGGAGATTGGGTTGCCAGGTGAAGATAAAAGGTGATATGCACATCAAGATGAATGAAGCCATCTTAGGTATCAAAAAATGGGAATGTGAAGTGGTTTCCAACAATAATGTAGCAACCTTTATCAAAGAGTTTGTTGTAAAATTGCCTGAAGGTGAAAGATTGAATTTCAAACCCGGAGGCTATATTCAGATTGACGTTCCCAAATATGATATAAAATATACTGATTTTGATATAGCTGAACGTTTCCGCGGAGACTGGGATAAGTTCAAAATGTGGGATCTGTCGGTAAAAAACGATGAAGAAACCATGCGTGCTTATTCCATGGCTAATTACCCTGCCGAAGGCGATATCGTGATGTTGAATGTGCGCATCGCTACGCCTCCGTGGGACAGAGAAAAGAATACTTGGATGAATGTTAAGCCCGGCTTATGCTCTTCCTATATATTCAATTTGAAGCCTGGTGATAAAGTGATGATTTCCGGTCCGTTCGGAGAGTTCCATCCCATCATCGACAGTAAAAATGAAATGCTCTACATTGGTGGTGGTGCGGGTATGGCACCTTTGCGCTCGCATATCTTGCATTTGTTGAATACCTTAAAAATTACGGACAGAAAGATATCTTATTGGTATGGAGCACGTTCCAAGAACGAGATTTTTTACGAGGAAGATTTCAGAAAATTAGAAAAAAAATTCCCCAATTTTACTTTCAATATTGCATTGAGCGAACCACTGCCTGAAGATAAGTGGACAGGTTATGTAGGTTTTATTCATCAGGTGATTTTGGATAATTATCTTGGAAATCACGATGCTCCGGAAGATATCGAGTACTACATGTGTGGTCCCGGTCCTATGGCTAAAGCAGTTGAGAAGATGCTTTACGACTTGGGTGTTCCAAGAGAAATGTTGATGTTTGATGATTTTGGATGATAATTTTCAGCTCATCGGTCAAGGTCGGTCATTTTCTCAATCGCCTTTTCACGCTCGAATTTCAGCAGATAAGTATCGGGATTAGGCAAATGCCAAATAACCGGAAATAATTCCGGATTCGCTATAATTGCCGGATACAGATATCTTGCTGTTGATCCATAACCCAATTGTTCCAAGACCACATAATCCACCTTCTTTTGGATTAAATCCTGTAATAGTTCATTACTGTCAATAGCGTATTTATAGTTGACAGCGTAAATATTGGAAGCATAATAAGTGAATAATTCAGGCTTCCGGCAACAGCAAATTACATTTTTTGGAAATTGTTTCTGCATTTCCTTGGCGATGGTGAAATAATTTTGATAAGCAGGAGGGTGGGGGCGTTTAGCTACCTCAGCTTGCGCTTCTACGGGAGCATGCATCAAAAAGATCAATACCAAAAATGCATAAGGAAAATGTGGTTTTAATTTGTGTTCTTTTTTCCACAACAACAGGATGAGATGATATAATCCTACATAGAAACCAACAAATAAAAAGGGTGCAATGGGTACCACGTAGCGACTGCCGTTTCCGCCATGCCACAGCATAAATAATCCGATTTGACCTGCCAAATAGGCAATCAGGGGCCACTTAATTTTTTCCATTTTCCAGGTGCCGTAGAAAATGACGGCAACTATTAAAAGTCCGCCGATTATCGAAAAAAAGCCTGAACCTTTGTCGTAATTGATCTCTAAAAAAGGGAATAAAATTTCTTTAAAACCTTTGATAACGGTCTCATCAAAATTGACGATCATCTTTTCAAACATTTCACCCACCGAAGAGATATTGCCACTTTCAGGCCGCCATGGGTTGACAGTCATAATAGTCCCCAAATAGCGGGATTCTATGCCATGTGCGGCGTTTCGTATCGACCAGGGAAGAATCAACAAAACAGACCCCGCCACAGATGAAAGAGCCGGTATCCATTCTTTTCTGAATAAAAAAAATACCGGTAAGGCCAAGATAAGTGCTGCTCCGACAGTGCGTGTATAATAGGCTGCAACTGCTGCAATGATGCTCAGGTAAAACCAGGGACTTTTAAAAAAACGCACGGTATCCCTTTGGGCATATTGATACAAACTGATGAAAAAAACCACGGAGCAGGCAAAGAAAAACATTTCCGACATCACCATGGAAGCAAATTCTAATATTTTGGGAGAGAATAGTGTCAAAGCAGTTGCAACAAAAGCTAAAGATAAACTTTCTGTTTGCTTCTCTATCAAATAAAACAATCCGATCAATCCACCGAGCAATAAGATGCCGTTTAGTATTTTAAAGAAGATTAAGTTGTTGATACCCAAAAATATAAATACGGCTAAAAATGCGGAGTATCCTGGAGGATAATGACTGGCCGGTACTGTTCCTTCCGGAGTGTTGTGGGAATATCCATCACCGGCAGCCAGGTTTTCCGCCAATTTCATATAGTGCACATTGTCCCCGTTCAGGTTCAATTTTGAGTCGAAAGTTTGGGTGAAAGTATAAGCGAAAATAGCCGATAGCAAAAGAAGGAAAATATATTTCGTTTTCATTGTGGTTGACTTGATAGTTGTCTCTGATTTGTTCCCGCAAAATTAGTGATTCAATTCATTTTGAACAAATTTTATTGTTGAACAGTAAACATCAGATTTTTAAAATATTATCTGAAAATAAATATTACCTTTGCAAACACTCGGATTTTAAAAATTGATTGCAAAGTATGATTAACGGAAAGAAAATAATTGTTGTAATGCCTGCATACAATGCTGAAAAAACATTGGAAACTACTTATAAAGAAATTCCCATGGACATTGTTGACGAGGTGATCCTGACAGATGATTTGAGTCAGGATAATACCATTGAAAAAGCCAAAAAAATAGGTATCAAAGAGATACATATACACAAGCAGAATAAAGGTTATGGCGGTAATCAGAAAACTTGTTATAACAGGGCTTTGGAATTGGGTGCCGATATCGTCATTATGTTACATCCCGATTATCAATATACGCCCAAATTAATTCACTCAATGGCATATGTAATTGCCAATGATGTTTATCCGGTAGTGTTGGGGTCGCGCATTTTAGGAAAAGGGGCCTTGAAAGGAGGTATGCCTTTGATAAAATACATAGCAAACCGCATCCTGACCTTGATTCAGAATATCCTGCTCAATAAGAAACTTTCCGAATATCATACCGGATATCGAGCATTTTCTGCGGAGGTATTACGGAATATTGCCTATATGAAAAATTCCGATGATTTTATTTTTGACAATGAAATGTTGGCTCAGATTTTTTATGCCGGCTATGATATAGGGGAGGTGACTTGTCCAACCAAGTATTTTGAAGAGGCATCTTCCATCAATATGAAGCGAAGTATGATTTACGGGTTGGGAGTGCTCCGGGTATCTTTGGTGTACAGACTGTGCAAGTGGGGTTTGATGAAGTCGAAACTTTTTAAATAAAGATGACACTTAAAACCAAAATCAAAAAGAAAACGGATAATGTGTTTATTCAGATTATCCGTTATTTCATATCGGGAGGCATAGCCGCTGCAGTAGATTTTGGGCTGTTGTATTTGCTGACCGAATTTTTTGGTCTTTACTACCTTTGGTCGGCCGTCATCAGTTTTTCCGTTGGATTGCTCATCACCTATATTTTCAGTATCACCTGGATTTTTAACCAGCGCCGCATCAGCAATCGTTGGATAGAATTGCTCATTTTCAGTATTATAGGTGTGGTTGGGTTGCTGCTGACCTATTTGTTTATGCAATACTTTACCGAGGTCATAAAACTCCATTACATGCTTTCCAAGGTGTTGACGACCATCATCGTTTTTTTCTGGAATTTTCTGACCAAGCGATTTGTTTTATTTACCAGGAAAAAATAAGTGTTTTTCGCGTCTTGTGTTGAATAATATCGCGTTTGATACCTTAATCTATATGTATTTTGTCAACCAAATGTGTAAACTTCTCCGTTTTTGTATTTCCTGCTAAAGTGTTTTGTTTCAATGTTATGTAGATGTGTTTGTTAATGTTTTGGTTGAAAAAATAAATAAAAATTCAGTATTAAAATTGTATTTTGTAAACCAATTATTATCTTTGTACCATAATTCACACACACACATCAAAATGAAAGAGATATTTGCAAAACGATTTAAATCAGCTCGTTTAATGAAAGGGTTTTCTTTACAGGATTTAGCTAATGAAATTGATGGTAAATTGTCTCGTCAAGCGCTACATCGCTATGAGAAAGGAGAGGTTATCCCCGATAATGAAAAAATCAATTTATTAAGCAAAGCATTAGATGTTAATCCTGATTTCTTTTTTAGAAAAACGAAAGTGGAATTGGGTGAAATAGAATATCGTAAGTTGAGCAAAATGCCGAAAAAAGAAGCTTCTATAATCAGAGAAAAAACAAAAGAATATCTCTCACGCTATTTAGAATTGGAAGAAATTTTAGGATTGGGTATTGCTTTTCAAAACCCACTTGAAAATTTTGGCATTATAACTTCCTACGAACAAGTAAACGTAGCTGCGAATAAATTAAGAAAAGTTTGGAACATAGGCGATAATGCAATATTTAATATTGTTGAACTCTTGGAAGATAAAAATATTAAAGTTGTGAAATTGAATGTTGATGAAGATTTTAACGGTTTGCAAACCTTTGTGAATGGCAATATTCCTGTAATTGCTTATAACATTAAAAAGGCTAATAAACCTGACAGAATTAGACTTACTCTTTTACATGAATTAGCTCACTTACTTTTAACTTTTGGCAATATTAGTTCAAAACAAAAAGAAACTTTATGTTATCAGTTTGCAGGTGCAGTTCTGCTGCCCGAAAAAACATTAAAAGCAGAGTTGGGTGAACATAGAAGCAAATTATCAATAAATGAATTAGGTAATATCAAAAAACAATATGGTATTTCTATGCAAGCCATTGTCATGAGAGCCAAAGATTGCGGCATTATCAATGAACAATATACTGAACAATTCTTTTTTTTAATCAATCATATGAATTGGAAAGTCGATGAACCAGCCGAGTATTATGGTACTGAAGGCTCAAACCGCTTTGAGCAACTATTATTCAGAGCATTGATTGAGGAACAAATTTCAATATCAAAAGCAGCTTCATTGAACAACCAAACTTTAGCTGATTTTAGAAAGGAATATCAATTGGCATTTTAGTAACATAATCTTGCGATTTTGAGTAATGAAAGTAAGAATAGCTGTTACGGATGCCAATATCTTTATTGATTTGTTTGATCTAGGATTGATGAAATCTTTTTTCAATCTTGAATTTGAAATACATACTACTACCTCAGTTTTATTTGAGTTGTACGCCGAACAACAAGAAATACTTCAAGCTTATCAATCTGTTGGTAGGCTTGAAGTTCATAACTTAAAGGAAGAAGATTTGATAGAAATATACAATAATAATTATCCAAAGTCTTTGTCAGAAGCTGACAAATCTGTTTTGTATATTGCTAACAAGATTAATGCTTGTGTTTTGAGTAGCGATAAAATACTTCGAAATTGTGCGAAAAACAAAGAAATCGAATACCATGGTATGATTTGGATTTTTGACAAATTCGTTGAAACGGCAACTTTAACACCGAGAGAGGCGACATCTAAATTAAATCAACTTGTAGCTTCTAATTTTCTTTTTCGAAACAATCAAAAATTGGCTGGAGAAATTGAAAAACGATTGAAAATTTGGTCACAAAAATGATATCAACAAAAAGCCCCAGACATCACGTGCAGGGGCTTTTCAGTTGTTTGTTTTTATGTATGAAAACTTCGTTTTCCTTACCCGATTGCTTCATTTAAAAACACATTGAACGGATACTGCACCTTGTATAATTCCATCAAGCGTTCAATTACGTTTCCTTGCATGAAAAACTTGTCATCTAACATGTGATAGGTGACAAAGTGCCTGTTTTTTATCAGATCAATCTCTTTAAACTCTTTCGAGTATCCGCGTGGTGGATTTTTCAGTTTGTCTTCTTCCATCAATTTTGGAAAAAGTGTTTTAAAGGGCTTGTTGTCTAAAATTGCCCGAATTTTATCCGGATAGTCATAAATATGTTGCCTGATTGACTCTAACTCGGCGGCATCGGGCGAGTGAATACCTCCTGAAACAAACGATTCACCCGGTTTTAGATGAATATAATATCCTGCTTGTCGGGTTTTTCGTCCACCTTTGGCAACAAATGCGCTCATATGTGTTTTATAAGGTGTTTTGTCGGGCGAGAAGCGAATGTCGCGATAAATGCGAAACATACATTCCGGAGCGGTGACCATGCCTATGCTTACATCCAATTCGCTAAGCGGCGGGATAAGCGCATTGACAAATGTTTCAAACATTTCGCGTGCCTTTATATATTCCTGTTTGTGTTCGTTAAACCAGTTACGGTCGTTATGAATCCGCAATTGCGCCAAAAAGTTGAATAGCTGTCTAAAGTCCATTTGATTTACATTTTATATCTAAGACACCTTACGGTTTTTGGTTGAATATTTGTTTTAAGACAGCCCCAATTTATCGCCTTTTCAAAGAGTAAATATCTTTCCTTCTGTCTCGTAAATTTCTTACGCTTCCGAACTGGTTCAATTCGTTAAGCAAATCCAAATCCACATCGGCAATCAGTATCATTTCCGTGTTGGGTGTGGCTTCGGCTTTTACACCGTTGGTAGGGAATGCAAAATCACAAGGTGTGAAGACCATGGCCTGTCCATACTGTATATCCATATTATGTACTTTCGGCAAGTTACCCACGCATCCGGCAATAGCAACGAAGCACTCGTTCTCAATGGCTCGTGCTTGCGCGCAGTGCCTTACACGTGAATAGCCGTTTTGCGTGTCGGTAAGGAAAGGAACAAAAAGAATTTGCATACCTTCATCAGCAAGCAGGCGTGGAAGTTCCGGAAATTCTACGTCGTAACATATTAGCACGCCGATTTTTCCGCAGTCCGTATCGAAAGTTTTCAGCACATCACCACCTTGCATGCCCCACACACGGGCTTCGTCGGGTGTAACGTGGAGCTTTTCATATTTCTCACGTGAGCCGTCTCTGCGACAAAGATACCCTACGTTGTAAAGGCTGTTTTCTCGCATTTCGGGCATGCTTCCGGTCAAGATGTTGATGTTGTATGAAATAGCAAGCTCAGACATATTGTTTACTATTTCGTCGGTGTATTTGGCTAATTCACGGATAGCATTGGGTTCTGAAAGATGGTTGTATTGAGCCATTAGCGGAGCGTTGAAAAATTCCGGGAATAATGCAAAGTCACAACGATACCCGGAAACGGCATCAATGAAAAATTCGGCTTGCTGCATCATGTCGTCCAGGTTTTGGTATGAACGCATCTGCCACTGGATAAGTCCCAGGCGAACAATCTTTTTGGCAATGGTAGCTTCGTCGGTTGGCTCTTCGTAGTAAATATTATCCCAACGCATTAATACAGCGTATTCGTTACTCTTTTCATCACCTTGCAGATAACCACGAAGCACCCGAACAGCTTGAAAGTTATTTGATATTTGGAAATTGAGTACAGGATCGTCCATCTCTTTCAGACGTACACCCCTGATGTATTCACGGGGCGACAGTTTATCCGCATACAGATGATAGTTAGGCATTCGTCCGCCAAAGATGATGGATTTCAGGTTCAGGCGTTCGCAAAGGTCTTTGCGGTAGTCGTACATACGTCTGCCTAATCGAAGTCCTCTAAATTCTTGACCTACTAAAACCTCTATACCGTACAGTACATCGCCTTTGGGATCATGTGTGCTAAAATTATCCCCAATGATTTGTTTGTAGGTGTGTTTATCGCCAAATTTTTTGTAATCTACTATAATGGAAAGTGCACATCCTGCCAGCTTCCCATTTATTTTGATAACAATCTGTCCTTCAGGAAAAATATTAATAAGTTTTTGAATCTGCTCTTTTCTCCAATATCCACTTGGTCCGTCACCGTAAATTTCAATCATTATCTGCTTTAACTCTTCATAGTCTTCAATGTTCAGGTAACTTAATTCAATGTTTTCAATATTGCTTAAATCCATATTTGTTTATTTTTTTAGAAACACAAAGTTACTAAAAATTAATCACAATTATTATGGGGCGGCGGTTTGAACTAAGAATTAAGAACTAAGAACTAAATGGGGTGGGGGTTTTGGCAGAGTAGAGTATCTGATTGTATTTGTAGTAATTGATGCTAATGGTTACCTCACCCGGTTCCGAAAGCAATTTAAACGGTTTTTAAGTAAGAGTTTACATTTTTCCTGATACGGTCGGTGATATGGTCGGTATCAGCACGTTTAAATGTTTCTCCGGTGATGTTTTCGTACAATTCAATGTATCTGTTGCTGATGCCGGCTACTATTTCATCGGTCATTTCAGGTACGGTCTGTCCTTCTTTTCCCTGGAAATTATTAGCCATCAACCATTCTCTCACAAATTCCTTGGATAATTGTTTTTGTGCTTCTCCTTTTTCGAATCTTTCGCGGTAACCATCAGCATAAAAATATCGGGAAGAGTCCGGAGTATGTATCTCATCAATCAGATAAATTTTCTCATCTCGTTTTCCGAATTCATATTTGGTGTCCACAAGGATTAAACCTCTTTGAGCAGCGATTTCAGAGCCGCGTATAAACAATTCCATGGCATATTGCTCTAAAAGCGCATAATCTTCCGGAGAAACCAGGCCCTTCCTCAATATTTCTTCTTTGGAAATATCTTCGTCATGCAACCCATATTCAGCCTTGGTTGTCGGTGTGATGATGGGTGTGTCGAACTTTTGATTTTCCCTCATCCCTTCCGGTATGGATACACCACAAATTTCTCTGACCCCACTTTTGTACGCACGCCAGGCACTACCACAAAGATAGCCACGCACAATCATTTCGACAGGAAAGCCCTGGCAACGCAAGCCAACTGTCACCATAGGGTCGGGGGTAGCTAATTTCCAGTTGGGAACGATATCCGATGTGGCATCCAGAAACTTAGCAGCAAGCTGATTGAGCATCTGTCCTTTGAAAGGAATTCCTTTCGGGAGGACCACATCAAAAGCCGAAATCCTATCGGTTGCTACCATGACCAATAAATCATTTTTTACTGTATAAACATCACGAACTTTACCGTGATAAACATGCGTCTGACCTTCAAACTGAAAATTAGTATGAACAAGCGATTTCATTAATTAATAAATTATAAATTGTAAATAACTTCTTTAACTTCCATCCTCTATTTCTTCATCATCAAATGCTCCAACGGATTTCCACTCTTCATCAAATAAGCAATGAGTTGATAAGGTAAAACCACTTCTGTTTCACCCATATAATACGGAGCTATTTCGTAAGGATTAAAAACATAGGTAATTGCCTCTTCATGGATGTAAAAATTACCATTGGGTTTAATTTCCTCAGGGAAATAATCGGATTTATCAAAGTTTCCCACATAGGTTATATCTTCATTAGCATTCAAATCACTCAAAAGCTTGTTTTTAATAATTTCTGTCAATTCAGTTTGATATCCTTCTTTAAAAATTTTATCTTCAGTGATTATACTGCCGTCTTTTAAATCAAAGTTATAAAACAAACGGGTTTTATTAGGATGTGCTCCTCCAAAATCAACAAACCGAGATATTCCGTAAGAAAAAATATCTTGGTCATTGTGTAGTGCAAAACCATCTAATATGATAGCGTTGTCGAATGATAACCGACTACTTTCAGTGATTCTTTTAGCAAAATCAGCATTGTTATCTATGTATTCTTTTCCTAAATCAGCGGCGTAAGCCTTCAACAAAGAATCTTCGGGACAATCAGTTAAATAATCACCAAATAACTCTGCAAAAATATAAGTTTTCAGTTTACTTAAAACATTTTTTTCTGCGTGTTTAACAGGAAAATCGACATTCAACTCGATGGTCATTTTACCCAAGGCAGGATCTTCATCAGAAAGATAAATCGTGTCAAGCAGACTGAAATTTTCAACCAAGACAGATTGCGGAGGTTTTGCTCTCAGCATGAAAAACAGTGCAATCGCTACTAATACAATAGTAACTGTTGCGATAATAATCTTGTTAGCTTTCATACGTTTAAATTATATTTTTCAGTTGTCGTATGGAACTCTCGATGAACGAGTTGTATATTTGATTGTTTATGTGTGCAAATTTACAATTATTTAAATTATAAATACTATTTCAAAAATATAAAAGAATGATTTTGACTAAACAAATTGAGTGTAGGGGTGTTTGTAGATGATATGGCAGTTTCAATTAGTCTGTTATCTGTTTAAGTATTAGAGGAAAAAATAAGTAGTATCTTTCTATGTGCTTTGTAAAAAAGGAAATGTTAGCAGAATTGATTACATTTGTCAATCCGTTGAGGTTTTATTTTCATATAGCGTGCATATATTCAGACTTCCATAACAAATGAACAAATTCACCACCACCGTAAAATTTGAACCTTTAGATTATAAGATTGATCATCACAGTAACATCCTGTTGATGGGTTCTTGTTTTTCCGAATACATCGGCAGTAAGCTTAGAAATGCCGGTTTTTCTGTAGAGATGAATCCTTTTGGAGTGTTGTTTAATCCGGTTTCAGTAAAAATGGGTTTGGAGTATCTCATTGAAAACAGACGATTTATACAGAAAGATTTATTTTTTAACGGTTTGCTATGGGGAAGTTTTGCACACAGTACTTTGTTTTCTGCAACTGATCCTGATGTATGCCTGGAGAAGATAAATACCAATATTGATATCGGACACGTACATTTGTTAAAAACTGACTTTCTGTTGCTAACCTTTGGGACTGCATGGGTATATGACTTGAAAGAAACAGGTGGGCTAGTCGCTAATTGCCATAAATTACCGGCTGCAAAATTCAATCGCCGCAGGTTAACGGTTCAGGAAATTGTCGCTGCTTATGCTACTTTATTTCAAAATATTGGGGTAATCAATCCTAAAATGCAAGTTGTTTGTACGGTTAGTCCGGTTAGGCATTGGAAAGATGGTCCCCATGAAAACACCATCAGTAAAGGAATTTTGCATTTAGCTATTGACGAGTTATGCAAAAAGTTTGAGTTTGTACATTATTTTCCGGCTTATGAAATACAGTTGGATGAATTGCGGGATTACAGGTTTTATGCAGAAGATATGATTCATCCTTCACCTGTTGCTATTCATCATATTTGGCAGCGGTTTCAGACCTTTTGTATGCATGAAGAAACCATGAAAATAGCTGAGCGCATAGAAGAAATACGTTTACAAGAAGGACATCGGGGTATTCATCCGGACTCATCCGAACATCAGGCTTTTTTGAAAAAGTTAGCCGATAAAAAGCAAAAATTCAGGACAGAATATCCGTATATTGATTTGTGATTCAAGAATAAAAACTTATGTTCACGAGTTCCGAGTTCACGAGGCAGGTTTCTCGCAGAATTACGCGAATTCCGGTGCTACGTTGCACAACACAACTGACCTTGCCTGGTGAGCCAAAAAACAAGTGAGATTGACGTAAAGAATCGTTCTTGTTTGAGCTGCGCAGCAGCGAGTTTGAACGATTTAGTCAATCGAGCGTAAGTTTTTTGAGCGAAGCAGGCGTAGTCTTGATTTTTTTTTGCTTCGTTTTTTTGTATCAAGACAAAAAAATGAAGAGGATGTTAATCCAAAGTAATCACTTTATATTTCGGCACCAAAGCCTTCATAATAATCCAACCAACCAGGTAAGCCACCGCACAAATACAGAATATTGCAAAATAACCTGCGGGTTTCCCTACAAATCCTAAGAACGTCATGTTTGTTTCTCCGGCATAAACGAACAAGTTACCGGCACTTTTTTGTAAAATCATCGAGCCAACGCCTCCGGCCATGCCTCCAATTCCGGTTACGGTTGCAATGGCACCATGGGGGAACATATCACCAATGGTTGAGAAAAGATTGGCACTCCAAGCCTGGTGTGCAGAACATCCTATTGAGATTAACAATACGGGAATCCAGGCAGCATGCTGACCCAATCCGGAAAAATGCATACCGAGTGGTTGTGCAAGCAATACAACCAACGGGAAGAAAGCAAAAATCAACATGGCTTTCATGCGTGCTGCATAAGGATTTTGTCCGCTGCGATTGATAAAGACCGTAGGTAGTTTTCCACCTAAGATTGAAAGTACCGTTACGATGGCGTAAAGAGTAAAAATCAATGCCATGCCGAGTCCTTCTGACATTTTGATATCAAATTGAGTGTAGAGATAAGAAGGAGTCCAGAACAAGAAGAACCACCAAACTCCGTCAGTCATGAATTTTCCGGCTACAAAAGCCCAAGTTTGCTTAAAAGAGAGTATTTTTAAAAAAGGAACTTTTTCCTCTTTAGGATCTTTTTCTTTTTTCTTTTGGTCGGCTATTTCTTTCTGTTTATCTTGTTCGATGTATTCAAGTTCCTGGGGGTTGACAAACTTACTTTTTCTTGGAGCGTCATAGAGAAAAACCCAAAAGCCCATCCAGATGAAGCCTAATGCACCGATAATGATAAATGCCATCTCCCATCCGAATGCTTTAGCCAATGGTGGAATGGTCAAGGGAGCAAACAAAGCTCCTATGGATGCTCCTGCATTGAAAATAGAGGTTGCATAAGCACGGTCTTTTTTAGGAAAGTATTCTGCTGTAGCCTTGATGGCAGCCGGGAAGTTACCTGCTTCTCCAAGAGCAAGAATACCTCGCGCCACCAAGAAGCTGTACATACTGAAGGTAGCAATTACAACGGCTACATCACCTGTAGCAGCAGCCAGTTCAGCCGCACTGTGCAAGCCGACATGTGCTTCGGTTACAACACCGCAAACAGCATGTAAACAAGCTCCTACACTCCAGACTCCAATGGACCAAAGATAACCTTTTTTGGTTCCCATCCACTCAACAAAACGTCCGGCGAAAAGCATGGAGATTGCATAAAAAATAGAAAAGAACGAAGTAATGGTCCCATAGTGAGATTCATCCCAGTGAAATTCCGGTTTGATAAATTCATCCCAGGTAAGTGATAATACTTGTCTGTCTAAATAATTGATAGTTGTGGCAAAAAATAGTAATGCCACAATGGTCCATCTGTGTTGTGACATTTTTTGTGTCACGGTTTGTGTCTTACTCATGTTAATTAATTTGTTTGTGAATAATGTGTGAATAAATTATTTTTTTACTTTTTGAATAATTGCAATTGTATCAGCACAAAGTTTTGTGATGCCATCCCAGTTTTCAGATTTTATCAGTTCAGCAGGAAATAAGTTGGAACCCATGCCAACACAGGTTACGCCTGCATCAAACCAGGCTTTTAGATTACTTTCTTCAGGTTTTACACCTCCGGTAACCATGAGATTAGACCAGGGCATAGGTGCTTTTAATCCTTTGATAAAGGCAGGACCAAGCACATCGCCCGGAAATACCTTGCATAAATCACAACCCATTTCTTGGGCAAATCCTACTTCTGAAACAGACCCGCAACCCGGAGCATAAGGAACCAACCTTCTGTTGGCGACTTTGGCTACATCAGGATTGAAAAGAGGACTCACAATAAAATTAGCTCCCAATTGGATATACATGGATGCAGTAGGAGCATCTACAACAGAACCGATACCCATGATCATTTCGGGACATTCAATGGCAGCATATTTTACCAATTCCCCAAATACTTCGTGTGCAAAATCACCTCGGTTGGTGAATTCAAAAGCACGAATACCACCTGCATAACAAGCTTTTAATACTTTTTTTGCGACTGCAATATCTTTGTGATAAAATACCGGAACTATTCCGGTTTCTTTCATGACTGAAAGTACATGTATTTTTGAAAAACGCATATGGCTTTTAAAATTTACAATTTATCGTTGCACTCTTCCGCTACCATCTCCACCCATCAGGGCTTCAACTTCGGTGACAGTTACCAAGTTATAATCTCCGTATATGGTGTGTTTTAAACAAGAAGCGGCTACCGCAAATTCCAATGCTTTTTGATCATCACCGGTGAAAGTAAGTAAACCGTAAATTAATCCACCCATAAAAGAATCTCCGCCTCCGACTCTGTCCACAATGTGCGTGATGTCGTAAGCTTTTGAAATTTTTAATGATCCGTTGGAATATAAACATCCTCTCCAGGTATTATGATTGGCATTGATGGAACCTCTCAATGTGATAATTACTTTTTTTGCACGGGGAAATTTAGCCATCAATTGTTTACAAACCGACTCAAATTCAGCGGCATTAACTTCGCCACCGGTGTGGGCTACCTCAAAACCTTCCGGTTTGATGCCGAATACTTTTTCGGCATCTTCTTCATTACCCAAAATTACGTCACATCCGGCTACTAATTTGGGCATTATCTCTGAAGCGGATTTTCCGTATTTCCACAAATTTTTTCTAAAATTTAAATCTGTGGAAACAGTTACACCCATTTCATTGGCTATTTTAATTGCTTCTAAGCACGTATCGGCAGCCCCTTGAGAAATGGCAGGGGTAATACCCGTCCAGTGAAACCAATCTGCATCTTTGAAAATTTCTCTCCAGTTAATCATGCCCGGTTGAATCTCTGCAATGGAGGAGTGTGCACGGTCATACACAACTTTACTGGCACGGGCAACTGCACCCGTCTCTAAAAAATAAATTCCCATGCGCTCACCGCCTCTGATGATGTTCTTTGTACAAACATTGTGTTTGCGTAAATTCATGATACATGAATCTGCAATGTCATTGTTGGGAAGACGGGTTATAAATTCAGCATTTAATCCGTAGTTGGCAAGGGATACGGCAACGTTGGATTCACCGCCTCCAAAAGTAGCTGTAAATTGAGTAGCTTGACTAAAACGTTCATAGCCCGGTGTGGCCAAACGCAACATAATTTCCCCAAAAGTTACAATCTTTTTGCTCATGAATTCTTTTAATAATTTTGGTCGACCAAAAGTAATGTATTAATCTTGATTATACAAAAATAAGTCTGTTAATGTACCACTGAAGCAAATTGGATTTTTCCAATTGGAAGTAACGCAGCAGTTGGACACTTATGAAATATCAACTATCAAAACTCTGAATTTTGAAAATCGTCTTCTTTCAAGATGGTTACCGCCTTTTGCAGCAATAAAGAATTTGGAAAGACATGCATAATACCATCTTTTGTCCTGAGGTGAGTGTAAAACGTATAAACGCCCTCTACCATAGCTTCAATCGGCATATCTTTGTCAATAATGCTGATGTAATCACCGATTTTGTAAGGAGCTGAGAAAAAGATAAGAACACCTGCCGTGATGTTGCTCAACATTGACCATTGTGCAAATAATGCCACACCTATGACTGCCAAGACGGATGATAAGACAAGAATCAAGTTGCGGGTGTCAACTCCCCATACAATAATCAGAATGACAATTGCGGATAGATTAAAGAATATATTAAAAATTCTGACTACCTGATTGACCCTAACTTCTGTTCTTTGATTGTTGGATGTTGTGTATTTTTTAATAATTCGTTTGATGAGAACTTTTAACACTGCAATGATAGCAATTGTTACAACTGTTCCAATAATTTGAGGTAAATACGTCCACATAAAGCAGCTATAATTAATAAGAAAGGGCAAAATTAATTCTTTTTTACTAAGCAACTATTATTTTATGCTTTTTTTAAGAAATCAAGCAAGGAGCATTAGAGAAAGTAGGGGAGCGGTTTCTGTTAATTATAGTAGTGAAAGAGGTTTGTTACTCTATTACAATGCTCTTTTTGGTGGCGGCATATGCACTGAAATAACCCAATTCAGCACCATCAATATTCGTAATGGGATTTGTTTTGACGGTGCCCTGTACAAGTTGATTCAAGTAGCTGAAAGAGTAGAAATAATTATATACAGCTTCTGAAATCGATTGCATTTCAATGGTCAATGTGTCACCCGGAGCAAGCTGCCTGTCGAAGTTGGTCAAGAAACTTTTATTGTCTTTACCATTGTTCAGTTTGTCGTCTTCAACATATGACGCAATGACTTTTCCGTTTACATACTCTACAAAGCGATAATAATTGACTTCATTAGCCGGATCTGTATACTCGACTATGACTTCCCAATCGGGCATTTTTACACCTTCTACCTCGGGCAATATTGACCTTCTGGCTCGCAGTCTGTTGATGGATACGGGTTCAGGCATCACATCCATTGAGTTGATAACGGTTTGGGATTCTTTAGTTTGAATTGTTAATTTGTAAGTTAAGCCCGGTATTCCTTGAATTTTATTCGAACGGTAATGTCCCGGAGAAACTTCTGCAAGGGTCTCAGAAATGCCCGAGTTGTCTTCTATTGCCACCAAAGCATTTTTAATCAGATTGTCCTGAGGATAGTTGCTGTTTATTTCAGTTGTTTTTGATAGAATCACTTCTGCATATCCCAATGCCGGGACATGGCCTTCAACGACGATTTCAGGTTTTACTACCGGATTGAATTCAAATTCAATGGTTTCCGTACATGAAGTCACTACGTATGTCAATATCAATATTGGCAAAAATATTTTTTGAATGGTGCGTATTGTTTTCATAACTGTAAATTTTAAAAGTGAAAATTATAAGTTATTGAAGGTATAATCGTGAATAAATAAGTCATGACCGCTATCGTCTGATCCGGATTAGCCGGATCTTGTTTGAAATCGATTGAAAATGCATTTTTACGCGCATAGGCATTGTAAACAGAAAAATTCAAACTGCTTTTGTATCGTCCTTTCGTGTTCAAATTCCAGGTTAATCCTACATCCAATCTATGGTAGTCCGGCATACGGTTCGCATTTCTTTTATCATAATTGTAGCGTACCTCACCGTTGATTTCATATTTACCGCTTGGGAATGTAACAGCATTTCCGGTTTGATACACCCAAGTTGCTGATAAAGTCCATTTGTCCGAGAAATCGTACAAACCAACAACAGAGATGTCATTCGTCATATCTTGCCTTGCCGGATACCAGGCTCCTTCATTGATACCTATGATGCTTAATTCAGTTCTGGATAGATTATATCCAAGCCATCCGTGCAGTTTCCCTGTGGTCTTTTTCAACAACAGTTCCAATCCGTACGACCTTCCATGTCCGAAAAGTAATTCACCTTCAATATGTTCGTTGGCTTTAATGTTTCCACCGGTCCTCAAATCGATGGCATCATGCATCCACTTGAAATAGGTTTCGGCTGAAAACTGATACATGTTTTGATGGAAATTTCTAAAATAACCAGCAGTAAATTGGTCGCTAATTTCCGGTTTTACGTTGGTGCTTGACATCAACCAAATATCAATAGGTAAAGAGGCATCTGAAGATGAAATTTTGTGAATATTCTGCGAATGGTTGGAATAAGCCATTTTGACTGATTGTTTGTTATCTATGACATGTGTAATATTGACTCTTCTTTCAGGGTTAAAATAAGTTTTAACCGGCGATTTCGCGATGTGTTTCAAAGAATCAGTCACTAAGCCATCGGTATAAATATAATATGTACCTATCCCATACACTGAAAAGAAATTAAACCTAATACCGAAATTAATAATCCAGTTGGATGAAGTCTTAATTTCATTACTAAAATAAACAGATCGTTCTCGGGCAGTTTTATCTTTGATTTTAACCGGATGTATTATAGCGTCTTCTTCGGCTATCAATTGGCCGGGTGTTATGTTGTATGATTTTAGGTCGAAACCTAAGTTAAGTCTGTTGTTTTTTCCAAGGAAGAATTGAAATTCGTGTTTAAAGCAAAGATCTTTTAATTCGGAATACAGACTGAAAGTGGATGGTTCAAACTCAAAATCGACCATATAATCAAAGTCACTGTAATGAACTGAAGTGTTGCTGAACACTTTATCATGCCAGATGTGATTCCACTTAAAGGATACGATTTGATTACCCCAAGAAACACCTACGTGGTTGGGTATTCTAAGAGCATCACGACCGGTGTAGGCAGATAGGAAAATGCGGTTTTTACGATTGATTGTAAAATTGACCTTTGCATTCAAATCGTAGAAATTCAGTGTTTTGTTGCTAAGTTCAGGGTCTTTGGTCATCTTCAATAACATGTCGACGTAAGTTCTTCTTCCGGCAACGAGGAATGAACCTCTTTCTTTTACAATCGGACCTTCAACAGAGAGATTGGATGCAATTAACCCAAGACTTCCGTTGACTTCAAAAGATTGATTGTTCCCATCTTTCATCCTGATATCCATAACAGATGAAATTCTACCGCCATAGGAAGTTGGTGCAGTGCCTTTATAGATGGTAATATCTTTAATTGCCTCACTGTTAAAGGTTGAGAAGAATCCTAATAAATGGTAGGGATAATATACCGTTGTTTCATCCAACAATACAAGGTTTTGAGAATTATTACCGCCTCTGACGTGTATACCACTCTGACCATCTCTTACTGAGGTTATGCCCGGCTTTAAAGTGATGGTTTTCAGTATGTCTCGCTCTCCAAAAAAGACAGGTATATTTTTAATCTCGCTGATTTGAATTTTTTCTACACCGATATTGTTGGTATGAATTCTATTGTCCGGGTGATAGGTAGTAACTTCTATTTCTTGTATGGATGTAGCGATGCTTTCTATTTTGAAATTCCAATACAGGTTTTGATTGATATTCACCGGAAAGTTGATGGTTTGATATCCTATGTATTGTATTTTTAAAGTGTAACTGCCTTCGGGTAGGGTGAGGGCAAAATATCCGTAAGCATTGCTTGCTGTACCAACTCCGGGCAACTCTTCAACGGTGATGGTAGCACCCGGTAAAGTTTCTCCGTTTGTCACATCCGTGACCACGCCATTGATGGTATATTTGGTTTGTGATAATATTGTTGGTACAAAGCACATAAACAATAGTATATTTAATAAGATATATCTCATGTCTCTAATAATCAATGCAACAATGATTCAAAAATAATCTCTGCGGATGAAGACCGATTGATCTTGGTCAGAATCTGATACCGGAAAATAATGGTTGTTTTTTCTTTCAATTTTTCCTTCATCGAGTAAAATTTTTGTAACAAATCCAATTTTCATTCTATTCTCTCCCAATGGTTTTTCCATATCTGAAATCTTCACACCTCCCGTGTGTTGATTGATGTATTCAAGAATTCTTGATCTGAGACTCATGATTATTATATTGAATGTTGTAATTAAATGTTGTTTCCGAACTGGTTGTCCCATTTGCATAGCGCGTGCCACAGGAAGAACAGAAAAAAAGTGCACATCGCTTTAGAGGTTGATTTTTATAATTAATTCATAATTAGGCAAATAAAAAGGGGTGTATTCAAGTTGAATACACCCTGCAAGGTCTTTTGTTGTTTGATTTTTGTGTGCTAAATTGTGCGAAAAAGTAAAGAATTGTGCGATTCCGCACAGTTATTCAAGATTATTTTTGTCTGTGAGTAGCAATATTATATTTTTTCATCCTTCTTATCAGTGCATCGCGGGATATGCCAATAGCTTGGGCAGCGGCTGTTTGGTTATAATCGTGAGCACGCAGGGCTTCTAAGATTATTCTTATCTCATTTGATTTTAAATCTTGGGTGGCAGTTTTAGCATCTTTTTTTATTTTAGTTTGTTTAATAGGGAAATCGCTGGCTTTTAGTTGATTGCCTTGGCATAAAATGACAGCCCTTTCAGCCATATTTTTAAGTTCCCTGACGTTTCCGGGGAATTCATACTTTTCCAGGGCTTCGATTACTTCTTCAGAAATTGTAATTTTCGGCTTATTGAAGTTCGTTGAAAAGAGATTGACATAGAATTCCAACAGCGGTTTGATATCAGCCTTACGTTCACGCAGAGGAGGAATGTGAATATGAAGGGTATTCAGTCTATGTAATAAGTCCAGTCTGAATTTTTTTCCTTCAACCATTTCGTCAATGTCGTGATTGGTAGCAGAGATAATCCTGAAATCTGTTTTGATAGGAATGGTATCACCAACACGGGTAATCACTTTTTCTTCTGTTGCTCTCAAGATTTTTGCTTGTAAGTTGATGGGCATGTCGGCGATTTCATCTAAAAATAAAGTGCCACCATCACATGCTTCAAAAAATCCTACTTTGTCATTGACTGCTCCTGTAAACGATCCTTTTTTATGACCGAAAAATTCGCTTTCAAGTAAAGTCTCGGTAATGGCGCTACTGTTAACCGCACAAAATATACGTTCGTTTCTCGTACTTGAAAAATGAATGATTCGGGCGATATTTTCTTTTCCGGTGCCGCTTTCTCCCGTAATTAATACATTGGCATCCTGATATTTTGCTACGGTCTTGGCTTGTTCGTAAACTTGCAGTATTTCTTTACTGACACCTATAAAATGACGGTCGATTTTTTCCTCCAAGGCTTTGGATATAAGTGAATTTCTCTCCTCCATTTGCTTGAGTTTCCTTCGCATCTCAAGGAATTTCTGAGAACGTTCGATGGCAACTTGTAAATCAATAAATCTGAATGGTTTCCGCAGATAATCAAAAGCTCCTAAACGTAATGCCTTGATAACAGTATCCATATCACCATGGGCTGAGATTACGATGACTTCAATATTGGAAAATTGTTCTTTAACTTCTTGCAAAATTTCTAAACCACTGATACCGGGTAATCTAACGTCTAAAATCAGTAAATCAATGTCTTTTTCTTTTAAGATGCGCCTGCCATCTCCAACATTATTAGCTTCATAAGTAATATAGTCGTCTTCAAAAAAGCCACTTAGTTCTTTTGTGAATTGCTGTTCATCGTCTAATATCAGAATTTTGATTTTATCTGCCGTTTCCATTGTCGTTTGTGATAAATATTAAACTGAATTTGGTATAAGACATTGTGCTGCTTTCTACATGAATTTTTCCACCCATATCTTTTACGATTTGATAGGAGATGGACAAGCCGAGTCCCGTTCCTTTTCCTTCCTCTTTGGTGGAGAAAAAGGGAATCATGATTTCATTTATTTTATCTTCTTCTATTCCAACTCCATTGTCGATGATCTCTACATGTACCCTATTTCTTTTCTTATAGGTCTTGATATTGATTTTCGGAATAAAATCCTCACTCTCCAATGCCTTCCTGTCTAAAACAGCATCTTTGGCATTGCTTAGCATATTCATAATCACTTGTTCGAATTGATAAATATTTCCATTTAGGTTGGGAAGTTGTTTTGACAGTGAGACATACATTGCAATGCCCATATGTTTAAACTGTTCCTGAAACATGGAGAGTGCATTTTCAATGCCTTTGTTGATGCTGAATGCCGTGGGAATATAATCAAATTGATTGCGGGAAAAGACCCTGATGTGGTCAATAATATTACGGATTCTTGTGAGATTTTCAAAAATTTTATCAGCTCGTTCATTGATATATGCAATATTGACGGTGTTTCCTTTTTTAGCGTCGTAAAGCATTTTATCCATAATCATGGAGATGATATTCAATGGTTGATTGATTTCATGCGACATTCCGGAGGCCATTTGTCCGAGATTCGCCATACGATCAGCATGGATTTGATTGAGCTGTTGTTTTTTGCGCTGTGAAATATCATTGAAGACTACCACATAGGATGAGGGTTTACCGTCGGAGTCTTGTATCAGGGCTGTGCTGACACTCCCCAACATCTGTTTGCCATCAAGCTTTACGAGGATAAGTTCGTTTTCTTGTGTGAGTCCCTCTGAAATTGTAAGGCTGATGATGTTTTTGATGATTTGTTTTGAGTTTTTTGAGAAAAAGTGCAAAAAATGCTTCCCTGTAATTTCTTGTCTTGAGCTTGCACCAAGGAGCTCAATACCAATTTCAGAAATCTCTTTGATCTTGCCTTTCAGATCAATCAATAATATGCCGCTCGGGGAGAAATTAAGGATGGTTTTAAACTTTTGCTCGCTTTCCCGCAAGTCGGACACAGCTTTTTTCAGTGCAATCTCACTTTGTTTTCTTTTTTCATTTTCTATTTGGAGAAAATGCAGTAGCTTGAGCGTTTCTTCATGTGTTTTTTGCAGTTCACTGGTGCGCTCAGCAATAATTTTTTCTAATTGCACTTGCTCGTCTTGTCTCATGGAGTGACCCCGCTGGGGCTCGAACGTTTTAAATTATTGATAATAAGCCGCATATATTCGTAAAAATGTATGATATTCGAATTTACAACCTTACTCACTTTGTACACTTAGTATATTAAGTGAAGTGTAAATCTGTTTTACAAAGATAGGAAAACTAATTCAATAAGTTTTAGAAAGATGAAAAATGATTAGATGAAAATATCGCCCATTCAATAAATTACCTATGGCTTTGACTGCTATAAAAAAAGTAGTAATTAATCAATAATTACAGATGATACATCTTCAATCTTTAATTTTTGATTTAGAAAAACCTATTTCGAATGCATGGAGTTACACAAAATATATGATATACAAAGGTTATTATTGGCTTGTTTATCGTGCCTTCCACCAACAAATAATCCTTTTTAATTTTTTGAAAAAGTTTTTACCCGTATTTGTGAATGTTTGTTCTTGGGCTTCTAATTGCCCGGTTGATGTGTAATCTGTGTAAGTAATTGGAGTTTGTATCTCTGAGGTAATTATGAAGCTGGAATCACTTAAATTTAATTTGAAATCAGATTTATCATTAGTCGGAATATCATCAAGGGTTTTGATATACCATGTATCATTAATATTATTTCCCCAAATGTATTCGGCTAATTCCGGATAATCAATAAAAGGATTTCTGTTGCCCTGGATTGAATATACTTTTTCGTTGCGTATAATTTCTTTCGTGCTTACAGGGTCTTGTCTGTGCCATTCTAAAAGTAAATTTATTGCCCATTGTTTGAAAACCGGATAGGTGTTGTTCTGCATCATGTTTTTAGGATTGGATGTATCCCAAATGTTTTTGTAGTGCTCATAAGCCGTTGCCATATAAAAATACGTTCTGGCAAAATCCCCTTTATATTCGTCAGCCGGTTCAAAAACATTTCCTGAGTAACCATCATAGGTTGCGGTTCCAATTTTACTTACTCCATTGTTTTTTTTTATTTTGCCGGTAACTACTCCTAAGGGGTTGTTGCTTTTTGATGTGTTGGTACTGCCATCTGATGGATATAAATGATTCAAATCTTTATACGCTGCCCATTCATGACCGCCCCACCATGATTTTGGTAAACTGTGTTCTATATGTAATGATTTTCCAAAACCGGGATATTTTAATTCGATATAGTTAGATGGAAAGTAACGTAATGCATCAGAATACATGTCCAAAATAAGATTATTAGTTGTATCTCTGTCAGTTATATAAAATCCGTTCCAGGTGTGATTAATTCCGGACCCGTATGCCAAATATCGGGTAGTGTCTTGCATGATGATGTAGTGAAGTTCTGTTTTTAATGCTGCCGCTTGTTTTCCATTGAGTGTAGCATAATAATCTTCAGGAAGTGATGCGAAGCTTAGAAAAGCAACAAACAAACAAAGGTTCAAAACAAATAGTTTCATAGAGTAGATAATATTTAAACAAATTAGGTGACTAATGTGTGTAAAGATAGGAAGGAATTTCGAATTTGGAGGTAAGTGACCCCGCTGGGGCTCGAACCCAGGACCCACAGATTAAGAGTCTGTTGCTCTACCAACTGAGCTACGGAGTCAGTAATGCGTAATTCGTTTGCGGCTGCAAAGTTAAAAAAATATTTTATTTATCTCAGAAATTCTCCTTACTTTTGTGCAATTGTTTAATTGAGAACAAAGAACAAAGACAATGAAAAACTAAGAACTAAGAACTAAGAACGAAAAACGATGAACTAAAAACAAAGAATAAAGAGCAAGGAACAAAGACAAAAGACGAATTGTTGAAACTTTTAGTGATTGGTGATTAGTGAGTGGTAAAATTTCTTTTGTGCCTTTTGTGGTTTAATATTTTAACTTCTCTAACTTCTTTAACTTCTTTAACTTCTCTAACTTCTCTAACTTCCAAACTAACTACTAACTTCAAATTGATAATTAAAACATAAGTCTATAAAACACTTAAAAAATATTTTTTATGAAAAAGAAATTACGCAGATCAAACGATCGAATGATAGCCGGAGTATGTGCCGGTCTTGCAGAACATTTAGGCATTGATATTACATTAGCCAGGGTTGGTTATGTACTTTTATCCATCTTGTCGGCCGGTTTTCCCGGAACTTTACTTTATATCATTTTGTGGTTGGTGATGCCGAAAGCAGTTTGATGAACGAAGAACTAAGAACTATAAACTAAGAACAAAGAGCAAGGACGAATTAACTAAGAACTAAAAACGATGAACTAAAAACTGAACTCGCGATCTCGGAACATGGAACGCGTTAACTTCTTTAACTCTTAACTTCCTCATCTCTTCGTTCATCATTCTTCGTTTTTCGTTCTTAGTTCAAAAATCACCTTCTCCTCAATATTATCCAAATAATTATCGGTGCACCAAACAATGCACTGATGGTGTTGATGGGTAGGGTATAAATGGGTATTTGTGAGATGATGTCGCATATCAATATCAAAGTGGAGCCTATCAGGACGGATGCCGGGATCAGTGTTTTGTGAATAGAGCTTTTAAAAATTCCCCGGGCAATATGTGGAACCGCAATGCCTACAAAGGCTATGGGACCGGTGAAGGCGGTAATACTTCCTGCTAATATTCCTGTAGCGATGACAATTAATATCCTTGTGCTTTTTATGTTGACTCCCAAAGCTTTTGCGTAGTTTTCTCCCAAAAGCAATCCGTCTGCATTTTTATGTAAAAACACCGCTAAGGCAAGTCCGATTAAAACAATTGGAATGAGAATTTGTAAGTTTTCTCGGGTGACTGCACTCAAACTTCCAAAAGTCCACAATATAAATAACTTGATGGCGTCGGGATTGGAAAAGTACTGCAAAATGCTGACGATGGAACTGGCAATGGTCCCAAACATGATACCCACGATCAGCAGTGAAGCAGCACTTTGTAGTTTGTATGAAACACCTATCACCAACAGCAATACGAATGCAGCGCCAAAAACTGCCGAAAGGACGAGTCCCCAACTGCTGTTAGTCCAGAAGGCAGGTAAAAATGAAGCACTCATCATGGTGATGGCTACGCCGAGACTGGCACCTGAACTTACTCCCAAAATATAGGGGTCGGCTAATGGATTGCGAAAGAGTGTTTGCATCAGCAAGCCTGCAACCGACAAGGCAGCTCCTGCCAAAATAGCTGCGATGGCTTTCGGCATTCTGAAATTGAAAATGATTTCAGCATGAATGGGGTCAGTCGGATTGCCGATGAGGGTAGCCATTAATTCCCGCCATGGAATTTTAAAGCTTCCAATTGATAAATCAAGTAGAAATAGCAATACCGTGCCTATCAATAAAGGAATAAAAATCCAGTAATTTTGTTTTTTTTTCATGTTTTTGAAAGTACTTTGTCTCAGTACACCTTATTTTTTAGTTGAATATTGGTTTTGAGACAGCCATCAAAAGTACAAATTTTGTCGCATCTTTATCTGCAAATCGTAAAATTTTACCTTTTAATCTTTCTTGCAACTCCGCTTGCCCTCATCCTGGCAGTCGAATCCGGTTCATTTACCGTATTGATACTAGCTTCGCTGAGCTATCTCATAGCGTTGGTTGCGTTGCATCAATACTTTAATTCTGCTTGTAATTGAAAATTATCTTGTAAATTTGGGGGTTGATTGTTTTGGGAAGTTAAATTGAAGAAGTTATAGAAGTTATAGAAGTTAAGGAAGTTAGGGAAGTTAAATGAGTTCTGAGTTACGAGTTCTGAGTTACGAGTTCTGAGTTACGAGTTCTGAGTTCTGAGTTACGTGGTCGCGAGTTCAGTTTTTAGTTCATCGTTCTTCGTTCTTGGTTAATTTGTCTTTTGTCTTTTGTCTTTGCTCTTTGTTCTTTTGTCTTTGTTCTTATTTCATCATCATGCTTTATCCTTCAGATTTCGAACATAAAATAGAATTTATTTCCATCAGGAAAATGCTCAAAGAAAAGTGTATTTCTTCTTTGGGTAAGGAAAAGGTGGATGGTATCTGTTTTTCAACTGATCATGGTCTGATTGAGAAACAATTGAATCAGACGAATGAATTGTTGTGTTTGATGCAGGAATCTGTAGAAGATTTGCCCATAGGTGATTTTTTTGATGTCAGGCATGGCTTGGCAAAAGTGGGTTTGGAAGGTTTGTATTTAGATGAAAATGAAGTCTTTGAGCTTAAAAGGGCGTTGGAGGCAGTACGGAAATTAGTACACTTTATCAGCTCACAGGAGCAAGAAAGATATCCTCATCTGTTTGAATTGATCCAAGGTGTACAATTATTTCCGGAGATTATCAGGAAAATAGACAGTGTTTTAGATAAGTTTGGGGAAATAAAGGATAATGCCTCTTCGGATTTGGGACGCATCCGAAAGGAAATGCACAATGTACAGAGCTCGGTTTCACGTATTTTACAGACGATATTGCGGCAGGCACAAACTGATGGTTTTGTGGAAAAGGATGTGCAACCCACTATGCGGGACGGTCGTTTGGTGATTCCTGTCTCTCCCGGTTATAAGAGAAAGATTTCGGGCATCGTCCATGATGAGTCGGCAACAGGTAAAACGGTGTATGTAGAGCCGGCGCAGGTGGTGGAGGCGAACAACCGCATCCGTGAGTTAGAGGGTGAGGAACGCAGGGAGATCAGGCGTATTTTGATTGAGTTGACCAATTTTCTTCGTCCTTATTTTGATGACATCCTTCAGTCTCAATATTTTTTAGGAAAGATAGATTTTTTGCGCGCGAAATCCCTGTTTGCCATACAGATCAATGCTATCAAACCCAATGTGGACAATAGTTGCATCATTGAATGGAATAAAGCAATACATCCGCTTTTATACCTTTCTTTTCAAAAACAACAGAAAAAAGTTGTGCCATTGGATATAGTCTTGAATGACCAACAACGCATTTTATTGATTTCAGGACCCAATGCCGGTGGAAAATCCGTTTGTCTGAAAACAGTTGCCCTGCTTCAATACATGTTACAATGCGGATTATTGATACCGCTCCATGAAAGCAGTCGTTGCAGCATCTTTAAAAGGATATTTATAGACATAGGTGATGAACAATCCATTGAAAATGACCTATCTACCTACAGCTCGCATTTGCTGAATATGAAATACTTCATACGCAACAGTCAGGCTCAAACGCTTTTGTTGATAGATGAATTTGGAACAGGCACCGAGCCTATGATTGGTGGAGCATTGGCGGAAGCGACTTTAGAACGTTTTAACAACAACCTGGCTTTTGGGGTAATTACCACCCATTATACCAATCTGAAGCATTATGCCGAAGATGCTCAGGGTATTGTAAATGCGGCGATGTTGTACGACAGGCATCATATGCAACCCTTATTTCAGTTGGCAATTGGCAATCCGGGTTCTTCCTTTGCCGTTGAAATTGCGCGTAAAATTGGCTTGCCCGAAGATTTGATTGCAGATGCTGCCGGGAAGGTTGGAGTGGAACATTTGGATTATGATAAGCACCTGCAAGATATTGTCAGGGATAAAAGATATTGGGAGAAAAAGCGGAAGGAGATTAGGCAGAAGGAGAAAAAGTTAGAAGAAACTTTGTCAACTTACGAAAAGCAAATCGAAGAACTTAACAAACAGAAAAAAGAAATCATCCAACAAGCCAGGCAGGAAGCCCAACAACTTTTGGCTGATGCCAACGCCAAAATTGAACAAACCATCCGGCAGATTCGGGAAGTACAGGCCGACAAAGAAAAAACAAAATCTATCAGAGAGGAATTGCGACAATTCAAGGAAAATGTTCAGGAGCAATTGCATAGTGAAATCAAGCCGATAAAAAAAGGAAGAATATCTTCTGCCCACGCATCTGTATCAAAGAAAAATTCTAAAAAAACTGCGGGCTTGCCGGCTGATAAAGCTGAAGAGCTCCAAATAGAAGTAGGTTCACAGGTGCGTTTGAAAGGGCAGCAAACCGCGGGGACGGTGTTGGAGATAAAGAATAAATTAGCAACAGTCGCTTTCGGACAGTTAAAATCAACCGTTAAATTGACAGAGTTGGAATTCATTGCTGGTCGAAAGACAGCCAAGGTCAATCACCAAACCCAAAAGTCGGGGAATGTAATAGAAGATGTTCGTCATCGCAAACTCAACTTTAAGTCAGAGATTGATGTGCGTGGCATGCGCGGTGATGAGGCCCTGCAGGCAGTGATGTATTTCATTGATGATGCCATGATGGTAGGCGTCAAATCAGTCAGGATTTTACATGGCACGGGCACCGGCGCATTGCGACAAATGATTCGGCAATATCTTGGTACAGTGCCTGGTGTTCAGTCGTATCACGACGAACATATACAATTGGGTGGTGTGGGGATTACAGTTGTGATATTGGAATAAAAATATTTTGTTTGTTTATAAAAAAATACTTACCTTTGTCGTTACTAACGTAAAACAATACTATGATAATTTCGTTTGGATCAAAAGAAACTGAAAAGATATGGAGGGGGTAGAACGAAAAATCCGATTATGAGCACTTTAAGAAACATACATCCTGGGGAAATATTATTGGAAGAATTTTTAATTCCTCTTGAAATAACGGCATATCGATTAGCCAAGGACACAGATATTCCTCAAACACGTATTTCGCAAATCCTCAAAGGTAAAAGACGAATTACTGCTGATACTGCAATGAGATTCAGTTCCTATTTTGGCAATACACCTCAATTTTGGTTAGGACTGCAAGCTGATTATGATATTGAAGAAGAAAAAAGAAATAATGCAGCGGTATTTCAAAGGATCAGGCAGCGTAGAAAAACAGCAGAGCAAATGATTTCTACCTGATTTCATGTTTTGAAGAAAATTCTGATGAATGGCAGGTTTAGAAGTCACAGCTTGCAACCTCAAGATGAGGCAGACTCATATTTTATTCTTTTTCCATATTTTGTTTTCTGTATTGTGCTGGCGTAAGCCCATATAATTTACGGAATTTTTTAATGTAATAACTTGAAGAACTAAAGCCTGACTGAAAAGCAATATCATTAATGTCCATATCATGAGAATTGACCAAATGATAAATGCTTTTTTTAAGCTTGATATTCATGATAAACTCATTGGGTGTTTGTCCTGTGATTCCCTTTAGCTTATAGTATAGATTTGTACGACTTAAACATAATTCAGTTGCAAATACATTGACATCAAAGTCAGCGTTGTCAATATTTTTCTTCACGATTTCGGTCGCTTTTTCAAGCAGTTGTTGGTCTATTGCATTCGTTGCCACCATGTGTGGATTCAAATCGGGTTGCATAGCATATTTTTTCTGCAACTGTCGCCTGGTGTTGATTAAGTTATTGCATCGTGTGATAAGTAATTTTTGATTGAATGGCTTGACAATATAATCATCCGCCCCGGTTAAAAATCCCTGAATCATGTAATCAGCAGCTGTCTGAGCCGTTAAGAGCACAATCGGAATATGCGATGTGTCAAAGTTGGTTTTTAGTTTCGAGCACATTTCGACTCCGGACATCACCGGCATCATTACATCGCTTAAAATGAGATCAGGACGATATTTTACTGCCTTTTCAAATCCCTCCTTACCGTTAGTTGCTGTTATTACCTTATAAATTGGACTAAAAATACTTTCCAGCATACCCAGAAGTTCTTCATTGTCCTCAATGATAAGTATAGTTGAACTGCGAGTTTCAGCATCCTCCTGAGAAGAAATAATTTCATTGATGAATCCCTGGTCAGGCACTGCTAACTCCGAAATACATAATCGATCTCTATCTTTCGCAACTGTTTTTTGTTCTTGCGTAAAGTGACTGTCTCCAACCGGTAATTTTACCCAAAATTTACTACCGCTATTTGGTTTACTGATAACCCCAATATCTCCATGATGTAATTTGACTATTCCTCTGGCAAGTGCCAAACCTATACCTGAACCATATTGCTTAGTTTGATTGTAAGAATTGTTTTCAGCCTGGTAGAATCTATCAAAAATCTGTTCTTGTTCCTTTTTGTCGATTCCCACTCCATTATCAATAACAGAAATCACTACGTGATTATCCAGGTCTTCAACTCTTACGGAAATAACACCATTTGCCTTGGTGTAATTAAATGCATTGGATAGAAGATTATAAAAGACTTTTTCCATTTGATTATTATCGAACCAAAGTTTAATGTCAGGGTCTTTATACTCAAAAGAGTAGTTAATATTCCTGGATTGAGCGAGTTCTTTGAATGAAAGATAAATCTCATTCAAAAATGGAATTAGATCGTTCTCTGAAACTTTTAACTGTAAAAATCCCTGTTCGTATTTTCTGAAATCAATTAGTTCATTAATCAGTTTTTTCATTCTGTTGACGTTCCGCATTACGTTTAGGAGTTTTCCATAGATTGCCTGCGGGATATTACCCATTTGTAAGATAATGTCAATTTGGTTGATAATAAGGGTCAGAGGAGTCCTGAATTCATGGGAAATATTTGTGAAAAAACGTAATTTGGATTGATTCAACTCTTCGACGTATTCTTTTTCTTTCTTTTCATATTCAAGCGAGGTGCTCAATTGGATTTTAGCAATATAAAAACGAATGATGGTGATGGTGATGACTAATATCACAATAGCATATATGATATAGGCTAATGTTGTTTTATAAAAAGGAGGTAAAACTCTGATGTTTATTGAAGTTTCAGGAAACAATCCGGCTTCTGTTTTGTTTTTACCTCTAAACTTAAGTGTGTAAACACCTGCATTTAGATTGGTGTAGGTTACGCTTTGCTGATAATTGGCATCAATCCAATCTTTGTCGAAACCCTCCAATTGGTATTGAACATCAGTTTTGAGAACATTGATGTAATTGGTTGTCGAAAACAGGATAGTTATAACCGAGTATTGAGGTTTAAGTACGATTTCATCAATGTAGGGCAATGATTGTTCAATAATGGAGCCGTCTCCCGGAATTACTTTTTTATTGTTGACGCGAATCCCGGTAATATTAACATCGTAATCGACCCGGGGCATGTTAAGGTCTTTTTCATTGAATGATACCATTCCATTGATTCCTCCTACGAAAACTTCATTTTTTTCAGTTATATACAGGCTGTTTTCGTTTAGGGCATCAAGAGGAAATCCATTGGCACTATTAAGTACCTGGGATTTTTTTAATTCCGTATCTGTTACCAGTAGTCCGGCATTTGTGGAAATATAAAAATATCCACCGTGTGACTCTTTAAGATCAATGACGTATTTCGAAGGCAGATGTTTGTTAAATTCCTCACATGGCTCGAATTGTTGCGTGTTTTCGTCGAACATAAAAACACCACCTCCGTCGGTACCTGACCAAATCTTATTTTGACTATCTTCATAAAAAAACAGCGCATTATTTTGCAATTCAAATTCAGTAAATTTGTGTGTTTTTATGTTCCACATAAAAATCTTGTTTGAAAAAGCAAACCACATCCTTTTTTTAGAGTCGAGAAATAAATCCGGAATTTCTCGTTTTGACAAATCTACTTCTTCAAACTTCATTGTGGAACAAGTTTCTGTACGCAAGTCAAAAACTCCGATCGAATTTTGAGTGGCAATGTATAGGGTGTCATTATGATGTGTGATTTGTCTGACATGGTTGTCAGGAATACTTTTGGGGTTTTTAGAATTATGTTTAAAAACGGTAAATTTCTTAGTTTGCAGGTTAAGCTTGTTCAGTCCCCCCATATGTGTTCCTATCCATAGATTATTTCTTTTTTTATCCAACCAAAGAGATTTAATCGTATTGGACGATATGCTGTTTTGTTTCTCATTAACTTTATAAGAATGGAATTTATTGGTATTTCTATCAAAGTAGTTAAGTCCGCCTCCATCAGTACCAATCCATAAATTACCCAAAGGATCACCAATCATTCTTCCAACAACCGGGTTACTCAGAGAACCGGCACTATTGCTGTTTCCTCCATAAAACTTAAAAATAGAGTATCTCGGATTAAATAAATCAATACCACCGAAATAAGTTCCTATCCAAATGGTTCCTTGATTGTCATTGATAATAGCCCATACAGAGTGATTGCTGATACCATGCGATACATGACGCTCATACCTGTATAAGGAAAACTTTTCATTCTCTTTATCGGTATTTAATTTACACAGTCCGGTAAATAGACCTATCCAATAATTTCCAAAGTCATCTTCACAAATTGTCCGTACAAAATTATCAGGAATGCTTTTGGGATCGTCAGGGTTATGTTGATAATGGGTGAGATTATTTTCAAAGTCGATCTTGTACAGTCCATTAAAACGTGTACAAACCCAAACATTCTTTTTGCTGTCTTCATACAAATGTACTACAGCGTTTATATTCCATCTCTTTGCAATTTTAAGATTTCTGTCGTACACGATAATACCGTTTGTGTTGGTTGCAACATAAAGTAATTTGTTGCTTGATTCTAAAATAGCGGTTACAGAAACAGTTTTATCTGATAAATGTAAGTGAGTTTTTAATTGATTGATGTCTGAGGGTTGATAGGAAAAAATTGTGTCGGAAGAGGCAAACCATAAATTTTCCTTCCCGTAGGAAATGGTAGAAACATGTTTTCTGCGAATGGTTTTGAATGTCTCGGATTTTAAATCAAAAATCACCAATCCGGATTTGCAGAGCATAAAAAGATGTCCGTTTTTATCTCCACATATCGAACGTATGTTGTTTCCAAACAAAGCAGTAGTGTCATTCGTTACTTGTTTATAAACAGTAATTTCATTCCCATCGTAACGATTTAATCCATCTCGTGTTCCAATCCAAATCAGACCATGTTCGTCTTGATACAGGGCATTTACGGAATAGTGAGAAAGACCGTCGTTCACTGTCAAGTGTTCAAAGTAAGAATTATGGACACCGTTTGCAGCAGACATAATGAATGTGTGCACAATACATATAAAAAATATTGTCTGTTTTTTCATGACGATTTCTTGTAAATTTGAAAATCAGTACAATGATAATAAAAAATAACCGGCTTATAATGGATGTAAATACAGTTCTGAACAAATTTACCATTAATTTGAATACTATTGTTATAGTCGGCAATATCTTCGTTGTATATTTGTACTTAACAGAATTTCTTTATGTTTATGATGACTTAGGTCTAAAAATATGTGAATGAACTTTTTATAAACCCTTATTTTCTTGATGGATATAAATTAAATGCTCCAATTTTTCGGAGTGGACTCAAATATGAAATTCAATAAATGCCATGAAAGTTTTTAATGAAGCTAATATTGCAGAAAAATCGATACCGTTTCAGCGTATCGTGTTATTTGTTTTTTCAGTTTTTTGTTTGGTGTTGACTATTTCTGCTCAAACAAGAATTGTCACCGGTGTTGTAAAGGATGTTTCAGGAGAAGCAATGACGGGTGTTGGGGTAGTGTTAAAAGGTACTACAAAAGGAACCATTACCAACATCGATGGACAATATTCCATTGAAGTTGTTTCAAACAGTGATGTGTTGGAGTTTAGCTTTATTGGATATGAAACGATAGCAAAACAAGTTGATAACCAAAGTGTGATTAATATTATCATGCATGAAGATGTTAAAACATTGGAAGAGCTTGTTGTTGTCGGTTATGGAACACAGAGAAAAAGTGACCTTACCGGTTCTGTGGTTTCAGTGAAAGCAGAGGATATGAATGCAACTCCCACAACAAGCGTTGCCGAAATGTTGAGAGGTCAGGCTGCAGGTGTGGTAGTAACACAAACTTCCGCTCGTCCTGGTGGAACTTCTGATATTTTGATACGCGGGAAGCGGTCGCTGACCGGAGGCAATGCACCTTTGTTCATCGTAGATGGTGTACCCGTAAATAATATTGATGATTTCAACTCTCAGGATATTTTATCTGTCGAGGTGCTAAAAGATGCCTCTTCTCAATCAATATACGGTGCCAGGGCATCAAATGGAGTCATTTTAGTAACGACAAAAAGAGGAGAAGAAAATAAAACTGTAGTAGATTTTTCTGCCTATGTTGGTACGCAACGGGTGAAAAGAAATTTTGAATTTTATGATGGTGATGAATGGGTGCAATTAAAAAGAGAAGCTAACAGATCGTTTCCGGAAGGAGTATATTTAGATGATGCTTCTTTGTTTGGTAATATGTATCAAAATTTAGTTGATAGAAATTACACAGAATGGGAGTCGGAAATGATAAAACCGGCTATACAACAGAAATATGACTTAAGTGTGCGTTCCGGTGGAAAAAACACGCGCATTGCTTCTTCTATAGGGTTTTTTGATCAAAAAGGGATGATCGCTCCGGCTTCGTTTCGAAGAGCCAACTTTAGATTTAATGCAGACCACAAATTTTCAAAAACTTTTTCTTTAAGTTTAAATACAAATTACACATATTCTTTCCAAACGAATGAGGATGATAGTTTCGATAAGTTTATAACACAATCTCCTCTTTTATTACCTTATGATGAAAATGGCGTGCTGCAAAGCATATTGGCAGATTCAAAATGGAATCCCGTTTGGAATAATCAAAACATGCTGAATGAAAGAAAATTAAATCGCTTTTTGTTAAATCTTAATCTTGATTGGGAAATTTTCAAAGGTCTGAAGTATAAGTTAAATGCCAGCATGAATACAAGAGATTCAGAAAGAGGTGTTTATTTGAATTCTTTGCATGAACAAGGAAGTAATACCGAAGGCAAGGCAAGCATTGAACTCGGAAATTATACAGATTATTTGATTGAAAATATTCTGACTTATGATCGCGATATCAATGAGCAGCATAGATTTGATGTCACTTTGGTGCAGAGTGCCAATGCACAACTCAGTAAAAATACTTCTATGGTTGGTTATGGCTTTGCAACTGATGATTTGGGATACAATAATATAGGTGCAGCCTCTAAAACAGATCCTGTTGTACGTTCCATAACACCGCGTAACCTATTATCGTATATGGGACGTTTACGTTATAATATGATGGATCGCTACCTATTTTCTGCTTCAATGCGTATTGATGGGTCTTCTGTTTTTGGTGCTCAGAACAAATGGGGATTTTTCCCTGCCGGTTCTTTTGCATGGAGAATTTCGGAAGAAGAGTTTTTATATGATCAACATTGGCTGTCAAATTTAAAATTACGATTAAGTTATGGTGAGGTTGGTAATCAGGCTGTTAGCCCTTATCAATCACAAGGATTGGTAGATTCATATTTTATGCAATATGGTACAGGGGAACCGCTTGTTGGATATTTGCCCGGCTCACAACTACCAAATCCTAATTTAAAATGGGAAACTACCGGTTCATTGAACAGTGGAATTGATTTTGGATTTTTACGTGATAGAATTAGTGGAACTTTAGAATTTTATCATTCAGTAACACGGGATTTGTTGATGAAACAATCCATTAATGAAATTACCGGTTATACTTCACAATTAACTAATATTGGTTCTGTAATGAACAGAGGGATAGAGTTTTCAGTAAATGCCATTCCTGTGAAGTCCAAAAATTTCACCTGGACATTATTTGCTAACTTCGCGACAAACCACAATGAAATTTTGGCTCTTAATGGAGAATTGGATGAGAATGGAAAGCCGGTAGATGATATTGCCAACAAGTGGTTTATAGGATATAATGTAGATGCTTATTATGATTATCAATTTGAAGGTATTTGGCAGTTGGATGATGAAATACCTGATTTCGGACCTAATTATTTGCCGCAACCCGGAGATATCAAAGTAAAGGATGTGGATAAAGATGGGCTGATTACTCCGGATGATAGAATTATCATAAACAGGAGTCCAAAGTGGACAGGTTCATTGGGTTCGTCTGTTGCATGGAAAGGCATTGAATTTAGTTTTGATTTTTATACGGTACAAGGTGTCATTAAATCAAATGCTTATTTGTATGATTCTAATTCCGGGGGTGATTTACATGGCAGGCTGAATGGAATTAAAGTAGATTACTGGACGTTGGAAAATCCATCCAACACAGCACCCCGACCACGTGATGCTACCATCACTTATTTTTCTTCTTTGGCTTATCAGGATGCTTCTTATGTACGCCTAAGGAATATATCTCTTGCTTATGATTTTCCTTCGAAATTATTGAAAGATATTCATATGAGTAAGTTAAGAGTGTATGCAACAGCGACAAACTTGTGGACTCATACCAACTTTTTATCCTACAGCCCTGAACTATCTGCCGGAAGCTATCCGGAACCTAAAACTTTACTTGTCGGCTTGAATGTGTCATTTTAATAGTATTAAACTAACAATTTAATCATGAAAAAATATATTTATACTACGATATTCTTTTTTACACTTTTATTCATATCATGTGAAGATTTTTTACAAGAAAAAGTGTACACGCAAATTACCAGTGACTATATTGTTTCTACACCATCCGGGATGGCTAGTGCAGTGTTGGCAATGTATAATAAAGACCGGGAAATTTTTAGAAATAATAGTGATACGGAAACTACACTGTGGACGAATATGTTGATGGGTGATGATATTTCTGTGCCACGTGCCGGAAATGGAGTTCCACAGTTTGGAAGATTGGCAAATCTACAAGGATCTACCGGAAATGTGGGTAGATTATGGCGACATATGTATGCTATTGTTGGATATGCCAATTTGGTTATCGATGCATCACAGCGGGTTGACATGACAGACCCTGTTGCCATACAGGCTCTTGCAGAAGCTCGTGTCTTCCGGGCTCATGCATATTTTTGGCTGATTCGGAAATTTGACCGGATTTATCTGAATACACGTGTGACTACTCCGGAGAATGTCAATGACTCAATCGTTTACACTCCTGCTGATCCCGATGATGTTTTTGCGTTGATTAATGAGGATTTAAATTATGCCATTGATCATCTTTCATGGGAAACCTCTCAGCCCGGCAGATTTACTCAAGGTGCTGCCAGACATATCAAAGCCAAAGTAGCAGCCTGGTTGAAAGACTGGCAGGAAGTTGGAAATCAAGTGAATATAATTGACCAAAGTGGATTTTATAACTTGGTAAGTCTGGAGGAGATTTTTGGAAGTGCAGATTTAAATCATAGTGAAGCGATTTTGGTATCGCAGTGGAGTAAAGGGATTGGTGGATGGTATATTAATCCAAATACTGGTACAACATCCGGTCATCGTATGCCTTTGCATTTTACGCCTAATTATCATCAGGAACAAGGTATGTTAATGGATTTTGAATCCGGTGCTTATCCTTGGGGACGGTTATTCCCTAACGATCATTTGTTGAAAATGTATGATCAGGCTAAAGACAGGAGATATCAGGTCTTTTATAAACATACATGGCATTATAATAACCCGGCAGGATTGCCACGAGGTAAAAAATTGGGCGATCCGTTAGTTCCTGTTAATCAAGCTCAATATTTAAATCTTCATCCTGCATGTACAAAATATAATGATTCTTACACCCGTCTGAGACCTGATGAAACGCAGTCATTCAAAGATATTATCATATACAGATTGGCGGAAACATATTTAATGGGTGCAGAAGCTTATTATCATTTGGGAAAAACTGACAGTTTATCATACTATTATAATAAAACCTGGGAACGTGCAGGAAATGCAAAATTTACCGGAACGATTACATGGGATATGATTGCTGATGAACATGCTCGTGAACTGGCTCTGGAAGGTGACCGATGGTTCTTTTTGAAGAGGAATGGATTGTTGATAGAAAATATCCGAAAGTACGGCGGAGAATATATTGAAAAAAAAGGAGTTGTGTTGATGAATGATACGCTGATAAGAGAAAATGTACAACCACATCATGTTCGTCTTCCTATTCCTCAGGCACAGATTGATATTATGGGAAAGGAAAATTTTCCTCAAAATGAAGGATATAATTAAAGGTAATAGGTCGTAAGCCTACACTGAATATTTTTGATAATTGATTTTTTATGTTTGGTTTTTAAAATGTATTATTATGAAAAAGAAACTTTTTACTACATTAATGATGGTATGCCTTTTTGCTGCTGCCGGAACACTTCAGGCTCAGTTGCTTTTAGAAGAATATTTTGATTATGACGCCGGCCGTCCTTTGATTTTGGATGCTATTGAAAGTTCAGATAACTATGATGGTGTTACCGGTTGGTCAACACAAAACAACAGTAAATCCGGAATTAATTGTTTTGACATTGTAGAGGGTCCTTTAACCTATGATGGATACATTGGTTCTGGAATTGGCAATTCAGTCAGATATAATGGAGATGATGGACAAGGCCCTTTTAAACTTTTTTCAGAGAATGTAAATAACGACTCAACAGTGTACATATCATTTTTGGTTAAGTTTTCCGGTGATGAGACAGTTACAGGAGGGGATTATTTTTTAGGAATAAAAATGGAGCCCTCAGCAACCAGTACCAATTGGGGAGGTCGTATCTATGCCGCGGTGGATCCCGTATATGCAGGTGAAGAAGTAAGCTTGGGCATCAACAAGTTAAGTGGTGGAACAACTACTTGGGTTAATTCAGCAACCGGACCTTTCTTGCCGGCTAATACTACACATCTTTTAGTGATAAAATACTATGTAGGTATTTTGAATGGTTCTTCTGCTGCTGAAGAAGAAGGAAATTATGACGATATTATGTCTCTTTATATTAATCCTGATCCTGCAGTCGGAGAGCCTGAAACACCGGATCTCATTCATCAGGATGCCAGCCAAAAAGATATTTATCGTTATGCCTCATCGGGTAAAGTGATTGGTGGAGCAAGAGGCATATATCTCCGTCCTTCAGTTATGGGAAATGCACCGGTTTATCAAATTGATGGCATTCGTGTAGGATTAACCTGGGAAGACGTGTTGCCTGCGTCCAATAGTCTAAAAAATGTATCTGCGAAAAACTTCTCTTATCACGTTGACAACAAAATAATTGAAGTATCAGCTTCCGAATTTGATTACAGTTCTTATGTGTTAACAAACTTAGCCGGTCAAGCCGTTTTATCAGGTTCGCTGCAAAGTGATTCAGGCAAAATTGATGCTTCCAAATTAAATACAGGTATTTATATCCTGAATTTAAAAGGTAATCAACAAGCATCTGCTAAAATTATAATCCGATAAAATTATAATGTGCTGATGTGATTAATGTATCAATAAAATGATAATAATCTTTAAGTTTCTAAATTGTTAAATAAGCACCATTACCTTTTGAATTGATCCATTGGCATATTAGCACATTTTTTTAAATTATCATGAAAAAATTCTTCACATATATTTCATTCTTGCTTTTGGCAGTTTCCGGGTTTCTTTCGGCACAGACTGTTGAACAGAGATTAATTCCTGTGGATGATGTTTATGTGTATAAAGACAACACCATTCGTGGGATGGAACCGTTTTTAAAAACGTATCATTCAACTGCCGGTTCGCAATATCGTCGCATTAGTTTTCTGAAGTTTGATATTTCCTCTTTGTCACCCTTTGTACAGTCGGTTAAATTACGGCTTTACACGGATGGTTTCTCTGCGGGAGGGGATAATGCGCATCAGTTTGATTTATATCCGGTTGCACTGAATACCTGGGCGGAAGATGACGTTACATTTCTAAATCATCTCGAAAAGATGGGACCGTACATTAATACTCCTCTTTTGAGTTCATATGCGGTACCTGCCGGGCAGGCTTTTGAGCCGCAATACATAGAATTTTCCGGAGAAAATCTTATGAAATACCTTGCCGATTCATTGGCTGAAGGTAAGCAGTTTATCTCCATTCGTATGAGGGAGAAATATGTGGTGAAGAAAGGTGGTTCAGCGGTAATAGTTGATTTTCATTCCAAAGAACACACAAGTGGATTTGCACCGGAACTTGTTGTTGAGGAGAAAGATGTTGAAAACTTGAGAGCATCCGAAATCAGTATTGATGGAGTTCCACTTGCCACTTTCAGTGAAACACAATACAAATATGTTTATTGGTTGCCTTGGGATGCGACTGAGATACCAACGGTTTCGGGAGTAGCGAAATATGAAGATACGACAATTAGTGTTGAGCAAGCGGCGTCACTCGATGGAACAGAAAAACAACGCACAGCGAGAATCAATATACAAAAAGGAGCTGATGTGCTGACATATAAGGTAGTGTTTGAATTGTTACCTCCACCCACTGATGCCAGACTAAATTCTATTTCAGTTGATGGAAAGGATTTAGAGTTTTTTGATAAAGATGAATGTTCATATAAAGCATATCTCCCATACAATGTTTCTTCTCCACCTGTTGTTGAAGTTCAGACTTTTGATCCGGAAGCATCCGCATCAGTTGATCAGGCAGTTGAATTATCGGATAATGAATCCGACCGTACAGCAGTAATTCAGGTAACTTCGGCAAATGGACAGGAACACAAAACCTATCAGGTAATTTTTGAGAAATTGCCCGAGTTGGATATTGTCCTTGCCATTGGGCAGTCGAATATGGCAGGCAGAGCGCCATATGCTGATTTATCAGATCCAATGGATAGCGTATTTTTACTCACTCCGGCAGGTGAAGTGGAAATTTCATCCAACCCGATGAACAAGTATTCCAATATTCGTAAAGACCTTAGTGTACAAGGATTGTCACCCGCATATAAATGCGCATTAACCTTACGGGATTATCTTAAAAAGCCGGTTTGTTTTGTAGTAAACGCACAAGGAGGTTCTTCAATAACTTCATGGTATCAACCCGGAAAGTCGAATTACGATGCAACAATAAAACGTGCTAAAGAAGCGCAAAAATTTGGTAAAATCAAGGCGATTATATGGCATCAGGGGTCGGCAGATAATTCCGCGGGACTTACAGATAATTTCGCAAGTTACAAAATAAATCTTGCCAAGATGGTTCAAAATTTCAGGACAGACCTTGATGATGCGGATATCTTATTTGTTACCGGAGAGTTGTCAAGAAGACCTGATTTTGAGGAGTTTAATGCGCAAGTGGTACATACAGTAGCGACTTATATTCCTAATTCTGATTATGTTTCGACAGAGGGAACCGAATTACTGTCAGACGGAGTGCATCTTGATGCTCCAAGTAACCTAATTTTGGGCGAGCGATATGCTGACAAAGTTATACAGCATGCATATGGTGGAACGTCGGGTACAAATACGGAAGAGGAAAAGAATTTTTTTTTAATACGAAAAGAAGGTGAGGTAATAAACATTCAAAATAAAGATTGTTTCCCCGCTCAATTTAATATAGCCGATTTTTCGGGACGTGTGTTGCAAAACGGAAACCTGCAAGCCGGGCAATCTGTGAAAATTCCGGTTAATAAAGGTGTTTATGTATTATCTTTTAATGTAAATCAAACGAATCAAATAAAAAAAATAATAATTCACTAAAAATTTATTCACTTTAAAAATTATAATTATGAAAACAAATTTACGTAACAAAACAATGTTTGCCTTGCTAATGGCATTCGGAATTATTACTGGTGTAGTGGCAGCAGGGTCGGTTATTGAAACTACGGTATTTTCGGATAACTTCAACAGGGTTGATATTTCTCCCGGAGGTAGTCCAGAAGTAACGTACACAACGACAGTTACCGGCACGGCTGTGCCGATTATACAAGACGGTGACTTATTAAGATTACCCAATGTGAGTGATGAAAATGCGCGGTCACAAGTGATGGCCGGTTTAGCTGATTACAATTCCCCGTTCAATTCAAAATTGAATAGTATTGAAGCGGATTCCCTGGTTTGGAGATTTAATATACGACAAAACTATAATGGTCGTCTAACCGGTATTGATGATGCTTCTAGCAGGGGAATTGGAGTAGTATTGGTTGCCAGTTCCTCTGATTTATCTGTTGCCAATGGTTATGCAATTATTAATGGTGGAGCTTCCCCTATAGATTATCGTCTGGTTAAATTTAGTAACGGACTCACCAATGGAGATAATATAACGATATTACAACATGGGCAAACTCTGACAGATAATAGAGTGTATATGAGTGTTAAATTGGTATATCTTCCTTCATCAAATACCTGGAAATTATACGATAGGATTGATGGACCCGCTTCCGGAGGATCTTTTTCGGAACCGCTTACAAATACGGGATATGTGTTGGCAGGGTCTGTTGTTGACAACACCCACACGAGTTCAGATATGAGTTGTTTTGGCTTTACGCATAAGTATTCAGGCAAAACCACTTTTAATTTCTGGGTAGATAATTTTAGTGTAAAAACTTATGAAACAGATATGAGTGTGGGAATCAGTGTAAATAAAAATCAGTCATCGGTTAATTGGAATTACATCCATGGTGGAATTCAAATTACTGCTCCTGCTGCATTGCTTACTCTGTATGATTTAACCGGTTCTGTTGTAAAGAGCGTTCAGGTTAAAAATCAGGCAGACATACATATTGCCAATCCCGGAATATATGTAATGAAGGTGCAATCTCCAAATGGGGAAACAAGTATAGAGAAAATATTGGTTAAGTAAAGTCCATCAGTATCTTATCTGTGGAAAATGGAAAAATAATGTGGATGAAACTATTCTGAAGGTCAAACTTACTGACGGAGAGTTGAGGATTGAAAAAATATGATTTGGCAACTTGAAAAGTATTCTAAAAAACGAATGTTTATGTATTTAAAAACAGGTTTATTGGTACTATTGTTCTACTTATCAGGGACATATTTATTTGCTCAATCCTCAGCACTTCTGTTGGAAGAAAACTTTGAATATGTTTCCGGGACAGATTTGGCAGGCCAGGGCGACTGGGTACAAGGAAAGGCAGAAACCAACAGAGTGACGGTCTCAGAACAGGGTTTAAGCTATACGGGTTACCCTGGGTCGGATGTTGGATTGGCTGCTCATTTTTCCCCATTAAGCGACCGGGTTCAGAAAAATTTTACCGGAACATTAACCGGCTCGTATTATTATTCATTTTTAATTAATGTGAGCTCTGCAAGGAGTGGGGAGTTTTTTGCAGGTTTCTTTAGCCAAAATGCCTTTAGAGGCAGGGTCTATTTAAAAGCTGACGGAGAGGGATTTCAGTTTGGACTGGTCAAAACCACTACCGGTACGGTAACCTACACTTCAGGTACACCTTACCAGTTTGGTACTACTTATCTGGTGGTTGTTCAATATGATTTTGTTTCCGGTAGTGCAAATGATCAGGTTAGTTTATTCATTGATCCGGATTTAGAAGCTTCAACACCCGGACTTCCGGTTGTGGGACCATTGTCTGATGCAGGGAATGATGTGTCTGCCAATGTCTTTGCCATGCAGGCCCGCAATAATTCAGGTGTTTTTACAATAGATGCTGTGCGAATAGCTACCAGTTGGGATGCCATTACAGGAAATGATATGGAAAATCATTATCTGGAGTTACCACGTTTTATCAGTTCCGATATGGTACTTCAGCGTGATATTCCTTTGAAATTGCATGGGTGGGCTGCTCAGGGAGATACGGTCCTTGTTGAATTGGTACGCTCAGATTCGGTATATACAGATTTGGTTGAAGTGAATGCAGATAATAAGTGGGAAGTTGAATTGCCTGCTCAGGCAGTTTCTACTGAACCCTGTCAATTAAAATTCAGTATAAAAGGATATCCTGAAACCCTGCAGGAACTCGAAAATATTTTAATTGGTGATGTATGGTTTGCCGGAGGACAGTCGAATATGGAGAAAAAGGTCAATCATTTATTAGAGGCGGATACATACATCAGTGAAGCTGACAATTATTCTCAGATTCGTTCTTTCCGGGCAGCTTACAATCTTCAGAATGAACCATCTGACAGGGTAAGCGGATCATCTTCTCCCTGGTTTGTATGTAACAGCAGTAAGGTGGCAGATAATGTTTCGGCTGTAGCTTATGTGTTTGCACGTGAAATCCATGAAAAAACCGGAATACCCATCGGAATCATGCAAGCCTACAGAGGTGGTACGGAAATAGAAACATGGATCAGTCCCTGGAAATTGGCTGAACCGGAGTATTGTATAATTCAGGGTAGGAATGATTTTTTGACAGCCGGTAGTTACAATAATAGTCATTCCGTTAATTTTAATGGGCAAATCAATCCATTGAAAGGATTTCCTGTTAAAGGTTTCATATGGTATCAGGGAGAAAGCAACACAAAAAGACCATTGGAATATCGCTACATGATGAAAATGTTGATAGATGATTGGCGCGCCTTATGGAATCAGGGAGATTTACCTTTTTATTATGTGCAAATGTTTAATACTGCAGCAGAGGCAGTCTATGAAGAAGCTACCTGGGCTGATTTACGCGATGAACAGTTGATGTTGCTTTATGATAAATCTGTTAAAAATATCGGGATGGCAGTAATCATCGATACGAATGAAGAGGCGTTGAATAGTGACCCTAATGTACGAATGCATCCTCGCAATAAAAAACCTGTAGGATTACGTTTGGCAAAAATTGCACTTAGAGATACCTATGATTTCGACATATTGGCTGAAGGACCCATGTTCAACAGATTTAAAATCAGTAATGATTCTGTTTATCTTTATTTTAGACATGTAGGAAATGGATTGAAAATCAAGACAGATGAGACCGTACTGAAAGGTTTTGTGGTTAGTGCTTCTGATAAGCAATTTAAAGAAGCCACCGCAAAAATTATCAATGACAGCACTGTCGTTGTATATAATAATACTATCTCTCATCCTGTGGCTGTAAGATATGCCTGGGCAAGGAATCCGATTTGTAATTTATATAATTCGGAAGATATCCCTGCTTCTCCTTTTCGTACCGACATGTGGCAGTTAAGCACGTATTCAGTGCCGCAGTCATCGTGTATAACAAAGAGTGATGCAAATAAACTTATGTCAATTTTTATAGACGGTAATGCCTTACAGGAGTTTGATCCGGATACTTATTATTATGAAATTGCTGATGTGGAGAGTAATGTTGATGTAAAAGCCATTGCTCAAAGTCCCTTCACTGATGTTGCGGTTTCTGCACCGAATGATGAAAACATTGTTCAAATCAACGTAACAGCTGAGAATGCTTCTGTCTGTACTTATGAGTTGGAATTAGACTTGAATACTGCATTGAGGCAGGGTAGGGAAGTAGCTTCTACATGGAGTGTTTTCAAACATGATGATGCATTAGTTTTTAAAAATAATTCTGAAAGTTCATTGGAATTACGTGTAAATAATGTGTCAGGGCAATGTATCTTTCATGGTTATGTTGAACCCAATGTACAGAAAATATTGCGACTGCCTAAGGATTTGTATTTGTTACATGTTGTTGATTTGTCGGGCGAGTTGGAAGTAAGTAAATTACTCATTCTATAAATTCCGGTTTGCCGCCAGGAATATATATGGCTGCATTACAGACAAATACACAGAGTAAAGTGTTGAAAATAATATTAAACAATTGATGCTAAACATTGAAAATAAAGTTATAATCATATGAATATGCATTTATTAAGAAGCTTTGTTATTGTTGTTATTGGATTTTTACCCTTATCGCTTATTGCTCAAAATCCATATGAAAATATTCAGGTAAAATCTTCATATTCCGGATCCTGGACTACCCGGCAAGCCAAATTGGTAAGTCTTATCCCCGGATTTGAAAGCAAAACGGATGGTTCGGATGATTTTACCCGTTACGGAACTTATAAGTACCTGAGAACAGATTCTACAGGCTATTTTTATGTTAAAAAGATAGATGGGCGTTGGTGGATGATTGATCCGGAAGGGTACGCGGGAATTAATATGGCAGTAACCAGTTTCAGTTCTTCCAATATTCAAGGTGATTATGATATTACACGCCGTTTAGGGTACAACGGTACCGGTAATTTCCTGGCCAGCGAGAGTCAGACAAAATCAGGATACAATTTGCAAAATTATGCTAACTTTTCTTTTACCCGCAGACTGAATTTTTTTCTGACCTATAAAAATGTTCGTAAAAATTATTACACCACACCGGATGCCGTACAAGGCAGTTTGAATCATGTTGTTGTTCTCGATCCGCAGTTTGCGGTTTATTGTGATAATCTGGCAAATACCAATGTAACTCCTTTTGCCGAAGAGCGCGATTTGTTGGGATGGTTTACCGATAATGAAATTAATTTTAATCAGGATCAACTGCGTAATTTAGTAAAAGATTTGCCGGCAGGCGATCCAAGCAGAGAAGCAGCCTTGGCCTGGGCTGCTGAAAAAGGACTCAGTGAATCGGATTGTATTAATTATACGGCCAAGGTAACCGAAGCGATTAAAAAGGAGTTTGCAGCTTATCTGGCAGACCATTATTTTAAAACGGTATCGGCAGCCATTCGTAAATATGACCAGAACCATCTGATACTCGGCAGTCGCTTGCACGGACGTCCGAGAGCTATAGAAGGTGTGGTTGCGGCATCACATCAATATATGGATGTAACTTCAGTTAATTTTTACGATCGCTGGTCACCGAATGAGCAAATTGCCGCTTCTTCCTGGACTGCTGATAAACCTTGCTTGGTTGGAGAATTCTATATCAAAGACATTAATGTTCAGAATAAATCGCAATCGGGAGCAGGATGGTATGTAAATTCGCAGGCAAACAGGGGTAAATTCTATCAGAACAGTTGTTTGGAGTTATTACAAAATAAAAACTATATCGGATGGCATTATTTCCGGTTTAAAGACGATGATGATGGTTCTAATAAGGGGATTGTAAGTAATGCTTTAATAGAATATACTGAAATGACACAATATATGGAGGAGTTGAATAAGCAAGTGTACAGCATCATTGATTTCCTAGATGGAGTGAATCGTCGTCCCGACTTCCCGACAACAAGAACTTACACTATAAATAGCCATGCAGACACCTGGGTGATTCCGGGAGCTTCCAATACTCAGAATTTCGGCAACGATGCTGAATTAGAAATCCGATATCATGTTATCGAAGCCAATCGTCGGGAAGCTTTTCTGAAATTTGATTTATCAGACCTGAAGTCGAAATTGCCGTATTTAAAACATGCTGAATTGATTGTAACCTGCACTCAATCCGATGATGCTGATCGTGCTATTTTTGCATCGGGGATCAGTGATGTTTCCTGGGAAGAATTTACATTGACAGGTGAACTTCGGCAAAACAATACAGATTGGAAGGCCGGATACAACCGCCTTTCGTTTTTAAAAGGTAAAACACTTGCAGGGCAATTAGTTTTTGATGTGACACCCTGGCTGTTTGATAATCCGAATGAATCCATCACTTCATTTAAAATTCATGATCTCAATAGTACTAATACAGCTATTAAAATTGCATCCCGGGAGTTTGAGAATGAAACTTCCAGACCTGTATTAAAGCTGACATTTTGGGATGATTCTACGGGTATTATCTCCTCAGACAATTCTTCCGGCGGGGCAATTTTAACACCCAACCCGGTCAGAGACAAACTCACTATTCATGGAGATGATTTTATGAAGGCGGAAATCTATACCCTGAACGGACAATTTCTGCTTTCATCTACTGCGAATCATATCAATGTATCCGACATATCTTCAGGAATTTATGTTGTCCGTGTGTTTCAATCATCAGGGAAATCATCATTTTACAAATTGAATATTATCGGTTGAGTAAGTTGTTTGTTTGCTTTTGTCTTTCAAATTATCAGAGTAATCAGTTCTTTTAAGTGATATCAAGCATGAAAAGGCCATTCTATTTATTGTGTTGTTTAGTTTTTTTATTCTCTGTTCATCTATACTCATCTCCCCGAATTACTTTTTCAATCAATGAGCATTGGAAATTCATTCGTCAGGATATTCCCGGAGGCATACAAAATATTAATGAAAATTATAATTGGGAAATAATTGATTTGCCCCATACCTGGAACATTGATGATGTGATGGATGATGAGCCCGGATATTACCAGGGTTTTGGTTGGTATAAGAAACAAATAAACATACCGGAATCATATAAAAACAAGCAAATCACAATTTTTTTTGAAGGCATTAATCAGGAGGCTGAACTGTTTGTTAATGGAGACAAAGTGGGTAGTCATGTGGGTGGATACACAAGATTTAGCTTCGATATTACAAAATTTCTGCAATTTGGAGCTACCAACCAATTAGTTGTAAGAGTCACCAATCGTTATAACCCTGATATTCCGCCCTTGTCTGCCGACTTTACTTTCTTCGGAGGGATTTATCGAGATGTGTATCTCATTGCCACTGAAAAGCAGCATTTTTCTACTACGCATTATGCATCATCCGGTGTTTACATAAATACACCATTGGTATCTGAAAAACAAGCTACTGTTGAAATTAAATCATTCTTGAGTAATCAGTCGGATGCTGCAAGTAATATACGGATAGAGCATTCAGTTATCAATCCCGACAAACAGGTCATAGAGCAGGTGTCCAAAAAAATAAAACTCAAAAAACAAGTTGAAAATATACCTGTTGAATTGTCATTCAATATAAATTCACCGGAATTATGGTCACCGGAATCTCCGGCATTATATACAGTACGAACTCGTATTTATGAAGGGAAAACCGGAGCATTATTGGATGAAGTGATACAACCCTTAGGGTTTAGATGGTTTGAATTTACGACAGAGAAAGGTTTTTGTCTGAACGGAAAACCTTATAAGTTAATAGGCACAAACAGACACCAGTGTTTTGATAAGATGGGCAATGCGCTGCCTGATGAAATCCATGTGCGGGACGTAAAATTGTTGAAGGATATGGGTGGAAATTTCCTGCGTGTATCTCATTATCCGCAAGATCCGGTAGTGATGGAAATGTGTGACAAATTAGGCATTATCACCTCTGTAGAAATTCCTATTGTGAATACTATTACCGAGAATAGTGAGTTTGCACACAATTGCCTGCATATGGCGAAAGAAATGGTTATGCAGGATTATAACCGGCCATCAGTTATGATTTGGGCATATATGAATGAGGTGCTTTTACGACTACCTTATACCGACACCGAAGAAGAAAAATCAAATCATTATTTGAAATCTATTCAAACATTGGCACAACAAATAGAAGATCAAATTAGAGCCGATGACCCCTACAGATATACGCTAATTCCTTTCCACGGAAATTTTAAATTGTACCATGAATCAGGTTTAACTCAGACACCTAAAATAGTTGGCTGGAATTTATATCAAGGTTGGTATGGTGGCACTTTCGATGGTTTTGATAAATTTTTGGATCAGGCGCATGCTGTTTTGCCGACGACGCCTTTTATCATAACAGAGTATGGTGCTGATGTAGATCCCCGATTGCATTCTTTTGAACCGCAACGTTTTGACTATACGCAAGAATGGGCAAATCTTTACCACGAGCATTATTATAAAGCAATTATGGAGCGTGATTTTGTAGTAGGAGCTGCCATTTGGAATCTTAATGATTTTCATTCGGAAATTAGAGGTAATGCTGTTCCTCATATTAATAATAAGGGTATTGTTTCTACTAAACGTGAAGTGAAAGACACTTATTTGCATTATCAAGCATTGTTGAAGAATACACCAGTGATCAATATAGGAGGTAGAAACTGGAATATTCGTTCAGGTATTGCTGATGAAGACTACACAACCAGACAAATGGTAAAGGTGTATACCAATCTTCCTGAAGTAGAGCTTTTTGTAAATGGAAAATCCTTAGGTGTTCAGCAAACAGAAAATGCTATTGCTATTTTCGATGTGCCATTTCAAAACGGGGAAAATGTACTGAAGGCAGTCGGTCACACTGATTCCGGTAAAATATATGACCTGTTAAAAATTGATTTCAGGATGATAGCATCTTCCTTACGGCATACTAACATACCATTTGAATCAATCAATATCATGCTTGGTAGTAAGCGTTATTTTGAAGAAAAGGACAAGTCTGTTATATGGATACCTGAACAAGAATATTCACCCGGATCCTGGGGGTATATTGGTGGGGAGAGTTACTCTAAAAAAACGAGACACGGCAAACTCCCGGCTTCTGATTTTAATATTTTAAATACTGATATAGACCCGGTATTCCAAACAATGAGACAAGGATTGGAAAGTTTTAAATTGGATGTGCCGGATGGAGAATACACGGTGAACCTCTATTTTTCTGAATTGAAAACCTCTGAAGTTCAAACTATAGCTTATAATTTGGGTAATGATGCTTTGACTGAAGATGTTAATGAAAGGGTTTTTAATGTGGATATTAATGGAGTACGTGTTATCAATCGGCTGAACCTGTCAGATGAATATGGTCCTTTGTATCCGGTAGTCAAGAAATTCATCATTCGTGCTAACGATAATTCCGGTATCAGTATAGATTTCACGGCTGAAAAAGATGAAACCATGTTAAATGCAATCAGGGTGTATAGGAATTATTGATATTAAGCCGTGATTTGTTCTTAAAATTTATTATTTTTACAACCATCGTCTCTTCCACATATCATGTGGACTTTACCGACAAAAAACATAATTAATAACTAATACAATGTTTTATGAAAAATAAAAGATTCAATCTTATAATAGCAACTTGTGTTTTACTTTTTACATTGCCGGTAAGTGTAACTGCTCAAACTTCAATGGATAAGATAGTAGATGATGCCTTGGCTTTTTCGCTTCAACAGTCGATGGGTATGTATGAAACATTAAAGAAACAACCCAATCTATTACCACGTAGCGTTGAAAATGGCAAGTTCATGACTTGTAAACCCTCCAACTGGGTCAGTGGGTTTTTCCCGGGTATGCTGTGGTATCTTTACGAAAACAGTAACGATACATCCGTGCTAAGGGCAGCAGAAGATATGACAAGTAGGATAGAAGATCAACAGTATGACACCACAAATCATGATGTGGGTTTCAAAATCAATTGTAGTTTTGGAAATGGTTATCGCTTAACGGGTAAAGAAGCGTACAGGCAGGTCATTATCAATGGTGCAAAATCTTTGTCAACACGCTTTAACCCTGTTGTCGGATGCACCCGATCATGGGATCGCAAACAATGGTCTTTTCCTGTTATCATCGACAATATGATGAATTTAGAATTACTCACCGTAGCATCGTCTTATATGGGTGAAAATACTTATTATAATATGGCTAAATCCCATGCGGATAAAACCATAGAGAATCATTTCAGAGCTGATGGGAGTTCATATCATGTGATTAATTATGATAATGAAACAGGAAAAGTATTGGGTAAAATTACTCATCAAGGCCTGAATGATAATTCATCCTGGGCTCGCGGTCAGGCCTGGGGGTTATATGGTTTTACAATGATGTACCGACAAACAGGGAAACAGGCGTATTTAGATCAAGCAATAAAAATTGCTCAATTTATCATGTATCATCCCCGTCTTCCTAAAGATAAAATTCCTTATTGGGATTTTGATGCTCCGGACATTCCTAAAGCTAAACGGGATGCTTCAGCAGGGGCGATTATAGCTTCTGCTGTTATAGAGTTGAGTACCATGGTGCAAGGAAAACTTGCACAAGAATTTTTAAAATTGGGTGAGCAACAAATACGATCTTTAGCTTCTACGGCATACAGGGCAAAAAAAATAGGCGACAATCACCATTTTATTTTACAGCATGCGGTCGGTTACATGCCAAAATACGAGGTGGATGCTCCCTTGAGTTATGCTGATTATTATTTTGTAGAAGCACTTGTCAGATATAAAAAATTGAAAGCAAAACAAGTTGTTGTAGATCCCATTACTTTGTATTCTGAAAACGAAGATAGAGCATGTTGGTTAAGTGCTTTAGATAGGATTGCCAAGCCTGTTTTAATTAATATGAGCAAAGGAAAACTGCGAAAAAACATGCCGGTAGAATCTAATGCTGTTGACATAGGGAAAAGAAGAGAGGTGACTCATTTAGAAGCTTTAGGGCGTCTTGTAACGGGCATTTCTCCCTGGTTGGAGTTGGGACCTGATCAAACAATAGAAGGACGTATGAGGGCTAAATATATTGAGTTGACACTTCAGTCAATTCAACACGGAGTTGATCCTTCCTCGCCTGATTATTTGAATTTTAATCAAGGACGTCAACCTTTGGTAGATGCTGCTTTTTTGGCACATGGTCTGTTGCGTGCGCGTACTCAGTTGTGGGAAAGATTGGATGAAACCACACAACAGCGGATTATTGAAGAGCTAAAATCTACCCGTAATATTAAGCCGGGCGAAAACAATTGGCTGTTTTTTTCTGCAATGGTGGAAACTGCGTTAAAAGAATTTACAGGAACCTGGGAATTTGAGCGCGTACAATATGCTTTGGAAAAACATCAACAATGGTACAAAGGAGACGGTTGGTACGGCGATGGTCCGGAGTTGCATTTAGATTATTACAATAGTTTTGTTATTCAGCCCATGATGGTCGAAATTCTCACTGTTATGAAAAAACATGGAGTGGAAGGTGCTGAATTTTATGATGTAGAAATTCCCCGTTATCAACGTTATGCTGCTTTACAAGAGCGTTTGATTTCACCGGAGGGAACTTATCCGCCCATTGGGCGTTCGCTTGCTTATCGTTTCGGTGCGTTCTATGCGCTTTCGGATGTTGCTTATCGCAAACTATTACCTGATGCTGTTGAACCAGCACAAGTAAGATCTGCTCTTACTTCCGTTATTCATAGACAAATCAATGCGCCCGGTACATTTGATGACCATGGATGGCTCCGGGTTGGTTTTGCCGGTCATCAACCTGCCATAGGAGAAACTTATATTTCAACCGGTAGCCTGTACCTTTGTTCAGCGGTTTTTATTGCACTCGGTTTACCGGAATCTGATTCCTTTTGGAGCAATCCTCCTGTCGATTGGACATCCAAAAAAGCTTGGAATGGCATTGATTTGCCGGTTGATAAAGCACTGAAAAATTAGAGATTTATCATCAAAATTTATATTAATTCATTTCTTTCTTTTTTAGTATTATGCTCGTTAATGTATAAACTTTTTTAAGTAATGTGTTGAGCGTTTTCTACCTGATTTCATGTTTTGAAGAAAATTTATCGTATCTGGCACGAATTACCATTTTCACAATCCATTTTAATTTGTTATTTTTGCAGCCAATTTTTATATGAAGAAATACTTGTCCATATTGTTGGCTGTAACACTGCTGGTTTCTTGCAGCGAATATCAGAATGTGTTGAAAAGTAATGACCCTGAATTGAAATACAATAAGGCGGTTGAGTATTTCGAGAAAAATGATTTCATGCGTGCCACTACCTTGTTTGATGAGGTGTCAAGGTATTATCGGGGTACCGAGCGGTCTGAGTTGGTTTTAAATTATCTTGCCCGTTCATACATGGGACAAAAAGATTATTTTACCGCAAGCGAATATTATAAAACTTATGTAAAAACATATCCCAAGGGGAAGTTTATAATTGAAGCCAGATATATGATTGGCTATTGTTATTATTTAGATTCGCCGGATGCGCGATTGGATCAGACTACCACTCATAATGCCATCAAAGCTTTTCAGGAGTTTTTAGATTTGCATCCCGAAAGTGAAAGGGTACCGCAGGCGAACAAATTACTGGATGAGTTGACGAATAAGTTAGCATATAAAGAATTGCTTACTGCTAAATTGTATTATAATTTGGGAAATTATTTAGGGAATAACTATTTGTCGGCCGTTATTGTTGCGCAAAATGCTTTGCTGAATTATCCCTCCAATGCGTATAGGGAAGAATTTTCCTTTATTATTTTGCAATCTAAATATCAACAGGCAGTACAAAGCTTTGAAGATAAGAAGATGGAACGTTTCAGAGACACTATTGACGAATATTACAATTATACCAACGAGTTTCCCGAAGGGAAATATCGTAAAGATGCCGATAAAATATTGGCAGATTCAAAACGAACAGTAAAAGATTAAATATATGGATTTTAGAAAATTAAATGCTTCGACAAATACCATCTCACGCGATATAAATGTTATGAGCGAAGAGGTTGGTAATGTGTATGAAATGGTAACGATTATTGCTAAAAGAGCCAATCAAATCAATGTTGAAATCAAATCAGAGATTGAGAAAAAATTGCAAGATTTTGGTGGATCATCTGACAATATTGAAGAGGTTTTTGAAAATCGTGAACAGATAGAGATTTCACGTTATTTTGAAAAACTCCCCAAGCCGACGCTGTTTGCTACACAGGAATTTATAGAAGATAAAATCTATTACAGAAACCCTTTGAAAGATAAGTTGAGTTAAAGCATTACGCATACTTTGATAAATGTTAATGCTAAAAGACTATAAGTCACACAGTTTACTTGCATGAAAGTACAGTGTGACTTTTGTTGTTTTTATCTGCCAAAAGAAAACACTGCGCAATGAGAAGTCTCAATCAATTTTTACATATCTGTGAAAAGATTGAAAATTATCATTAATTTTGTGAGTTGTGTTTGTATCATTTTAAATTCTTAATCAGATGCCATTTATATTAAATGAAAAAAAAATAATCGTAGGGGTAACCGGTGGAATAGCTGCTTATAAAACTGCACAAATTGTACGTTTGCTAGTGAAACAAGGAGCAGAAGTCAAAGTCATCATGACTCCCTCGGCTCAACAATTTGTAACACCCCTTACCCTGGCTACACTCTCAAAAAATCCCGTTGTGACAGATTTTTTTGATGCCACGAATGGACAATGGAACAGTCATGTGGACTTAGGCTTGTGGGCTGATGCCTTCCTCATTGCTCCGACTACAGCCAACACACTGGGAAAATTGGCTACAGGCACGGCTGATAATTTGCTTATTGCAACTTATCTTGCTGCCAAATGTCCCGTTTTTATTGCTCCGGCAATGGACTTACATATGTACACACATCCGACCACCAAACAGAATTTGGAAACACTTAAAGCACACGGCAACTTGATCATTGATCCGGTGGCGGGAGAATTGGCAAGTGGCTTGGAAGGAAGGGGTAGGATGGAGGAACCGGAAAATATAGTCCGTTTCATACAGGATTATTTTGTTCCCAAAGATATGTTAGGTAAAAAAATCCTGATAACTGCCGGACCTACCTATGAGAAAATTGATCCTGTTCGCTATATCGGCAATTATTCATCGGGTAAGATGGGCTTTGCCTTGGCAGAAACCTGTGCGAGAAAAGGTGCGGAGGTGATATTGGTGTGTGGTCCCGTATACCTTAAAACTCCCTATAAAAATATTGAGAGAATCAATGTGGATACTGCAGCCGACATGCATAAGGTTGTGATGAGCCGTTTTGAGCATGTGGACGGTGCCATCATGTGTGCCGCCGTATCCGATTTTACTCCTGTTGTAAGAGCTGAGCAGAAAATAAAACGCGGGAAAGAAAATATTTTCCTTGAATTAACACCCTCCATAGACATAGCTGCGGAAGTAGGAAAAGTAAAAAAACCGGAACAGTTTCTTGTCGGCTTTGCATTAGAAACTAATCATGAAGAGGAAAATGCAATCTCTAAAATGGAGAGGAAAAATTTTGATTTCATTGTGCTGAATTCTTTAAGAGATCCTTACTCCGGCTTTGGCGTAGATACTAATAGAGTTACTATTTTACATCGCTCCGGCATGAAAAAAGAATACGAACTGAAAGATAAAGTGGATGTTGCAGATGATATCGTACAGGAAATCAATACTTTGTTGTTCTAATACGTCCTTTTAGCGATTTGTCATTAAAACTTATGTATAGAACCGGTTTGAAATATTGTCTTTTATTAATTGCTAATCTGGTTTTCACTTTTTCACTGGTTGCCCAGGAACTGAATTGTAATCTGACCATCAATTCGGATATGATTCAGGGTTCTAACAAATCCATTTTCAATACACTTGAGAGATCAGCTTCTGAATTTGTGAATAACAGAAGGTGGACGGATTTGTCTTTTGCTCCTCATGAAAGAATTGAGTGTACGATGAATATTATCATTTCTAAGGTGGAAGATGATCTTTTTACCGGAGAGATTCAGGTGCAGATAAGAAGACCTGTTTTCAATTCTTCATACAATACGGTATTGTTCAATTTCAGGGATGATGATTTTGTTTTTAATTATACGGAATTTGAAGTCCTTGAGTTCAATGAAAATACAATCACATCCAACCTCACAGCCATTTTGTCATATTATGCTTATCTCATTATCGGTTACGATATGGATTCATATTCCCGCTTGGGAGGAACACCTTATTTCCAAGCTGCCGAACGTATCGTGAATATGGCTCAATCCATGGATTTGCCTGGATGGAGAGCCTTTGAGAGCAATAAAAATCGTTATGCTTTGATTAACAATCTGACGGATGAAGCTTTTAAAAAATTCAGAAATTATATGTATGAATACCATAGGCTCGGATTGGATGAAATGAGTATCAATATGGCAAATGCACGTGCGAAAATCAATGCCGGACTGTCGGTTTTAAGAGAAACAAACCGCTCCAGACCATCAGCCATTGCCATATCCAGCTTTTTAGAAACCAAAACGGATGAGTTGATAAATATCTTTAAACGGGCTACCGACCAGGAAAAAAGAAATGCTGTAGAAATCTTGTCGGATTTGAACCCTACCCAAACCGAAAAATTTGAAACTATCTTGAGACCGGCTTGAGTCTCACATCTTCTATGCTAAAATCAATTGACATAACCAACTATGCACTGATATCTTCTCTGAATATTGATTTTCAGAATGGGTTGACTGTGATGACCGGAGAAACGGGCGCCGGAAAATCCATTATTTTAGGTGCCTTGTCATTGATTTTAGGTCAAAGAGCCGATAATAAATCAATCAGAATGCAGGAAGACAAATGCATAGTTGAGGCGGTTTTCGACATTTCAACTTACAAGCATTTGTATGATTTTTTTGAGTCCAATGAGTTGGATTATGATCAGTCAAATTGCGTCGTCCGTCGCGAACTGACTTCCAATGGAAAATCCCGGGCTTTCATCAACGATACTCCGGTGTCTTTGAATGTGTTGCGTGACCTTAGTTCTCAACTGATTGACATCCATTCCCAACATGAAAATCTATTGTTGTCCAATGCATCTTATCAAATGGAAGTATTGGATACGGTGGCTCAGAATGCAAAAATTTTTCAGGCGTATAGGGATAGCTACTCCACATGGAAATCCAATGAAAAGGCATTGGAAAAACTTCGCAAAGAGGCTGAAAAGTCTGCTTCCGAATTAGATTTCATCCGGTTTCAGTACAATCAATTAGAAGAAGCCAAATTGCAAGCCGATGAATTGCAGACCTTGGAAATGGAATTCGAGACATTGAGCAATGTTGAAACCATCAAAACGGCATTGAGCCGGATCTCCATGATTTTTGACGAAGACCGAGGCACTTTAACTCAGTTAAGAGAGGCAGAAGACACTTTATCCAAAATTGACAAATATATTCCTGAGGGTAAAGAGAAAACAGAAAGAATTCATGCTGCCTACGTGGATATCAAGGATTTGAAAATGGAATTGGAATCGTTACAGGAAAATTTTGAGTTCAATCCGGAAAAACTCGACCGGATATCATTGCGCTTGAATGACTTGTATGCTTTAATGCAAAAATTTAAAGTCCAAACCGTAGAAGAATTAATTGCCAAACGCGAAGAATATGCTGCGGAATTACATCATATAGAGTCTTTTGATGAAGATATCAGTAATTTGGAAAAGAAATTAGCCGAAGCCTACGAAGACGTGCAACTAAAAGCTCAAATGTTGACGGACAGTCGCAAATCACAACTTGAATTTGTTCAAGATCATATGATTGAACAATTGTCAGAATTGGGTATGCCCAATATTCAATTTGAAGTTAGTTTAACGCAATTGCCTCAATATTCCGAGCATGGCAAAGATGCAGTAGATTTTCTTTTTTCGGCAAATAAAAACCGCCCCATGCAGCCTGTATCGCAGATCGCTTCCGGTGGGGAAATTTCGAGATTGATGTTGACTGTCAAGTCGCTGATAGCCAATAAATCAGATTTACCTACCATCATTTTTGACGAAATAGATTCCGGCGTCTCCGGTGAAATAGCACACCGCATGGGGGAGATCATGTTGCAGATGAGTCGTTCTATGCAAGTTATTACCATTACTCATTTACCCCAAATAGCTGCCAAAGGCGATGCCCATTTCAGGGTGTATAAAGAAGATACCAAACTGCAAACAGAAACCTATATTGCTAAACTTTCTGATTCGGAGCGTATCGAAGAGATAGCCTCCATGCTCAGCGGTAAAGAACGCGGCGCAGCAGCTATTGAAAATGCTAAGGAATTATTGGGCTGGGGTGCAAATTGACCTTGACCGATGAACCGGAAAAAATGCGACTAAAATGTAAAAATTTTTATCAATAGTGTTGCACGTGTAAAAATTATAATTACCTTTGCGCTCAATAAACAACAACAAAATGATAAGTCATTCTTATTTTAATTACTTCTTTTATTTCTTTTTTGGTTTTTCAGCCAAAAGGGGTAGGGTTATATATACCTAATTGAAGTAATTATTAATATATTCAAAATGGAGAAAATCCCGCCCCTGATTAAGAGGCGGGATTTTTTATTTTTTCATTTTATAGACCAAAATAAGTAAAATATGAATCAGCAAAATATAAAAGTAGCCATTCAGGGTTGGCCCGGTGCCAACCACGATATTGCAGCTCGTACGTATTTCCGTGATAAAGAGGTAGAATTGGAACCTTGCATTACCTTTTATGAATTATTTAAAAAAGTGGCTGATAGTCCGGATATGTTGGGAATGGTCGCCATAGAAAACACTTTGGTGGGTAGTATTCTTGCCAACTACACCTTATTAAAAGATTCGGGTCTTTCGGTTTTGGGTGAGCAAAGGCTCAGGATCAGACACCAGCTTATGGCACTTCCCGGACAGCAAATAGAGGATATTCAAGAAGTGCATTCTCATCCAATGGCTTTGGCACAGTGTGAGGATTTTTTAAGAACTTATCCTCATATTAAACTTATAGAATCTGAAGATACAGCATTAAGTGCCAAACTGATAGGAGAAAAAAAGACAAAGGGAATAGCGGCAATAGCCTCCTCGCATGCAGCCAAAATCTATGGTTTGGAAGTGCTGGCAAAGGATATAGAGACCAACACGCATAATTTCACCCGCTTTTTGGTAATAGGAAGAAGAAATAAGGAAGAAGCCGCCAGATTGCTGTCGGAAGCTCGCTTAAATAAATCTTCACTGATGTTCTCACTTCCGCACGAGGAAGGCAGTCTAAGCAAAGTTTTGACTATTCTTACTTTTTATAATATCAATCTGACTAAAATACAGTCGCTTCCCATAATTGGTCGGGAGTGGGAATATTTGTTTTATATAGATGTAATATTTAAAAATTATCAACGCTATCACCAATCTTTGGATGCTATTCGTCCACTTACGGGAAATCTGTTGGAGCTGGGTGAATATGAAGCTGCTGATACAGTTTACGTTACAAATGGAGGAACTCCGATAGCAAAAGTTCAATCAGAAATTTAAAATTTATAAACCGTTTAGTATATGATCAAGCCGGCAGACAGAGTAAATAGTGTACAAGAGTATTACTTTTCCGTAAAATTAAAGCAGATAGAGCAGATGCGTTCAGAAGGGAAGGATGTAATAAACCTGGGTATAGGAAGTCCCGACAGAATGCCTGGACCTGAGGTGATTTCAACCCTTAGCCGTGTGTCCGCTAAAGAAGATGTTCATGGTTATCAGAGTTATTTGGGGATACCTGCGTTGCGTCAGGCTTTTGCCTTATGGTATCAACGCAGCTACGGTGTTGAACTGGACCCTGCTTCCGAGATAATTACATTGATGGGTTCGAAGGAAGGTATCATGCATGTTTCCATGGCTTTTTTAAATCCCGGAGATGAAGTCCTGATCCCCAATCCGGGTTATCCCACCTATAAGGCAGTGACCAACCTGGTTGGAGCAAAGGCCAGAACTTACACGCTCAATGAATCAAATGGATGGCAGCCCGACTTGTCAGTTATCGAAAAAGAGGATCTTTCGAAGGTGAAGCTTATGTGGATAAACTATCCTCATATGCCGACCGGTGCAGCGGCTGATATGGATGTTATGAAGCAAATCATTGCTTTCGGTAAGAAACACAATATTGTAATATGCAACGACAACCCCTATAGCTTTGTACTAAATCCTAAACCAAGCAGTCTTTTATCTGTCGAAGGAGCCAAGGATATTGCCATTGAATTGAACTCGTTGAGTAAATCGCATAATATGGCTGGATGGCGTATAGGCATGGCGGCATCAAACAGTAAGTTTATAAGTTACATCCTTAGGGTCAAGAGTAATATGGATTCCGGTATGTATCGTCCCCTGCAAGAAGCAGCCGTTAAAGCGCTTGAGGCCGGTGCCGACTGGTATAAAGCGTTAAATACGGAATATGCAGAACGCAGGCATTTGGTGTTTGATCTTATGGATGCATTAGGGTGTAGCTATAACAAAAAACAGGTAGGTTTGTTTGTTTGGGGACGCATACCATCTGAGTATTCGGATGGACAAGAACTAAGTGATTTGCTTCTAGAAAAAGCAAATGTGTTTATAACCCCCGGTTTTATTTTTGGTGATAGTGGAGAACAATATATACGTGTATCTTTGTGCAGCACTAAAAAAATACTTGCGGAATCGCTGAATAGAGTTAATAGAATAGTTAATAAAACAATAAGTAATTAAGATATGTCACATTTGAAAATTGATCCGATTAATTTACCCGGTCTTGATTTGAAGCGACCCATCATAATAGCCGGTCCATGTAGTATCGAGACTGAAGAGCAGACTTTGTCAACAGCACGTCTCTTGTCGAAAATGGGTATTAAATTGTTTAGAGCAGGGGTATGGAAACCTCGAACTCATCCAGGTGATTTTGAAGGTGTTGGTTCAGTAGGTTTCCCTTGGCTTAAAAAAGTTAAGGAAGAAACCGGAATGTATGTAGGAGTGGAGGTTGCCAGTGCTTATCATGTATATGAGGCTATCAAACACGGAGTGGATATGATGTGGATCGGTGCTCGTACTTCTGCCAATCCTTTTGCCGTTCAGGAAGTTGCAAATGCACTTAAGGGCGTGAATATTCCGGTGTTTGTGAAAAATCCTATAAACCCTGACTTAGAATTGTGGATAGGTGCCATTGAGAGAATTAACAATGCCGGTATTACACAAATTGCCGCCATTCACAGAGGCTTTAGTACTTACGACAAAACAGAATTTCGCAATCATCCGCAATGGCAGATCCCAATTGAGTTGCGACGCCGTTTCCCCGAGCTTCCCATGATAACTGATCCGAGCCATATAGGGGGTAATCGTTCACTAATTGCTACAATTAGTCAGGAGGCGATGGACTTGAATTTTGACGGATTGATCATAGAAGCTCATTGTAATCCTGATGAAGCGTGGAGCGATGCACAACAGCAAATAACTCCCGAGGAGCTGAAAAAGGTCATTGATGGGTTGATATTGCGCCGTCCAAAAATCGGAGATACACCGCGTGGTACCTTGGATGAGCTTAGAAAACAAATAGATAAGCTGGATAATGACTTACTGGACACCCTCAAAGAACGTATGAAAATTTCCGAAGCCATAGGAGTGTATAAGTTTGAAAACAATATCACAATTTTGCAGGCTCGCCGCTATGATGAAATAATGAAAGATCGCAGGGAGAGAGCGCTAAACAGAGGCTTGGACGCTGATTTCATTATAAAAATTTTTGAGGCGATACATGAAGAATCTATCAATCGCCAAAGTGCCATTATGAACAAAAAAATTAAAGATAAGGAGGAAAAATAATGAAAATTTGTATACTCGGTGTGGGTAAGATGGGCACCTGGCTTGCCGATGCTTTGTGTTTTCAGCATGAGGTGGCCGTCTTTGACTCTAATAAGGAACGTCTTAGGTATGTGTTTAATACTCAAAGGTTGACAGATTATGAAGAAATTAGAACGTTCGCTCCTGAATTGCTTATAAATTGTGTTACTTTAAAATACACCATCCAAACTTTCAAAGATGTACTGCCTTATCTCCCTGAAAACTGCATTATAAGTGATATTGCATCAGTGAAAACAGGTTTTTATGAGTTTTACAAAAGCATGGGCCGCCGCTTTGTATCTACCCATCCAATGTTTGGACCTACTTTCGCAAACTTAAGAAATCTGAGCGAGCACCATGCCATTATCATCAGTGAATCGGATCATTTAGGGAAGGCTTTTTTCAAGGATTTCTACGGTACTTTAAAGCTCAATTTACACCAATACACTTTCGAAGGACATGATGAAACCATCGCATATTCACTGTCCATCCCATTTTCATCTACATTGGTATTTGCTGCTTGTATGAAAAAGCAGGATGCGCCCGGTACTACCTTCAAAAAACATATGGACATTGCGAAAGGATTATTTTCGGAAGATGATTATCTGCTTACGGAAATCCTCTTTAACCCATATACAGTAGGGCAGGTAGAGAAGATTCGTAAGGAATTAAAGGATTTGATGACATTAATTAATAACCGTGATGCTCAAGGTATGATTGATTTCATCAACAGGGTTAGAAAAAATGTGGAGTAGTAAGTGTTTCATTCTTTAAATGGACGAGCAACAGGCTGAACAACTTTTAACTCTGCAATCCTTTTTGTCCTTTCCGTTACTTTGAACCTGTCATCTATGCGGAGTTCCACTATCCAAACAATATCTCCCTTAGATGTAACAACTTGAATATCTTCTTTTTGAAAGCGATTGATTTTTTGGTCAATCAAAAAGTCGCTCAACTTTTTTTTGCCTTTCATCCCTAAGGGATAAAAAGAATCGCCGGGCTCCCATGGTCTGATACTCAGCGGCATGGACAGTTTGTCCGCATCTAAATGTACCGTTTGATTGTCTGTGGAAAAGATAAAATCATCAGTTCGATCGAAAATGCTGAGTTTTAATTTGCTCTTAATGGCAGCATCTTCAAGAATAACAGGCTGTACAAGCAGACAGTCCCGGTCTTTCAACAAACAGTGACTGTCGGAATAGAATACTTTTCCCGATTCTCCATCTATGGCGCGGACAATTTGATTGATCTGATCCGAATTAAAACCGTAGTCTTTCAATATCTCAAACAAAATCGTAGTTTGATTTTCGTATCTGTTTAATTTCTGAATATCAATCCGTAATGCAGTATCCGAATAAATGCTTATATCAGCTTTGATCCTCTGAATTTCTTGTTGATAGATATTGTAGGCTTCTCCTAAGTTTGTGATGGTTTCTGCTGCAGTCTTACGAAAAGAAGGATTGATCTCTTCCAGTACCGGCAGTATGATGTGGCGGATTTTATTGCGCACATAAGCTGTGGTTTGATTCGTAGAATCATCCACATACTCAAGTTTGTGGGCTTGGGTATAAGCTGTAATTTCTGCATGCGTACAGCTTAAAAGGGGGCGGACTATTCTTTCGTTCTTCACAGGAATACCGGTCAAACCCTTTAATCCCGTTCCGCGGGTTAAATTCAGCAATACAGTTTCAATATTGTCATCCAGATGATGTCCGGTTGTAATCGCTTGTGCTTTATAGTTTTTTCTGATGGTCTCGAACCAATCATACCTCAAATCACGGGCAGCCATTTCAATGGAGATATTGTTGTCGGCTGCATATTGAAAAGTATCAAAATCAACGGTTAAAAAAGTTATGTCAAGTTGCTTACACAGTTGACGGACAAATTCCTGGTCTCTGTTTGATTCATCTCCCCGCAAATGAAAATTGCAATGCGCTGCTATACATTGATAACCCAACTTCATCAACACATGCAGCAATACTACAGAATCCTTTCCGCCGCTAACACCCACAACGACCGGTCCGTTTGCCGAATCAAGCAAATCGTTTTCCGTAATAAATTTTTGTACTTTGTACAACATTTTTTTATTGTTTCTTGCTAATTAGAAGACCCTGTGACCCCAGAACTCGGAACTCGGAACTCGGAACACGGAACCCGCTACCCCGGAACTCGGACCCCGCACCCCGCTACCTCGAAACCCGTACCTCGCTCACATCCCCCTTCAAATACGCCTCTACCTCCAGATGAGTTGCCCACAAAATTAGTGGTTTATAAGATGATGTCCAATCTTCTATGAATTTTATCAGTCGTTTTTTTAGTGAATCCTCAATGCCGTTCAGCGGTTCATCCAATAATAAGATATGACAGGGAAGCATCAACGCCCTGGCCAAATTGACCCTTTGTTGTTCACCACCACTCAACTCGTCCGGCAATTTTCCTTTGTGTTCGTCCAACTCCATTTGATGTATCAAGGTGTTGATT
>Ga0208694_1000368_pt1 | contig 67852 bp, 47 predicted proteins | sample AD_UKC078_MetaG_FD_184442 | JGI IMG/M metagenome (GOLD analysis project Ga0208694, IMG submission 184442) | Active sludge microbial communities of municipal wastewater-treating anaerobic digesters from USA - AD_UKC078_MetaG (SPAdes) (version 2) | ecosystem: Engineered > Bioreactor > Anaerobic >...
AAGGAGAAATATCACAACAACAGCACCCCAAGAGAATGAGGTGAGAAGACACGATCGTCGTATCACAAGCTCAGGTGATGAGACGGTCATACAGGTTAAGCACATGTTTGGACTCCCCGAGTCGTTCGGTCTGCTCTTCGCGGTACGTAAAGAACATTTTTTCAAGCTGTTTTCTCAAACAGCTAAACAGTATCACTTGTTTGAATGAAAGAAAGGTCAGTCATGACCGGCCGACCTTTCGCATAGGGGATCTCGGCAGGTCCTTGATGAACACACCGAGATCCTTTTCATTCTTATTCCTCGCTCTGTGCCGCGGCGATGATACGTTCAGAAATATTCTGAGGGACTTGTTCGTAGCGAACAAAATCAATCGTGAACCAGCCGCGACCTTGTGTCATGGACTTCAAATCGGTTGCATATTTCGCAATTTCCGCCCGCGGCGCTTCCGCCTCGACAATCTGATGCCCCTGGATCGTATCGGGGTGAATTCCCATGATGCGTCCGCGACGCTTGTTGAGGTCACCCATAATATCTCCGAGGAAATCATCGGGAATATGGACCATCAGCTTGTCGATCGGCTCAAGCAGAACCGGATCGGCTTGCGGCAATCCTGCACGATACGCCAACCGCGCGGCGAGCTTAAACGACAGTTCGTTCGAGTCGACAGCGTGATAAGAACCGTCAACGAGCGTCGCCTTCAAATTGACAACGGGGTAGCCGGCGAGAACACCCTCCTCGATCGCTTCCTGAAGACCTTTTTCAACGGCAGGGAAATAATTCCTCGGAACGGCACCGCCGAAGATCTCTTCCGCGAATTCCAAGCCTTCCGATGTACCCGAACCGGGCTCAAAGACAATCCACACGTCACCGAATTGACCGTGCCCGCCTGTCTGCTTCTTATGTCTTCCCTGCACCCTGACCTGCTTGCGAATCGTCTCCCTGTACGCGATACGCGGTTCGCTCAGTTCCGCTTCGACCCCGAACTTCGATTTCAATCGTGAACAAAGCACCTCAAGCTGTACTTCGCCCAGTCCGGAGAGGCGGAACTGTCTCGTCTCAGGATCGTTCACGATCTCGAACGTGACATCCTCATCCTTCAAGCGGACGAGACCTTGCATGATTTTTTCCTCTTCGCCCTTATTTACAGGCGCGATGGCGAGCGTTAAACACGGTACCGGCATTTCCGGCGCGATAATTCTCAGCGGATTAGCCTTTGTGGTTAAGGTATTGAGGGTCACTGTATCCGACAGCTTAGCGATGGAGCCGATGTCTCCGGCGACGACGACTTCCGTCGGTGTCTGTTTGCTACCGTTCTGATAATTGAGACCGATCAGCCGCTCTTCCTCTTCCTGATTCACGTTGTAGATGGTACCTTCGTCCTTGAACGTGCCTGAAAAGACGCGGAACAGTGAGATTCTGCCGACAAAGGGGTCGACGAACGTTTTAAAAACGAAGGCGGCCAGAGGACCGTCCGTTTCGGAATGAAGCAGAATTTCCTCGCCGGCCTTGTTAACGGCTTTTACAGGATGGCCGTCTGTCGGTGTCGGGAAAAACTTCGCCATGGCGTCAAGCGCGAAAGAAACACCGGTATTCTCCTGTGCTGAACCGACAAAAACAGGCATAATCGATCCGGACGCGATCGCTTTGCGCATGCCGAACGCTTCTTCCTCTGGCGTGAAATCTTCACCCTCGAAATATTTTTCCATAAGGTGCTCATCGTTCTCCGCCATCTGCTCCTTGAGTGTTTCCGCAAACTCTTCAACTACACCCTCAAGTTCGCTCGGGAGCTCCATCTCTTTCATTTCGCCGCGTTTTCCGGCGAAGGAGTAAGCTTTCGCACTGAGCACATCGACAATCCCTGTCATCTTCTCGTTTTGCATGATCGGCAATGAAAGCGGCAAAACTTTCGGTCCGTATGCATCACGCAATTCACCCAAAGTCTTCTCAAAGTTGGCATTCGCTTCGTCCATACGATTGACGAAGAACGCGACGGGGATGTTCTCTCCTCCGGCGTTGCGAACCGCCTTCTCGGCTCCAACGGACAAACCGTCTTTAGCAGACATGACGATTAACGCCGTATCGCCCGCAAACATGCCTAAAATCTGTTCACCGAGAAAATCAAAATCACCTGGCGTATCGATAAAATTGAGTTTGTGTTTCTTCCATTCGCACCAAGCGACGGATGTACTGATCGACAATCCGCGACGCATCTCTTCCGCATCGAAGTCTGTCACCGTATTCCCGTCATTCGAGCGACCCATCCGGTCGATAACACCTGCATTGTAGAGCGCGGCTTCGACAAAAGCTGTTTTGCCGACGCCGCCGTGACCCATCACGGTGATGTTTCTGATTTTGTCCGTCGTAAATTTCATATTGTTCCCCCTTTGAGAAGTCGTTTTTCGCTATTATACCGCATGATAGCGTGTATCATTCATAAGGTTCAAGCTCCGCCGTGAAATGGCGCAGGACTTTCTCTTGCCGGACGACGCGGAAACCCTTTATGCTTTCCGTGTTGGCCATCACTTTCTCTAACGATGTCGCGACGAAGTCTAGATGCGCCTGCGTGTACGTGCGTCTCGGTATGCAGAATCTCGAGAATTCCATCTCGGCTTCCAACTGCTCGCCCGTCACAGGATCGGGATCGAGGATGAAAGACCCGACATCGCACCCGCGAATCCCTGCTTCTCGATACAGCTCGACGCAGAGCGAATGCGCGGGAAAGCGATCGTACGGGACATGCGGCAATATGGCGCGTGCATCAACAAAGATGGCATGTCCTCCGGCTGGTAGTTGACATGGCACACCGAGTTCTTTCAGCCGTTCCGCCAAATACCGGGGCTGCCCGATGTACGAACGGAGGAAATCCTCATCGATCCCCTCCTTGAGCCCAACGGCGAGTGCGTCCAAATCGCGCCCGGAAAGACCGCCGTATGAAACAAATCCCTCATATGGAACAACGTAACTTCTGACCTTCCGCATCAGTTCCTCGTCTTCTCGAACTCCAACGAGACCGCCCATATTGACGAGTCCGTCTTTTTTTGCCGACATCGTAAAAGCGTCTGCGTCTCTGAACATATCACGAACAATATCGCCAATCGACCGATCGGCATGACCCTCTTCACGCTCACGGATAAAAAAAGCGTTCTCCGCGAACCGTGCCGCATCGATCACGAAGGGGATATCATAGCGGCGGGCAATCGCAGCCGTCTGACGTATATTGGCAAGTGAGACAGGTTGTCCACCTGCGGAATTGCACGTCACCGTCATGACAATCATGCCGACCTTGTCACGTCCATGGGTTTCAATCAACTCAACGAGACGTCCCGTATCCATATTCCCCTTAAACGGAAAAGCAGTCGAAATATCCTTCGCCTCCGGCACGACGCAGTTGATCGCTTTACCGCCGATGAGCGCAATGTGTCCCGTCGTCGTGTCGAAGTGCATGTTGGAGATCGATATCTGCCCTTTCTTGATTAGACTCGGAAAGAGCACGTGCTCCGCCGCACGACCTTGATGAACGGGCTGAAAGAATTTCCAACCGAATATTTCCTCGCAAGTATCCATCAAGCGATAATAGCTCCGCGAACCGGCGTAACTCTCGTCGCCCATCATCATCGACGCCCACTGCCGGTCGCTCATCGCTCCCGTTCCGCTGTCCGTGAGCATGTCGATATAGACGTCATCGCTTTTCAAGCCGAATAAATTGTAATGCGACTTGCGTATCGCCGCACTTCGCTCCTCTTTTGTCGTCACCCGCAAAGGTTCCACCATTTTAATTTTATAAGGTTCTGGCAAATATTGAGCCATACGCTCCCCCTCAACGACTTGTTTGTCGCGGTCAACATGCAATGAAAGTAAACCCTTCATCGTCCCGCTGATCCGCTTTTGATCCTGTATTCTTGTACGTAATATTCTTACTTTTTCTCAGATGATCTTGGGCACGATCGCGAAAGGATGAAATCCGTAATGTCGCGATCAACCTCATCATTGTTGATCTCGTTGACAACCTCATGGCGCGCATTCTCGTATTGCTTCATCACGACGTCGTCGAAACCGAGATCTCTGAACTGCTCGTATAACTTCGGGGCAGCCTTTCCCATATCACCAACGGGGTCGTGGTCGCCGCCGGCAATCATGACAGGCGTCTCCCTGTCCATGAGCGCAAGATTCTTCTGCTTGTAAAGCGAAGAGAATCCGGTAAACATATCGACGAAAGCACCGTTCGTGAACTTGAATTGATTGCGCTCTTCCGACACATAGGCGTCGACGATCTCTTCATCGCGCGTCAACCAGTCGCAAGGCGTTCGATTCGGCTTGAAGAAACGGTTGTTGTTACCAAGCGTCATCGTGGTGAGCAGTTGACTTCGGTGACGCTTACCTTGGATTCGCCGCAACACTTTCGCTATGAACAAGGCTACCGAGATCAAGACCTTCGGTTGCATGCCGACCCCTGTCAAAATGATTCCGTCGAGCTTGTCAGTCGGATAAACGTGGAGATACTGCCGTACGAGGAACGAACCCATCGAATGACCCATCATGAATTGAGGTGTATCGGGATAGCGATTCTTTAACATACCGTACAACGTACGCATGTCTTCAAGCACGCACCTGTTACCGCGATAGTCGGCAAAATAACCCCAATCGTCCTTGCTCTTTACGGAAAACCCATGTCCTAAGTGGTCGTTTCCCACAACAAGAATGCCGTGATCTGCCAGTACGCCGGCGAACCGATCGTAGCGATCGATGAATTCCACCATACCATGCGCGATCTGCAACAATGCGACCGGATCACCTTCAGGTTCCCAAATTGCCGCATAGATATCCGTCTTGCCATCGGAAGACGAATAATATTCAGTTTTTTTCATCATCGAAAACTCCTTGCCATACGCCTCGCGGCACGCGACTAAGACAGCTCTCCGATCCGGTCAAAACGCCATCATCGGAACTGCTTTTCTAAGTATATCAAAACAATAAGTAAACCGAGAGATATATTACTAATCAATTCGTTATACTCCCCTGTCTTTTCGTTTGATGTAGAGGATGCGGCGCAACAAGCTTCCGCACGGACACCGTTCGCCTGTTAATATCGCTTCATCTCCCGTACGATAGCGAATAAAAGGCATCCCGCGCCGCGTCAACGTCGTTACGGCGAGCTCGCCGATGTCACCGTCCGCAACCTTATGTCCATCAGCATCGACAACCTCGACATAGAGATCATTTTCACGGATGTGCATCCCCTGATGTGCTTCACATTCTACGGCGCCCCCGAGCCCCGTCTCCGTCATCCCATAATGATCGAAAATATCGCATTGCCAAGCGCGTTCAAGCATGTTTCGGTCATCCGCAGAAAGACTTTCACTGCTACTCAAAACGGCGCGAACGTTGATACCTTTCGTCTGCTTGGACACCGCCAAGAGCGAGGAACGAGGTCCACAGACGACATCAACAGACTTATCGCGAAGCAATGCGGCAGCTTTCTCGTCATCCTCACAGTGCACGGTAAGCCCAAGTCGTATCAACGCTTCAGATAGAAGCGCGCCCACGCTATCGGGTGTTTTTGCCGGGAATAGAATAAGAGCGCGATCACTCGGTCCGCACATTGTTTTCATGCCGTGCACGAAAAAATCGAGCGTCAGCTCGATATCTTCGCGAGTGAAATAGATGCGTTTTGGTGATTCTACTGTTCCTGAAGTCTGCAGAGTCGTCAACCCTACCGGCTCACCTTGTTGCGGAAATTGAAACGTTACGATTCGCGAGATCTCGCTTTGCTTGACACAGAGCATCGACGGCCCATGCAGCACGAGATCATGTGCGTCGATCGTCGGAAAAAGACAGAATGCTTCGAGCGATTCGGGCGCACTGTATTCCTCGTATAGGCGACGATAAAACGGAGAATGAACCTTCGCATACTCGAACAGCGCGCGGATACGGGAAAGCTGATACGACTCCATCGCCTGCCGGTCGTCCGCAGCGATTCCGTGTTTATCGTTGATCCACTGATCGAGAGACGTTCGCTTCATCGCGAGTGGCATACTCCTTAACGTCGGTACAATGTCTCGCCGTTTTGTGCAGTGAGATTATAGGCGCAAAACGGAATCAACCGCTTTCCGTCGGCGACGTGGATGTAGCAGTCGCGGAGGCGGTCGAGGTCGAGATTCCACGCATCCATAAAATACATCGCCGAAACGGCGAGTTGCCTTCTCTGAAAATTCTCGAGGAATTGGTCGAGCGAGGACGTATCATTCGGGAGCTTCGTCGAGACAGTGCCTGTGCCGCTCATCTTTCCGATGTTTATCTTCTTCCTTCCGGCACCTTTCCAAGCTTTTGCGACGTAGGCGCGCGCCTGTCGCGCACGGTCGGCAGCTTCGGGGACGGGGCTCCCGCAACCACAACCGCACGCGGAAGAATCTGTCTTTGTTTTTAACGTTCCGTCCAGATTGACAAAATAAGAAGCCGAGAACGAGCAGTACGCATTCTCCGCCCCGCCCGGTGAAAAGTCGGTCCTCTTCATGCGACCGCCCGTCTGTTTTTCAATTTCATACAATAGATGCGACAGCGTAAAGCGACGAGCGGGCGCTCCTTCAGGATAGCGACCCATGTAAGTTATCGGCTGAAAGTGCACACCGCGTACGGCCGAAATGTTCTCCACGGCAAAATTGAGAATCGCTCCGATTTCATGAGTGTTGACACCGGCACAAACAGTCGGAACCAACACGACGCCGACGCCCGCCTCCTCGCACCGCTCAATCGCCGTCTTTTTTACTGAGAAAAGATCGCGTCCGCGAATCTGTCGGTAGACGTCGTCTGAGACGCCATCAAACTGCAGGAAAACACAGTCAAGCCCCGCATCGGCAAGCGTCTGAATGTAACCCGGCTCATAGGCGAGACGCAAGCCGTTCGTATTGACTTGAAAAAACGGGTGTCCCATCTCTTTCCCGTGCCTGATAATCTCCGGCAGGTCATCTCTCACTGTAGGCTCTCCGCCGGAGAGTTGAATATTTAGCGGCGCGCCTCTCGTCAAGAGATCGGTGAGCGTTTCCGTCAGCTCCTCAATCGGCGGATCGTCGACCTCCCTGCCACTCGACGCAAAACAGACGGGACATTTGAGATTGCATCGTTCCGTGATTTCGAGCAGGACACAACAACTGTGCTGACGGTGATCGGGACATAAACCGCAGTCATAAGGACAACCGTGTTCCACGGTCGTTGCCGGATTCACAGGGGAAGACGGTTTTTTGATGCGATTCCACTCTTCATACGACACGTGATCTCCCCATATCTCGACGCGAAACGCGCCGTGGTCAGGGCACGTCTTTTCGAGCCATACGCTCCCGCCCTCCGCGACGCGATAGGCAATTATTTTTTTAAGGCATTCCGGGCATACACTCTCAGTCTCACTCAATACGCGCTTTGCAATTGACCCCGACATCATTAAATACTCCTTCTCTCCAAATCCACGCTATGTCTCTATGATTTCGTATTCCCATAGAAGGTCAATCAACTTCTCATATCCGGCCTGGATGACTTCGGGACAAACCGTCGGACAGTTGGAAAAATCGCCATCAATCAGTCCGTAACACGTATCCGTTCCGTACGTCTCCCTGAACCAGTTGACATAGGCGGCGACAATCTCCATCGCGTACTCGTGAGGCAACTCGTCGGGTTCGCCGCGACCGGTAAAATAACCGAGCGCCGCGGCGCCGCCAGTCAGGACACCGCACGCTCCACCCGTCTCGGCCATCCCCGTATTGAGTCCCGACATCGCACGGATAAGATCGGGGTTTTCTTTGCCGTCAATCTCGAGCGCCACTCTCACCATGATCTGCGCGCACTTAAAACCCTGGCGCCTCATCTCGAAGACCATTTTGTCAAAATCCATGCTGTCCTCCTTACATCATGATGTCCTGTTCTTCGAAGTCTTGTTGATGTCATCTCCCTATGGAAAATCGCTATAATCAGCTATACAGCTAGATTACAGAGCTTCTCAATTCAATTTCGCGACGACGCGAGGCTAGATCGCCTCGTATACGCCTAGAAAATACTTTCTTCCGCCTCGGCACGAAGGGGATGGAAATACCTTCCCCGTCTTCCATATCCAAGAGACGATGAACGAACGCAACGCGTGCGTCGCATCTTCCCACCATACGAGTCGAAATTCCTTAAATTCAGGAGGGTTACCGTCGTATACATCCGATATAAGAAACCTGCCGCCGCGTGACAATACGCGGCGCACGTCCCTTACGACACTTGACTTATCTTCTAACAGTGAGAGACTGCACTCGCAGAGTACGACATCGAGAGAGCCGTCCGCAAACGGGAGATTCGCCCCCTTATCTTCCAACTCCCATACAAGATATCGTTGATCCGGGTCGTTTTTACGCGCATATTCGATGACGGATGCACGATCGACACCACAGACGTCAAACCCCAACTCCGCACAAACTCTCAAGCTGTCACCCGCACCGCAACAGAGGTCGAGCACTCGATCGTCAGGCGTAACGTTGCCCATCGATAAAAGCTTTTTCGTCGAATCGGCTCCGCCGGGATGCCCGAGGTCAAATGCCCGCCATTCTTCGCTTGCGTAGAAATCGCTCATCGTGCCGTCTACTTGTCTTCCAGCGCGCGCTCGACGTCAAAAATCTTGCCTGTCGCAAGCTCCTCCGGTATCAAGCCCAGCCCGCAAAGCGGACATTTCGGCATCAAGATCGGGAAATCATTTCCCATGTAGCGGAGTGTGATCGGACCGTTTTCGAGCGGAACGTGGCAGAGCCCGCAGTAAAGCTCTCCATCCGATAAATCGAATACTTCATGATATTTCACATCAGACATCGTCACATCTCCCCCGCTCTAACGGATTTCCATTCGATGGCTGTACGCGCGTCTGACGCGCCACGCCTCTCCCTCAGGAGCGTAATACACCCAATAGGTGACGTGGCCTATCTGCTTGTAAGCGATACGTAACCCCGACTTGACTTCCTCGATGAAACGGCTCGTCGCCTCCGCTTCCTCGATCACCTTGCGAATATCCTCTTCAAGGATCAATCTCTTCTCGAGCAGCTCGCCGAGATCGTCATCGTAAATCAAAATCAATCTGTCTTCCTCCTCCAGTTCCTCGTGCCATAAGTCGCGTAACATCGACCGCTTGAGCAATACACGATTATCTTGTCTCAGAGAATATCCGGGGGCGCGCTCGTCGCCCGTATTCGTGCCAAAGATCAGTTCGAGCAAATGAACGGCACGCGCGCCGACCTTGCTGAATCGATCGCGACACCCCATGCAGTACGTCAATCTCGTCTCATCGATATCGCGGAGACAAAACTCCGTCATCTTGTTCGCCAAATCATTATGCGAGAACTGGACAAGCCCGCCGTAACCGCAACAAGGCGTCTTCTCACCTGAAAACTTCGGTTCTTGGACGCGACACCCGAGCTGCAGGAGAAGATCTCTTACAGCCTGACGCGTCTCTTCCTGATCGCGTGCGCCACATGCGTCATGAATCGTCACAGGGAGATTTCTCTTCGTATCGGGTATGCCTGTCTCAAGCAACACCGTCCAGATATCGCGCACATCATCTACAACATCGGCGAGCGATTTACGGCATGTCGAACAGGCGACGATGACGATCGGACGACCGAGCGTCTCCCACTCATTCTTCAGCATCGCCTTCGTCTCGTCGAAAAGCTCCGTCTCCCCGGCCCATTTCGCCATGATACCGCAACACCCGTGCATGAAGGCGACTCCGCCGTCAATGGAACGGCAGAGGTAGTCATATGTTTTCTCTACGACGTCGGGAGCAGATGCTCCGAGTTGACATCCGGGGAAAAAAAGATAACGGCTCTTATCAGTGCCCGGTTGATGTCTTGCAAAAAAAGACGACTCACTGTTCGACTGACGCATATCGTTGACAGCGAACTCAAAAGCCGGGGGAGGCATCTTATCCATGCTGACCATAATCTCGCGCGCCGTCTGGATCCATTCGCCGAGATTGAGCCCGTGCGGACAGATCACGGCGCACTGATCGCACAGCGAGCACGAGTTGATCAATTTGTTCGAGATACGATCTCCCATGGCGATAGAGAGATTATTGTAGACCTCGCGAAGATAGAGCTTAGGGTATCGCTTGTAATGCATCATGAACGCACATGCTTTGACGCACTCCATGCATTCGCAGAGAATACAGCGGGACGCCTCCGCTTCAGCGCTTTCTCGATCCGTCACATCTTCTGTTTGTGGCGGCATGAAGACAAGATCTTTCGTCTCGACGTGGAGACTTGTCGTGCGTTTCAGCTCGTCACCGCGCTCCGCAGTCATCGATACGCGCTTGACGTACCGGTTAATCGTATTCGATACGCGTTTACCCGCCGCGAGCGCTTCGATAAGTGAGGGGAAGTCTCCGCCCGAGAAGATGCCGTCAACCGATGTAATCATCGTCACGGGATCGGAATCATCTCTTACGTTTCCCGTCGCCAATAGGACGGCGTCATAATCCGACAACACATCGAGGTCGTCGATATTCTCGTTGAAAAGGAAAGTCACATCCTCATTGCTGAATTGTTTCAAGTCCTCGTCGATCGCTTCCCGCGGAAGATTCGCTTCGAGGAGGCTTCCTCCGGCGCGCGCGTTTTTTTCATATACGGTGACGGAGAAACCTTTTCTTGCGAGCTCCAACGCCGCCGTCAATCCGAACGGACCGGCGCCCACAACAGCTGCCGTGCCACTTTTTCGCATCGGAAGACGACGTCTCGGAAGTTGTTTGCCGAATTGCATCGCCGCCCATTCTACACCGCGAAGGTTGATCGAACCGCCGTAATCTTTCCGGACGCAAGACGACGCACAGGGCATGTCACAGAGATGGGAGAGAACATGTGGTAAAGGAACCGTCTTTGTATAAGCAGATCGTGCGACGTCGTATTTTCCATCGGCAACGGCCTGACATACCGTTCTACATTCTACGCGGAGCGGACAGGCCGCCATCGCCGCGGGAGGCTGCTCCTGGACGCAGAGAGCTTCAAGCTCGAGGAGTTTGTCTTGATCTAATGTTTTCATAAACTTCCTCCTATCGTTCTCATTTTATCTCAATTAATTACTCGTTCACACACATATTGAACAAGCAACAGTCGATTATCATGACTGTCGTTAAAGAAAAGAGCTTATACACGACAAGGCGGGATCCGTTCGTCAGATCCCGCCTTGCCACACTTAGTTAGGACATCTGTTCAACTATTCGGAGATAACACTCTTTTCTCCGAATGTCGGTGCCTTACTTCACTTTCTTTAACGCATCGAGAACGACTTCCGGTATCGCAGGAACTTTCGTGATACGAGCGCCCGTGGCATCGAAGATCGCACCCAGAATGGCGGGGTGAGGTGCCGTCAGCGGCGCTTCTCCGCACCCTGCCGCACCGTACGGACCGAGCGGTCTGTATGTCTCGACGTAATCGACAATAAGCTCATCGGGGATATCCTCGATATACGGGATGCCGCAACCCAGTAGCGAGATGTGCTTCTTGTAGTCATCGAAGTCTTCCGTAAGAGCCAGTCCAATGCCTTGAGCGAGACCGCCGTAGATCTGTCCGTCAACGACGCTGCGGTTAATGATCGTGCCCACATCGGGAACCGTCGTGAAGCGAGTGACGCGGACTTTTCCCGTCTCCGTATCGACTTCAACCTCAGGGATGAAGATCTCGTACATGTAGACGCAGAACGGAGCTCCTTGCGCCGTCTCGAGATCGCAAGACGTATTGTCGGATGCGACCCATGTTCCCTCGTAGTAAACGGGGATGTCCTCTGCGATCATCGCGTCGTAATCGCGGAATGTCCCATCTTCGCGCTTCATCGCATCGACGAGCAAACGGCAGGCGGCGACGATGGCATTGCCGCACATGACATTCGAACGGCTGCCGCCCGCGGGTCCTGATGCCGGCGTAAGCGCCATGTCGTTCTTCACGAGAATGATATCTTCCGGTTTGAATCCGGCTTCGCGCAGCGTGCCATGCGCCATTGACAACGATCCGATATCAGCTCCCTGCCCGTGATCTTCCCACGAGTCGAACAAGGTGACCGTGTTGTCGGGATTCAACTGCACGTTGGCGGCCGACGAGTCGGGTCCGTCAATGCCGCAGCCGTAAATACCATGTGATACTCCGACTCCGTACTTGTAGCGACCGTCCGACTTCGCGTTCAGCTCGGCACAGCGTGCCTTCGCCTCTTCGTAGTAAGGACGCGCTTTGTCGTACATCTCCTCCATACAGTAGACATCGGGAACTTGCCCTGTCGGCGTCGTCGCGCCGGGGCGATAAATATTGCGGTAACGCAACTCGAACGGGTCGATTCCCATCTTCTCCGCGAGAACATCCATGCAGATCTCACTGCCGAGGAAAGCCTGTGGCGAACCGTAAGCACGGAAAGCAGAGCCCCATGCGTGGTTCGTCGCGACGGTCTGATTCCTGTTGCGGATGTTCTTGATGTCGTAACCGGCACCCGTGAACTGTGAGAAGCGCATCGCCAACAAGTCTCCGAACTCGGAATACGGGCCGTGGTCGACGTAGTTGTCACCCCACATGGCGAGCAGCTTGCCATCTTCGTCCGCAGCCATCTTGATGTGCATGAAGCCCGGCGACCTCTTGCCAGTGTACGTGATCGTTTGGTACATGTCGTAGACGAGCGAGCACGGACGTCCGTCGAGCGCGAGGCAGGCGACACCTAGCAGCGCTTCCATCGTCGGCGAGAATTTGTATCCGAACGTTCCGCCGGCGGGGTTCTGGATGAGGCGCAGTTTCTCAGGCTCGATACCGATACCTGCGACAATCATTGCGTGATGGAGGTGGAGTCCGATACTCTTCGAGTGGATGGTCAATCTGCCCTCTTCATCGATGTAGGCGTTGCCGCAGTCAGGCTCAAGGTACAAGTGCGGCTGCCTCGAGCAGAACGCATTGATTTCGGCCACGTAAGGTGCCGTCTCGAGGATAGGCTCAACTTCATCGCCCTTGATCGTATTGATCTCATAGTAGACGTTGGGCGTTCCGGGATGAATCTCAATGGCGTCCTCCGCCATGGCGCTCATCGCGTCAAGGTATGCCGGCAATTCTTCAATGTCGACGACGACTTTCTCCGCAGCCGCTTTTGCGTTTTCAAGTGTATCGGCCGCTACGATCGCGATCGCGTCGCCGTACTGGAATACTTTCTCATCGCAGAGAATCGGGCGATCCCATCCGTCTCCCTTGTTGGTCGGGAACGTAATCAGACCGGAAATCCTGTTCTTGCCTTTGACATCCTTGTGCGTGATGACTTTGTACACGCCGGGCATCTTCTCCGCCTCTTCAAAGTCGATACCCTTGATGAGACCGTGATGCACTTTTGCTTGGACGAGTGCGAGGCGAGCAGTGCCTTCCGGCATCTGCAACGCGACGTCCGCACCAAAATCGCATGTCCCGGTCACTTTCGCAACCGCCGACGGGCGCGCATACGTTGTGCCGATGATCTTGTTGTCCTTCGGTTTAAACAACAGATCTTCCTTTTTGAGCTCGCCGCGCATGACTTTTGCGGCGTCCAGAACAGCGTCTACTAGCGGCTTATAGCCGGTGCAACGGCAGACGTTGCGATGGACTTGGAACCAGCGGCGAACTTCCTCGCGTGTCGGATCGGGATTCTCCTCCAAGAGAACTTTGGCGGACATGATGAAGCCGGGCGAACAGAAACCGCACTGCGCGCAACCATGTGCCATCCAAGCGACTTGCAATGGGTGCAAATCGTCGGGAGTACCGATACCTTCAATCGTTTCGATGACGGAGAAGTCGGGAACGCGGCTCATCTTGAGAATACACGAACGCACGGCCTTGCCGTTCAAAACGATCGTACACGCTCCGCATTGTCCCGCTTCACATCCTACCTTACAGCCGGTAAGCAACAATTGCTCACGCAGTACGCTTGCAAGTGATTTCTCAGGATCCACAACGAGAATTCGCCGGATTCCGTTGATAACCAGATGCATTTTTTTCATTTTCATGCGAAAGACACCTCCTGTCGACAGACTGTCATTTTTTGACTTTTTCTACTTTCTCAACAAATTAATAATCTATTTTAATCAAGAATTTGTCAAGATTCACTTTATTGCATCATCATAATCAATTCGCAGCGGATGTTCTTAGAATACTATGTTTTTTCGCTAAAACGCCCTTCTAGCAACGTTTTCAGGTCTTTGTAACAATTCTATAAACATAAACAATTATTCTCTCCTGATGAGTGTCAAACTTGAGCGGTAAACGGTATTGTCCGGAATATGCAGGATACGCGTGTGCGTTGTACGAAAAAAACAGAAAGGCAGTGTCGATTGTTGAGAGAAAACAACTCGGCGTGTTATGTGTTTCTCTTCAAACCATGCGAAATGGGATTGTAAAACTTGTTTCAGTTCCACACAACGTTACTTCCTATTTTATGAGACAATGGAACTCGTACTAAACAACCAGAAGAGGTGCGCGCGATATGAATGAAAAACTCAGTCAGTTTAGGGCATTCGTTACCGAGTGGTTGCAGGATGCATCAGTCGATGACACGGAGACGATACCGCTCCATGCGGCGATGTGGGACGTTTTGTCTTCCGCGTTGGCGGAACGAGAAACGGGGTTGCCACCGCTCAGCCGTATTTCGGCAGATAACGTCAGACTCGTCGTGACGGACGATGAAACGGGAAGAGTGTTTATGAGGCATCTGCCGCTTGAGTATTCCGAGTCAAGCAACGGCGTCGTCTTGAAAGGTGAGACGTTCGCTGCTCAACCGACGAAGATCGTCTTTTTGACGGAATTCGCCTTGGGCAAGCTTCTCGAACTTCAAGGTCAAGGACAGGATGAGCACGTGTGCGACGGACATCATTCACACGACCACCATCACGATCACCATCATCACCATGAACATCACGATGATCATGATTCGGACTGTGTTCCGGGCGATAGCTGCAGTTCTTGCACCGACTCCGATTGCGAATATGGCGGTGTCACGAACGAATAATCCACGGAGAAGAAAGCCTGACGGTGGTAGAATCACTGTCATCAGTTAGATATAAAACATGCTGAAAAAATATTTTTGGATTTTCTTTATCTCGATGCTCCCGCTCATTGAAATCAGGGGAGCCGTCATCTACGCCCGCGCGAACGAAATACCGCTTTTCACCTCTATGATCATAGGTATCTTGGGGAATATGTTGCCGGTGCCTCTTATTTTTTATTTCGCTCGTAAAATTCTGGTTTGGGGACAGGACAAAAAATACATAGGCAAAATATTCAGTTTCTTCCTTAAACGCGGTGAAGCCGGTGGTAAAAAGTTAATGAGCAAAGCGGGGCGCGGACTCTACGTCGCCCTGTTCCTGTTCGTCGCCGTCCCTCTGCCGGGAACGGGAGCTTGGACCGGCACACTCGCCGCGAGCATTCTTAACATGGACTTCAAAAAGAGCATCATCGCCGTTATGGGCGGCGTCGTGGTCGCGGGACTACTAATTTATCTGGCGACGACCGGTGTCATATCGGCATGGTTCGCTTTCATGAACTAGCGCTCTATTCTGAATAGTCTGAGCGCATTCGCTGTCGTCTGTGTTGCGACATCTTTGACATCCATCTTGAGAATCTCAGCCGCTTTTTCACCGATGAACGGCAGATAGGAGGGCTCGTTGCGCTTCCCGCGGTACGGGTGCGGCGTGAGATATGGAGCGTCCGTCTCGAGGACGAGCGAATCGATCGGGACAGCGGCGAGCGCATCCATCGGTTTGCGCGCATTCTTATACGTGATCGGACCGTCAAATCCGATCATGAATCCGAGTTTCAAGAGGTATGGGACGGTCTCGGCACTCCCTGAGTAACAATGCACGACGCCGGCAGGGTGATCTTTCGAGAACAGCCCGTCCTTATACGCTTCGCGGAGCATGTCCAGCGTCGCTTCCGTCGCCTCCCGCATGTGAACGATGACGGGAAGTTCGAGCTTGTGCGCAAGCTCCAACTGTTTTCTGAATACGGTGCGCTGAACTTTGCGCGGCGATAAATCGCGGTAAAAATCGAGCCCGATCTCTCCATAGGCGACGACGCAACGATCACGCCCAATTTTAAGTGCTTTGTCGTTCGTCGTGCGTACAAGTTTCGCAAAACGATCTGCCAACCCTTCGTCCCACGTCTTCGCATCGTGCGGATGGACGCCGACAGCCGCGTACAACATCGGATCGTCGACCGCCAATCGGCATGCGATGCGTGAATCAGGCTCGTTAGAACCCGGTAATAAAATGCGCGTCACGCCTGCCGCGCGAGCGCGCATGAGCATATCGGGAAAATCATTGCGAAACTCTCTGCTCTGAATATGTGAGTGCGTGTCAAACCAAATCATAGAAGCTCTTCAAGAGATTCGAGTTCTTTTTCGACATCGATGCGCGGGAACATGGGACGCCCCTTCTTGACATCGGCGTTCCCTTGGTAAAGATCGCGACACCTAGCAGATTCCCACGATGTCAGGCTACCTGACTCTTCGGGATCACTCTCCGGGATACCGAGTTGTTCACGCATGAGTGCAGGTGTCCTCGTCATGAACGGCGTGATCATCACGGCGATGCGGCGCAAGTTGTCTGCGAGCGTATAGAGAACTGACGCCAGTCTCGCGCGGTCTTTCTCTTCCCTTGCTAGAATCCACGGCATCGTTACATCGATATATTTATTGCAGCGACCGACATACGTCCAAATCGCCTCAAGCGCATGATTGAACTCCAAATGGTCCATCGTCGACTCGACTTGTTTGAACGTCTCGTCGGCAAAATCATCGAGCTCCACATCGACCGGTTCCTCGTCGTAATCGGTTGGCAACCCATTCGGGAATGACTTGACGATCATGGCGACAGTACGGCTGAGCAAATTGCCCAGATCGTTCGCCAAGTCGCTGTTGATGCGCTCGATCAGCGCTCGGTTTGTGAAGTTTCCGTCCGAGCCGAACGGGACGTCACGGAGGAGAAAGTATCGAATGGCGTCGACGCCGTATTTTTCTGCGAGAATGATTGGATCGACGACATTGCCCTTCGATTTCGACATTTTGTCTCCACCAAAAAGAAGCCATCCATGAGCGAAAATCTGTTTCGGGAGAGGGAGTTTGAGCGCCATCAGGAGAGCAGGCCAAATGAGCGAGTGAAAACGGACGATCTCCTTCCCGATCACGTGAACATCGGCTGGCCAATAGCGGTTGTACAGCGTCAAGTCGTCGGGGTATCCGAGTGCCGTGATGTAATTTGAGAGGGCGTCGATCCAGACATACGCGACGTGATCCGAATCAAAGGGAATGCGAACACCCCAGTCGAACGACGTGCGCGTTACGGCGACATCTTCGAGTCCGGGCTTAATGAAGTTATTGATCATCTCGTTCGCCCTTGAGCGCGGCAACAAGAACTCGGGATCATCCTCAAACATTTTTAGCAGCCTGCCTTCATATGCTGACAAGCGAAAGAAATAACTCGTTTCTTTCATGACCTCGACTTTAGCGCCGCAATCGGGACAAAGACCATCGGTAGCCTGACCTTCCGTCCAGAATGCTTCACATGGTGTACAGTACAGCCCCTCATAACTACCCTTATAGATGTCTCCCTGTTCGTATAGTTGCTGGTAGATCGCCTGTACCGCTTTTTCGTGGTAATCGTCCGTCGTCCGGATAAAACCGTCATATTCAATGTCGAGAACTTTCCAGAGTTTCTTAATCTCAACGGCCATCTCATCGAGGTACGCTTTCGGACTTTTTCCGGCTTTCTCAGCCGTCTGCTGGATTTTCTGCCCATGCTCATCGGTACCGGTTAAGAAGAAAACATCAAATCCCCGCATTCTCTTATATCGGGCCATGGCGTCGACCGCGACCGTCGAATAAGAGTGACCGATATGCAATTGCCCGCTCGGGTAATAGATCGGTGTTGTAATGTAATACTTTTCTTTAACCATAATTCCTCCATCCAAGCGTATCCCTGCCGCAAACGACAGGATAGATCGCCCTGCGATGTTTCTCATTTATCCCATTAAAATGGCGAGCGGATACACTCACATGCTTCGAATCATTGTCTCATAAATGACAGCGATGCACCACAGGACAGCTGTCAGTGCGTCTCTTTCACAGACAACGCAAGACGATACAGTTTGTTTTTCGAAGCACCTGTCTCCGCCGCAACATGAGCTGCCGCTTCGCGTGTTGTCATCCCTTTATCAAGGCAAGTTCTCAGTAATGCGACGAGTTCATCGTCTGAACGAACTCCCGTGTCGCCCGTTCGCGTCTCGTATTCTTCGGCCCCCTCAAGCACAATAGTAAACTCTCCGCGAGGCGTGACTGTCTCGTAGTACGCGACAGCTTCGGCGACCGTAAACCGCAGAAACTCCTCATACCGTTTCGTCAATTCACGGGCAACGACCACATACCGTTCGCTCAAGTCCGCCTCCAAGAGATCGCGGAACAACTTCTCAATGCGATGAGGTGCCTCATAAAAGACGACAGTACGGCGCTCCAACGCGATCTTTTCAATAAGTTTTCTTCGTTCACTTCCCCGCGCGGGGATGAAACCTTCGTAGACAAATCGTCTCGTATCGAGGCCGGACGCCGCGACGGCAGAAACAAAAGCCGATGGCCCGGGGATAACGGTAATCGGAATGCCGTGTTGGACCGCTAGGCGTACGATCCCTTCTCCCGGATCGGAGATGCAGGGCATACCCGCCTCGGAGATCACGGCGATCGAGCGTCCTGCGAGCAAATCGCGCAAGAAGGTCTCGTGGCGCTCACGCTGATTCTGCTCATAATAACTGATGAGGCGATTGCCGATGCCGAGTTCCGACAACAGCATTGCCGCAGTGCGTGTATCCTCCGCCGCAACATAATCAACTTGCCCGAGGATCTTCACGGCACGCGGGCTTATGTCCTCACGATTGCCGAGAGGCGTTGCTACGAGAAACAATGTACCGATCTCTTCTCTTTGTTCATCGTCCGTTCCGCGATATATGATCTCTTCCACCATGACGTTATTTCCCTCAAAACTCATCTTTTAACCAACAGCCACCATTGACAAAAAAAGGCCACCTGTCAAAGGTAGCCTCCCTGTTTGTCTTTAAACGCTGACAGATTATTATGCTTCAGAAATCGCGTCAACGGGGCAAACAGCGGCACATGCTCCACAGTCGATGCAAACGTCCGGATCGATACAGAACTTTGTATCACCTTGGGAAATCGCCTCCATGGGGCATTCGGCTTCACATGAACCACACATGATACACTCGTCACTAATGACATGCGGCATAGACAGACCCTCCTTTACAGTTGAGGCTTGAGATACTCTCTCCAAGTCTCGCAATTGAACGATTAAATCATACCACACGCGACAATCCATTTCCAGAACAGGCGCGTCTTCCCTCACACAGTTTCCATTGGCGAAAAACAAAAGGCGGAACAAGAAAAAATAACTCTCCGCCTCTACTCGTTGCGCAAGGCATCGATGGGGTTAAGAGCGGCGGCGGTCATCGCAGGCCTGATACCGAAAAAGAGACCGACGGAAACCGAGAACCCGACTGCAAGCAGAAAAGAAACAGGTGTAAAGACGGGCTTTAAACCCGTAATATACATAATGATGTTGGCAATAACAACGCCGACGATCGCGCCGATCAGACCTCCCAGCGTCGTCAAAATAACTGATTCGATGATGAACTGATTCAGAATGTCTCGACGGGTCGCTCCAAGTGCTTTCCGAAGGCCGATCTCTCGTGTTCGTTCCACTACGGAAACGAGCATGATGTTCATGACGCCGATGCCTCCGACCAGAAGTGAAATCGCTGCAACCGCCCCGATGAAAATCGTTACAATGTCAATGATAGTATTCGCCTGTTCCATGACATCGGTCAGACTCATTGCTCGATAAGGCTCACGATCTGCACTTTTGTGACGCTCGTGCAACAGTTCGAGACTGCGACGGTTGACAGCGTCAACGTCTGAGACATCCTCGGCAAGCAGTGCAAGCGACATAATAACCGGCTCGTTTCCGAGAAGTTGACGCATCGAATTGAGCGGAATATAGACAATCGCCGCGGATTGCCGCAGCATCTCTTCCGGCATGGTTTGCGTCATCGTTTTTTGAAAACCGGAACGAGAAACACCGACAACTGTGGCGTTCAAATAGCGGCCGCCACTGATAAGCGTGACAACTTCACCGTCGACGTTGTAAGAGTTGTAAATCCTAGCGGCGCTGTCCGCGCTCAACACGATGCGCGCCATAGACGAATCGAAATCGCGCGGAGTAAATAGTCGGCCCGCGACTGTTTCCGACATGGTGATACGATCGTAATTTTCATCGATTCCGAAAAGAAACACCGTATGCTCTCCTCGCGTCGTCCTCATCTGCGCCACATCCGATGCCATCGGTGCGACTCTTACGAGATTGGGAACGCGGCTACGAAGCATCTTGAGATCTTCCTCAGTAAATGCATCGTCACTGTTGAAGATGTTCGTTCGGCTGAAAACCATAGAAGAAGCTGTTCCGACCGTGTCGAATTGTTCCATGATAAGATTTCGCGCACCTTGCCCGACAGAGAGAATAGTAACGACAGCGGAGACCCCCACGATAATGCCGAGCATTGTCAAAAAGGAACGCATCTTGTTCGCCCGAAGCGCTCCCCTCGCCATTATCACAAACTCCCTAAACACAGTGCACCTTCTCCAAAACAGTCGCTTCGGCGTTCAAACCATCACCAATGACGGCGTCCACGCCATCGCTATCCGAAACCACGAAGCCATCAACAATCGTAAGAATACGCCTCGTATACGCCGCGATATCCTGATCGTGAGTAATAAGAATAACTGTCGTCCCCATCTCATTAAGCTCGACAAACAATTCCATAATCTCGCGCCCCGATTTGCTATCAAGATTCCCGGTCGGCTCGTCCGCCAAAAGAAGACTTGGACGGTTGATCATCGCCCTCGCGATGGCGACGCGTTGTTTTTGTCCACCCGATATCTCCCCCGGACGGTGCTCCGCCCAAGGGAGAAGCCCGACACGTTCGAGCATCGACTCGGCACGCTTGCGCCGCTCGGCGGCAGGAACACCTGCATAGATTAGGGGAAGCGCGACATTGTCTCTTAAGTTTGCGCTTTGAAGTAAATTAAAAGACTGAAATACAAAACCGATTTCTGCGTTTCGTGCCCGTGCCTGTTCATTGTCCGTCAAGCTTTGAACTTCGCGACCGTTGAGAATATACTGACCTTCGTCCATCTCGTCGAGCAAACCGACGATATGCATGAGTGTCGATTTACCGGAACCGGACGGTCCCATAATCGCTGTCATCTCGCCTCGATGAACCGTCAGATCGACGCCCTTAAGTGCCTTAAGATGGACTTGTCCCGTCCGGTAGACCTTGACGCAATCGGTCAGGTGGACAAGCGGTGTGGTTGATGCGATGTTCTGGGGATTCGTCATGGAGTGTGATTCTTGATGGCTACGCGACTTCCGTCCTTGATATCGGGATTCGGATTCACGACAACAACATCGCCGAGAGCAATACCCGCGATGATTTCGACAGTTGTCGCACCCTGCAACCCGAGCGTAACCGGGACAATAGCCACGACGTCATTTTCACCGAGACACAAGACGCAATCGCGTCCCTTATCACGTATAAGCGACTCAACGGGAACGGTTAGAACATCTGTTTTGTGACCGATCTCGATGTCAGCGCGAATATTGAAACCGGGTGTCAGTTTGTCGAGATTCTCGCCATTAACACTCATGCGAACCGTGACTGTGGGCGACATGCCGCCTACCCCGCCGAGAATTCCGCCGAGATCAAAACTCGATTGTCCGAGAAGATCGCTTGCAGATTCCGCAATGGGAGCCTTAAAGACAATCTCGCCGTGAAACGCCATCCCCGCGAAAAGGTATTCGACCTTATCGCCCTTTTCCAAGCGATGCGCGTCATTCTCATTTGCTTGGAAAATAGCCTCGAAATCTCCGCGCTTGTACACTTCCAATAGAAGTGTTGACGAGAAGACGGACGGTTGATCACCCTCCTTGACATTGAGATGAACGATCGTGCCGTCAAAATCAGCTCGGACTTCAGGCTTAGCCTCGGCGAGCGCTTTCTCGGCGGCTTCAACCGAATTGTCAAAAAGACCCATGAGCTGTCCGTACTGCCCCATTCCGGACGATAGCAGGGAAAAAATGTCCAACCCCTGTCCGGCGGTCTGCGAGAGAAGTGCGGAATCGACTCCGCTCGCCTGAAGACGCGGACGACCGATTCGGATATTGGAACCTGAAGATACTGCGGTCGATGTCGATAGCGACATCACCTTTGTCGATTCATCGGACGCGGAAACCTTGGCGGCAGGGACGGTATGCGTAGCAGTCGTCGGTGCCGGTTGTTGCTCAATCGCATCTTCTATCTCTTCGATCAGGGCATCAATCTCCTCCAACAGTTGATCAATTCGCGCAATCAGCTGTCGCGTTTCCGACAATCTCGACTCCAGTGTCAGGAGTAATTCTGTCATTGATTCAATAAGTGCCGGGTCGGTATCCCCTTCGCTGAGGTCGTCAAGAAGCGATAAAACGTAATCGTATGCCGCCTCTAGCGCCATTTCACTACTGTCGAGCATCGCCCTCATCCAGACGAGCTCCTCACGCCGGCTCTTCAAAAGGAGCAAGGTCGCATCATTACGGTTATCGGCAATCGATTCTCTTAGTCGCTCAACTTCAGCTTCAGTGTCTTCGACAAATTTTGTCACCTTTTCCATCAGTTCATCGGAATTGGATAGAATGCCGTTGATGCGTCCAAAACTTTCTTTAATCAGCTCAGCGCTCGGCGACGGCAATTTATTCATCATATCCTGCCAACCGGTGGCAAGCTCGTTGAGCTTCGTCAATAATTCATTCGCGTTCCCAGTCAGTTCGGACACTTTGCTAAGGTCGAGTGAACGTCCTGTACGCTTGAGTGTCGCGATCAAACTCTCGATGTCGCGCATTAGTTTATTTTGCTCATCAAGTGCCTGCTTTCGCTCTTCAAGCGTTCTCTCCAATTCGCTCATATCGAGCGTCAAGAGCAGCTGCCCGCGCTTAACTTCCTCGCCCTCTTCAACGTGTACTTGTAAAACGGTCTGACCGCTCGCCATTACTTTCTGAATCTCCTTCGGAACAATTCGCGCATCAAAAGAGAGAAACTCATCGACGTCTCCCCTTTTCACGACGGTCGTGTTTACAGCTAATAGAGAGTTCCGGTTGTGGCTTAAAAGCGGCACCGCTACGATTGCGACCAAAACCAGCGCGATCGCAGCTCTTATCAGCAACCTTTTGTAGTTGATTTTTTTCTTTGTAGTTGTATTTGAAGGTTGTTCATTCACCATATGCGTTCACCGCTTTAGATTCGCTTTCGTCTATGTGATTCCGAATCTTCACGTGGGCGTATCTTATCCAACTTGTCGGCGGGGTAGGTTACGATGAGGGAATCAGTCTCATGGTCGAGGCGTACACTCACCTCTTCTTTCAACAAGTCAACATTTTCGACGACACCCGGCCCTTCAGGCGTCATCACGTGTGCGTTCTTCTTCGGAAGACGTTTTCTCGCGTCGACATATGCCTCGTGTTCGAAGTTGAGGCAACACAAGAGTCGTCCGCAGAGACCCGATATCTTTCCCGGATTCATAGAAAGGTTCTGATCTTTCGCCAATCGTATCGAGACGGGGTTGAAGTCTTTCAAAAACGTGCTGCAGCAGAGCTCTCGCCCGCAGACAGCGAGACCTCCGACCATGCTCGCTTCATCGCGAACGCCGATCTGACGAAGCTCAATGCGTGTTCTGAAAATAGACGCCAAGTCGCGAACAAGTTCTCTAAAATCAATGCGGCCATCCGCCGTAAAGAAAAACGTGATTTTTTTGTTATCGAATCGAATTTCGGCATCGACAAGAAACATATCAAGTTCGTAGTGGGCAATTCGCTCACGCGCAATGTCGATTGCCTCTGTTTCTCTGAGTTTGTTCTCCTCGAAATGGGTGAGATCTTCATCTGAAGCGAGACGCAGAACGTCCTTCAAAGGCAACTTAAGAGTTGATCTCGGGACTTCCTGCATAGAATCCGAAACAACCCCTAACTCCATTCCCTGAGCCGTCTCAACGATCACGCAGTTTCCATTCTTAATCGTTAAACCGGCAGGAGAAAAGTGGTATGTCTTACCGCGTCCGCGCAACTTAACACCGATGATCGTCACCAAATCGTCGGCATCGCCATCATAATCATTTTCATTAAGATCTTGATCGTCCGATTGGATCCGGTAAGCGTCATCATACGTTTCAAATAACTCTCTATCGTCGACGCTGTCAATTCCGTTTTCTTCCACATCTATATCTATATAACTCAATTGGGTACTCCCTTACTCATGAATTTTATCTTACTCATGGATTTTATCGTATTCGATTCTATTATAACGACACTTACATTACGCGGGGTAAACTTTAACCTAGAGTCTCATGCAAATACACGTGATTGGGGACGGCTTGCCCGCTCAAATAGTGTCGAAGTCCAAGCATTAACCTCGCAACAGCATGGTCAAAAAGAACATTCGCCGATAGTGCACGACTAGTTTGCTGAATGAGAAGCGCTGCGCGCAGCGGATCGGTCGCGGGGTACTTTTCCAGTACCGCACTGAGAGACTTCTCAAGATCAGAGTTGACGAGTTTACCTTGGGGGATCTCTTCCTTCAGAATAAGTAAATCGCGCGAAAATGATTCCAACAATCGCAAGACATCATTCATCCGTATTCGTTCATGCTTCTGCAGTTTCGTCCCCGCCTTGGTTTTCTCGTCACGATCCTGAAGCAGTCTCTGCCAACCCGTTAAGGCAAAAACTCGCGACTCATGAAACAAGCTGAGGAAGAAGTCGAAAGTCTCTCTGCGAAGCTCCTGAAAGTCTTTGTCACCGGCAATGGCAAGTGCTTGTCCCGGCAATCCCTCGGCGTACAGCACCGCAAGCTCGACGGATGCGCTATCGGTCTCTCCGTTATGTTCGAGAATGGCGCGCATGTCTTGGTCTGAACGCCGACCTAAATGAATCATTCGTGAACGCGATCGAATGGTCGGTAACAACCTTTCCGGGTCTTCCGTCAAAAGGATGAATCTCACGAACTCGGGATGTTCCTCAAGCGGCTTGAGAAGCGCGTTTTGCCCCTGCTCATTCAGCGTGTCGTCCTTGATAGCGGAAATAATGTATACACGCCTTCTGCTTAGCTGTGGGAAAATGTGAAGCGTTGAGCCAACTTGCTCGCGAACATTCGCAACGGCGATCGTTTTCTTTCCTTCATCCGGTTTGAGTTCAATAAGGTCGAAGTGTTCACCTTGCGCAAGCGAACGGCAGGATGGACAAGATCCGCATGCCCCATCCTTATCATCGGGCTCATCGCAGAGAAGCGCGGCAGCCAACCGCATGGCGATATAGTGTTTTCCGCTCCCCTCTTCTCCGATGAGCATGATGGGAGTGGGATTGCCGACAATTGATTGCCGCAGAACGTCGAGCAATTCTTCTGCGCACACAATCGAACGCAATGACAAGGCATTGCCGTCCATATCTGTTGATGTCACTCGCTTCGACAAGGTCAATGGCCTCGAAGATTTCAAGTCTTTTCAAAATGCTCCACGGGAACAACAAACACGGTAGCTCCGCCGATGTTAACTTCAACGGGGTAAGGAACATACGCAGGACCCATTGTTGAAGGTGTGATATTAGCATTAATCGCTGCTTTTCGGCTCTTGGAGTTTTTGCGAATGATGGAGAGAACCTCCTCTTGCGCGGAATCTTCAACCACCGCCATCAGTGTTGTATTGCCCGATCTTAGAAAGCCACCCGTTGAGTGTAGTTTCGTGACTCGGTATCCCGCGCGGTTGACTTCCGCCATCAGACGCGGGGAGTCTTCGTCACTGACAATTGCGAAGATCAATTTCATAATAATATTCTCCTCACTTGTTCTCGAATAAGCCTTGCGGTATCTTCTTTCTTATCCTGTGATTCAATGCGGAAAACGCGATCGGGCTCTTCTTCCGCAATCGCAAGAAATCCGTCACACACACGGCGCTTAAAAGCCTCCGATTCCACATCGAGGCGATCTTTCTGTCCATCCTCATGGCGTTTGCCGAGTCGATTTCTCCGTGCTTCCGCTCCGAGATCGAGCAGTATCGTCATGTCGGGGAGCACGTCACCTATCGCCCGCTTGTTCAGGTCGTGAACCATATCGAGAGGAAGTCCGCGACCATATCCCTGGTATGCTGTTGTCGAGTCGTGAAAACGATCCGAGATAACCCAGACGCCACGCTCCAATGCAGGCTTAATGATTTCGCGTACGAGTTGCGAACGGGCCGCCTCAAACAGAAATAGTTCCGTTTCCGGCTTCATCCCTTCATTTTTCATATCGAGCAGAATACGGCGAATCTCTTCGCTAATCTTCGTACCGCCCGGCTCACGCAACAACAGAACCTCATAACCTAACGATTCCAAGAAGTCCGCTAGGTATCTGATCTGGGTTGTCTTCCCCGATCCGTCAATGCCTTCAAATGTAATGAATTTTCCGGCTCGCAACCTACCTGTACTCCTAAAATCGTTCCCACGCAACGCGCCCATTTTTATTCAATTCTACCACACATCGCCTGGCGTATTTGCCCGACAAATGACGTTGACTCACAAGACAAACGACACCAAATTGATCCGGAACAAATGGCAATAAAAACATCACGATGTTGTTGTTCAATAGTCCGAGAATGATTCGAACACTGTTCTATTTAGTCGTAAACCGCGACATTCGATTCTTGAAGCATTTGAATGTACGTATCGTGCCGTTCGCCGATATTTTCTCCCGGCCAAGCGATCGGCATGCCGGGCGGGTATGGGGCGATCGCGTATGACGCCATTTTCATGGCTCCTCCACAGTGATTTTCAGCGTGATCAGCCACTTTCGCCATCGTTTCCGATCGCTCTGCGTGTGACGGATCTCCGAAAAGTGCTTGCCTTGGAGTAAGCAACCAAGAGGCACGAGCGGAAAATAGCGAGTCTCGCAGATTTTCGAGTTCTATAAGACGCTGTACATGACGCTCTGCGAATAAGGAATTTTCGGCAGGTAAAACGGAACTAAGCGTACGCGCCAGAATTTCGTAATCGCTCTCAGGGTGATCGACGGCGGGAATGAAGACGATACGGCGATGATCGACCAGTTCCGCATCAATACCTGCATAGTCAAGCTTCGCGACCATTTCCTTCCTGCCACGGCCAAGCCGAGAATAGTCAATAACCAATCTTGACTTGTCCGAACCCGGGGGAGCAACACGTTGATAATATGCGGGAAGCAAATCAACCACTTGCCGGTTGAGCTCCGCGAGCCGTTGCCATGGCGCATATCCTTGCCGCGAAATCACGGCTCGCGCGAGATCCGTGCTGGCAGCGATCATGAAAGACGGACTCGATGTCTGGAAAACACGTACCATTGCTGCAACGCGCAATGGACAGAGTCGCCCGCAGGCGATACCGTCCTTTGACAGATGGAGGAGCGATGCCGGCGTCAATGCGGGCAATGTCTTGTGTGCGCTCTGCACGACAAAATCGGCACCTTGAGAAAGAGCCGTCGGAGGCAGTATACCCGGAGCGGCTGCGAAGTGAGCGCCATGCGCCTCATCGACCAACAATGTCATCCCGAGCCGATGCGCTTCAACTGCAATCATCCGCAAATCGATTGTCCGCCCGTAATAATCGGGACACGTAACATATACCGCCTTTGCATCCGGTCGGGTTCGCATGGCGGCGATAAAGGATTCCGCGTCGGGTTGTCCATCTTCAAATCGTCGACCATCGGAAGACGTCACGAAATGTGGATTAAGGCCAAGGAGCGCGACAGCATGAACGGTAGCCATATGCACTGCGCGCGGCATAATAATCGCGTCACCCTCGAACAACGCGCTCGCAATCATCACGCGTATCGCTATCGTTGTGCCGGTCGTGACGAACCATGTTTCTCCGGCGCCGAAATAGGCTGCCGCGAGATCGTATGCTTCCTTAACGTGTTCCGATGGAACGGCAAGATCGCCCGTCCGCTCAAGCTCCGTCGTGTCGCAACGTGTCAGCGACTCAATCCATTCTCGCGAAAAGACACGACCCTGCCTGTGAGCAGGCATATGAAAAGAAATGCGATTCGCCTGCCGACAAAGTGCGCTCCACAACGGGGCTTGGCTACTCATTTCATCTATACTGATCACGGATTGATAATTTATAAATCAAGTTTCTGATTTCGTATGCTATCGATATCGATCTGGATGTCTTTTTCGATCCGGGTGATGTCACGCTTAATGTCTTCCACCGTTTCTTCCGCCCGAAAAGCAAGATCATTCTTCATCCTTTTTTTGCGGTCACGTCGTAACCTGTCGCCGCGCGGACTTTTATCCTGTGCATCCGATTTCTCTGTACGACGGTTACGCTCAATACTTTGCGCTTCACCTCTCACTTGCTTAATCTCTTGAGCTTTATCTAAACCGTTACGATCGAAATCTTTCGGTATTCTTCTCACCGGATCATCGCCCTTTGTCTTAGCAGGCACTTCTCTTTGAAGCGCTTTGGTGTTCCTTGATTTCTTTTGCGGACGACGCTTCTTTTGTTGGTTCTTCGGCTCACGGCGCTCTTCCTGAACATTGGTCGTTCCTGCAGAAGATCGCGGCTTTCGACGTTGTTGCTGTTTTCCGGATCGCCTTCGATTCTGTCCCCCGGATGCACCTTTGGAGCTCTGTTCGGCAGGTTGATTGCGACTGGAAGATCGCTGTTTGTCGCGAGGAACAACTTCGCGGCTTTTGACGTTTTCTCTTAGTGTTTGCTCTTCAGACATGAGGGCTCCGTTCTCCGGATGAATTCGTGTCGAATGATCGACCGAATACGCGATCCGATGTGCAATTTCAATAATATTGTATCATGCGTCGGAAAAGAGACGACTACGAGCCATCATCCATATGGATCGGACGACGTCTCTGAAAAAGAACGACGCTTTCGAAGCTCGGCAGACAAATCTGAAAGCGGTATATCGGAAGCCGCCAAGAGCACGATCAGGTGATAGATCAGATCAGCACTTTCGTCCACGATGCGGCTCTTTCGGCCACTTTTTGCAGCAATGATAATTTCCAAAGCCTGTGTACCGAAACTGCTCAGAATTTTGTCCAATCCTTTATCCAGCAAATAATTCGTATAGGAACCCGGCTCAGGCGATCTCGCACGCTCCTGCACAACGATGTAAAGCTCTTCCATAATGGAATCAGGTGTCTCAACCATCTCAGATACCTCCATTATCACTTTATACTGAAGAATACCACACGATTCTTGAATATCGGTATAATAATGTAAAGGGAATTAATCAACTTATATGGAACGTGTTAGTACCGTTCACGAAAGGAGAAAAATCGATGCAATGTCAACACTGTGGCCATATGAACGAGGATAAGATGCGTTTTTGTATCATGTGCGGTAAGCCCGTCACTCCCCCGGAGACGGCCAATGCGGACACGCCACCCCCGCCTCCACCTGTACAGGCGAGCGAAGAACCGCCTACCCCGCCACCGCCGCAGGCGAGTTATACACCGCCAACTCCACCACCGCCACCGCAGGCGAGCTATACACCCTCGACTCCACCACCGCCACCGCAGGCGAGCTATACACCGCCGACTCCACCACCGCCACCGCAGGCGAGCTATACACCCCCGACTCCACCACCGCCACCGCAGGCGAGCTATACACCGCCACAGGCGGGGTATGCTCCGATGCAGCAACCACGCGGTGGCGGACCATCCGTACCGTACCAATCTCCCGGCTATCCTCCTGCTCCAGCGCCTCAACAACCCATCACGCAGACGTATGCGCCGCCTCCACCCTATGCGCCGCCTCCGCAGCAACCTGCTTGGACAGGTGGACAGCCTCCTCAAGCGCCTGCTCCCAAACGTAAAAAGAAAACGGGAAAAGTCATCGGCTTGTCGTTCCTCGCTGTTTTCATTCTTCTTGTTGCAGGTCTGTTAATCTTTTCACTCCCGCTGAGACCGGTCGTAGAGTTTGACGGGTCGCGTCAGACGATCAACGGGACGATCAGCGACCTCTCTTTTACTATAAAGACAAATCAGTTAATACGGGAAGTGTCTTATGCGCTTAATCCGAGCGACCCTTCCGATCTCGACGCCTACACGAAACTCGAGAATTTGGATGGCGGGATGTTTAAGAAAACAGGACGTTTCCCCACGCTCAATCTTGACAAAGCGGTCAATCAATCGTCGAAAGAGCGCGGCCCTTGGGTGCGAACCGATCGCAATGCGAGAATAGGAAATCACACATTATACATAACCGTAAAAACGTTGTTCGGAACGTCCGAACCGATTCCTTTCAACCTCCAATACGCGTCAGGTATTTCGGCGCTCCCCGATCGTTCTAAAATCAAGCGTATTACCGATGACTCCATCGAAAAGACCATCCTGACAAATGAAATACTCGTGTCGCTTAGCTACGGCAGTGATCGTTCAGTAGCTGAGTCACTTGCGGCAGAAACAGGCGGCGAAATTGTCGGTGAAATCCCGTCAGTCTTCCGTTATCAATTCCGGTACAAAAATACTGACGAAGAAGATCTTGATTCGATCTTGTACACACTTCTCGGGTCGCCCGATGTCACCGGCGCACAGCGCAATTACGTCTATAGTCGCGGAGAGACACAATTTTATCCGAATGATAAGTTGTTCGATTCTTGGGACATCAACAACCCCGACGGCAACAATTGGGGCTTGGAAGTCATCCGGGCACCACTCGTTTGGGAGGGAATTCACCGCCTGACGCCGATATCGGTCGGCATTGCCGATGGAGGTTTGGAATACGACCACGAAGATCTTGATGTTGATCGCTCGAACATCTATCTCTTCCCGACGCATACGTTGGAAACCATCGATGACCTTGAGCTCTTCTACGCCAAATCGAAAAAATCGGAGGGATCCAATTACTACGGAAAGAAACAGCACGGCACCCATGTCACAGGCATCATATCTGAACAAGGGAACAATGAAATCGGTGGTGCCGGCGTTAACTGGAATACGGTACCGTACTTTTTCCACTATTGGCACATGGGTATCAATGAGGACACGGGTGAGATCGATACGTGGAATGTGACGACCTCGTTCGAACTCGAGGTGACGCTCACAACCCTCGTCGAGCAAGGATGTCGCGTCATCAATTTCAGCGTCGGCGACACCGAACCCTCCTTGCCCGGCAGTAAACATGAATATATCGAAACGCAGGCATACGGAGATCTCTGTCTCAGACTAGAACAGTTAGGCTATGACTTCCTCGTCTTCAAAGCCGCCGGCAATAAAGCGCACGACGCTTACGATTACGAAATGAATCGAATTATGACAGGAACGGATGCAGGAAGACGTCACACGGTCATCGTCGCATCGATCGAAAACACGAAGATCGACTTCGACCCCGATGTTGATCCGCGCATCAAGTACGCTTACCGTCTCAGCGATTTTTCCAACTACGGTTCACTTATCGATGTCGCGGCACCGGGTTCCGATATCTTCAGCACGATGCCCAATCAAAGCTATGCCTCCATATCGGGCACCTCAATGGCCTCACCGATGGCGGCAGGGGTCGCTTCACTCATTTACGGTGCTCACCCCGAATACACGGCATCCGAGGTCAAAGCGATTCTCATGGAGAGAACCGATACATTCACGACAGATGGCTTCAACCTCATCCCCGTTGTCAATGCCGCGCTCTCCTCGGATTTCGCGCAGACGGGCGATATCCCGCAAGTACCTCCGGGTGAAATAATCCCCGATCCTTCTTTCACGCCTTATCCCGGGCCTCCGACACCATACGGTCCCGACGCTATCCGCCTTCCGGGTCATACGATCTTCTGGGCGGTCAATAACATGGGCGGATTCGCCGGATTCGTTTGCGATAAGGAAACAAATAACCGTCTAGCCCTCTTCTCCATTCGCTTCACGGATGCGGACGGACAGGCCATCAACATGGACTTCTCTTTCCCCTACCCGGACATCTACGACGCGCAACAATTGGGCGAGTTTTACTCATTGGTCACCACGAACGGCGGCGAAACGGTTGTTAACGACTTGGTGATTGAAGCGCTCGGCTATAAATCTTACGAAGCGCCGCCTTTCACCGTAAGCGAACGGTCGGTCTTCAGTCTCGGCACCATCGCGCTCGAACCGGAAGACGAAGATATCATCCGACTTCCGGGGCACACCCCCTTCACACCTGAAGAAGGCAAGGGAGGATTCGCGGGATTCGTCTATGACTACGTCACGAAGATGCCGATACCGAATTTTTCGATCAGCTTTACCTACCAAGGAAGACTGTATGACAACTTCCATTACACCTTCCCGCCTACTGTGGAGGGTATACTTGCGAAACTGGAAGGAGAGTACCTCTTCTGGGCTAAGACCGATTCTCAGGATGTCGTCGAGAACGTGACCATCACAGCGGACGGCTACCAGGACGGCGTTGTCGGCGACATCATCGTCAAAGAAGGTGAAGTCACGGATGCAGGTGTCATCTATCTCAGGCGCATAGGCGCTCCTCCCGCTCCGGGACCACAACCGGTTAAACCGGATCCCGGTGACGGTGTCATTCGTCTCCCGGGGCACACACCGTTCATGCCGGAAGAAGGCTGCGGCGGTTTTGCGGGCTTCGTTTACGATGCCGTAACGGGCAAGCCCATACGGTCGTTCCGGTTTGTTGACCTCGTTTGGCTTGACGGGTCACCGGCAGACGAAGAAGACACGCGTTTCGACTGGCCGTATCCGTCTGACTTGCTGGCACAGATCGAAGGAGAATTCATCTACTGGGTCGACACACTTGGGCAACCTTCGGGAATGATGGCGCCCTTTTCGATTGTTGCCGACGGCTACGAACCCGCGTTCGTGGACACCTTCTTAGTCGAGGAAGGAGCCGTTACCGACTTGGGACTCATCCAACTTCGACCGACCAGCGCCCCCGCGCCCAGTACCGGAGTCATAGAATCGATTACGCTTGAATGGGGTGTAGCGCCCGCCGACTTGGACCTGCACCTCACCGCGCCTTTTGGCGGTGACGGAGAACATTTTCACATCTTCGCGTTTGACGGCTATCGTTCCTACGATTTTTTGGATGATGTCAACGTCGCCCTCACGCGTGAGTCCAGTACAGGATACGGACCAGAGGTGATTACGGTTAACGAGCTCGCATCGGACATTCCTTTTACCGTGTATGTGCACGATTTCACCAATACGGCAAAAGAGAGTGGTTCTTGGGCACTGGCAAGTTCCGGTGCCAAAGTCTCCATAAAGTTTAAGGGTAACCGACAACCTCTCGTCTTCAATGTGCCGTCAGGCGAAGGAACTCTCTGGAAAGTCTGCACGATCTATGAAGGCAAAGTAACCGGTGTAAACACGATGAGCTATGAGGGACGTCCTCTCAACATCGGTGCAAACGATTAAACTCCAAGGCCACATCCTTGTGTGCCAATGAACTTGTGCGTGATGATCATGTTTTCTGAACATGGATCATCGCGCACATGATTCATGAGTTAAATATTTCCGATGTGATCATCGTTCTGTCGAATTACAAACCTTATCGAAAAACATCTTGTATCCTGCACAAAGGTAATTTTTGTTGTCCCAAAGTCTATCCTTGGGACAGCCGCCGAAGCAAAGCTTAATATACCGGCAATCAAAACACTCTTCCGGCAAACCGTATGTTTTGTGCATCCCAAAATCACGGTTTTTCTCCATTAATACACCAAGAGAAGTCAAGGTGAGATTGCCTAGCTTATAAGCAGGAAACGCATATCGATCACAGGAATAAACATCGCCATTCGCTTCCACGCACCCGGAGTGACCGCAGAGCGGATTGTGTACGCAAAGAGAGGATGGAATTCCGTTTAGGTTACCGATCGTCACATCAAAAAGCTGTATATGCTTTTTCATAGAATCATACTTTTTCCATTCGTCCCAAATCGCGCATAAAAAAGCGCCATAGCCCTCTGGAGTAACTGAAAAATCGGCGAGAGGGTGCTTGATCTTAATGGAGTGTAGCCCCGGAGGCGTGGCAAAAGGCTGCCCTTCCTCCGTTTCATACTGAGCAGGCATACGTTCAACGACCGGAAGAAACTGCATATAATCCGAAAACTCTCGCAGAAAGCGATAGACTTCCAACGGCTTTTCCATGTTTTTTCGGTTAACCGTTGTTAGGGTGTTGAATGATACGCCATGCCTTTGTAGCAATTCAATGCCACGTATGGTTTCCGTAAAAGAACCTCGGCCGTCCGCTGTTAGCCGATAGACATTATGGAGTGGCTCCGGTCCGTCGATACTCACGCCGATCAAAAAATTGTTTGCTTTGAAAAATTGGCACCATGCGTCGGTCAGCAGCGTGGCATTTGTTTGCAGAGTGTTCAGGATTTTCCGCCCTTTTCCATACTCCCGTTGCAGTCTCAGTGCTTCTTCAAAAAATGGGATTCCCGCAATCGTCGGCTCGCCGCCGTGCCATGCAAATTCAACGACAGCATCGCTTCCGTGCATGGCAAGGCTTTGTCGAGTATATGCCTCAAGGATGCCTTGCGGCATCCTTGAGTTTTCTACATGCAGTCGTTCCTTTTTGCCGGTATAGTAGCAATATTCGCAGCGAAGATTGCAGGCACTGCTTGCCGGCTTGGCTAACATGGCGTAGGTTCGTTTATCCATTATCATGGTTCTACGATATTGAATCCTTTGGTCTGAGCAGGGTTAAACTGATTCAGATTTACCATAATGAGTTTCAATAGCTCTTGCTTTCCTTCAATTTTTGCCACCTTCGCAAACTCGCCGGGTTTTCCCAAGAGGATATAAAACAGCGCTTGTCGGGCGGTTGTGATGGACAGGGCGGCATTTTGGTCTTTCGCATTTTCGAATTGCAGAAGAACACCGTTCTTGAAGCGAAGCATAAATTGCTGTTTCGTATCAGCCAGCGTGATGTTGACGGTAAAATCATAAGGCGACATGGCCTGTTTGTCCAACAAAATACCCATGTAATCAAAAATGTTGGAAGCCGTCATGTTCATTTGCATATCCGAGCCTGCTTTTGCCTGCTTTGTGCTGCCGGATGCATTGCCGGTGCGAAGTTCTTTCGCTCCTGACAGATAAGCGTTTCTCCATGTTCCGGACTCCGCCTGATAGCCAAGCTGTTCGAGCGCATCCGCACAGAGCAACCGTGCCGCCTGGTGGTTCGGGTCGGCAAAGACGATCGTGTTCGTCACTTCGGCGACCCATTGATACTGTCCCGCATCGAAGTCAAGCTTAGCCTGACGCAATACATCATCTAAGCTTCCGAGATTCATGTATTCAACCCACTTTTTCGCACTCTCGGAGGGCGTCAGAGGGTTTAAGTTGACGGGGTTCGCGTCATACCAGCCCATGTACTTTTGATAAACCGCTTTTGAGTTGTGGGCAACGGTGCCGTAATACTGGCGTGTGTACCAATTTTTGGCCAGTTCCTTAGGTAACTCGATCATATTTGAAATTTCATCGGAGGTATAGCCTTGATTAATATAGGTCAATGTCTGGTCGTTGATATATTTGTAAGCAGCTGCTGTATTGACCAGATATTCATTCACGACCTTGTTGCCCCAATGCGGCCAGTTATGGGACTGGAAGACAACCTCTGTTTCCGCTCCGTAGCGAGTCATCGCCTCACAGAGATATTTCGCCCACGCGGCACCGTCACGCACTTGGGCGCCACGCAGCGTGTAAAGGTTATGCAGTGTCGATGTACAGTTTTCTGCCATCCAAAGTGCTTTCTTTTCCGGGAACCATGTGTTCATCTCCGCCGGTGCCTCTGTCCCGGGAGTGAGCTGGAATTCCATGCTTACCCCGTCGATGGTATAGCGTTCGCCCGTATAGGTAATCTCAAAGGTCGGAGAGATATAGGAAATACTGCCTACCGACTGCCCCATGCCGATTCCTATGCCCAAAGTTCCGGTGACCGACGGATCAAGATAAACACCATATTGATAGGTCGCGCGACGGCCCATCGCTTGACCGACATACACATTCTCGCTGATTGCGTGTTCTTCAAAGCCTTCCGGCACGATGATGGGAATTTTTCCGCTGGCAAGCTGCTGTTCCAGCGACTGGTTTGGATCTGCCGCTTGATCGGCAGTCATCACTCCTTTGATACCGCCGAAGTGGTCAATATGCGGATGAGAAATGATCACGGCAACGACAGAACGCTTCCCCAGATTTTTCTCCACAAGCTGCATCGCGGCCTCGGTGCATTCCACACTCATTAAAGGATCAAAAACAATCCAGCCGTTATCACTTTCGATTACGGTCAGATTCGCCATATCGTAACCGCGTACCTGATAGATACCGTCCGTCACCTCGAAAAGACCGTACGCGTGATTGTTCTTTGTGTTCTCCCATAGACTTGGGTTCACGCTGTCGGGAGCTTTTTTATAATCTTCAAGGAAACTATAGGCGCTCTGGCTCCAAACAACATGGCCATCGGCATCTTTCAATTCAAGTGTTTCCGGCGCATCGATCAGGCCTTTTGTGGCGAACGCAGCCTCTTGCGTATCGGCAAAATCCAATTGTGTATACAGCGCTGAATTGATCTTGATGGTGTTTTCAGTCGCCACCTTTGTCTCTTTCGTTAATCCAAGCTCCTCGGCAAGGGATTTTTGCTCTGAAACATCAGGTTCAGAATTGTTTCCGCTGCAAGCCGCAAGCGATAACAGCATGCTCGCAATCAAAATAAATATGACGTATTTTTTCATCGTCGGTCTCCGTTCTGTGTTTTCAGTTTGCGTTCACTAGCAATCCGCGCAGAACTCTGGTCATTTCCTGTCCGTCATCAATACCGATCTCTTTTTCAATCAATCGGTTCAGTTGTGCGTTCAAATCCATAATCAAAGCTTCGTTTTTTGCAGGATCAGCCGCTAAATTATTCAGTTCCTCTGGATCATTTTTGAGGTCAAATAGCTGAATGTCGTTATGCGACAAAAGCTGCTCGATCGTGGTGGGCGTATTAAAACCGACCGGCGAAAAATAACGGACAAATTTATATTTTTCCGTTACGAGGCCGCGAGCCACGCCTCTCACTGAAGTATCGAACGAAACCTCTTCTTCGCCTGCTTCGTCGACATTGATTTGCATCGCCGTAAAGGAAAGCATCTCAAAGCAAAACAGAGAACCTTCACGCACCGAGGTTTTTGTGCCATCCATCAGATCGAGCAAACTGTGCCCCGCAAGATCTCCTGCAATAGTCTCTTTCTCGTCATCCGACATATTTGCCATATCCACAAAGGTCGGCGCAAGATCCATATGGCATGTGATGGCGGAAATTCTCTTACCTCCTTCGTAATCGGGATGGACGATACATAATGGAACGCGGATATTGTTTTCGTAGAGGAAACCACCCTTGCCTTTCAGCCCGTGACTTCCGTGCATTTCTCCATGGTCGGACGTGAACACGACGATCGTGTTGTTAAACATTCCGTTGTTCGTCAGATAGGTAAGCAATTCCATGAGACTGTTGTCGTTATCTTGAATGCAGTTGTAATAATAATCCTGATAATCCTTCCACGCCTCTTCCTCGTTGATCGAACCGGCAATCATTCCCCAATTCTTCTTATAATTGCGCAGCGCGTCCGGCACATCCGATGCATTGGCATCGAAATTCCATGAGGCGGGAACCGGATCGGCATATGTTTTTTCATATACCTCGCTTTCCGGCTTGCCCCCGAGCTTGAGATAGTTACTCTTAAATCCTGTGTTGTCGTAATTCATGATGTCATGCGGGTTGACAAAGTTGACCGCAAGGAAGAAGGACTTTCCTTCCGCGTTGAGTTGTTTTCCCTTTCCGTCAAGCCATAAAACAGCCTCAGAAGTAATTTCAGGGTCGGCTTCAAAGCCCTCCCAAACCTTTCCAATGCGATCGACGCCGCCCCAGTCGGCAAAACCGTACCCTTCAAGGTCTGTGATCTGCGGTTTAACGCCCTCCAGGATGCTTGAATCGCCCATGTGCCATTTGCCCTTGTAGGCTGTGTAATAACCCGCTTCACGCATCCTGTCGCCGACAGTCACCAATGATTCGTCCAACGGGGCTTGCCAGTCAAAATCAATATTGTCCAGCATCGCTGTGTCGGTAATGTGGGTTCCCGTATAGATAACGGAGCGCGAAGACGTGGACACATTAGCGCATACATAATGCTTTTCAAACGTTGTTCCAAGTTCGGCAAGAAGCTGGCGGGCTTTATAATCGGTTCCTTCAGGAAATGTCGAAAAGTAACGCTCCTGATCCGTGGTGATGAACAGAATGTTATAATTGCCGTCCGCATTCTTTTCCGGCTCTATTTTCGGGACATCAGAAGGTTGGCTGTTGCATCCGACGGCAGACAACATGGTCGCCGCCGCAAGAGTTGCCGCTGTAACGTTCTTTACATGTTTCATTTTTGAATTCTCCTGTTAATCAGTAATGGTGGTTTGCGTTGCCATCGATGGAATCCGTATGAGCGAGTAAAGGGTTTTCCCTTCCCCCTCTTGAGCGACGTATGTTCAATCCAAAACACGAATGACAGGCGGCTGCCAGGATGCGAGAGCCTCCATGTCAGGCGTGTATATGCGCAGAATCAGATGGAAATCGCCGGCAACGGGCAACCAGTTAGCGATTTCATCCAGCTGTCCCTCGGACAAAATGATGTCGAGTGAACCGTCCTCATTCAAAATAAAGTTAGACCGGTCATTGATGCAATATCGATCAATGGGATTGTCGATGAGAAAATCATCGCTGCCATATGCGGTGACAGACCAGAATCCGCCATCCAAAAGGGGAGGAAATGTTTCGAAATGCATGGCATACGTCTTGTCCGCCGTAAGCATCTCGCCTGAACGGTCAACATCCGTCCTCATGTAGAGTGCAACGTCGACCGTATTCGCGCCAAGTCCGCGGAGGGCAACCGTCGCGCGATACGTGTACTCTGTCCCGAAATCGCCGATGGGAGGGCCGAAATAACTCCATTGCCCAAGATCAACCGAAAATTTTGTGACCTCAGTTTCAAACTCCGCTCGCAGATTCTGAAGCATTTCTTTCCACTTTGCCTCGATGTCGCCGGATAGAACACTGAGGTCAAAGTTCATGCCCGGCCCGACATTGATCTCTGCGAGCTTTTCAACCTTCGCACCGTCAGCCGGAGCGGGTGGATTTGTTTTCATCAATTCGTTGGCTCTGTTGAAGAAATCCTTTGGCCCCATGGATAAGACTTTTTCAATAGGAACGTAATCATTCTCCTGAGCATAACTGCCTTTCGGAGCGGAATAATCGCCGCCTTGAACATAGGACGACAACGGAAGAAGCTTCATTTTTTCCTGAATAGCACGGACGTTCGGCTGATCCTCTTCACCCGACAGGACAGTGCGCGTGATGGACCACGACATTGCAGTAGGGACATTGATGCGAGTCACGCCTTCCGGCAAATCACCTTTCCAAGTTGATAGGGCAATGGCATAATCACCGGCCTTGTCGAACACGGTAACCGTGTTCGTCCAGGCATCAAATACTTGCACGTTACAGAACCTGTCTGTTTCAGGAAAAACATAGACCATCGGTTCATCGCTGAGATCGTACCATGCGCTGGAATAAACAGTGTCAACATTCGGTGTTACGATCGTTTTGAAAGAAGCGTCGGCAAGCTTCTCGCCATGCATTAGTTGATTCACGGGAGCCTTGCCCTTAATCGGGTCAAATTCTACCGTATTGGTTGATGATGTTTTAGTCGCGTCCATAATGACTAACGGGAACGCATAGATGTATGCTTCACTGACTGTTTTCCAAACATCCTCCCGGTTGCCCTGTTCCGTTGTGGATGCCTCACCGGGTTCCGGTGCAGGTGCGCTGCATGCAGGAAGCATCAGCGGTGTCAACGCCATGATAACGGCAAGTACAATAATGAAAATCTCTTTCATAGTAATCACTCTTTCCTTGGTCAATGTCTCCATAGAAGCACTCCGCGTATACTTGTCCGGATCAAACAAATTCTTTGAACGCAATGCGGAGTTTGCCGCTTCGTGTTCGCTCGAGAGGCTTATTCACCAGTTCAATCCGTATGGAACCCAGTCCATTGCTCTCAAAAAGCTGCCGGAAGCTGAAAAGAATCTCTTGCTCTGTTTCAACTCGGTCATATCCCGGCATAACAGAAACTCTCATTTCTATGGCATCATGGGCCCGCTGGATCACCTGACAGTGATCGCATCCGGGAATATCCTTTGCACACAGCTCGAATAAAACAGCCGGCATACGTACCGTTGTATCGTTGTGATCAAATTCCAGTATGTCGTCCACACGACCGTCAATGTCGATCCAGGGGGTATTCAGACCGCAGCCGCAGATCTCATCATGCATGATCACACTGTCGGTCATACGATATCGAATCACCGGCTGCACCAGACAGGCAAGATTAGTCATCAGGATACCTTCGGATTTTACGCCGCAGGGCACGGGATTGTTTTCCCGATCTACAGGTTCCACGATCACCCAATCGCTGTTTACGTGCATATGACCGTTGGGACAGAGCATGGCAACCTCGCCGCCTTCGGTACTGCAGTAATTGTCATTGACCGGGCAGCCGAAAACCTCACTGATGAATTTTCTGTTTTCCTCGGGCAGCTTTTCCGCAGAACAGCCGATGATCTTCGGATGAATATTCAGCCTGCCCGCCTTCTGCTCAAAGGCAAGGGTATAGATCACGGAAGGATAGCACCCGATGACATCGGGCTGAAACTCATTGAGTTTACGGATCATTTCCTCCACAGGCGCAAGCGTTGACAAAAACAGCGTACGGTCCTCAATCCCGCGGGCTTTGTAGCTTCTTCGCACCCGTTCAAATGAAAGATAGGAGGAATTCAAGCCTCCGGGCGCTATGATGGCGCACTGCTTCAGATCCGGCTCTTTCAGTCCCTCCACATCTTTCAGAAGGGGGCCGCCAAAATAGCGCTCGGCCATCAAGGCATCATGAATGGCAACGTGTCTGCTGTCACGAACGATACGCAGCGGCTGCGCCGTCGTCCCGGAGGTGCTGATGACCCTGTACTTCCCCAGAAAAGGCGTGAACAGGTTCTCGAAATCAGCAACATATTCATCCACTTTTTCTGTGGTGATCTCCGGATCGCAGACCCAGCGATCAAATTGCTGCGTCATCTCTTCTCGGGTGGAGATGGGAATATCCGCAAGACTATAATTATCCGGAAGATCCTCATATTTTTCCTTCAAGTAAGGAGAATGCTCCCGCGCGTAATCCACAAGGAAACAGAGACGCTGCCGCGCTAAATCCTCAATCTCTTTTCTTTCCCGCTGATCTGTGCCGGCCACCAGAGCAGCCGCAAGTTTTGCGTCAATAAATTCCATATCATGTCCTCCTGTGCTTCACGGTTTCGTTATAGTGCGGATGAGAAACCTTGTATCACGCTATGGCATTTTCAAAGGTCAGAACTGAGGTATTAAACCCCAGCTGACGGCTGTATTCCATGCGCGAAGCCAGCTTTTTCACCAGCTGGATGCTGTCGGTAATACAGCCGTCATTCTCCTCAGGAATATACTCCAAAGGATTGAAGGGTTTTCCATTATCGCGCATCAGGATTGTCACCTGCGCATCCGTTACATGGACAAGGATATCAATCAAACCGGCGCTGTCGGCGTGGGCATAGTGGACGGACGCGACCGTCATTTCCTCCAACGCAAGCGCAACTTTATTCAGCAAGCGGGTGTTAACAGTCGCTTTTCCCTCAAGAGCCGTAACCCGCTCAGATAGCCGAACAGCTTCCTCCTTGGTTGCCGCGATGGTAAAATCAAATTTTTGGATGTAGTCGTTCCGCTCTTGGATCAGCAGCAATCCCTGCACGTTTTCTTTCCTCCGGATGCGGCGAGCCAAGAGCAACAGAACAAACAGCGTACATGCGCCGGAAGCGGCATAACACAGCCACAGCAGATTGGCCTGTATGTTGGATAGCAGCACGGCGAAGGGAATCACAAACAAGAGACCGTCCATCACCACAAGACTTGTGGCAAGACTGCGGCGCTCGGTTGTATTATAGAAATTTTGGAGCAACATAAGAGCGGCCGAAAAGGGAAGATACAGGGCGTACAGCCGAAGCGCAGGCTTGAGCAGAGCCAATGCATCCGGCGATGTCAGGCCAAAGACCATGCCTATCAGCTGCGGTGCAACCAGGAAAAAGGCCACCAGCACGGCACTGCACACCATCAGCACACGCCGGGCTATTCTCATAGCATGACGGATACCGAAGAAATCCTTTTCTCCATACAGCGTGCCGACAATGGGCAGCAGGGTGTCCGCAATACCGCCCTCAAAGATATGGGAGATCATCGACACATTGGTACATACAGTCATGATGGACATGCCGATGGAACCCATAGTAGAGACAATCACGGCGTTGATCACCAGAGAGCGCACCAGACTGCACACTTGGCTGACGGCCTTGGACATGCCGCTCTTCAGAATATCACGCAGCGTTTTCAGGATGGTTCTCCCGGGGCGAACAAAATGGAAACTTCGCTTTTTGTTCGCCAGATAGGGAATCACTATGGCGGAACCGACCACATAGCCCAATGTGGTGGAAAGGCCTGCCCCGGCGATACCGGTGTCCAAAAAGCGGATCAGAACGTAGTCCAGCACCAAATTGACTGCATTGGCGATTGTCACAATCGCAGCAGAGGCTTTGGGATTGCCGTCCATCCGGATGAACACTGCCATGCCGGAGGAAAACATCAGGGCCGGACCCGTAAACAGCAACGGGCGAAGGTAGCTTTCCGTCAAGGCGGCCAGCTGCACATCCCCGCCTGCAAGGCTGATACTGAGCGGGCCCAGAATGACCTGCATCACCACTAGGAAGATGCACATCGCCCCAAGTCCTCCGCCGATGGAAAGCGTGAAGAACTGGTTCGCCATATGAAAATCGCGTTTGCCCAGTGAGATGGAGGCACAGGTAAGCCCGCCGACGGCAAAAAGCATATAAATAAGATTGATGCAGAAGATAATTGGCCCAGACAGGCCAACGGCAGCCAGCGCCACCTCACCCAAGAGACTGCCCACGATGATGCCATCCACGACCGAAGCCATGGATATCGCCATGGAGGTCATTACCGTGGGCAGCAGGTATTCCCTGAATTTTTGCCTGATGATGTGTCCGCTTCTTTCATACATGGCAATTACTCCATCCCAATTTCAGAATCATGGTCGAAGAAACCGAGGCCTTCCATCATTACAAAAAACCGATCCAGATACGCATCGGATGTGATAGGCCACTTAAAGCCTTGGCGCAGCAGCACCTGAGAAGTATAACTGTTGACAGACTTGATGGGCATGACGCGCTTGCCGTGCTCGTTGTAGGCAATCAACGAATTGAGATAGCGCGCTTTTGCGGAATCCCGCATGGTCTCGCCAAAGCTGCGCTCATATTCCTCCGTCTCGCACGGTATAATGTCCATGCCCCGTTTGCGCATGACAGCGATGGCATCGCCCAGGAAGATGTGATGATCGTTGTAAGGATGGAACACTCTGCACTTTTCGGGCGTTTTTGCAAGCAAAAGCACCGCAACCGCCGTGAAATCAATGGGCGCAAATTCCGTATTCATGCCCATGGCTTCATAGGGAATCTTGCCAATGAGGCTGTATGCTTTTAGCCGGGCGAGGAAGTTGTTGGTAGCAAAATTGATCTGGAATTCTCCGTCCGCATCGCGGGCCATCAGGTTGCCCACGCGCATGATCTTCACATCCACACCATCAAGCGCAGACTCAAGCACGGCACGCTCCGCTAGGAATTTGCTGCGGGCATACTTGTTGGAAAGATCTTGGCCAAAATAGAGCATCCGCTCACTGAGCAACAGCTTTTCATCCGGCTTTCCATCGATGCTCATGCCGGCGATGCTGGCGGTAGACACCTGCACAAAACGGCATTTCTTCTGTCGACAGAAATCCAGCGCCATCTTTACGCCGCCGTAGTTAATGTCCTCAATATCCGTACCGGCGGAGAAGTGTTTAACGTTGGCGGCACAGTTGATATATGTGTCGATGGGAAGCTCGGCAAGTTTTTGATACAGGGAATCATCGATGATGCTGCCGTCTATCACCACAATGCGGTTTGAAAATAATTCATCCATCGCATCTAGGAACGGTTTGCCGTTGATCTTCAGTTTATCTCCGCCGTAATAGTAAGCGAGCATACTCTTGAGCCGCTTTTCGGCGCTGAGATTCTTCCTGCCGCGGACGACACAGAAGGCTGTTCCTCTCTCCATGTGCAGATAGGCGCGTAGCACATGGATGCCAAGGAAACCGCTGGCACCGGTGATACACACATTCCCCAGCGCCCACAGCTTACCGCACTTCAGCGCTTCGATGGTATTTTCTTCAAGCAACGCATGGATGGGCGCGTAATCATAATCCGAAATCTCATCCTTCTCGAACGGCTGCTCCGCATGACTGCGGATGGCAGCCAGTTCTCTGGGAGTGGGATTGGCAAATACGTCGCCATAGCTCAGCTGTATACCCTTTTGCGCCGCGTCGATTGTCACCTGAGTCACCAGTAGCGAAGTGCCGCCCAAGTCAAAGAAATTGTCAGTCGCCCCCACTTGTTCCAAGTGCAGAATCTCGGCAAAAATATCGCAGAAAGTCTGTTCTGCCTCATTGGCGGGAGCTACGTATTCCTGACGCTGCATCAGCTTGGCGTCCGGGAGGCGTTTGCGGTCAATCTTACCGTTGGGGGTCATGGGCATTTCATCAAGCTGCAGATAAGCAGTGGGCACCATGTATTTCGTAAGGGTCTTGAGCAGGATCTCACGCAGTTCCTCCGCGGGCAGTTCACGCGTGGCGGTATAATAGGCACAGAGATGTTCCTGTCCGTGCAGCTTGCGCACCAGAACGGCGCAGGAACGCACATCGTCCACCGCGTTCAGAGTATTCTCGATTTCACCCAATTCAATGCGCAGGCCGCGCAGCTTGATTTGTCCGTCATTTCTGCCCAGAACGATGATTTCGCCATGATCCGTCCACTTGGCGAGATCGCCGGTCTTGTACCAGCGCAACCCATTGTATTCAACAAACTGTTCGGCGGTCATTTCCGGATTGCCAAAGTAGCCCCGCGCGACACCGTAACCTGCAATCCACAGTTCACCGATAAAGCCTGCAGGCAGGGGTTGCCCATAAATATCCATCACCTGCTCCACCACACCGCGGAGCGGCGCACCGATGGTAACGACGTCGCTATCGAGCAGTTTTCCGTTGGAAGATACCGTGATTTCGGTCGGACCATAGGTATTGATCAGCACCGCATCGGTCACTTCGCGCAGCTTTCGATACAAAGCAGGGGGATAACCCTCGCCACCTGCCATGATGACCCGACACTTTGCCAGCGCCTCCTTCATGGCAGGCAGTTCCATATATTGCAGCATACGTGACGGTGTAGCATTGAAAGCATTTGCGCCCGTGCGCGCAAACAGGGCTGCCAGCTTATCCGGGTTTTTGGCTTCCTCATCGTCGGCCAGCACCAATGTCATGCCATTCATCAGCGTGGTGAAAGCTTCCTTCAGGAACATATCAAAACTTACCGTCGTCACCGAGCACATGGTGCACCGATTCTCCACCAGCGCACGCACATGGCGATTTTGCTCATCGTCCAGCACATAGTTGATGATGCCGCCGTGAGTAAGCATCACGCCCTTGGGCTTTCCGGTGGAACCTGAGGTATAGATGATGTAGCAAAGCTGCTCCTGACGTACAGGCAGATTCGGATTGAGCGTATGTTCGTTCTTCAACAATTCGTTGACATCCAGACTGTTCTTCAAAGTAGAGGGACCGTCAGTCAGAATGAAGCGGGCCTCGCTGTCTTCCAGCACATGCTCCACGCGCTCCCGGGGGTAGTCCGGGTCCACGGGAATATAGGCGCAGCCTGCCTTGATAATGCCCAGCATGGAAACAAGAATGCGACTGTCACGCCCCAGCGTAAAGGCCACGCGATCCTCACGCTTTACGCCCAGAGCAAGCAGGCTGTGTGCCAGTGCATTGGCACGTCGGTTAAGCTCATCGAAGCTGAGCGCCGCATCCGACGCAATCAGAGCAGGAGCATCCGGCGTATGACCGGCCCACCGCTCAAAGAGCTGATGCAGTCCGCCGACAGGCTTTGCGGGAAGCGGAGGGCTGAAGGAATTTACCAACGCCAACTGCTCCTCGTTGCAGATAGAAAGGCTGCCGACAGGCATGTCTCCGTTGCGGACCAGCATGCCGGCGGCATGAGCGATACACGATGCCAGCGTGTGCATGGTAGAGGCGTTGTAAACAGCGTCGTCGTATTCGGCTTCCACGATGAAGTCCGTATCATTTTCCTGAATGTTGACGGAAATGGGGAATTTTGCGCTATTAATGCCAAGAGGGCGTATGGCGACAGAGGTGTCGCCTATTTTATACTGAGAAACCACACCGCCCTGATAGGCATACAACATCTGTGCATTGTAGCCGTAATCCGACGCCGCCTGCAGGTAGGAATAGGTCTGATGCGCCAGCACGTCATTCATTTCCTGCTGCACATCATCCATGTAAGCGACGGCTGTCGCAACAGGGTCAACGGTCATGACCATGGGCAGTGTTTTGACCAGCATGCCGACATTGCGCTGCACATGAGCACCCTCACGACCGTTACTGATGGCGGCGATCCGCACATTCTTTGCGGAGGCAAACCGCCCGGAAACCAGCATGGTCGCGGCAAGGAACAGATTGGAGGCCGTCACGCCCCTGCCCTTGATGGCTTGCTCCACGCTGCTTTTGGCGATCGTGGCATACACCGATCGGGGCGCGCCGGGACCATCACTCTTTTTGTCGGTAGGAAATACGGTGGCGCCTTCTCCATCACCCAGCCGGTGATGGAAAAATGCCTTATCCTCTGCCCAAGCGCTGCCCTGCGCCTTTTCCCGCTCCAGCAGCGCCAGGTCAAAACTGGTAAAGGTTTCCGCCTCGATCCGGGCGCCTTCGTAAGCTGCTGCCAGATCGTGCAGGAAAATATCCAGAGAGCCGCCGTCAAAAATCATGTGGTGGAAATCCCCCAGCAGCTTCACACCATCGGGCAACACGCAGATTTCTATGCGGAACAACGCGCCTTCAAAGAAAGAGAAGGGACGCACGAAACCTGCCCTGCGGACCGCATATTCTTCCGCCGTACAGGTGATCACCGGTATCTCCGCTTGCGCGTCGTCCATGTGCAGCTGTACAGGCTCATTATCCCGCACGGAGAAGCGGGTCTTCATATAGGGATGTCCCTCAATCACCCGAAGAATGGCGCTGTGCAGTTTTTCCGACTCCACATCGTCACCGAAGGACAGCTCAACAGGAATGTTATACATCAGCGTTCCGGGATCCTTCACACAGGCGAAATACAACCCCATCTGGTTCTGCGTCAGCGGATAATAGGTCTGCTTGTCATAGGTCTTGATCTGATAGTCGCTGCTGTCAGCCAGAAGTTGAGCAATTCTTTCGATGGTCTTTTCCCGCATGAGATCAGCGGTACGCAGGTTTTTACCGGTGTTTTCTGTTATCAGCGCCGCGGCCTTGATGGCGGAAAGAGAGTTCAATCCTGCATACATCAGGTCAGTGGTCACGCCGAAATCTTCATGCTTAAGCACAGACGCAACCGCGTCAAAAATGGTCTTTTCTTCTTCGTTTCTGGGCGCGACAATTTCTTCCGCCTGCAACTGAATGCGCGGGAGCTCGCGGCGATTGACTTTGCCGTTCTGGTTGAGCGGAATGCGCTCAATCTGCATGGTGGCAGAGGGCACCATGTAGCCGGGCAGTTCATCCTCGATGAAAGCGTTCATGGCTTTGATATCCACTGGTGTGTCGGAAACCACATAGGCAACCACACGATTTCCGCCGCCGGCATCCTCCTGGGCGATAACCGCAGCATCCTTGATGCCATCAAAAGCGCGGATGCGGCCCTCAATCTCTGTCAGTTCCACGCGGAAGCCGCGGATCTTCACTTGGAAGTCACGCCTGCCAACGAAGTCGATCGCACCGTTCGGCAGGAAGCGCACCACATCGCCGCTCTTATAAACTCTGGCATACAGCGGATCGTCGGTGAATGGATTGGCAATGAATTTTTCCGCGGTCAGGTCAGGGCGGTTCAGATAGCCGTCCGCTACCTGTATGCCGGATATGTACAGTTCTCCGGGAACACCCACAGGCGCAAGCCTGCCTCGTCCATCCACCACATAGAGAGCCGTATTGTAGGTTGCCTTGCCGATAGGAACACGGTCATACAGCTTATCGACGTGCTGTTTGGTACAGGCAACCGAACATTCCGTGGGACCGTAGATATTAAACAGAGCAAATTCCGGCGGATCCAGCGGCACAAGCGTTTCGCCGCCCACCGACAGGGCGCGCAGTGTGGGGACGCGCATGCTTTCGGCAAACTGCCTGCCCAGCTGTGTTGTCATAAATGCAACGGTGATTTTGTTTTCCTCAAAATACCTGCCAATACCCGGCAAATCCAGACGCATCTCCTCCGGCAAGATATGCAGACATGCCCCCCTGAGCAGGGTGGGATACAAATCCATCATGTGCGCATCAAAGCCAAAACTAGCATAGGCAGGAATATTGTCGCTTTCGCAGAGCTGGTAGCTGTCAGCATAGAAGTGGAGGTAATTCACAATATTGGCGTTAGTGAGCATGACTCCCTTGGGTTTGCCGGTGGTGCCGGAGGTGTACAACAGGATGAACAGATCCTCGGGACGGGATATATCTTCCGGCGCTTCTACATCAGGCAGTGTATCAATGACGGTACTGTCCACAATGAAGCCGGCATATTCCGGCACACGGTCCAAGAGGTCGCTGTCGCCAATCAGCACCTTCGCATTCGCGTCCTCCAGCATATACTGCAGACGGTCGGAAGGATAGCCGGGATCCAGCGGCAGATAAGCCGCGCCTGTTTTCAATGCAGCCAGTGCGCCGATGGGCATCATCAAACCACGGTTGACCAAGATGCCCACAACACTTCCGCGACCGGCGCCCCTCTCCCCCAGATGGACCGCCAAACGGTCGGATACCTCGTCCAGCTGACGATAGCTCAAGGTCTCCTTCCCGAACACGACCGCATCGTTGTCGGGGGTTTTGGCCGCCTGTTCCCTAAAGAGAGAAACAACCGTTCTGCCGCCCCAGCCTTCCACCGTTTTGCCCGGGAAATCGCACACAATCTGCCGTCTCTGGCGATCAGGCAATTCGACAAGATCGACCAGCATCCGGTCATCGCCGTCGTCACAGCAGCGTTGGAGAGTGATGATGAACTGCTCCATAAAATTCTCTATCACCGCGTCGTCGTACAGCTGACGGGAATAGGAGAGTTTAAACTTGAAATCGGGACCTTCGTGTACCGCCTCCAGCACCAGATCCATTTGCAGCGCCTGACCCTTAATGGGAATGTACGCTGCCTTCGCGCCTTCGATTTCGGGCAGAGGCTGCTCCTGCAGATAGTTAAAAATCACATCAAACACCGGGGAACGGGAAGCGTCGCGATCAGGAGCCAGCATGGGCACCAACTGCTCAAACGGATAGGTCTGGTTGGCCTTTACGCCTCGGATCGTCTGTGCCGTCTTGAGCACATAGTCCTTAAACAGAATATCCCCAACGGGCTTTATGCGTATCGGCAGGGTGTTGACAAACATGCCAATCATCTTTTCCTGTTCCTTCAGGGTTCGGCCGCTCATAGCCGTACCCACCACGACATCCTCGCAGCCGCAATACTTGGCCAGGGTCATGCCCAGCACGCTCAAAAGGAAACCGTACTGCGTCACACCAAGACGCACAGCAGCTTCCTTGATCGGGGTCTTGGGCAGAGCGGCCACAATGTCCTCGTCTGCTTCCGGCAGTACAGAGGGTCGCTTCACATGGGTAGGCATGTCATTTTCCGGCACGCCGTCGGCAAACATTTCTTTGAAGAACGCTTCCTGCCTCTGCAGATCGGCGTTTTCCGCCTGCCACACAGCGAAATCCTGATAATCGAAGGTCAGCTCCGGCAGAGTCTCCCCATGGTAAAGCCGGAATAACTCGTCTACAAAGGTGGGCCAGCCGGAGCCGTCCATAATGATATGATGGAAGCAGAAATGCAGCGTACGCAGGTTGGGCGTATGCTCAAACACCTCGCAACGTACCAGCGGCGCTTTCGCCAGATCAAACGGACGGTTCTCTGCTTCCATGATGCTCTGCACGTCTCCCCTTGCACAGCTGCGGCGCACAACGGGAATGTGCAATTTATCCAGAATGCGGTGTACATATTCTCCTTTTTCCATAAGGTAGATACTGCGCAGCGCCGCATGGCGCTCAGCCATCGTGTTGAGCGCCCGTTCCAACCGATCGGCATCAAATTCGCCTTCGATCTCTATGGCAAGAAAATTGATATTATAGGAAACGGATTCCGGATTCATGCCTTGCTCCACGACCATTTGCCGCTCAGCAAAGGTCAACGGCCAAGAATCGCGTTTTTTCGCTTTGGACAGGCCGGCTTTCACCCGTAGAGCCAGATTCTGCGGTGTGCCCAGTGAGAGAATGTCGCTGGCGGAAAGATTCATTCCCTCCAGTTCTGCCTGCACCTTCGCCGCTGAGATGGAATCACCGCCGATCAGGTTGAAATCATCCAGCGCACCGACACGGTCAATGCCCAGCACACGCTGGAAGGCGGCACAAATGGCGGCCTCCCGGTCATTTTCAGGAGCCTGATACGCAGAGCGGAACTTTGCCGCGTCCGGCGGCAGAATGTTCTTGCGGTCCACCTTGCCATTGGGATTGACAGGCAGTGCATCCATCTGCTGCAGGAAAGCGGGCATCATATAGGCGGGAAGGAAATCGCGAATGGCCTCCGTGATGGATTCCGGCGCAAGGGGTTCCTTGGCAGTGTACACACAGAACAGGCTTGTTTCCCCATTGGCATTCTCGAAACCTTTCACGACGGCCTGATCCGCGGAGGTCAGGCGCACAATCGTTGCCTCGATCTCACCGGGCTCCACGCGGTAGCCGCGCACCTTGATCATCCAGTCCTTTCGCTGCACATATTCCAGCTGCCCGTTTTCATTGATACGTCCGATGTCATTGGTCTTGAACAGAGTTTTATCATCCTCGCCCTCGGACCAGGGATTCAGGATGAAGCGTTCCGCGGTCAGCTCCGGAAGATTTAAATAACCAAGCGCCACCTGTCCGCTGAGACAGATCTCGCCCTCTTCTCCATCCGGGAGCAGATTATTTTCGTCATCCAGAATGTACACACAGCTGCCGGCATAGGGTCTTCCGATGGGCGTGATACCGGGATAAGCGCGGTCGATCTGAAAGCTCGTGAGCGGGCCGCATGTTTCACTGCAGCCGTAGGCATTAAAGATGCGAACCTTGTCGCTGTATATATCGGTTACACGGTCGGAGCCGATGACCACACTGGAGAGCTGATCCTCCAGCTGCGGCAGGATGATGCGTGCCATTTGCGGGGGGAAAAAAGATGTGGTGATGCCATGCCGGCGACTATAATCTACAAGCGCCTGCGCATCCTTGCGCAGATTGTCTCCGGCAATATGGATCGTGCCGCCCAGCGAAAGAGGCGTGAGGATTTCCAGTACTACCGCGATAAAGGAGAAAGAGGCAACGGACAGGAAGGTGTCATGCTCCGTGCGACTTAATATATTGCCGCGAATAGCCATGGAGAGAGCCCGGTGTGAATTGACGACACCCTTTGGATTGCCCGTGGAACCGGAGGTATACACAACGATCGCCGGATCATCCTTTTGCCATTCGGGGAATAAGACAGGCTGCGGTTCGGCAGGCAGTTGTCCCAACCAATTGACATCAATCACAACTTTGGACCGGGTATCGCGAATAACGAAATCCATGCGCTCCTGCGGATATCCTTCTTCCATGACGCAAACAGCCGCGCCGGATTTCATCACGCCCAACATCGCGGCAACGGCTTCCCTGCCGCGGGGCAGTCGGATGACAACAATATCGCCGTGCCCAATGCCATTGGCCATCAGGGTATAGGCGATTCGGCTGCTTTCGTAATCCAGCTCGGCATAGCTGATGGATTGCCCTTCAAAAACAAGTGCAGGCTTATAGGCATATTCCCGAACAGTGCGGGCAAATAAATTCAGAAACATAGAAAAAACTCCTTTCACTGTATGTCACGGTATTCAGCGATTGCAGGCGCGGAACCGTTCCCACAAACGAATGGCGATATAGCACAGTGCCCAAGCCACAGGCGTCATCCACAGGCAGAATGCAGCCGAACGTGGTGCAAAGCACACCAGAGAAACAATTAACCCATACCAGAAAGGGTGCACGGCGTAATAGGGTGTGGTCTTTCTGCTCAGGTGTACCATAGCGGCATGCAACGGCTTAATTGCGGCAATTTGATTTCGCAGGGCATAAAACAGCCCCGACATAAGCAGCACACAACTGCAATTCGCCAATGCGCGTAGAGTCCCGGGATATACGTATCCCTCCCCGGAATAGGCATAAAGCGCGTCCAGCCCATCATTGACGCTGAAGGCATGCCAGGCATAAGCTGCCACGACGATCACCGCAGGCACAGCAAGGACACCGTACAGTCCGGCTTTGTTTGTTGTTCTGCGCAGCACCTTGCCAAATCCCACGCCAAACAGTGTATAGGGAATATGTGACAGAAAGCACAGGGATACCGCAGGACGACCGCCTGCGAACACGGTAAGCACATAATCCGCCACAGCATTGCCGGTGGTCTTGCCGTTCATGTACAAATAAGGATTGACAATCATCAACAAGAGTGCCAGCGCGAAATACATCCATATTGGGGTTTTAAGCTGTCGAAGCAGAGCCAGCAGCAGATAGCTGACACCCGCAATAAAGAAAATGTTGATGTACTCGATCATCATGGGCATGCGCTGCCAAACAACTTCCCACATGGTTTCCAACCCGAACAGACCGCGAACCCCTTGCCCTATCACCATGGGAAGCCCAAGGGCCAGCACATTCCAGATCAGCTGATAAAGGAACAGCTTCAGACCATCCCGGACAAGCTGACTGGTTGTGCGACGGGAATAGGTGCTGCCCAACCCTAACACAAACAGAAAAATGGCCGATCCCGTCATAGTCGCAAGGATGTATGTCGTTTTGTATGCAGGCACCAACGTTCCTTCCATCATCTGGAAGGAATGTATCAGAAGGATCATCGGGGTGAACAAACCCTTCAAATAATCAAATTCAATCTGTCTTCCGGTATTGATTTCTTTCTCGGAAAACATCTAGACATCTCCTCCTTGACTTCATTTCTGCAGCAATTCGTTTCTTGAAAGCAGAATAGGCATCGTTGGTCTGTCGGGATGCTCTGCGGCTGTGCAAATGATGTGATGATCCAGTGCAAGCCAGTGCAAATACCAGCTCTGACCACCCACGATATTGGGAATGCCGGCATCCGGACAAATCTTAAAACTCTCCGGCGGCAGATATAATCCTAATCCCAATGCCTTCATAATGGATTCCTTGCCCGTCCACAGGCGGAAAAAGGCTTCGTCCGTTGCTTGACACCTGAGCCAGTTCTGCTCCACGGCGGTAAAGACTTTCTTTGCCACGCTTTGTGAATACGGGGTAATAAACTCAACATCCACACCCACCGGCCGTTCATCTGCAAGCAGCACAACCTTGTGACCGGAATGGGAAAGGTTAAAACAGGGACCATTCGGCAGAATCGGTTTGCCAAATTGGGATACGGTCATGCAGGAAGCACTATCCTCTCCAAAGACACTGCGTAACATAAGTCCGGCAGTCAGACAACGCGCCTGATCCTCCGGTCGATGATACCGATAGACACGATTTCTGCGGCCTTCATCCAATAATTCAATTCAGGGAAGATCAAACAGACCTCTTATGTCGCTTATATAAAGTTTCATGCACATATTCCCCAGAACACTTCCTGCCTTCTTCGTTACGATAGGCGATGCATCCATGCTTTCCCGGATCTCAAATTCCTTTCGGTTTAAGAACGGAGGGAACACGGAAGGCAGCGCGGAATAAAGAACGGAATATTATCTTTTATTTATTTGACCGGTTCAGCCAATGGCAGAATATGAATCTTTTGGTCAAGATTGGTCAGCTTAAAGACTTCCATCACGTCGTCACCCACATTGATAACAGAAAATTCAGCATCCATGGCCTTGGCTTTCTTGTAGGCTGCTACAACCTGCCGAATTCCGGACGAGGAAATGTACTCCAACTCTTTGAAATCCAGCACGATCGATTCCGCCTTAACGATCTTCTCAATTTCCGCTCCCAGGGCGGGCGCCGCCTCGGTATTCAGCCAACCTGACGTGCGGATGGTGAAGTGAAGATCATTTTTTTCTACGGTAATGGTCATGTGCGCACCTCCTTACCATGTTTAATGATGAGCAAAACATTGTTTCCCTCTATGTTCACGTATCGGTAGCAGTCCGCGAATGATTGGGCAATCAGCATCCCCAGACCGCCGATTTGATGGTCGGGATCGTAATCCTCCGCCTTGATCACTTCTGCTGTCGGATCAAAAGGCTTCCCGCTGTCTGTGAACTGAATGGCGACGGTACCGTCCTCCCAGCTCTGCTTGTGGCAGATAACGATCCCTCCAGGCGCGTCGTAGGCATAGAAGCAGATATTGACAAAACACTCTTCGGCGATCAGGCACACGCGTTTTTGTATCTCCTCAGGAATCCGTTCATCCGTGAGGATCCAGTCGCGGATCCTGCTAAATGCCGGGACCTCAGCAGGTAGCGCAAGTTTTTCCGAACGAGAAGTAAAGGAAAGCATGGTGATGTCATCACTCTGTTCACTACCCACCGTAAAACGATCTAATTCGTTTTTGACCTGTGCTACCGCATTTGCTCCATCCGTCTCCGAAAGGATTTTTTCGAGCCGCTCCGTCCCGAAGAACTCCGCACTTCTGTCAACGGCTTCATTGACGCCGTCTGTATAGAGAAAAACCGTACTGCCTAGCGGCAAGACTTCCTCTGCGGTTTGATATGTCTCGTCCGCAAAAATCCCCAGCGGCACGCCGCTTGAAACGGCAAGAAGTTTCCGCTTTCCGTCATGAAGGAGGTAAGGAGGACTGTGTCCCGCGTTGGCATAGCAAATCACTCCCGCCTTCGGATCGGCAAAAGCGATGAAAGTCGTGACAAACATCATGTTCGGATTAGAATGTTCCAGCTCGCGATTCACGGCTTCCAGCACCTCGCCCGGCGTCATGCCCTGTTTGACAAAGCCCCGGATCAGGCTGATAACGCTCGCCATGAAAATAGCGCCGCTGATGCCCTTCCCCGATACATCCGCAACAACGAGCACCATATGGCCGCGGTCTTCAAAATAATCATAAAAATCGCCGCCCACATTCCTTGCGGGAACCATGAGGGCGTTGATTTCCGAGAAGGTATCCGTATAGTACTGCTCCGGCAGAAATCCTCGCTGAATTTCGGAGGCGACGCTGAACTCGTACTCCTGTCGGTTCTGCAGTTCCGTATATGCCTTGATGCGGTCGATATAGTCACGCGTATTTGCCGCCATGTGATTGAAAGAAGTTCCAATATGGCTGAATTCATTGTCGCCTCGGATCATAATCGGTTGTGTATCGTAATGATCATTTTCGCCGAATGCTTTCATGGCACCGCTGATTGTCTCCGCCGGCTTGATGACCTTCCTTTTCAGAACACGGTACAAAACAAAAGCGGACAGTATCACGGAGGCAAGAGAGAAAAAGAGCCTCCAGAGAATTACTCTTTGAAAGCGAGCGGTAAGATCGGCGGCATTGATATCCGCTCCGATGACCGCTGTCACTGATCCGTCCGGACCCTGTAGCGGAACATAGACCGAAAACACATGCCCGTATTGATTGTCTGTTTCGCAAGTAACCTCCGGCGCCGATGCAACCAAACCCGGCGGTGGCGCATATACCGAAAACACATGTCCGTATTGATTGTCTGTTTCGCCGGAGGTCAGCGAACTTTTCCCCCGGATGACAGAGGCGAGTTCCTCGGAAATTTCCCGATATCTGACAGTTCCGGGCGGAAGGCTCTCTGCAAGCTCGCGTGTGTCTTCATTACCCTCGACACATACATACGTAATCTGTCCGGAATTAACGTCCGGAATCACAATGTACAGATATTCCAGCTGAAAGTTCTCGATCATGTTCTGAAACGTAGCCGACACCTCTGCTCCGACGGCTTCGTCGGATATCATCGTTTCGGGAAATACGCCTGAATAAACGTGTGAAATCACCTGCGCAGCATTGCTTGCCTTGGAAATCATCGTTTCCCGCACGAAGATTTCGGCTTCATACACACTCATTACCGCCGTGATTCCGATCGTCAACAGGCTGACGACAAGAATCAGAATAAGTATTGATTTGGCAATAGAGTGTTTCATGAAGCAGATCCCTCCGTTATCCTTACATTTTTGCACCACCGCCGGAATCTCGCAACATACGCTGCTCGGAAGGAAAAATACCGAACAGTTGTGGCACATAACGGACGGACACCTTGATAATCCATCCTGAAATAATCCTTGTTAACACCAAACCGGCCAGAAATAAAACTCCCTGCGGGATTGGGAAAGGTAAAAGTCTCATCAGAGGTAAAATCACCTGTTGCAACAACGGCATGTGAATCACGAAGATTCCCATTGTCACACGGTTCAAACCGGCTTCTTCATGTTCGTCGATCACCGATCCGTCCTTTTTCCAAGAGCGGCTGAGCAGTGCGGACAGGCTCAGTACCATAAGACATCCCGACAGAGCGTTCAAAAAGAACCACAGCAGATTGCCGTAGTCTCCGCTTCGCATCAGGACCATCTCCAATTTTTCACCCCTGAATACAGTTCCCGCTAAAAACCCGGCAGAAGACACCGCGAACATCCCGAGGACAATCAAGGGCTTTTTCGCGACTCTTTCAATCACATCCCGAATCGAGTATCCGAGCAACATAAATCCGGTTGCTGCAAATGCGATGTCCAAACACCACGGATAGCCGAGACTTCCGACTTTCGGCAGCAATACCCCGATCGCCAGCGATAGTCCCCCGAAAATCAGCGCACCTGACCGTTTCCCGAAAGGCAGCTTCGGAATAAAGCTCAGAACCCCTTCGACTAAAACACGTGCCACAAACATACATGGCAGGAACCACAATATGGAAAGTGTCTGCGCCTTATCGAGTGCGTTCCATGATCCATAAAGCACCCAGATCAGGTGTCTGTATGAAAAGTTTGAGTAAATCAGTGCCCATAAAATGTATGGTATGACAAAGAATAGTGCCATCTGACGAACGAAATTGAGCCATCCCGCTTTCACCTCGCCCTTATGCTTTATCGGCGAAATACCGCACAGTAAAAAGAACATCGGCATGTGAAAGGTGAAGAGCGCTCTTCGAAAAAGTCCGGTCTCGGCAAATTGGCCCGTTACGGCCGCAAGTATGATGACCAGTACCGTTATGGTATTAGCCATTTTGAGAAACGTGACAGCCCCTCTTTTCTTTTTTATCAACATTTTGGCATCCCCCTAAGGCGCAAATATATTGAAAGGTCCGTCTCCACGCTGTTGTTTTAGTTAAGGGGCTGGCCCCTTAACTAAAACATGCGGTTTCCCTCTGCCTGCTACGGGAGCACAATACCGAAATCGCGGGTAAACGTGTCGGTATTATTTAAGAACGTGATTAACTGCTCACGGTCGCCTTCAAGTTTTATCGCTTCGGTGACAGTTTTTGTGAAGATCATCTTTGCGAACTCGAGTTTCGATGCGCTTACGCTGATATCCGCAGCGGGCAATGCGTCCTTTGAGTCTGCCATGCGGTAATTGATGACCGAATGGCGGATGAAGACGTGCGCCTGCTCGAGCGAATCTGTCAGATGCACATTGAACGTGAAATCGTCGTCTTGCGACTTGATGCCGTCGTATTTGACCGCCAGGAAGTCGAGGATCAGGTCGAGCGTCATCGCGCTGATCAGATCAAGGGAGGTAAACTGGTAGGCGGTCTCTTTCTTCCCTCCACTGCGTAGCTCGGCCGCGCCTTTCATATAGGCATTGCGCCAGATAGCGGACTCCGCCTGGTAACCAAGCTGCTCCAGCGCGTCGGCCAGCAGCGCGCGAGCCGCCATATTCTCAGGGTCGGCAAACACCGCCCTGTTCAGAACCTCGGCAACCCAAGCGTATTCGCCGTTGTCGTAGTCCCTCTGCGCCAGACGCAGAATCGCCTCCGCGCCTCCCATGTACTCGACGTACTTTTTCGCGGCATCCTCCTGCATCAGGGGATTGAGGTTTGACGGGTTCGCATCATAGAAACCGAGATACTTTTGTGCGACGGCGCGTGCGTTGTGGCTGACCGTGCCATAGTATCCGTGCGTGGTCCACTCTTTCTCAAGTGCACTGGGCAGCACCACCATGCGTCCGACCTCATTGAGCGTATAGCCTTTGTTCAACAGATTGATCGTACGGTCGTGGATGAATTTATAGATGTCGCGGTGGTTTTCCAGGTATGAGATGCAGGTTTCGTTGCCATAGCGCGGCCAGTTGTGGGAGGAACAGACGTATTCCATGTCCGGCCACAGCATAATTGTCTCGTCGATGTACTTCGCCCAGGCAAGCGCGTCGCGAATCTCGGCGCCTCTTAAGGTGTAAACGTTGTGCAGCGTACCGTTCACGTTCTCCGCGCCGAAGAGCGTCTTATACTTAGGAATATAGGTATTCATCTCAACGGGTGCCTCAGTACCCGGCGTCAGCTGGAACTGGACCTCAAGCCCGTCGACCACGACCGACTGGTTGAATTTGATCACGTCACTTGGCGCGAGCAGTGTGGTGGTCATGCCGTAGATGCTCTTGCCCAGTCCCGCATCCAACGCGCCGTATATGCTCGGGCTGTCGCCTGAGAACTGATAAGTGGCGCGCCTTCCCATCGCAGCGCCCAGCAAGATGTTCTCGGAGGCGACCTTCTCCATGAATCCATCGGGTGCGAAGATGCGAACTGTGCCGTCCGCGACTTGCTGTTCGGTCGCAAACATCTTGGCGCCTGCGTAGTGGTCGCCGTGGGTATGCGAGTACGAGATCGCGTATACGGGACGTGCGCCCAGATTTTTTTCCACCAAGTCCTTCGCCGCTTTGGCGCACTCCATGCTGGTCGCGACATCCATCACAAACCAGCCATTGTCAGTCTCGACGAAGGTGATATTGGCGATCGAGTAGCCGCGAACCTGGTATACGCCTTCGGTGACTTTGTATAGGCCGTAGTTGAAGTTCAGCTTAGCCTCCTCCCACAGAGACGGGTTCACGCTACCCACGTTTTCATCGGTCTTAAGGAAGCCGTACAGCTCCTCAAGATCTTGAAGCACCACATTCGGATCTTTTAGCGAGCGGATCTTGCCGTCGCCCTTGTCGATCAGGCCGTATGTCGCGAACTCCTGTTCGCGTGCCAGACCGGAAAAGTAGTTATCATCGCCAAAGTTCCCGTTATACTCGACCGTATGGCAGGTAGGCGGTTTGGGTTTAAGAATACTCATATTAGTGTCCTTCTTTCTTCATTTACATGAACAATATGTCATTGACCATATCCAACGAAAATATTTACATCGCGATTGACCGCTGTTTTCGTGTGCGTAACATATGGGCGTACATCGAAAGCGTATAGATGTAACGATTCATTTACAGAATAAAGGTGGAATCGACTTATTAAAACACCCGTTTTTCGCTGAAAAAGGCTATGCTTTCGTTATTCCCCGCTATTTTAGGATAAAATATAAAAGAGGTAGAGGTGTTTTCTTGTTTGGTGTTTCCTGCGAGATTGAAATAACGATCTCTCCCGGATTATTTGTTACGCTTGACCCACCTTTGATTTGCATGAGTAACCGCTCAAATGGCTTATGTGAACTTAAAAGGAGAATTGTGTGGAAAATCAAGGTCAAATAAAAAGCGGAGAATTCTCACAAGGTGATGAATTCCCGCTTACATGGCGGCGCGGCGAAGGGCCGCGAGTCGTTATAGAATATCTGTTTCCTGATCTGCCTTGTGACAGTAGCGCAACTGACGAAATGATTGCGGTGCTGCACGAAGAGGAAGAAAACGCTGTTGCGCGAATGGTGCACTTTTTTTTACAGGCGCGTTATGAGGAATCTTCTGCGGAAGCTGAACGCTGTATGAGGAGTCGGCACCCCGAAATTCGTGATTTCGCGTTGCTGATTCACACCATTATTCACGTAGCGCAGCACAATGTCGAGGTTGCCCTGCATGACCTTCAAATCCTACAGCAACAAATGCAGCATTCGGCGAATAGGCGGGTCGCCGCACAAAATGATATTTACCGTTACGTTTTGCCTGTCTTTTTCCATTTGGGAGAGGATATTGTTCCGCTTCCGCAGGAAATTCTCCCCTATTGTTCCGAGGGAACTCGACTCTTTCTGCTGTATGCTCGATCTTACGCACTTTATCTTCAACAGGCATACGAGCACGCGCTAGGTGTTGCTGAAGCCGCGCTGATGATGGCAGATATGTGTCATCCGCTCATAAGCATCTATCTGAATTTGGCGGCTTCCATGGCGGCTATGAATCTATCCCGTTTTCAACTGGCCGACCGCTTCTTCCTTAACGCGTTGGAGTTAGCCATTCCGGAGGGTTACATACAGCCATTTATCGGCCACCATGGGCCGTTACAAGGCATGGTAGAAAAACATATTCGCGACCGTGAACCTAAACTGTACAAAATGATAGCCGAAAAAGTCGTACATTTCAGGACCGGATGGACAGAGATTCATAATCCGCGATCATCTCACAAGGTTACCACCCTATTGACACCTTACGAATTCGCACTGGCGATGATGGCATCCAAAGGCAAGACCAATAAGGAAATCGCCGATTATTTGCATATTTCAATCAACACTGTAAAGTCCCATCTTTCAACGATCTATCGCATATTAGACGTTACAAAACGTACCGAACTGAAAGAACGTTTAAATTTATGAAGGCCACGTGCTGATTGTGCACATTGAGTTGTTTGTTCAAAAAATCAAGCATTTTGTGATATGTGAGACAATAACCGGATTTGCATTTCTTTCCAAAACATAAAAATAGTATAAATAATGCCATTCAGCTGCATAAATATTGGTATAAATAATAAGAATTTATGGGTTGACAAGCATTTTTATGAATGGTATTATTCGTGAGAAGTAACGAATAATAATACGTTTCTGCTTCTTGTATGGTAAACGACCGGACCCCCTCCCGGTCGTTTACCCTTTTTATGGACACAAATAATTGCATAGTAATGTATATTGCTTAATATTGCGTACGGGATCAAACTAATAAAAAACTACTCAACAAGGACACGCGGCACGCGTTCTTTGATCCCCGTGAAAACCTCGTAGTCAATCGTGCCGTAGACCGCCGCCACTTCGCTTGCATCTTTTCGACCATATGCATCTTCACCGAACAGCATCACCTCATCGCGCACTTGGACATCGGGTATGGCAGTGATATCTACTATGCATCGATCCATACAAACGCGACCGACGATGGGAACTTCTCTTCCCTTATGATAGAAACAACCTTTGTTCGACAGCTGTCTGGACAATCCGTCCGCATACCCCATATTAATGACGGCGAGTCGCGAGTCATTCGGTGCCGTCCATGTGCCCCCGTAACTCACACGCGTGCCCGCAACAACTTCACCTATTTGTTCGATAACGCTCTTTACCGTCATGACAGGGCGCAAATTCGTCCAGTGAGGAGTTCTCTCACCGGCTTTGCCTCCGTACAGCGTGATCCCGGGACGCACCATGTCAAAGTGATTCTCCGGTTGTTCCGGAATCGCAGCACTGCTTGCGATATGGCGCTTGACTCGCGGGAAACCGCGTCTTTCAGCTTCTGCAACAGTTGCGATAAATCGCTCCCGTTGTATCGCGGCATAGGTTAGATCGCAATCTGCCGTCGCCAAGTGCGTGTACACACCTGCCACCTTTAGCGCGGGTTCTCCGGCAGCGGCGAGCAACGCTTCAATCGCTTTGGAATTATTAGGAGGATCGATGAGCATGCCCAGTCGTGACATACCGGAATCAAGCTTGATGTGTACGGTTAACGGTTCCCCGCCGGTCTTTGCCGATGCATCGGCAAAGCCTTGTATTTCGCTTACGGAAACGATCGAGGCCGTCAAATCGTACTGTTTGAGAAATGGTACGTGCTCGTATCTCGTCGTACCGAAGATAAGAATCTCCGATTTCGCGCCCGATTCACGCAAAGCGATCGCCTCATCGATCGTGGCGACACAGAGATATGTTACTCCCGCCTCCTCGAGAACGGGAACGATAAGCTCGGCACCGTGACCGTACGCATTTGCCTTTACTACGGGAGCGACAAGCGTTCCGGTCGTGGCGGTATACGCTTTGATCACTTCCAAATTATTGATTAAAGCGCTCTTTGAGATCTCCGCCCAAGACTTTTTCGTGAACCAAGGATTTATCTTCATTTATTGCCCATCCATCTAACGTCTATAGTCAAGATTTATTAGACGAGTCGTTTCTCTACGTAAGGAGAGGTTGAAGCGCGCAATAAAGCCGCGTAATCAGGCGAAAACTCGAGCACGTCTCCAACCTTGAAGTCGCGGACGGCATGCGTAATATCAAGCATCATGTAATCGCTTGACGCACCTAGGAATGCAATCGTGCTATCTTTAGGCTCCAATGTATCGCAACGCACATCCTGCTCACCGATGGCGAGAATCGCGCGCCAAATCTGTCCGCGATCTTCGAAAACAGGGATCTCGTTGAAAGAATTCGGTCCGATTAAACCCGTCGGAACGGATGGTTTACGTCTCAGCTCGACAATTTCCGCCCTGACAGTAAAGACATCAGTAAAGAGATCGTGAAGTCGCTTTCGGAATGATGTCTCAATACCGAGCAGGTAACCCTCGCCGACGCGAAGATGCGTGATTCCCAACGGGAGTCTGTTTTCAGAAAGCATGTAGAGGGAACCCGTGTTGCCTCCGGAAACAATCGGTAGCGGAACATTGAACCGGCGCCGAATATCTTCAGCCATCGCGCTTAGCTCCTCCAACTGGCGCTCTTCGGGAATGACACCCCCGTAGCAGTTAAAATTCGCCCCGATACCCGCCAACCATACGCCACGCAGATTAAGTACACGAGAAGCGACATCAAACATCTCATCCGGCATGAACCCCTCGCGCAAATCTCCCATCTCAACCATTAAAATGACACCGTGCTCACGGTCGAGCGCCAGCGCCGCATCCGACAACGCCTCAATGGCGGATAAGTCGGAATTAAGACTTAAATCGGAATAGCGCACAACGTCATTCGCATTCGAGATCATCGGCACCCGGAGCATCATACGCGATAGTCCGAGGTCACTCATCTCACGTAAATTCTCGACGCGGGAATCGGCAAAATACTCAACACCCGCCTCATGCAAGACTTCGAGAAAAGGTCGCCATCCTGACAAACATTTGGTGACAAAGTGTATTTGAACGTTTGAATCCTGCCCCATCTTCAAGATAGTACGCACATTGTGAATAAGTTTCTCGCGATCAATTAGCAATTCAGGATATGACATAATGACCTCCTGTCAGGACAATTTCAATGACGAAAGCATCAATTTAACGGCCGCCTCAGGGTAGGCGTTAGCCATGACGCCACATGCAGCCATCAAATAGTTGTGATCTATCATAACACGCGCAAACTCCGACGGATAGAGATAATCGGTCACAGGCACCGACAATACTTCGCCGATCATTGATCCGGCACAGGGCAACTTTGTCAATGCGCCGCCTGTCGCGATGACCGACGTAACGGCCGTCAAATCGCGACCTCGTATCGTCATCCGTCTTCCTCGTGTCGTAAATTTTTCCGTCATGCGACCGGCGTGGCGTTCCAGTGCCTCGCGACAACAAGTTCTCACAAGTGGAAGCACGAGTGAAATCTGGTCTCTATTCTCAGGTATCTCCGGCACGTTCTCAAGCTGTAATTCGTAATCAGCAGGTAGCTTTGTCCTCTCACCGGCATTCATCGCGCAGATGACGTGTGAACGATTGACGAACACGCCCAAGTCGCCTTCAACTGTCCGCTTGGCGAACGGCTCCGGTTCTATGCGATAGTGGCGCAAGTCTTCACTGCCTTCCGTTACCGAGTGAAGATCGGTTGTCGCTCCTCCGACATCAAAAGTCATCAAATCGCCGAGTACGTCGAAGAGCCGCTCCGTCATCGCCATCACGGCGCCCGGTGTCGGCATAATCTTTCCCGTCACTGCCTCGTGTATGCGCGCCATCCCGGGAGCCTCGATGATGTGTTCTTCAAAGATGTCCTGAATCATCGCGCGCGCAGGATCAACATCGAGTTGATCAAGCGACGGATAAACATTCTTCGTTATGTACAATCGGATGTTTTTCTCCTGAGCGATCGCTTTGATCTCTCGCCAATTATCGGTGTTCCCGGCGTACAAGACCGGCGTCCCCGGCATATGCTCTGTCAGAACCTTGAAGTTGTGAAGTGCCGTCTCGCGCTCGCCGCCGTCAACGCCGCCCGCCACCATCATGATACGCGGAGCGATGGCGCGCACTTCTTCAAGATCATAAGTGCCGAGCCTTCCGGCGGTAACCATGCGAATTACTGCGCCTGAACCGAGTGCCGCCTCGCGAGCGGCGCGCACCGTCATCTCGGGAACTAACCCGTGAACGGTCATTGAGAGACCGCCCGCCGCGGAACTTGTCGCGAAGATATGGTCGGATTCGATCATCTCGACGCCGAGATTACGGGCGAGATCGATTCTTGCCCTTTGAAGGCCAAGGACGACGTCTCCCTCCCCGCTGGATGTCGCCGCCATCCCCTGCCCGAGAAAGACGGGAGCGTTACCGGTCAAATCGGTAAACGCATTGACGACTGTCGTCGTGCTTCCAATTTCCGCTACGAGCAACTCAACGTTCATCACATCCCTTTCGCATTTCGCGGCGCCGTTTCACGAGAAAACTCGCCACGTCAATACCGCGACTGCCGCGCCCGAATCCGCCATCCATGCCCGCTTCGACCGCGAGCTCATTGACGACTTGTGTGCCTCCGCCGACAAGGATGATTTGATCCCTGATGCCCTTCTCGATGCAGATGTCCGCAATCTTCCTCATGTTCTCGTAATGAATGTCGTGATGCGAAATAATCGTCGAAGCGAGAATGGCATCGGCATTCGTCTCAATCGCCGCGTCAACTATTTTATCCATAGGAACGGACGTTCCGAGATAGTGATAGCGGATACCGAACCCTTCAATCCCGCCGTGCTTGATGTCGAGAATTTCTTTCAAGCCGACGGAATGCTCATCCTCACCGACCGTGCCCGCGACGACAGTCATCGGGTGCTCACGGATATCTTCGCGGATCTCCGACTCCGACAACGTCTCGATCACTTCAGGGAGCACAAGTTTCGACAAATCGATGTCGAAGTCGATTTTGCCCTTCATTTCGATGTAGGTGCCCTCCACGGGATGCATCACTTGACAGTGGATAATTTCACAATCTGAAAGCCCCATTCTTTCGCCGATAACAAGCGAAGCGGCTTCCGCATGACGCCGATCGCAGGGAAGCATCAGCGTCAAAACGATAACGCCGTCCGCCAAGAATTCGACTTCCGGTCTGAGAAGATTCGGATTGTCATAATATTTTTGTTTTTCGGCGATACGGACGTTTACGTTATCATACTCGTCGAGCTCATCGATAAATTGTATCTTGGACGGGTCTTGGAACGTATCACCGCCAATTGCCTCGCTCGCACACTCAAACGGAGCGGGGATGTTGTTGTATCCGAAATGGACGGAGACGGGTGCGAAATAGTCGTCGGCACGCTTGAACAAGCTATCCGCTCCGATGCCGCCATCGAGTTCACGTGCAATCCCGTCGCCCTTGCGATCGGGATATTCGGCACTGTCGATGAAGAATCCCTCTTCAACGGCGCTGAAATAGCCGCCAACCTCAAGCATCTCCTCCAAAAAGAGAATGGCGCGCTCTTTCAGCTCGCGCACGCGTTCGCCGAGCGGGCCGTCACGGTTGATGTCGACCATCTCGCGGATACCGTCGAGGCCGTTGAGCGATTGACGCGCCGTATTGACAGCATTGATGTTGAAATAGTGCCACGGGACATTGCGTCCCTCATCCGGCGTGATCGTTGATTGAACATCGACTGAAGTCAGGCGCGAGATGACCATATTGAGCGTATGCGTCACCGTCGCTTCGCGTGTCTCCGACTCCATATATTTCGTGTTTTGTTGGGCACGAATTCTATAATCTCTGAAAAAATCTCTCAACGCGACCGCGTAGGGCAAGTCTATGCGCATGCACGGCGCGGGGGGCGCCGTCGGGGGAACGCTTGAGAGCGCGATGTTCTCCGGTTTGATTCCGCATTTGAGCGAGAACATGGTGTTGATCGCGTGTTGAACCATCAGCTCGGGCATGACTTTCCACGCCTCCATCGCCGTCGCGTTCGCGTTGTGCGCGCCGTCGATTTGGAGTTGCCCTCCATATGCGATGATTTTCTTGCTTTCACACGCATCGACGAAACTTCGGAGCATGTTGATGTTTCTGTAGAGGATGTTATATTGCGGGTCCTGATGGACGCCGGACACGCCTTCCTCGACGAACATCACGGCGATATCGGGACCGGCAACGCCGGAAACGTAAGAGTGATAATTAATCGGACGACCGACCTCGTCTTCGATGAGGTCGAGCGCTCGGCGCGTCGCGCGACATTGCTTGCGCGTCACGGGAATGCCGCCGATGCCCTGTGTCGTACCCTCCAGCAACGAATCTATATGCGATTGCCCTGCCGTCCTGATCACCATGATGTGATCGGCGCCGTTCCAAGCAGCCATGCGCATACGGCGAATATCGTCCTCAAATCGACCGGAAGCGATTTCCGTCGTGATGACGCAATCTGGCTGCGGGTCAATGTAACCAAAACCTCGACTCCCCGGTAAAGGCACGGAGTTCTCAAGTGACTCCGACGTCTCCAGATACTCAAACGCGCCGATCTTTCTCGGCTCTCCTCGACCTTCACGCCAATGCCACGGGCGTCTCGGTGAGCGGTAATTCTCCAAACCGTCGAGAATTTTGCGAACATCGAATCGCTCATTAATGTCGAGAGTAATCGACGTTTCACGAGCCGCTTGAACCGATCCGTTCTCTCCTTGGCGACCGTCACGGACAACTTTGTCTTCGCAAACATCACGTTTCATGAGGCCACCTCGTCAAACAATCGCGCCGCCACGTCCCAGTGCCTGCCCTCGGCAAGGAACAGTCCCGTTTCACGTATGGAGAGTCCGAGCTCTTCCGACACTTTCCAGACGACATGCCCGGCACCTCTACCCATTAGCCCGTGATCGATTACGCCGCGCACAATAGCCTGTGCCTCAATGCTTGAAAACCCCATACGAAGGAGCACGCTTCGCTCAATGGCGGGAGTCGTATATTCTCTTCCCGCTTGGAGGAGCGGCTCGACAAGCTTCTCCGTCAACTCCCAAAAACGTGTATAGAGTTCTTCATCTGACAGATGTGCGAGATGTAGGCGTCTTTCCTCAAAAGTCGCATCCGTTGACAAATCTCTCTCTCCGCGATCGGTCATTCAGATCCTCTCCCATCCTAATAAGTTCCCAATCGGGTAGGATCCCGGCCATTACTTGGCCGGGAGACCTCCCACATCACCGTACGTACCGTTCGGTATACGGCGATTCCAAATTTTACTTCGCATTCGCATAACAGCCACTTAGCGACAGGTATCC
>Ga0208694_1000372_pt1 | contig 67674 bp, 50 predicted proteins | sample AD_UKC078_MetaG_FD_184442 | JGI IMG/M metagenome (GOLD analysis project Ga0208694, IMG submission 184442) | Active sludge microbial communities of municipal wastewater-treating anaerobic digesters from USA - AD_UKC078_MetaG (SPAdes) (version 2) | ecosystem: Engineered > Bioreactor > Anaerobic >...
TGTATCGTCTAGCTGATTGACTATTAACGTATTGCATGAACCGTGAAATATTGTCTAGATTCGTCATCAAGACTAAATGAACATGGTTAGTCATAATTGTATAATTATGAACTTCCACGTCATATTTTTCTTTTGCCAATTGCAAAACTCTTTTATACATCGGACTGAACGTTTCTGGATCAATCAGATGTTCCTTGTTATTGCAACGTACGGTTACATGATAAGTTGCTCCAACTCGTGTAATACGAATTCTTGTCGCCATGGTATACTCCTTTATAGAAATTAAGACTTCACTTATTGAAAAGAGACTACACTTTGTAGTCTCTCATTTTATTATAGACATGCATTTGACAACATATTGTTAAATGCATGATAATTTCCTAATTTCATTATACATGTACATTGGACAGCTATTTTTAGTGCGTGTATCGTTTGTCTACATTTATTATGAACATGCATTTAACACGTATTTTTATTCAACATATAATTGTCTAATTTAATTCTACATGTGCATTGGACAACGCTTTTTTTTTAATGCGTATATCGTTTGTTTATATTAATTAAACATGGTAAATGGATACGTATTCCCAGTGCATGTATAATCATTTAATTTAATTATACATGTGCATTGGACATGTGTTTTGAATGCGTGTATATTTTATCTATATTAATTGCACATGCCTTTGTGACACGTATTTTTAATTGTGTGTATATTTGTTTATATTAATTCTATATGTGAGTTGGACATGTGTTTTTTAGTGCGTGTATATTTGTTTATATTAATTCTACATGTGAATTGGACATGTGTTTTTAATTGTGTGTATATTTGTTTATATTAATTCTACATGGTCATTAAACATGTGTTTTGAATGCATGGATATTTTATCTATATTAATTATACATATGCATTGAGCATGTGTTTTTAGTGCGTGTATATTTGTTTATATTAATTATACATATGCATTGAACATGTGTTTTTAGTGCATGTATAATCATTTAATTTAATTATACATGTGCATTGGACATGTGTTTTGAATGCGTGTATATTTTATCTATATTAATTGCACATGCCTTTGTGACACGTATTTTTAATTGTGTGTATATTTGTTTATATTAATTCTACATGGTCATTGAACATGTGTTTTTTAGTGCATGTATCGTTTATTTATATTAATTCTATATGTGAGTTGGACATGTGTTTTTTAGTGCGTGTATATTTGTTTATATTAATTCTATATGTGAGTTGGACATGTGTTTTTAGTGCGTGTATATTTGTTTATATTAATTCTACATGTGACTTGGACAGCTGTTTTTTAGTGCGTGTATATTTGTTTATATTAATTCTACATGTGACTTGGACACGTGTTTTCAGTGCATGTATAATCATTTAATTTAATTCTATATGTACATGGGACACGTGTTTTAATTCACATATAACTTTCGATATTAATTCTACATGGTAAATGGACACATGTTTTGAATGCGTGTATAATTATCTAATTAATTGTACATGTGTTTTGAATGTATGTATAATTGTCTAATTTTTGTAAAAAAAACTTTCATCTTTTAAAAAAAACTTGCATCTTTTGAAAATATCTCTTTAAATATATAGATTATTAAATTTTACATATAGTAATTTTATTTTGAAAAGGTATGTATATGAGTGAATTTATACCTCTTTCTTTTTTTAAATTGATCCAAAGAATAGAAAAAGAATATGAAACTTGCAAATCTGTTTTTCAGATTCCAGAAAAATATTTTTTTCGCCCTTCGGAACATAAAGATTATACTAGTAAATTCCATAATAAATTGGCAACAACTCCTCTTGGTCCAGCTGCAGGTCCTCATACGCAAATGACTCAAAATATTTTGTCTTCTTGGCTTGTAGGGGGCAGAATTATGGAATTGAAAACTATCCAAATTATGGATGATTTAAAGATTGATCGTCCTTGCATAGATGTAAGTAATGTTTGTTTTAATGTAGAATGGTCGCAAGAACTTTCTATTCCTCAATCTTTGCGAGAATATGTTAAGGCTTGGTACATCATTGAAATGTTGCGTACAACGAATTTTGCTGGCATTCATGATGTACATCGTCCTATTTTTGATCTTTCTGTTGGTTATGACTTAAAAGGCATTCAAAGCGATAAAGTGATGTATTTTTTGAATTCTATGAAAGATGCATCGACTTTAATTGAAGAATTGCGAGAAGAATTGCCCCCAGAGATGGAAACATGGAAAACATTAGAAGTACCATCTAATATTTCTTCTAGTGTGACTCTTTCTACGTTCCATGGCTGTCCACCGGAAGAAATTGAAAAGATTGCAACATATTTGATGCAAAATGTGGGTTTAGATACAGTTATTAAGTTAAATCCAGCGTTGCTTGGCTATGAGCAAGTGAATAAAATTTTACGTGATCAACTTGGCTATCATGAATTGAGTATTCCTGAAGAAGCATTCCAAAATGATTTGCAATTTGACCGTGCTGTTCAAATTATTACAAAACTGATTAAAATTGCAAAACAAGAAGGACGCAGTTTAGGGGTTAAATTTAATAACACGCTTGTTTCCATCAATCAAGGCAAACGATTTACAAATAGTAAATATATGTATATGTCTGGTCGTCCTTTGCATATTATTGCTATGAATCTTGTCAATAAGTTTCGCAATATTTTTGGCGATGATTTGTTAATTTCTTTTTCTGCTGGGATTGATTCAAATAATTTTTATAAGGCTGTGGCGTCTAATTTAACTCCTATTACAGTCTGTACAGATATGTTACGTTCAGGTGGATATACTCGAGTAGCACGTTACTGGGAACGTTTAGATAAGGAAATGGAACAAGTCCAAGCGAATAATCGTGCTGAATATATCATTCATAAGTATCCTGAATATGGAAAACATGCTATAGAAACTGTATTGGAAAAAGAAGAAGAACGAACTCCAGAGAATATTGCGAAATTTCAAGAGAAAATTGTGAATTTTGTTGGAAGACTGAATGCACAAGCTCATTTAAAAGAAGAAATGGGCAACCCTCGTTACACTGCGTTTGAAAATGAACGCATTCATTCTAAGGTAGGCGGAGTGCCAGTACAACGTTTTGATTGTTGTCAAAATGCACCTTGTATTCAAGCATGTCCGCTCCATATTCATATTCCAAAATATGTAGATTTAATCCAACAAGGAAAAATGCAAGAAGCGTTTGATACTATTGTACAGGATAATCCGCTTCCTAGTATTTGTGGACGCGTGTGTGATCATCCCTGTGAAAAAGCATGTAAGCAAAGCCAACATGATGCTTCTGTTAGTATTCGTGTTTTAAAACGTGTTGCTGCAGATTATGCTATGCAAAATAAGACAGATGCTTTACCAGAATCAAATGTTGAAAAACAACAAGATAAAGTTGCTATTATAGGAAGTGGTCCTGCAGGACTTACAGCAGCACATTATCTTTCTTTACAAGGTTATCCTTGCACTATTTTTGAATCTGAATCAGAACCTGGTGGACTTTTACGATATGCAATTCCTGCTTTTCGTCTTCCTAAAGATATTGTGAACCATGAAATTGAACGAATTCAACAACAAGGTGTAGAAATTGTTTGTAATACGTTAATTGGAAAAGAAAATAAAACTTTGGAAAGTTTGCAAGAAGAAGGATTTAAGGCGATTTTTATTGCAACAGGAGCATACCAAAGTCGAAAAATGAATATTCCTGGTGAAGATGCTAAAGAGTGTTTTGATTGTTTAACATATTTACATGCTGTAGCAAATAATGAAGAAGTTGCACTTGGAAATAATGTAGCAATTATTGGTGGAGGCAGTGCTGCTGTCGATGCTGCTCGTGTTGCCAAACGTCAAGCAAAAGGTGAAGTTTATTTAATATATCGGCGTTCTAAAGAGCAAATGCCAGCGAACCGAGAAGAAATTTTAGAATTGGAAATGGAAGGCATTAAAATTTATGAATTGACAATGCCTTTACAAGTGATTGTTCAAGATGATCATGTCCAAGCGATTGAATGTCAAAGAACTCGCCTAGATAAATTAGGTGCTGATGGTCGTCCCATGCCTATTCCAGTTCCTAATTCTCAATTTCAATTGCCCATTGACAGTGTAATTGTGGCCATTAGTCAAGATCCCAATGTGCAAAATTTGAGCGATCTAAGTATGGAAACAAGCCAAAATGGAAATCTTATTGTACAAACCAACCAACAAACAAATCAGGAAAATATTTTTGCAGGTGGTGATGTAGTTCGAGGTGCAAGTACGATTGTGGAAGCTATGGCAGATGGAAAAAAAGCTGCACGCACGATTGTGGCGTATTTGCAAGAGAAACAAATCGTTGATGTACAACATGCTCCTTATGAACGAGATTATGAAGCACGAACACCTTGGCAGTATTCTGTACAACATCCAGAACAATTGCCTGCAGACCAAAGAAACAATTTCCATGAAATTGAATCAGTTTTGTCTCAGGAACAAGCTATGCAAGAAGCCCATCGTTGCTTGCAATGCGATTTACAATGCAATAATTGTGTAGAGGTTTGTCCCAATAGAGCATATTTTACTATTGAAGTTCCTACAGAAGAAACACCTTATAACGTATTGGGATATAAACAAGGCAATATTATTCCTATTGAGAATGCAATATATCAAATTAAAAATTGCCATCAAATTATCAATCTTGCTGAAATTTGTAATGAATGTGGCAATTGTGAGAATTTTTGTCCAGAAATAGGTAGTCCTTATAAAGTAAAGACAGCGTTGTTTACCTCTCTTGAAAATTTACAAAATGACACGCGAGATGGTTTTTATATTCAACATATGGACGTGCAAACAAATGTTTGGGCACGATACAAAAATCTTATGCATCGTATGACAATTTCTCACGAACAAGATGAAGCTACTTTAGAAAATGCTATGATTCGCATTAAAATTCGTTATTCTGATGCTACTATTCTTGAAACACAAGCAATTATTCCTCAGGATAATTCCGTATTAAATTTAGAAGTGTTTCATATTGTTCGTACTTTATTAAAAGGCCTTTCTTCTGTTTCATGGCTATAGCCTTTAAAGAACGAGAATTTTCTCGTTCTTTAAAGTAGGAAAGGATATAATGATGAAAAAAATAATAATTTTTTTATTAATGTTTTTTTTATGCATACCATTATTTACGCAGACGCCTAAAAATGTCATCTTATTTATTGGTGATGGCATGGGACTTTCTTTGATTGATTTAGCAAGAATTGTTTTAAAAGGAAACGACAAATATTTAAACTTTGAAAAAGCTCCTACAGTAGGATTGACTAAAACATACTGTGCAGATAATTTGATTACAGATTCAGCAGCAGCTGGAACAGCAATTGCTTGTGGTCATAAGACAAAACAATATTGGTTGGGTGTAGATCGAAATAATAAGCATGTATTGAATTTAGTAGAGATAGCTCATGCTATGAATAAAAAAACTGGTGTTATTACGAATGTGACGGTAACACATGCTACCCCAGCAGCTTTTTTGTTTCATGGTACCAATCGAAGAAATGAATGTGAGATTGCAGAACAATATTTAGAAAATAATAACATTGATTTAATTTTAGGAGGTGGAAAAGCTTATTTTCTTCCTTCCACAGATCCAGAGAGTCAACGTTATGATAAACGAAATCTTTTACAGGAATTTCAAGAAAAAAATTTTAATGTTGTATTAGATAAGCATCAATTGGCTGCAAGTGTTTTACAAACAAAAAAAATTTTAGGTGTTTTTTATAAAAATGATTTACCATATGCCATAGATTATCCATATGAATCACAGTTAATCCCTACTCTGTCTGAAATGACTTCCCATGCTATACAATATTTAAGTAAACATCAAAATGGTTTTTTTTTAATGGTGGAATCAGGGAAAATTGATTGGGCAATGCATGCCCATGATGCTGGGAGTGCGATTCAAGAAATTGCTCAATTAGAAAAAGCATACCAAGTTGCTTTAGATTTTTTAGAAACACATCCAGATACATTGATTCTTGTTACTGCAGATCATGAGACGTCTGGCATGGGCTTAGGAACAGGACGAAATCTATATCCCCAAGTGTTTTCCAATCAAAAAATGTCTGTGTATTCTTTTGCAAATATGTATTTAAAAGACAATATGTCTTTTCGAGACGTACGCCAACTTTTTCAACAACATTTTCAAATAGATCAAATTGAAAATAAAGATTTAGAAACTATATTTGAAGTAGATAGTAAAGAGTGGTATATGCGAAAACGTATGCGAGGAGTGGCTGAGATTATTGCTAAACAAGTATGTATAGGTTTTACAACAAGTGGGCATACTGGACAGAGCGTTCCTGTTTATGCTATTGGTGCAGGTCATGAAAGTTTTAGTGGTGTGTATGAAAATATTGCTATTTTTCAAAAAATACAGAATTTTTTACAAATAGAAAAAAAAGAATAAAATATATATAAAAGTATAATATTTAAAGAAAAAAATAAGAATGTGAAATTTTTGAAGTAAAATATAAAGCAAAAATAAAAAATACAGAGAAGAAAATGTATCTTCCATATTATTAAAAATGTATCTTCCATATTATTAAAAATGTATCTTCCATATTATTAAAAATGTATCTTCCATATTATTAAAAATGTATCTTCCATATTATTATATAAAAGGAAGTAGTTAAAAAAAAATAAACTTACTATTAAAAAAAAAATTAAATAGAATAAATTTTTATATTAAAAGTTTATTGATTTTATAAATATTAATTTTATTGATTTTATAAATATTAATTTTATTTTGAATATTTTAAAAATAAAATAATATACAATATATATTTTATTTAAAAGTATTACATACGTAATATAATAAAAATAAAAAGTACATGAACTATAGCAAAAATAATTTTCATAAAATAAAAAATGTGCGATATTGCAACATATAAGTATGTAAAATACTAACAATATATGTTGTAATATGGTATAATATATTGTTGCAATATATTACTTATCAATGTGTTATTTCATATAATGTTATGGCATATAATTTGCGTTATTCTCCTTTTATATTATTTATAAAAAATATCCTAAAAAAATATCCTATAAAAGGAGAAGGCTATGGGTGCTACATACTATCAAATAGAAGAAAGATTTAGTCGATTATTTGGAATTATAGCAAATATATCGCCTCACTCTCAGATCAATATTCGAGATTTAGCAAAGGAATTTGGAGTATCAGAACGAACTATAAAGCGAGATCTTCTAATTTTGCAACAGGCCAAATTAGGAATATATTTTGAGGGTAGGTTCATTAGAATAACAAGAATAGGTTATAAAAAAATTAGAAGTTGGCTTATTAGCTAACTTTATCATTATATAATAAGGGATAATATGACATCTGCTAGTATTAAACTCATAATTCAATCTATACGAAAAAATCCCACTAATTCTGAACTATGGGAGGAATTGATTCAGCAAGCCACGAAGGAAAAAAAAGATAAAATAGCCTTATGGGCAGCATATTCAGTAAAATTGCTACAATCGAAAAAAGATTATTCAGAAATTTATCAAAATTTTATACAAAATCGAGAAGATACTAGTAATTTTTCAATTGAAGTGTTCAAATTACCTAGAAACGTTGTTATTATTTTACTATTTGGCATTATGAATATGGATATTGATGAATTAGAAACACAAATTAGCTCTTTAGTCAAAGAAAAGTATAGATATTTTATTTTTGATATGAAAAATTTACATATACTGAGTGGCCTAGGACCTTCTTTTTTTAAACGAGCCATAGAATATATCCGTGCTTATAAAAGTAAAGTTTATCTTGGTAGTTGTTCTCAAGAAGTAGAATTCATTATTAAGTTAAAAAAAATTGATTTACAACGCCATAATGATACTTGGAATTTGTTAGAAAATTTATTTAAAAATTAACTTCCCCTTATATACAATGCATTGATTATGTACAATGACATTGTTTTTTTCATGAAAACAAATTTTTCTCTTAAGGAATTAAATATTATATAATGATATAAACTCTTTTGCAGATATTATGCATACTTTAAAATTTTTTAAATCATCAAGGGATAAAAATATCTTATAAAAAATTTTTACTTGAAAATATATGAAATACCTCTTACAATAGTTTTTATAAATATTAAATGTATTTTTTATTTGTTTTTACAACTAGAAATTAGAGTTTTTAGGAGCTAGAAGCAACATGAAAAAAGTTTTTACAGTTTTTTGTATATTTTTTTTCATTTTTATGTTTTCTCCCGTGTATGCTTGCACTAATTTTATCGTTACAAAGGGAGCCAGTGAAGATGGCTCTGTTATGGTAACATATGCTGCGGATTCCCATGTTTTATATGGTGAATTGTACCACTATGAAGCTGCTCAATATCCAGAAGGTGCTATGCGTAAAGTATATGAATGGGATTCTGGAAAATATATGGGTGAAATTAAAGAAGCTCGTCAAACGTATAATGTAGTAGGTAATATTAATGAATATCAATTAGCAATTTCTGAAACAACATATGGTGGACGAGAAGAATTAAGTTCACAGCCAGGCGCTATCATGGACTATGGTAGCTTAATTTATGTTGCTTTACAAAGATGTAAATCTGCACGTGAAGCTATTAAATTAATCGCTGAACTTATGGATGAATATGGCTATGCCAGTAGTGGTGAATCTTTTTCTATTGTGGATAAAAATGAAGCTTGGATTATGGAATTGATTGGAAAAGGCGAAGGTCAAAAAGGTGCTGTTTGGGTTGCTCTTTTGATTCCCAATGGCTATGTTTGTGCTCATGCCAATCATCCTCGCATTACACAATTCCCACAAGAAGGTGATCAAACTATTACTTCTTTAGAATTAGATAGAATTTTTGATTCTAACGTAACATGTGTATATTCCCATGATGTTGTTACTTTTGCACGTAGTAAAGGTTGGTTTGATGGAGATAGCAAAGATTTCAGTTTTTCTGATACATATGGCGTTTTAGATTTTGGAGCTGCTCGTGCTTGTGAAGTCCGTGTATGGGCAATGTTTCGTCAAATTGCAGATGATATGGAACAATATGCTGACTATGCCAAAGGTCATAATTTAAAAAATAGAATGCCATTATGGGTTAAACCCAATCGTCAGATCACAGTGCAAGATATGATGCGTTTTATGCGTGATCACTTGGAAGGCACAGAACTTGATATGACAAAAGATTTTGGTGCTGGTCCTTTTGCATGTCCTTATCGTTGGAGACCTATGTACTGGGAAGTAGATGGCGTACAATACGTAAATGAAAGAGCTACAGCCACTCAACAAACAGGTTTTTCTTTTGTCACTCAATCTCGTTCTTGGTTACCTGATTCTATAGGTGGTATTATTTGGTTTGGCATTGATGATGCCGATAGTTGCGTCTATGCTCCTATGTATTGCTCGATAACATCTATTCCTGAAAGTTATCGCGTAGGAAACGGTGCTATGATGGAATGGAGTAACAATGCTGCATTTTGGGTTTTCAATCAAGTTACTAATTTTGCATATACAAAATATAGTTATATTCATCCAGAAATTGCAGCTAAACAAAAAGAATTAGAAGATAAATATATCGCATATACTCCAGCTATTGATCAAGCTGCATTGACACTGTATGAACACAATCCTTCTTTTGTTGCAAACTTTTTAACAGATTATTCTGTAAATACTGCAAATAGACTTGTCCAAGATTGGAAAATATTTTATCAATATCTATTCATGAAATATATGGATGGAAATATTAAGACAAAAGTTCCAGGCCAAATGAATCCTAAAGTTTTTCAACCAGGATATGGTGAAGATTGGCAAAGACGAGTCGTTGAAGATGCAGGAGAAAAATTAAGAGTTGTTGATCCAACAAATAATTAATTTTGAAGGAAGAAATGAATCCACTATCTTTATAAAGTAGTGGATTCATCTTTTTATGGTGAGTTATGGAAGAATCAAACATCATTGCTCATTTAGAAATTTTTGTTTCAGAAAATCTGATTGTGCATTGTGATATTACACCCAATACTGAAATTAGTATAGGACGTGGACAAGAAGCAGATATTGTTTTACCTGTTCAATCTCTATCTAAAAAACATTGTATTTTTAGGAGTTTTGATAATTCTGTAGAACTTCAAGATTTAGGGAGTCGCAATGGCACTTCTGTGAATTCTTTGAGAATTTATGACAATGTTTGTCTACATAACTCAGATGTTGTTAGAATTGGACATGTTATCATTAATGTTATTATTTATTCTCAGGAAAATACAGTACTGAAGAATGATTCTGAAATTAAGAATGATTCTGATATTTATATAGACAGTACAGATATATTACGACCTTTATCTGTAAAAGAAAGTTGTCAGCTATATTGTGCTGAGCAGGAGAACAATAAGATTCCTGATAGTATTCAAAAAAAAGACTCTTATCAGGAGGATGTTATAAATCTCCATTCCGAGGATATTATCCATACAAATAGTGATTTTGATACTAATTTTTCTAAAATAGAATATAATCTTGCACAATTTGAAGAAGATTTGAATGCTTCTGCATTATATAGTATATCTTCAGATCATTTTTCTTTACAACATTCAATATACTCTTATTTATTGAATAATTTAAAAGTCTCTGAAGGAGTATGTGATGTTTGTGGTAGAAACTTAACTACAGAAGAGCTTTTTTATCATTTAGGATTTATTAAAAGTGGAGTCATTTATTGTTTAGAATGCATTTGTAAAAGAGATATTAAAGATATATCATCCCTTGCTAGTTATAAGATTGTAAAAAAATTAGGGGAAGGTGGCATGGGAGCAGTATTTGAGGCAGTTCAAGTTTCCATGGAACGACCTGTTGCATTGAAAATTATGCGTAGAACAACAGAATTACCTAGATCTTCCATACAACGTTTTTTTCGAGAGGCACGCATTGGGGGAAAAATGCACCATACTAATATTGTCCAGTTTTTAGATTGTGGTCAAGTGGACGATATTTATTTTTTAGTAATGGAATATGTACTAGGCGTAAATATTCATCAACTTATGCAGGAAATAGGCGTTTTCCATTATTCTATGGCCTTGCCAATCATAGAACAAGTTTTACAAGCATTGCATTATGCACATAAAAATTTTCAAATTATCCATCGTGATATTAAACCTGATAATATTTTAATAAATCAAAATGGAATTGTAAAAATTACAGATTTTGGATTGGCAAAAGATTACACAGAAGCTGGTTTTTCTGGTATTACAAAATCTCAAACTGGCATAGGCACTCTCTTTTATATGGCTCCTGAACAAATTTTCAATGCAAAATTTTCAGATCAAAGAGTTGATATTTATTCTTTAGGTGCAACATTATATGAAATGTTGACTGGTATATTACCTTTTAGTGGAAATCAAATCATAGAGGTAATACAAAATATTCAAACAAAGGACTTGACTCCCATTCATATTTTAGATCCATATATTCCTGAAGATATAAGTAATATTATTGTAAAGGCTATGCAAAAAGATCCTAGCCAACGATTTCAATCTTTTTATGAAATGTTGCGTGATATTCAAAGTTGTTGCCAAAAATATAACGTATAGTGAAGTGATAGAATATTGAGTATAGAGTACATACAGAATGAAAATACGAGGAATTTGTTATGCAAAAAACTCCACTATATTTAAACTCTTTAATTTGTCAAAATCAGATAGGAGTTCAAGAACAAAAAATAGGAGAATCATTTAATTCTTTAGATGAATATTTTTTAAAAAGTTCTTCTTATCGAACGCATAATTCGATTGTGGAGTCTTTAGAGAAAAAGATAGCATTATTAGAACAAACAGAAGATGCTTTAGCAGTAGTAAGTCTCAATATTGCATTGAGTAGTATTGTATATGCATTATTACAAGATGGAGATCATATTTTAGTGCATGAAACTGTTTCTGGTGAATTAGAAACATGGTTATATGAATTTCTTCCTTCTGTTCATGTTCATGTAGATCGTGCAAATTTTTCTAATCTTACTTCTATAGAAGAGAACATCTGTAAACAAACGAAAATGATGCTTATAGAATTTCCTAGTATTCCTTTTCTAGAAGTTTTTGATTTAGAATCATGTATTGAATTAGCTCATAAAAAAAATATATTATGTGTAGTGAATCATACTATGTTGAGTCCTGTTTCTATTCAACCTAGTAAATATGGAGCTGATATAGTCATTTCAAGCTTGAAAGAATATTGTGCTTGTGGAAAAAATATAGGAGCCTATTTTGCTAGTAATAAAATGTTATTATTGCAAATTCGACGTATCGTTCAATTATTAGATGTTTCCTTACCAGAAAAAGAAGCTATATGCATTTTAGACCATCTTCAAACATTGGCTGTACGAATCGAAAAAATTTCAAAAAATGCTAGTATAGTCGTAAATTTTTTACAATCTCATCCTAGAATCGAAACTATGTATTATATTGATGCTACATATCCAAATGTACAGAAACAGTTAACTTATACAGGAGGAATATGTTATTGCAAGTTAAAAACAAACCAAGCAGGAACTTTACAATTTTTAAATCGTTTAAAACATTGTAGTATTCAAACTATGTTTGGAGGCTTGCAAACAACCTTAGAATATCCTACAGCCATGAGTTATTTATTGATTCCAACAAAGAAACAAACAAAACTAGGAATAGAAGATAATCTTGTTCGTATTTCTGTAGGGTTAGAACAGATAGAAGATATTCTTCGAGATATTGATCAAGCATTGTTAGGATAAAAGAGACTAGAAAAGGATTTGTTTTTTTTGTTGTTTCTTGTTTTTTTTTACTGTATAATAAAATTGATTTTATTGCATCAAAATGTAAAAGGGGAAAAATGAGGAATTATTTAAATGATTATCAAGTGCTGAGTTGCTCTACTTTAGAAGATGCACTTTGTATCATGCAAGAAAAACCAGATTCGATTCCTTTAGCAGGAGGAACGGATTTAATGGTTTACTTGAAATATAATCGTTTGGTTGCTGGGAGATATTTAAATTTACATAGTATTCCAGAATTGCAACCTAAAATTGACATTCAAGAAAATCAAATTGTATTTTCCGCTTTGACAACATATCGAGATGTGAGAATGAATCCTTATTTCAAAGACAATATGAAGTTATTGCCTTTGGTAGCATCTAACATTGGTGCTATGAGCATCCAAAATATCGGAACTTGGGTTGGAAATATAGGGAATGCTTCTCCCGCAGCAGACGGTGTCCTTGCCTTGATGTTATATGATGCTAAAGTGCATTTAAAATCTCAACAAGGCGAAAGAGTGATTTTATTAGCAGATTTTTATAAAGGATATAAGCAAATGGATCGTGATTCTCATGAGCTTATCACAGCCATTTCTATTCCTAAATCTGCTAAAAGTACCTATGAATATTATCGAAAAGTAGGCGAGAGAAAATTGCAAGCTATTGCTAAAATAGCATATGGAATAAGAATGTATATTAACAAAGACAAAACAGTTCAAGATTCTCGTATAGTTTTTGGGAGTATGATGCCGTATACATATCGTTGTCGTTCGTTAGAAACATTGCTTCAAGGTAAAAAAATCACTCCAGATGTGATACAACAGGGAGTAGAAATCATTCAACAAGAATTACAACCTATTGATGATATTCGTTCTACAGCACGCTATCGTTTACAAGTAGCAAAAAATCTATGGAAAGAGTCCTTAGAAAGTTTGACTAACCTTTCTTAATTCTTTTTTTATTTTTTATTTTTGTTTTTAAGTCGGAGAAAAATATTTATGATCAGCAGCAATGATCTAAAAAATGGAATGACAATTATTTTTAATGATGTCATTCATGAAGTAGTGGAATTCCAACATATTAAACCAGGGAAAGGTCATGCTTTCGTACGCACGAAACTAAAAAATTTGAAAACAAATGCCATTTTTGAAAATACTTATCGTGCCAAAGAACCTATTGAACAAGCAATTGTGGACAAAAGAAATTTACAATATCTTTATCGTGACAGAGATCTATTCTATTTTCAAGATCCTAATACATATGATCAAATCCCGATAGATATTCATATTATAGAACCTCTTCTTGATTATCTTAAAGAAGAAGATATGGTCTTCTTTCGATTCTATGAAGGGGAAGTTGTGGAAGCTGTATTGCCAGATTTTATTGTTCTTCGAGTCACAGAAGCTTTACCAGGTCTGAAAGGTGATACAGTACAGGGCGGTACAAAACCTGTTACTCTAGAAACGGGCAAAGTCATTCAAGTTCCCTTATTCATCAATCAAGACGATTTAGTAAAAGTTGACACTCGTACTGGTCGTTATATTGAACGAGTAAGAGAATAATTTATTAGTTTATATTGAACGAGTAAGAGAATAATTTATTAGTTGCATTGCTTGGCAGGTTTAAAATGGACACAACAAATTCTTGCTTACGGGAAGATGTGCTAGAATGTATTGAAGAATTTTATCGAGTATTAGAATTATCAGTTGCAGATGCTTTGCCTAGTAGTATTTCAGGATACCAAGAATTCAAAATACATATCAATGAAAATCAAATTCCCCTTTGGGAAATTATGGAAAAAGAAATTTCTAGTAAAATTTTAAATTGGCCAGAATGGTATGCTATTTTACATCTAGAACAACAAGATTCAAAAAACAATTCTACTGTAGTTCGATATAAAGATAACCAAGAAATTGTAGCTTCTATTCCCATAAAATTTCAAGATTTTAATGAACGATTTCAGAACACACTTCTAGAGATCCGTGAAATTGCAGTAGAAAAAATACGCCAAGCAATTATTTGTAGTTTAATAAGATTTTCTGAAAATCCAGGATATAAAAAAGCTTGTTTAGATTTTCAATCGTATCTTATTCCTATAGAAGAATTGACTCACAAAGAAGAATGTTTGCCTTTTTTCGATATTTGGAATCCTCTTCGTATGGGAGAAGAAATTCTTATTCCAGAAATATTAGAACGAATTACAGAAGAAATAAAATCTGTGGAATCTATCTGTTATCCTTACAATGCAGATAAAACATGTCAATGGAATTTTTCTTTAATCATTCGTTTACAAGTAGAATTAATTCAAACAATTCGTGATCGTGTATCTCGTTTAATTGCAGTAGCAGAAAATCATTTTAAAGATTTTTTTATAAATGAAGTATTACGTAGAGAACTTTTACCAATTATTCGTATCCATTTAAATGATTCTCAATTTATAACGTCGATTTTAAAAAAAGAATTTAAATAAAATCGTAAATTACTAAGAAAAATAAAAATTTAATTGTTTTAATTATTTTTTTGTATTTTCTACGAAAAATAAAAAAACGTGTAATTTTAACTAGTAATTGTAGAAAAAATAGATATAATATTTTTTAATCGTTTTATGTTGTTATTTAAATAGACCCGAATTGCCTTTTGTGAAAGAGGGAAACTATGCCTGATAACCTGAAATTTTATCCTGAACAAAGAAGTGTAACTATAAATCCTTTAGATCGACAAGGTGAGTTGCGTTACTTTTTGGAAGGTTTTTCTGGTAAGATATCGCAAAAAGAAATTACACTCAAATATGCCTTTCCAGCAAAATTAGGGACTGCATCACAAGCATTAAAAGATAAGATTCGTAGCATTCTAGTAAATATTCTAGATGTAACCCATTTTAGCGTTCTTTCCGGTAGAAACCGTGCAACCATTGTTGTTCCAATTTGTCAATTACAAGATACTTCTCTATTAGCCCATGAGGGGACTATTAGAGTGCCTATTTTATTAAAATTAATAAAACATGATGAACTCGACCAAGAACTCAAATGTGCTCAAGAACTTCATCTCATTACAGATTTACAAGAACCAGTTGAAGAAGATCATTTAGCCGATGAAGGTGATGTAGATTTTTCTGATCAACCAGAAGAAAAGATTGGAAATGAGCAAGATGCACTTGCCTATAATAACGATGATGAATCCTTAGATGATGCTACAGGTGATGGAGATGTATATTCAGAAGAATCTGAGGATGAAGATGATGATGATGAACATGATGCTAGTAGTTTATATAGTGGTTTGATGGCAATAGATTATGGAACAACCAACTCAGCTATTGTTGTCCGAGATCCACGTTATGCTGCGGAAGAAGTTCGTGGTCAACTCAGTACAGAACAATGGGATTTTTTATGCGAATGGATTAACAATTGGTTGACAGAACACTTGGCTACTATTGAACCAATGGAAACCGATTTATTCGTAGAAAATTTAACACGCATTGTTCCTAATGCGAATCTACCCACTTGTGGAACGCCTGATGATGAAATTAAACGTTCCCTCTTACAATTAGATGATACAATCCGTACACAAATTCTTTCTGAAACTTTATGTAGACTATCCAATTTTTCGCAAGAAGGAACTACGTCTCGCATTTTACAAGATATTGCTCCTGAAGTTATGCGAGGGTTTGAAGCTGTTATTGATTCCAAAACATTAGAATCTCAAAGATACTTTGTACTAGAACTAGATGAAAATGCTGGTCCAGCTCCTATTCCTAGTACATTGCAAGTTGTCTCAGCACCCAGCACAGAAGATTTAAATCGATTGATGGAAGAAACAAAAATTGATATGGGTGCACGAGTTAGTTTATTACTCCGAAGTGCTGCAAGTGGTGGAGCAGATATTCGTCAATTCGTGATTTCTGTGAAACGATATTTTGGTCGTGATGAAGTGATTGAAGTATTGCCTTCAGAAAATGATGGCATGCCAATTCAATTTCCAGCAGACACATTATGTCGCTTAGCATATCGAGAATTATTGCATCGTGCTATTGCTGATATCCATAGACGAGCAGATGCAGGACAATTTCAAGATGGTGAATGGCCTTGTTCTCTTGTTGCTACATTTCCCACATCTTACCCTGCTTCTTTACGTCGTAATTTACGAGAAATCTTAACTGATTTGAACATCAAAGAAATCGATACACGTTTTGATGAAGCTACTGCTGCTGCTATTTTTTATGTATGGCGTGAAGTTGGTGCTGACCCAGTTTGTGCAATGAATGGTCTCATGGCAAGATGTCGAAAAGATCGACATGGACGTGCTTACCAAAATATTTTATTGTACGATTTGGGTGGTGGAACTACAGATATTGCTCTTATTCAGCTTTTATATGAAGAACTTCCTATTTTTGCAGAGGGAGCAGATCGAGGAAATGGTGGACGTTATTTTCGTATTACTCCACGATTGTTAGGAACTACAGGGCATAGATATATTGGTGGTGATTTAATTACATTATGGTTATTCCGTTTAGTAAAATCTAAATTAGCAGATTGTTTGCTACGTATCATCACAGAGAAAAACATTGAAGCACCCATGGATAGTCCATTGAGCCAAGTTTTACTCAATCTACCTGAATCATTGATTGAAAATGATGGCGATGAAGACGCTACACCAAAATATAGAGTTGGTTCTCTCTTAGAATGGACTGCTCATCCCATGCAACAAATGCGTCAATATAACAATCTTAATGAAAATATTATTGATGTGCTTGTTCCTACTCGTTTTGTGAATGATTCCAGCAAGACTTCTAATTTTTTCACAATGTGGGAAATGGTGGAAGAACTCAAAAAGACTATGGGAACCCCTGTAGAATCTGAGAGAACATCTGGCATTGCGAGAGAATGGCCAGAAGAAGCAGATATTGACAGTGGTCAACTCTTTAACTTTGTACAAAATGCCCATCCTTGGTTAACAGAAAGTGGTGCAGTACAGCAAGATGATTTGCACATTACTATTCCACAAACAGAACTCACTAAAATTGCAAGAGATCCTATTAAGCAATCTCTCAGCCTTGCAGTCAGTTTATCTAAAGCAAGACTACTTACACAAGACCATAGAGATCGAATTGATAGACTTATTTTATCTGGACAATCATGCAATATGCAGTGTGTTCAAGTCGTTGCTAACGAAGTCTTCCGTGAAAGTGAAGGTGTATTTGATTACGATCCCGCCAATGTACGTTTTGATAGAGATTCTGCGAAAACGTCAGTATCTTTAGGAGCATGTGTAGGACGTTATCTTGAATCTGTTCGTATTGATCCTTTCAATGAAAAGACAAAACAAATGTTGCGTGACGGCTATGATCAAATTGAACTTGTGATTGAAAACTTGTTCACTTACTTATCTTGTCGTTTAGCATATGATTCTCTAGTTGCTATGGTTACTATTTTTGATCAAGGTCATGAACTTAATTTACGATCTTATACAGATAGACGTCCTGTAGCTAGAACATCTATTCATAATTTACGCCCTGTTCAAGAAAAATTCTGGATTTATCGCATTGATTTTGAAGGTGCTGAACCACAATATTTAGGCCTTATCAATGCTGAAGCAGTTGCTTTAGAAAATGGTTTTGATGATTTCAGAAAATTCCGTGAAGAATATTTAGTTGGTTTTGAAGCAGATGCTGAGCTTTTTGTTCGTGCATTTTTCTTACCTCGTGGTCAAAAAACAATTACAGCAAAAACATATGAAGACCCTATAGAAGGTGGTCCATTACCAGAACTCATTGCACGAGTTGATGGTTCTGCTATGGCTCCTAGCACAAGCTATACTGATCATGAAGATTATGAAGAGCCAGAAGATCACGAAGATTATGAAGAGCCAGAAGATCACGAAGATCATGAAGATGAAGATCATGAAGATCATGAAATCCCAGAAGATGTAGAAAATGAATTTGATGAAGATGCAGAAAATGAATTTGATGAAGACGCTGAAGAACATGAAGAACCAGGACAAGAACAAGAAGAAGTAGCAAAAGTAGCTGCACCATCAATGGCAGATCGACAACGAGAGGAAAAGAGAAAATTAGAAGAACAAAGAGCAAAAGATAACAAAGCACCAGAACTTATTATTACTCATACGATTACAAGCCAAGAAATTTTCGATAGACGACCCGTTATTTCAGCAAATACACCACTTGAATATATTGTACAATATCCTAATGGTGAAGAATTCAAATGTGCTCTCAGTGAACCATTACCTATTCGTGAATCTTATGAATATCATGTGGAATCTCCTGATGAAACCGATTTCTCAGGAACAGTAGATGAAACAGATCCATCTAGAGTACTCAAATTCCAAATAGATGAAGAAGAAACAGATGAAGCCACACTTGTATGCGATGAACGTGGAAGAATGGTAATGCTCACTTGTTCACCCTATGAAATTAAAATTTGGGCAGATATTGAATATGTGCCACAAAAAATGGACATTCATTATGATCCTTTCTGCGGACACCATTAATCGTCATATTACTCCATGTCTATATTAAGAAGCGTAGTGTAAACTACGCTTCTTAATGCTTTTAATAAATAGACTTCTACTTAGAGGAAATTTCATGCACGCATGTAACATTCTGATATTAGATGAAAACTCCTATTTAAAACAATATTATACAGCACCTGCATTTAACATTACAGAAATTCCCTTTCAATTTACTCTTGTTTCTTCAAAAAGAGAAGTCTTAGAAAAACTTACTACAGGAACATTTACTATTCTTTTATTATCTCTACAAGAACAAATAGATACTATTTGTCCTTTTATAGAACAGCTTTTCCCTTGTTCCATTCCTAAGATTCTATTTTGGGACGATTCTGATTATAGTGTTCTATTATATTTCTTAGCACATAATATTTTTGCCACACCAAAGAAAAAAATAAATATTGCGGAACTAATAGAATTGATCCGATGTGCCCAAGAAACATATGAAAATACAGAAGAGTTACATCTTTTATCTTGTACAGAACAATGGATAGAATGTATTATTCCTAGTAAAAAATATTATTTGCCACGGGTTAGTCAATGGTTTATACGTTTTCTAGATTTTTTAGAACAAAAAGAACTCCATAAAATTATGTATGCATTTCGAGAGTTATTGCAAAATGCTATTGAACACGGAAATAAGTATGAGCCTACAAAACGAATTAGGATTCGTTTAAATATGACTCCTAATAGTCTATTATTTTATATTCAAGATGAAGGAGAAGGCTTTGATTTGCAAAATCTTCCCCATGCATTGATTGGTAAGAGTAAAAATGAGACTATGGATGTTATGATGTATCGTCGCCAACAAGGAATGCGATTAGGTGGACTAGGAATTGCTAGTGTTTTTGCTATTGCTGATGAAGTCATTTACAATCAATTAGGAAATAGTGTATTGATGATAAAATATCTCCCCATTGATCCAAATGAAAATAAACATATCTAAAAATTCTGTCTAGTTTAAAAGATAAAAAAATAGGATTTTATCTAACAAATATGTATGATAAAATCCTGTTTTTTTTATAAAATAAAAAAAACAACTGTTCCTCTTGATTTTCAAAAAGAAAAATAGACAAGAAATATAAAAATGATACAATATGAATATGATTTAAAATTTATATGTATATATAAATAATTGTTTTTATAGAAAGTATACGAATGGAAATTCAAAGAAATATTTTATTGAATCCTGGACCAGCCACTACTACAGATTCGGTAAAAATGGCACAAGTTGTTCCTGATATTTGTCCTCGAGAAAAAGAATTCGGTGATTTGATGGCTTATATTTCAGACAATCTCACTGCGATTGCCCAAGGAGGCAAAGAATATACAACCATACTATTTGCTGGTTCTGGAACAGCTGCAGTAGATGCTATGATAAATTCAGTAGTTCCCCACAATACAAAGATTTTAATCATCAATAATGGTGCATATGGGGAAAGAATGGTTAAAATTGCAAAAGCTTACTCTATAGATATCGAAGAAATCTATTATCCATGGGGTACTTATCCTAATCTTCACGATGTAGAAAATAAATTAAAAACTGTACCAGAAATCAGTTGTATTGCCATGGTTCATCATGAAACAACAACAGGCATGTTAAATCCTGTTGCAGAAATCGGTCAACTTTCTGATAAATATAACAAAATGTTTATTGTGGACGCTATTTCTAGCTTTGCTGCTATTCCTTTTAGTGTTCAAGAATATCACATTGATTTTATGGCCTCTACTAGTAATAAATGTATCCAAGGCATGGCTGGTTGTGCCTTTATCATTGCCCATAAACAAGCAATGCAAAAAATAGCCAATATCAGCCCAAGATCTTTTTATCTTAATCTTTATCAACAGTATCTATATTTTGAAAAAACAAAACAAATGCAGTTCACACCACCTGTTCAAACTCTTTATGCACTTCGCCAAGCTATTCAAGAATTTTTAGAAGAAGGTGCTGACCAACGCCATCAACGCTATAAAAAAAGTTGGGAAACTTTGATCAAAGGTATGAAAAGACTTGGGTTTCAAAAGCTTCTTCCAGATGAATATGAAAGTAAAATTTTAACAACGTTTCATTACTTATCTCACCCTAATTTTTCATTTGAGGAAATTCATGATCAACTTTATCAAAAAGGATTTACTATTTATCCAGGGAAAATTGGTGAAAAAGATACATTTCGTTTAGCTAATATGGGAGCTATTGATTGTAAAGATATACAAAATTTTTGTGATGCCTTAGAAATAGTACTACAAAAGATGGAAATTTTATAGGAAAATAAAAAAACGCAGAAATTTTTTTCTGCGTTTTCTACTGTATTATATTATATAGGGAAAATTATGAAAATCGTTCTTCAAAGAGTTAAACAAGCATCCGTGGAAGTGAAAGGGCAAACTGTAGGAAAAATACAACAAGGTGCTTTAATTTATTTATGCCTTATGACAGGAGATTCTGCAGAAAAAGTAAAATTTGTAGCAAAAAAAATTGCAGAATTTAGAATGTTTCATGATGAAGATCAAAAAATGAATCGTTCACTTTTAGATATTCAAGGACAAGCTCTAGTCATAAGTCAATTTACTCTTGTAGCAAATGGTAAAAAAGGAAAACGTCCTAGTTTTGATTTGGCATTAGAACCGAAAACAGCGGAGATTTTATATGAACAATTTATACAGGAATTAAAAGAAATGGACATTGATACACAAAATGGAATTTTTGGAGAATATATGCAAGTATACTCACAGAACGATGGACCAGTTACTTTTATGTTTGAATTTTAAAGAAGTAATAACTGATTAATCCATAATGAAAAATTTAGGATTGAGCTAGAAAATCTTGAATATGTTCCAATGCTTGGTTCTCATTATAATAGGTATCTGTATTCATATTTGTATTTGTATTTTGAAAATTACAGAGATGGTGTAATGTAGATTGCATTTTTTCCATCATATTTTTCATAGTCTCAATTTGTTTTTCTAAACTATTAACTTTTAACTCTTCTTGAGCTACAAACAATGAATTTCCATTGCGAGAATAAGTATCTTGAAATACATTTGTATCATAGTAACCAATAGGACTTTTTGCCTTTTTGTTTTTTATCTTATCTTGGCTAATGGATAATGAAGAAGACATATTTTCTTTCTCCTCTAAATGATCAAAGTCCATGGACATGAGATTGGGAATAGTAGTACTAGAACTAGAGGAAGTTTGAGAGTACTTTGAAAATGGTTCTTTATTTTTTAGCTCTTCTTGAAGTTGTAAAATTTTTAATTGTAGTTGTTCACTATGTGCATATAATTTATTAATCAAGTTATCTTTTTCTCTTAATAGTCTTTGGTAATGTTCTGTTTGCCTTTGATATTGTTCCTCTTTCTTTTTTCCAAGTTGAAGGAGACTTGTATTATTTTCTATTTCTTTTATGCATTCTTGGCGTATCATTTCTAACTTTTTATAAGCTTGATCTACAATCTCAATTTTATTCCGCCAATCTTGCTCTTTAGATATAAGGTTATTTTTTAAATCTTCAATTTCATATGATTGACGAGCTACTTTCCCTTCTAAATATCGATTGCGTTCTTCTAAAGACATACAACGTTGTTTATATTCCTGTAATTCATCAGAGCTAACAATATTGCTAGGATAGCCATTCCCCGCGTTTTCATATGATTGAAAATCACGTTGAGTTTGAGCGATTTTTAAAAAATTTTGCATTGTTGCTCCCTATCCTAATAAAATAATATTTCTAGCCAAGTTACAATAAATAGGTTTAATAATAATACGTACATGTATTTTATCAGTTTTAATATATATTTCCATAAAATTTTTTGAAATTTTATAAAAATTTTGAACTGTCTAAAATGAAATGTACGCATAGTTTTTTATCTATTTAAAAATGGATTAAATAGAAAATATAATTTTTTTTTGTGAATCTGAAAAAGGCTAGTCAGTTATACAATAGCCTTTTTTCAGTAGAAAATTTTTAAAATTTTAAATTGTCTCATCAAATGTAGTAATATACGTATTGACATATATTATTGTTGCAACATTCGATAAGCAGCTAGAGCCAAAGCTTCTAGTTCATTTTCACCAGCATAGATATAGACAGGTGCTATAAAAGAAACTCGTTCTTTAATCCATTCACAACACATTGTAGAATGAGCCATGCCACCTGTGAGAATAATCGCATCCACTTTTCCAAAAAGATTAGTAGCTCGAGCACCAATTTCTTGAGAAACTTGATATGCCATAGCTTGGAAGATGAGTTTTGCATATTCAGAACCATTTTCTGTTTCTCGTTCCACATCGATTGCATTATTTGTATTACAATAAGATACAAAACCACCTTTTCCTACGAGCATTTTTCCTATTTCTTCCTTTGTATATTTTCCTGAAAAACAAAGGTCTAGAAAAGGAAATAAAGGAACTTGTCCAGCTCTTTCTGGAGTAAAAGGTCCTTCAGATAAGGCGTTATTCGCGTTGATAGCTTTTCCTTTGTGAATGGCTGCAACGCTAATACCACCCCCTAAATGAGTAATGATGAGATTTAAGTTTTCCAGCTGTTTGCCTTGATCTTTAGCAAATTTTCTGGCAATCGCATAGATATTCAGAGCATGGAATGTGGGAGTACGAGGTAATTCTTTTAACCCAGAAATACGAGCTAATGGTTCTAAATCGTCTACTACAGGAGGATCTACAATATAGCTGGGAATGTTATATTCTTGGGCGATTGCATATGCCAAAAGGCAACCTAAATTGGAAGCATGTTCGCCATAAGTGGCATTTCTAGAATCTTCTACCATTTTTTGATCAATAGGGTATGTGCCACTTGGAATGGGACTTAAAAGTCCACCTCTTCCAACTATAGCATTTAATGTTTTTAAATCAAATCCATATTCTTGTAATTCTTTTATAATTTCCTGTTTACGAAATTCAAATTGATCTGCTATGTGCGAATATTTTGCAATAACTTCAGAACTATGTCGCAATGTTTTTTCCCAAATGCAATTTTCATTTTCAAACAATCCAATTTTTGTTGATGTAGAGCCTGGATTTATGCTTAAAATCATAATTTTATCCATGCGATTGCCTTTCTTTTATCAAATGTAAAATGTTATGACAAAATACCAATATTTTTATTGGCAAATTTTTGGGATAATGTTAAAAATTATACTTAGTTTAGATTGCTTTTTTATAGATTATTGTATGTTATTATTCATCTATAATTATAGCATAAGGTTCAATCCATGTTGGTATTGTAATATTGTATCGCTTAGCTGTTTTTCTATTAATATAAAGTTCGCCTCTAGGTAAATGAAAAATAGGAAATGCGTCTGCAGTTTTTCCTTTTAAAATTTGTACTCCATAATAACCAGCTATCTCACCCTGTTTCTTTCCTGTTGCCACTACACCAAATAGTGCACCTTGCTTTATATTAAAATCTAATAAACCTAAAAAAGGTTTTTCTATATTTCCCAGTATCCATTGTAAAACATCGGCAGAAGAAATATAATTACCTTGTTCATCTTTTAAATTGTGATACATGGGAATATAAAAAAAATCTACTTGTGATTCATATTGCTTTAAACATTGTTTCCATTCTTCCCAATTTGCAGAACAAAAAGTTTCTAAACAGTACAATGGAATTGTCTCTAATTCCTGATGTATATGTTGAAGCATTTCAGAAGCAATAGGAGTATCTTCTATTAAAATGACGTAATTTTTAGCTGTGGGAAGAAAAGTATCTATTTTTTGAAATGTTTGTTTTACAAAAACATCTTCACAAATTCCCGTGACATTTTTTTGTGGAAATCCATATTCTTTTATATCATTGTTGACACCGCAAAATACAAATTGAATGGAAGAATGGAAAAAATGAGGAGTAATATAACCAGTAGCAAGATCATCGATTGTAATTACAAGATGAGGACGCCAAGATCGTATTAAATGGATAGCTTGATGTATTTTTGATTGAATTTTTTCTTCTTCGCTTTCTTTTTTTGCATTGATATAAAAATCTCGTACAACAATTTCTTTATCAGAACGTAATAAATGATTTTCAAATGTTTCTAAGATCGCTTGTCGAATATGTATATCCCAAAGAATGTCTTTTTCATAGCTGAATACAAGCAAGACTCGTTTGGGAGATTCTAAAAAAAATAGCCAAAAACAAAGACCTGCGATTAAAATAATAAATCCAAGGATAAATTTCCATAAGTTACTCAGGTCTATACTAGCTTCACAATTTTGATTTTGTAAATAATTTTGTAAATCATTGAAAAAACGTGTGGCATTTTGATATCGTACTTTTAAAGACTTTGCCATTGCCTTTCGACAAATGGCATCTATTTTTTTATCAATTTCAGGATTGACTTTAATAGGCGATAGTGGCTCTTTTTCCAATACTTGGGCTAATATTTGAACAGAAGTATCAGAACTAAATGGAGGTTGTGATGTGAGAATTTCATATAGAATAGCTCCTAAAGAATAGACGTCACTTTGAAATTCTACCTTACCTTTCAATTGTTCAGGTGCCATATAAGTTGGTGTGCCTACTGTTTCTTGGTTTTGAGAAATAGTCATTACCTCTTTTGCCAATCCAAAGTCCATTAATATGGGTTCACCATTGGATTGAATCATAATATTTGATGGCTTAATATCTCGATGAATAATTCCTTGAGAATGTGCATATGCCACTGCATCTACTATTTTTACTAAAAGACGAATGCCATCTTGAACAGAAATTTTTTTTTGTGATAATAAACTACTCAAAGATTCGCCTTGAATAATAGGCATTGTAAAATATATTTGATCTTGATCTTCGCCTACATCATATACAGTGATGATATGCGGATGACGCAACCGAGCTATATTTTGTGCTTCTTTCATAAAATGTTCTTTATTTTGAAAGACATTTTTTGGATGCAATAAAATTTTCATGGCAACACGGCGACAAAGTACTGGATCATATACATCCAGTACTTTGCCCATGCCGCCATGACCTATTTCATTTAAAACTTTATATCTTCCAATATTTTTTGGAAGCATGGCGAATCCTTTTTTGTATAAGTGCTATGAATTATTGAATGTTGGAATCATTAATTGTGTGTAAAACTTTTTAATCAATCGTTTGTTACGACAAATACGAATCGTAATGTCGTATAAACCGACTGGATTATTAGTAGCAATAGCGGGACGTGCAATTTCTATGTTGTAAGAATATTGTTGTAATTGATTATTATCTGAAAGACCATAGTAATTGCTAAGATCGAAAGCATTATTGGGAGGGACATTATGGGAAGCTAAGTTTCTAAAATGTGTATCATGATTTTCAGTCACAGTCTTACCATAGTTAGATGTGTCTACAATTCCTAGAGGAGCAGGAAATCCCAAACTTTTGCTTCCAGCAAAATTACCTGTTGTAAATGTAGTAGTTGTTCGTGCACAACAACCATCAAAGAAAAATGGCATTGTTTTTCCTGGTTGTGTTTTAATAGCACTAGCACGCAAAGCAGCATGTAGAGATTCAGCTATAATCGATACATTTGTATCTTCAATAGATTTATTCACCGCATTTAAGCCTACTGGGAATAATGCCAAGATTCCTGAAACTCCTAATGCTAAAATTCCCATGGAAATTAATATTTCAATTAATGTAAAACCTTTTTGTGTTTGTTTCATTGTTGGCTCCTATGTTTTATTGTCCTCTGGGAATCCATATCACTCGACTTAATGTTCTACGTGCTCGCATAAATTCGTCTGTCAATGTCATAGTGATGCGTACAGCAGGTGGAAGTGTAGGCAATTTAGTATCCCCAGGTGGATTTGCTGCTCCGTTATTTATACTCCAATTTGCAGTTTCATTATTATTATGTGTGAAAAACTCTGTTAAAAAAGGAATATTCATAGTAGGTGCAGGATTATCAGTATCTGGTAGAGGATCCATATTTATCACATAAGGTGGAACTAAAAATTCAGCAAAAACATCTGTTATTGGATTACTGGGGTTGTCAGCTGGTATTATTGTTCGTTGCAAACTAAAGAGTGGTTGACTATTAAATGTGCGTGAAGGGATTAATGTATATTGTACCATGGCTGCACCTGTTCGTTGTGTGTTACCATCTATCCAAGAAGTTACTGTGTGAAATGTCAGTAATAAACCACCAGCGTTTGGATTATTAATATTCAATACTTCATTAGGAGCCAATGGTGTACCAGTCATATTGGTAATATCTCGTGCCATAAGATCAAAGGCCGCACGAGCATTTTGATAGATTCCCATTTTGGCTTCTGCAAGTGCCATCACTTCAGAGGAACTACTAAAAATAGTGACTACAACCCCCATTAAAAGAACCATTAAGCCAATGGCAACCATTAATTCTACTAGAGTAAAACCTTTATGTATGTATTTCATAAAAATGAAGCGTTGTCTTCTATAAGAAAACGCAACCCTCCAAAATCATTGTTAAAATTATCTTACTTAATTCTATTAATTATTGTCGTGGTTCTCGAATGGCAGTCCTTACTTTACCAGTATTATGATTAATATCAATAAAACATCTCTCTGTAAGGTTATTTTGAACTAGTATAATATCTGTATCATCACAGTGAGGATTATTAAGATCATTAGGATCATTGTTTTGGTTTGTTATATCTGTAAACATAATCGTTCCATCAGGATTAAAAATCAAATAAAATGCATTCACATCCGGTGTTTGCCATTTTACATGTTCTGAAATTTCAGTAGGTTGTCCTGCTGGTATAAATGCTGGAGTTGTAGCAGTTTCGTTGGAATCATAGGAACTAATGGTATTTCTTCTTACTTTGGGGGCTGGACTCATAGTTACAGTAGAGATTGTTATCTTATTAAGAGTTACCTCATCGTTTATAATATTATCAGAATTATTATTCCTGAAAAGTGCAAAAGCCAATACTTGTCGTTCCCGTTGTGCAATAGCTCGCGACCGAGTTTCCATACAAGCCATTTGAATGGCAGTGGCAGCACCATTTAAGTGACGTTTGCTCATAACATCACTCAAAGCAGGAGCAGCCATGGCTGCCATGATTACAATAATGGAAATGACAACAAGTAATTCCACTAATGTAAAACCTTTTTTTGTTTGTTTCATGCTATATACCTTTTTTGAATGAGTTATTTACCATCTGCATCTTGTTCTTCTACGAGTCTTGTGAGTGGCATCCAACTGGCAATGTCATCATTACCAGCGTTTTTAAAATTATGTTGTGTAGTTGTTCCCCCTTTTGAAATTTGGAGTATACCATCAGGACCTGAAGAATATATGTCTAAAGGAGTACCCCAACGAAAATCTGGTTTTTTTTCGTTATAATTATTAGGACCACGTGGAATATCGTTAGAATGATCACGTCCAGCTTCTACGTACAATGAATTCCCCCAAGCATCGATATACTCTTCATATGTACCTTTCAGTATTTTAGGCAAATTTTGTGTTAAAACAGGATCTTGTTTTACGATATCCGAGTCACTGCTAGAGGGATCAAATTCTTCTAAAGCATGAACTAATTTTTGATTATTATTCGTTCTACCTACACATCCGCCTTCTCCAGTTTCTACATTAGGGTAGCGATAATAAATAGCTTTGAATTGTTCACAAGCACTTGTTAATGCCATAATAGTTCCATACGTAGACTTAATTCTTGCTTTCGCAACCATACCTCTCCCTACAGAAAGAACAATGCCAGCTAAAATACCAATAATAGCTATTACCATTAGCAATTCTACTAGAGTAAATCCTTTTTTTAGTTTCATGGTTTTCTCCTAGTATCCATTAATTTAGATAATTTGTGATCCATTTAAATGTATCCATATTTCTCATATTTTCAGGTGCATCCCCATGAGGACCCGATCCTGATCCATCATCTGTATTATTAGGGTAATTTGCTTTACTGAAAATTTGAAAAGAACGATAATTATAACGTGCTATTTCAGGTAAATAACTAGTAGTAACTCTGTTTTGTAAATTTAATATATGACAATTTAAATATAAATAAGGAGACATAAAGGGATCAAAATATGTATTACCAACTACACTTTTTGGTTCAAATTCATAGTAAATAATTCTTGAATTACCAAATCCATCAGCTGTTGTAGTTGTATCGCCATCTAAACAAGGAACAAATGTTGTTGCTGAATAATTAAAATGAGCTGGATCTGGAGCAATAGTAGGTGGATACAGTCCATAATCTAATTGATATGCTTTGACTGCTTGGTTTAATTGACTGATCGTAGCAGAAACTTTAGAACGTATTGCTCTTGTTCTTGCACTTCCTAGAGAAGGCAATAGAATAGCTGCTAGAATGCCGATAATGGCAATCACAACTAAGAGTTCTACTAAAGTAAAACCTTTTTGTCGTTTCATATATATTTCCTTTCTTTATATGCATATTCTATAATTTTTACAATTTTCATATTCTAGATAATGGAAATTTTAATGTGCATATTCTACAATTTTCATTTCTCGGACAACTGTAATTTTGATTTTTCCTGGATAGTGTAATTCTTTTTCAATTTCTTTTGCAATTTTTTGAGCAACTACACTTGTTTCTTTGTCAGAAATTTCTTCAGGGTTGACTATGACTCGAATTTCGCGTCCTGCGGAAATAGCAAAGGCATTTTCAATGCCAGGAACGTTGTATGCAATGGATTCTAATTTTTCTAGGCGGTTAATATATTTTTCAAATGTTTCACGACGTGCACCTGGCCTTGATGCACTAATGGCATCTGCTGTATTGATCAAAGTAGCATACATAGTCTCTAGTTGTATATCATTGTGATGTCCTACAATTCCTTCGATAATCTCTGGTGCTTCATTGAATTTGCTTATAATTTCGCCTCCGATTTCTGGATGACCGCCTTCTTTTTCATGGTCTAAAGCTTTACCAATATCGTGCAAAAAACCAGCTCTGCATGCTAAGTCTTTATCTAAACCAATTTCAGATGCAATAAGTTTGGCAAGATATGCAACTTCAATAGAATGCCAAAGGACGTTTTGACCAAAACTTGTACGAAATTTTAATCGTCCTAATAATTGTCGTATATCTTCATGGAAATGAAGTTGAAGTAGTATACAAGCCTGATCCCCGCCTACAATGATAGCATTTTCCATTTCTTCTTTAGATTGTTCTAAAAGTTCTTGTATACATTGTTCTGGGTTAAGTTTGTAGTCAATGAGTTTTTGAATGATTTGTCTGCAAATTTCTCGACAACATCCATCTGGTGATACAATAGATAAAATCTTGTAATTTTCATCATATTCTAGGTAAATATCTTCGCTATCAAGGTTTTCTTGTAATATTTTTGTAATCTTTTCAGACGTGATTTCTTGTGCAAAAGATTCATCTTCAATAGAAAAAAAACTAGGATATGCTTCGATCCAATGACTAAATTGACAACGTTGGATAATAGCAGATAAAATTCGTCTTGCTGTTCGTTCTGCATTAGCATTTAAATAATCTATATGTCTATTGTATTGGACTCTAAATTCTGTTTGCACTACTTTTTCAAAATTACAGAGAAATTCTTTTTTTAATTTTTCTTCTGTTTCACCAGAAATTTCCAAAAGAATTTTATGAGAGTTTGCTTGTAATGTTTTATACGTTGTTTCTTTTGTTTTAATTGTGTTTTGTAGTTGGAGTAGTTCAGCAGTTTTCTTTTGAATATATTCTTCCATTTGTTGTAATCTAGCTTCATGGATTTCTATATCTTTTGTTTGTATATCTAGCCGTTGTTCTAAATTTTGATTATTCTCACGTGCTTCACTAATCCACTGAAACGAGGTTTTTTTTTGGTATTCCAATTCTCGTTTTAACTTTTCGGTCATTTGATGATATAGTTGATTTGCTTTTTCTTCACTTTGTTGAAGAATTACTTTGGCAATGGCTAGAGCTTCTTTTTTTCTTCGATTGTATAGCCATGTATATATACAAAACCCAAGTATTATACTAACAACTAACACTGTATTCAATCCTCATTGCTAAAAGTTCTATTGAAGATATTTCATAACACTAAATTATAGCATAAATTAATATATTGCAAAACATTTTATTAAAAAAAACCGTTTTCTAAGAATATTTTTTCCATATTTTTAGAAAAACGGTTTTTTTTAGTGTGAAATGGAACTTTGTTAACAATAAGCTACCATTTTATTATGCTTTGTCAGGTGTTTCTGTATTTTCATCAGCGGGTGCTTCTGTATTTTCATCAGCGGGTGCTTCTGTATTTTCATCAGCGGGTGCTTCTGTATTTTCATCAGCGGGTGCTTCTGTATTTTCATCAGCAGGTGCTTTTTCATCTTGGCTTTCTTCTGATTCTTCTGTAGAACGTGCTTTGACTAAAGAAAGACCAATTTTTCTTTCTTTTTGGTCTACTCTTAAAATTTTTACTTCTACTGTATCGCCCACTGCAACGACTTCATCGGGATTTTTAACTTTTCGATCTGTGAGTTCAGAAATGTGTAGTAAGCCTTCGAGAGAATCTTCTAATTCTACGAAAACTCCGAATTTTGTCAATTTAGTAACTTTGCCACTTACAACATCATCAACAAGATATCTTTCTGGAATGACTTTTTCCCAAGGATCTTCCATCAGTTGTTTCATACTGAGACCGATTCTTTTTTGGTTGGGATCTACTTCCATGACTTTTGCTTCTACCACGTCATTTTTCTTTAACATTTCAGAGGGATGACCAATTTTCTTTGTCCAGCTCATATCAGAAATGTGAAGTAGACCATCGATGCCTTCTTCTAATTCAATGAATGCACCGTAGCTAGTCATATTACGGACTTTGCCTTGTACAACAGAACCAACAGGATATTTTTCTGTGACTAGTGACCAAGGATTTACATCTACTTGTTTCATACCCAAAGAAATTTCTTGTTTGTCTTTGTTGATTTCAAGAACAACAACTTCAACTTCGTCACCAATATTGACCATTTCAGAAGGATGGCTAATTCTTTTTGTCCAAGACATTTCAGAAATATGGACTAATCCTTCGATGCCTTCTTCTAATTTTACAAAAGCACCATATGTCATTACATTGACAACTTTCCCGCGAATCTTAGAATCTACAGGATAACGCTCTTCGACATTTTTCCATGGGCTTTCTGTTTTTTGTTTTAGACCAAGTGCAATTCTTTCACGTTTTCTATCCAATTTAAGAATTTTTACTTCGATCTTGTCGTCAATATTGACCATTTCTTGTGGATGGCTGATGCGTCCCCAACTCATATCTGTAATGTGTAAGAGACCATCGATTCCACCTAAATCTACGAATACGCCGAAATCTGCAATGTTCTTTACAACGCCTGTTACCAATTGACCTTCTTCTAGCTCTTCCAAGAGTCTTTCTTTCATTCTCTTGCGATCTTCTTCGATCAATCTTCTTCGAGACACAACAATATTCATGCGAGCTTCATCGATCTTAATGATTTGTGCTTTGAGGTCTTGGCCAATATAATCTGAAATATCACCAGTGCGACGAATATCGATTTGAGAGGCTGGTAAGAAAACAGGAACTCCAACGTCCAATAAGAGTCCACCTTTGATTTTGCGAACCACTTTGCCTTCCACAACATCGCCTTCTTTTTTTGTGGTGATAAGTTGTTCCCATCCACGGATACGATCGGCTTTTTTCTTGGAAAGGATGATTTCGCCGTGTTCGTCTTCCATTGTTTCCAAAAATACTTCTATCTTTTCACCAGCAACAGGAGGTACATCAAATTCTGATAAAGGCACTTCGCCTTCAGATTTACATCCAATATCTACAATCACATTATCATTAGCTATGCTGATAACTCTACCAGAAACAATTTTTTCAGGTTCAAACTCTTTAATGGATTCTTCGTATTGTTCTGCCATTTCAATTTCTGGAAAGTCTGCCAAAGCTAGAGCAACTTGTTCTTCTAATTCATCAGGAGAAATCTCATATTGCTTGATGATGTCTTTTTTCTTCAAACTCATAACAAAAAAAACTCCAAAAGATTTCATGTACAATTAACACTATTCACCGCAATATTTTTATTTTTGTATAAATATATTGAAGTGTCATTTGGTTGTTTCAACCAAAACTGAAATGCAAGATTCCAGCATTATAAATTATATAAATATTTAAAAAAAAGTCAAATAAAATTCTTAAATAATCTTTTTTTTATAAAAAACAGTCTAATGGTTGAAAAAAATTTTAAAAATAGTAAAATATTGGTAGGATTGTTGAAATTGTATAAAACAAGAAAAGAGGCAAAAAGCATGTATTCAGAGACAACTATGCAAATACAATATTGGGGCGTTCGAGGTAGTCTTCCTTGCCCAATGACTATGCAGCATATTCAAGCAAAACACATTGCATTGTTGCAACGCATCATGCAGGAGAAAAAAAAATTTCCTTACTCTATATGTGAAATGCAAAATTACTTACAAACTTTGCCTCGTTCTATCATGGGTACGTATGGTGGTGATACAACTTGTATTGAAATCCAAGCAAAAAATACTCCATTGATAATACTTGATGCTGGTACAGGTATTCGACATTTAGGTGATAACATTATACAAAGATTGAACCAACAAAAAAAAATCAATCCTTTTTCTAAAAAAAATGTGCGAGAAATTCACATTTTTTTCACGCATTATCATTGGGATCACTTGCAAGGTATGCCTTTTTTTGCACCTGCTTATCTTTTAGAACCTAATATATTTACGCTTCATTTTTATGGCAGGATCAATGAACAAGTTCACGTTCATAAAACATTGCAAACACAACAACAGTCTCCTTATTTTCCTATACCTTGGGAAAATATACCTTGTAAAAAATATTACCATGACGTGTCAGAATCATGCCAAATAGGAGAAGTGAAAATTACCAGTGCATCTTTGACACATCCTGATTCTATTTATGCATATCGATTTCAAATCAAGGACAAGGCTTTTGTATGTGCTACAGATACAGAATATAAGATAGACACAGCAACCTTTCTTCAAAAATTTGCTGAAAATGCAGATATACTATACCATGATGCCCAATACACACCAGAAGAATACATAGGGGAAAAAAATAAACCTGGGAAATACGGTTGGGGACACAGCACATATGAACATGCAATTCAAAATGCTATACAAGCCAATGTCAAACATCTTGTCCTAGGTCATCATGATCCTCGAAAAGACGATTTCCAATTGGAACAACTTTATAAAAACTCCTTACAATATAAACAACAATTCTCACAAAGTATTGATAAAACATTAGAAATTACATTAGCCTACCAAGGGCTACAACAACAATTATAAAAAGTTCAAAACTAAGGAATATGTATGGAAAAATATGAAGAAGAGTTAAAAGATAGTAAAAAATCGTTAGATTTTATCAGAACGATTATTACTAATGATTTAAAGACAAAAAAACATACAAAAATACACACACGATTCCCACCAGAACCTAATGGATATTTACATATTGGACATGCAAAATCTATTTGCTTAAATTTTGGTATTGCTGAAGAATTTCAAGGCATCTGCAATCTTCGAATGGATGATACTAATCCTATTAAAGAAGAAATAGAATATATAGAATCTATTAAAGAAGACATTAGATGGCTTGGATTTGATTGGGAAGATAGACTGTATTATGCATCAGATTATTTTGATAAACTCTATGAATATGCTCTTCAACTCATTCGACTTGAAAAAGCATACGTATGCCACTTATGTCCAGAGGAAATTAGAGAATATAGAGGTACATTGACAGAACCAGGAAAAGAAAGTCCGTATAGAAATCGTACTGTGGAAGAAAATTTAGCTGAATTTGAAAAAATGCGTTTAGGGCAATACGAAGAAGGAGAAGCTACACTTCGTGCCAAAATCGACATGGCATCTCCCAATGTCAACATGCGTGACCCTGTTGTGTATCGCATACTTAAAGTAGATCATCATCGAACAGGAGATAAATGGAAAATATATCCCATGTATGATTTTGCACATGGTTTTTCAGATTCGATTGAAGGCATTACTCATTCTATATGTACCTTAGAGTTTGAAAACCATCGTCCTTTATATGATTGGTTCATAGAAGCAGTTGACGCGCCATGCCATCCACAACAAATTGAATTTGCACGTTTGAACATTACATACACAGTGATGAGCAAGCGAAAACTTCTTACCCTTGTCAAAGAAAATCACGTTAATGGTTGGGATGATCCAAGAATGCCAACTATCTCAGGGATGAGAAGACGAGGCTATCCAGCAGCTGCCATTCGTTCTTTTTGTGAAAAAATTGGGGTAGGAAAAACTGAGGGCATAGTCGACTTTGCATTACTAGAATTCTGTATTAGAGAAGAACTCAATAAAACTGCACCTCGTACTATGGCTGTTTTAAATCCTGTGAAAGTAATCATTGACAATTATCCTGAGGATAAAGAAGAACAACTGGAAGCTATCAATAATCCAGAAGATCCAAGTCAAGGCACACGCCACATTCCTTTTACTCGTGAACTTTATATTGAACAAGAAGACTTTATGGAAGTGCCAGAAAAAAAATTCTTTCGCTTATCTCCAGGAAAAGAAGTCAGATTGCGTTATGCTTATTTTATCAAATGCACGCATATAGTAAAAGACGAACAAGGCAATATTAAAGAAATCCATTGTACATATGATCCAGAGACAAAAGGTGGCAATGCTCCAGATAATCGAAAAGTTAAAGCTACACTCCATTGGGTTTCTGCTAAATACAATAAAAAAGCAGAAATTCGAATATATGACCACCTTTTTACTAAAGAAGACCCAGAAGAAGGCACAGATGACTTTAGAACGAACATCAATCCAGATTCTTTAAAAATCATTGAAGGTTATTTAGAACATAATATTGACGTCACACCAAGTAAAACATATCAATTTGAACGACTTGGTTACTTTACTATAGATAAAGACAGCACATCTGATAACATCATCATTAATCGCACAGCTACTCTCAAAGACACATATGCAAAAGCCATGAAGAAAAATTAAATTCTTGTTTATGATATAAAAAAGCGTGATTTTAAAATAAATCACGCTTTTTTTATATAGACTGAATCACGCTTTTTTATTTTAAAATCACACTTTTTTATATTGAATAAAATAAATCATTTAGAAAATTATGTATTACAACGATTATAATACGTATTTACGAAATACGTTTCATGCAAAAGTGTATAAAATATCTATAGATGCTGGTTTTACATGTCCAAATATCGATGGAACTGTAGGAACTGGCGGTTGTATTTATTGCAATAATGAAAGTTTTAGTCCTTCCTATCGTCAAAAACTACAAACTATAGAAGAACAAATTACACAAGGAATAGCTGTTGCAAAAAAATATAAAGCAACAAAATATATTGCTTATTTTCAACCACATACGAACACACACGCATCTGTAGATACATTAGAAAAGATATATACTAGAGCACTTCAACAACATAAAGATATTGTTGGAATTGCTATTGGCACTCGACCAGATGCTGTAGATGAAGAAAAAATAGAAATGTTAGAAAATTTGGCAAAAAGAACATATGTATCTATAGAATATGGATTACAAAGCATATCCAATGCTACGTTACAATGGATTCAACGAAGGCATACTGTAGAATCGTATCAAAAAGCTATGCAATTTACAATCAACCGAAATATTCATATTTGTACGCACATTATGTTTGGATTTCCTAATGAAAATAATACAGAACATGTTATTCAAACTGCGAAATTATTAAATCAATATGGGACTCATGGTATTAAACTTCATAATTTATTGATTGTTCATAATACACAGTTGGCAAAAATGTTCCAAGAAAATCCATTCCCTTTACTTTCTTTAGATGAATATGTCTCCCTTGTATGTGATTTTTTAGAATACACTTCTCCTAACATCATTTGCGAACGTCTTTATGCGACAGCCCCTTCAGAATATTTAATAGCTCCTCTTTGGCGTTGTTCTCCTGCTCAAATCATCCAAGCTTTAGAAAAAAAATTTGAACAAAGAAACACATACCAAGGTGCAAAGTATATATCATAATACTATTTGACACAATATTTTTATATATAAAAAAAGCAATTTGTAAAATTTGTAAAAATTGCTTTTCTATAATTTATATGTTATAATTTACAGGAATTTATATTCTAAATGTTGTTTATATGTAAAAAATCTTTTTGGTTATTCCAATAAAGATAATAAAAAACACAATGAAAGGTGCAATGATTATGAAATTTATGATTTTAGGAGTATGTTTTTTAATGATGGTACCTATATTTGCACAAAGTGTAATCCCTGCTCCTTGTGTAGAAGAAGTCATTCAAGATTTAGTCACAACACACGGTGAAGCACAACAATTTCGTATAGAACGAGGTGTTCGTCAATGTGCTTCTTTGTGGCGAGAAGTAGATGGTTCAGAAGAAGATTTTGTCAAATTTTGCAAAGAACGTTTCTTAAGTGAAGAGGCGGGAGTAGAAAATTTATTTGCAAAATTTTCTCATTATATTGAAATCTTAAATGGACTTCGCAATAGAATGAATGTAGACTTACAAAAGTTTGTTCATTTAGATATGGGGCCTATCTCTGAAATTGATCGTCTATTTAGTGAATATGATCCTGGTGCTCATATACAAGAAGATCTATATCTAAATAAAATTGCCTTTGTCGTTGCTCTGAATTTCCCTCACTATACTTTAAAAGAAAAAACTGAACTTGGGGAAACATGGACACGAAAAGAATGGGCATATGCTCGTTTAGGTGATAAATTCACTTCACGTGTACCTGCAGACTTGATTCAAAAATGGGGACAAATTCAAATTCAATCTGATGCCTATTTTGGAGATTACAACGTTCATATTGGACAACTTGTAGATGAAAATCAAAAACCTTATTTTGACGTTGATAAAGCTTTGATTACGCATTGGGGATTACGTGATGAATTAAAAGCTTTATATGCTTTAAAAGAAGATGGTTTAGAAAAACAAAGAGCCATTCAAGCTGTTATGCTAAATATTATTTCGCAAGAAATTCCTGCGGCTATGATTAGTTCTACAGAATATACTTGGAATCCTCATACAAATACTGTTTGGAAAGATGGGCAAGAAGTAGAAGTTGCTCGTGAAATGGATGCACGTTATCAAGTTATGTTAAACAACTTCCATATTTTAAAAGAAATGGATCCCTACTATCCTACAGAACCAACATATATTTTACGAAATTCTGAAATTGATATGGAAATTCCAATGGACGACATCGAACAATTGTTCTCAGATTTCCTAAAAGATCCAGTTTCTAAAGACGTTGCAGAAGTCATTCGTCATAAAATATCTCGAAAATTAGAAACTTTTGATATTTGGTATGATGGATTTAAACCTCGAAGTGATATTGCTGAAACAGAATTAGACGCTATTGTCAAACAAGTATATACTGATGTAGAAACTTTTAAAAAATTAATTCCCAATATTTTATTAAAACTTGGTTATTCACAAAAGCAAGCCGATCATTTATCTCAACACATTGTAGTAGAACCTGCTCGTGGTGCTGGTCATGCTTGGGGACCAGAAATGAAAGGCGAAAAAGCATATTTACGAACTCGCACTCCCAAAGGTGGCATGGATTATAAAGGTTTCAATATTGCTATGCACGAACTAGGTCATAATGTAGAACAAATTATGACTCTATATGATATTGACCACTATGCATTGCGAGGTGTTCCTAACACAGCTTTTACAGAAGCTTGGGCATTTATATTTCAAGAACGAGATTTACAAGTTTTAGGTGTAACAAATCAAAATCCTTTAGCAAAACATTGGAGCGTTCTAGACAATTTTTGGTCAGCACGTGAAATTATGGGCGTTTCTCTTGTTGATATTCGCTTGTGGAAATGGCTCTATCAAAATCCCGATGCAACAGCTGCAGATTTACGAGTTGCTGCTATGAAAATTGCAAAAGATGTTTGGAACGAATTTTTCGCAGATACTTTTGAGATTAAAGATTCTACTATATTAGCAATTTATTCTCATATGATTGCATATCCTCTATATTTATCTGCTTATCCTATTGGCCATTTAATTGAATTTCAACTAGAGAAACAATTAGAAGGTAAAAATATGGGAGAAGAAATGGAACGTATTTATTGTGCAGGACGCATCATTCCTCAATTATGGATGAAAAATGCAGTAAATACAAAACTTTCTGGTGCTCCTATGTTAGAAGCTGTTCAAAATGCTTTAGATGCTTTAGTAGAAGTAGAAGATCTAGATAAAAACGTAGAAGATTTCTAAAATTTTTATACAATAAACAGGCTAATTTTTAGCCTGTTTATTTTTGTATAGTCTCCTATATTTATTTTTTGAAGTCCCCTATAAATAATAGAGGTTTTTATGAATTGTAAAGCCATATTTTTTGATTTAGATGGAACATTAGTAGATTCTGGAACAGACATTGCAAATTGCATCAACTTTACACGAACTCATTATGGATTGCAAGAATTGACGCAAGAGCATATTATTTCATCTGTTGGAGATGGAATGAAAGTTTTAGTACAACGAGTATTTCCAGAATTTCAAATTACAGAATTGCACGATGTAGGAAAAGTTTTCTATGATTTTTATTTAACACATCTATTAGACAATACAAAACCATATGAAGGCGTTCTAGAAACATTGGAACACTTTAAAGACAAGAAAAAAGCAGTCATTACCAATAAACATTATGAGCCTTCTGTAATGATTTTAGAAGGATTAGGTTTAGCAAAATATTTTGAAATTGTTCTGGGTGGAGATTCAACTAAACTCATTAAACCAGATCCCTTTCCTCTACAAAAAGTGATGGAACAATTTCAAGTTTTACCTACAGAAACAGTAATGGTAGGTGATGGACCAACAGATATACTTGCTGCAAAAGCTGCTAATGTGTGTGTATGTGCCATAGGATATGGTCAAAAACCAGTAGAACATCTCATCTCGTTAGAACCAGATCATGTGGTTCATCATTTTTCAGAATTACAACAAATCATTTTTTAACAATAGCCAACAAAGACACATTTTGTAATAGGATTGAATATTTGTGCGTATTTTTACATTTATTTTCATTTTATTAATACTAAGTCTCTTAGGTTGCTACTTTCATCTTATCACAGGAAGTTGGGAAATTTCCTTACAAGATATATGTCAAGAATGTTGGAATGGATTATGGGGACAAAACAAAAGTAATGTTTTTTTAGTTGTTTGGGGAAGTCGATTACCACGTTTCTTAGTTGGATTTTTTGTGGGTGCCTCTTTAAGTGTGGCAGGTTGCATTATGCAAGCAATTTTTCAAAATCCAATGGCATCTCCTGGTGTAATGGGGGCTTCTTCTGCAGGTATTTTTGGTGCTGTACTTTGTTTGAGCATTGGTTTAGTCCAATGGCTACCTTTATTTGCTATTTTGGCCTCCTTACTTTCCTTATTATTTGTCTATATGTTGGCTTTAAGTATGGGGCGATTGTCTGTTGTTTCCTTGCTATTAATTGGCATGGCTATTTCTCTATTTTTTTCGAGTGTTGTCACATTCATCATTACTATTTCTCTTCATGATTGGGAAGTAGGGCGAAATATTCTTTCATGGACACTGGGTGAACTCACAGATAGAAGATGGGAACATGTATATATTATTTTGCCTTGTTTTTTTATTGGCCTTGCTATTATTATTTATTTTTTACGAGATTTAGACCTTTTAGTCCATGGTGAAGAAATGGCCATGAATTTAGGAGTGTCTGTGAGTACATCAAGATTTTATTTACTCTTAGCAAGTTCCATTTTAACAGGTGGAGCAGTGGGAGTAGCCGGTATGATCGGCTTTGTTGGACTTATCATTCCTCATTTAGCACGCTATTTTGTAGGAAATGGACATCATAGACTTGTCTTTGCTTCTGCATTGTTGGGAGGTAGCTTTTTAGTATATTGTGATTTATTTGTACGAATTTTTTCTCAATGGGACTTACGAATGGGAACTGTAACTGGAATGTTGGGTGCACCATATTTTATCTTTCTTATTCTAAAAAATCAGCAAAATCAGACATAGAAATGTGCAAACCATGAACCACACATATAAAAATTTTAATATATAAGATGTTATAATCACTTTTATAGTGCGTTTATTTATTCCATTAAGAAAATTTTATATAAGATATTATAATCACTTTTATAGTGCGTTTATTTATTCCATTAAGAAAATTATAAGGAAAACAAATGAAAAAAAATTGGCAAACATGGTATAAAATTGCAAAAGAAAAAATAGAAAATTTTCCCAATATTGGTGGGATTATTAGTGCATGGAATACAAATATTGACGCTGTAGTTAAATTATCTGGTAGTCAAATTAAAACATTGTTGCAGAACTACACAACTTTAGATAATCAGGAAGAAAAAATTATCCATTCGCCCCAAGATGTATTGCGAGGTCTTATACAATGTTTTGAAAATGGGATTGCAGAAGAGTGGATCGTAAGCAATGAAGAAACATTTGAATGGATGAAAAAAAATATTGGTTATCAAAAACTACAAATGGGAGGACAAGGAGGAATTATTGCAAATACAGCTGCTGTCTGTGGCATTCATCCTGTGTTTGTCCATTGTGCTTCCCTTCCTAAAATGCAAGCAGATTTATTCCTAGATTTAGATAATTTACTTTCTTTTAATCAAAATAACGAGCCTCAAAAAGCTTGTCAAATCGATCGTTCTCAAGATATACCTCTTATCCATTGGATTTTAGAATTTGATGGAAATGATTCCTTCACATTCCAAGATAAAACCATCACATGCCCTAAATCAAATAGATTTATTGCTACATATGATCCTTTGAATTTATTATTGCATATAGATCCAGCATTTCAACAAGGAATTCAAAAAACAGAACAAAAGATTAACTTTATTTTTCTAGCTGGCTACCATCTTTTACAAGAAATATTATATAATGGACAAAAAGGTGAAGACAAAATCAAAAATTCCATGGACATACTTCAACAATGGAAAATAAAACATAAAGACAGCATTGTTCACTTTGAATTTGCATCTACCCAAGACATATCTATGAGAGAAACTATGCTAAACAAAATTGCAACACAAGTAGACAGTTTAGGATGCAATGAACGAGAATTGATCGATATTTTAGAAATTTTAAATTTGCCAGACTTACAAAAAAAATGCAATGAAACAACAAATAGCATCCATTTATTTCAAGGTCTTTTACATCTATTCCAATACTTGCAAATTCCAAGAATACAACTTCATATGTTTGGTCTATATATTACAATAAGTCAAAAAACAGCAAATATTTCTCCTACGCAAAATCGTGATGGAATGATCACTGCTGCTACCATTGCAGCTACAAAAGCAGGAACAGGAACAGTCTATGATAAAGACAACTTACTCTGGGGATATGGAAAAGAAATTCATGATGTTTCTGTCCAAGAATTGCAAAATTTACACCAATATCTCACCGAACAGTTTGGGTCTAACGATTTAGATAAAACAGGAATCGCACAATTCCCAGAATTTGATATTATTGCAGTTCCTACCATTGTCATTGATAAGCCAATCACACTTGTAGGAATGGGAGATACTATTTCGTCTATTTCCTTACTGGCTGCCAAAGCATAAAAGTGTGTATTCAAAAAATCATTAAACATATAAAAAAAGACAGGGATAGAATAGCTAAAAAATTATTTCTTCCCTGTTTTTTTTTATTTTCTCAAAATCCATTTCTTGTGCATGCACAACCCAAGGAGCATATCGACCTATATGAATTAAATAATGGATATGCTCTTCAGCCTTTGCAATAGAGAGAATATTTTGTCGCACAAATTGAGTAATTAAAGATAAGCAACAATAATGAACAATAGAATTTGCATTACAATATTGTAAAATACCACCATCTTCTGTTAAAATACCATGAACATGTTCATTTTCATAATATAATTGTAAAAGTTTTTTATCTGTTTCAGAAAGTTTCTTTGAAAAAGAGCGTTGTTTTGTATTTTTAACAGTTACAATTTCTAATATTTGATAATATACTTTTTGTTCATTTTTTGTTGCTTTGACTGATAATTCTTGCAATACTTCTGGAATCGTAATGAGTTGATACATTCTTTCTATATATCTTAAAAGGTCAGCATGATATAAATAAATTAAGGCACAAGTATCAGTAATCAATGTTTGCATTTTATATTTTAGCAACGAAAATCATTTTAAAATTGTCTATTTTTAATAAATTTATATTTTATTTTTAATAAATTTATATTTTAGCAACGATAATCATTATAAATTGTGTATTTTTAATAAATTTATATTTTAGCAACAATAATCATTTTTAAAGGGGTTTGTTCCCAACAAATGGGAAGCAAGGGATAATCTGGGCCTGCAGTAGATGTTTCTATAATGCGAAATGTGCTATCTGTTGCTTGCATAGCTTGATTAAATGTAATGAGAAAATCATTCCAATTGAGCATATTAGAACGTTCTGTGATAGCAAGGATGCCATTTTTTGTTAGAAGATTTGCCATGTTTGTATACAGTTGTTTGAGTTCTTGTTTCCCTTGCTCTACAGATGCTTGATCTTGCAGGAGACGTGGTGTATCTAAAATAATCATATCGTATTGCATGTCTGTGGGAAGTTGTGTCTTGTATAGATCAAGTTGTTGGAATGTAGCATTTTGTACTTTATTGAGTTGAGCATTATTTTTAGCTTGTTCCAATACATAGTTAGAATTATCTATGAATGTAACATGTTTTGCTTTTCCTTTTACTGCCATATATATTCCAAATGCACCTGTATAACAAAATGCATCTAAAACATTTTTATTGTTTGCATATTTTGAAAGTCTAAGTCTATTTTCTCTTTGATCTAGATAAAATCCTGTGTTTTGTCCTCGTTGCCAATCTACTTCAAATGGCAAATCATATTCTTTAATAGGAATAACTGTAGGAGGCGTTGCATTATCGTGGATTTGATATTCGATTTCTGGAAGACCTTCTTTTGTTCTATATCCTGAAGAATATCGTTCCATAATGGCTTCTGCTCTTGTTTCTTCTTTTAATATTTTTAAGAACATGTCTTTTCGACGTTCTATTCCAGGTGTTAAGAATTGTGCCACTAAAAAATCATTGTACTTATCTACAATAAGTCCTGGTATTCCATCAGATTCGCCATGAATTAAGCGAAATGCACTAGATTTAGTTCGCAGTAATAATGTATTATTGCGATAGTATAAAGCTTCTTTGATTTTATCACGATAAAAGTTTTTATCAATTTTATGATGCAACTGCCAAGTGATTAGACGCACTCGAATCGATGAATTTAAACTTACATAACCTTTTGCTATGAAGTTTAATTTATCGTCTAATACTTCTACTAGATCCCCATCTTCTGGTTGACCGCCTCGTATCTCTTGAATCGCTCCAGAAAAGACCCAAGGATTTTGATTCCAAAATGGCTTTGCTTTTCCTTTTTTTAGTACTATTCTTGGTTTTTTAGGGTTGTAAAATTTTTTATTTTCGTTCATGTTTTTCCTTGTTTTGATTTTCCATGTGTCGTTGCTTTGTTTATTCATCATTGTCTGGCGAATATGTCGTCATGAAAATACATTGAAATGTACCAATATCCAAGCGGTCTCCATTTTTTAAAGGACTCATGTACACTGCTTTCCCGTTTACTTTAGGGGGTCTGAATGCACCGATGTGATAAAGGTAAAAGCCTTTTTTCTCATGAATGATCACAGCATGTCGAGCACTTACAAGAAATCCGCCAGTAACTATTTCATTGTTGGAAGATTTTCCAAAAAAAACTCCTCGCTTTGTAATGGGAATTTTTTTCATAGTTCCAACAACCATAAGATATGCAGGTGCTACGTCTCTTTGTTGGGCAAGACCACTAACATCAATGGCCATAGTTGTTGCCATAGCTTTAAAAGATTTTGTAGCTTTTTTATTTTTAATATTTTTTTTCTCTGATTTAGTAGCAAGTTTAGAGAGTTTGCTACTCATTTTTTGAAAATACAAAGTATGTTTGGCAAGAAAAATTTCATCACCAGAATTCAGAACATGTTCGTAAATTCTCTGCCCTTTGATGAATGTTCCAGTCTTGCTTTGTTTATCTCGTAAGAAAAAGAGTTTTCCAATACGTTCAATTTCAGCATGAACGCGAGAAGTTCCTAAATTATTAATCACAATATCGCATTCTGCATCTCTACCAATGGTAACTAAATTTTTATCAAATACAAGAGTATCTATAATCTGACCAGAAAGTACAACTTTAATTTGAAAGGGCATTGTTTCCCCAATTTGTTGTTTGAGTTCTAATAATTTTTCATATTCTTCTTCCTCTTCTGGAGTTAGAACTCTTCCACTGGTTATTGCCTCTTCATTATTATAGTAATCTATGATTTCTTGGAATGGTGACTTAGCAGTTGTTTCAGGAATCACAGTATTTATTTGTTCATATTGATTAGGTGTTGTATCTTGAGCTACATTATTTGCTTGTACAGATTTTTTAGGTGTTGTATCTTGAGCCATAGTATTTGCTTGTACAGGTTTTTTAGGTGTTGTATCTTGAGCCATAGTATTTGCTTGTACAGGTTTTTTAGGTGTTGTATCTTGAGCCATAGTATTTACTTGTGTAGGTTGCTTAGCTGTTGTATTAGGAACCATAGTATTCTCTTGATTAAATTTTTTTGTAATGAGATCATCATTAATCATGAAATCATCATTTTTCAAGAGGTCTTCATATGAGGGAATATTTAAATTGAAGTCTGCTGAATCCATTTCTTGCGTACTGACTCGGATAGCATTCATGGTTTCATCTTGAAATGTAGAAACATTATCTGTATTTGTGGAATTTTCTTCTGTACTAGCAAGTTTTTTGTCATCTAAAAAATTATATTCTTCTATTTCTTCTATTTCTGATTCAATGAGTTCACCGTAAACTATATCTTCCCCATATGTTTCATCGGAGAGATTCTCTTCTATTTTATTTTGACATTCTAATTGGCAATTGTATTTGCGAATTTTATTGGAATCCATTTTTTTAACCTTTTAATTTATACTCAAGGATAAAAGCATTTTCCTCCCACATATGGAAGGCTCTGATGAAACAAGGTCAGAGATAATGCTTGCCTTTAGAATTGCTAGTTTTATAACTAGCAATTCATTTGGGATGGTCATTTATTTTAGACTGTTTTAAAACAGCTATCCGCACTTTTTGTTGCAATTTCTTTAAGAATTGTGTCTACAAATTTATCAAATGGCATGGATTGTAAATCACCAAGACGATAGGAGCGCACAGAAACTTCATTATTTTCTTGTTCGCGATTGCCAATGACGAGCATATAAGGAATTTTACTCGTTTCTGCTTCACGAATTTCATAGTTGAGTCGTTGTCCTCTATCTTGCACAACAGCACGTATATCGAGTTCTTGTAGTTTTTTGCAAACTTCTTGTGCATACTGTAGGTGCTTTTTTGCACTAATAGGAATAATGCGAACTTGTTCTGGAGCCATCCATGTAGGAAATGCACCTGCATATTGTTCAATTAAAATGCTAACGAATCGTTCTACTGATCCGAGTAAAGCTCTATGAACCATGACAGGACGGTGAGGTTGCCCATCTTGTCCAATGTAAGAAAGATCAAAACGTTCTGGCATTGCCATATCTACTTGGATAGTACCACATTGCCAATCTCTGCCAATGCAATCTTTAATATGGTAATCAATTTTTGGACCGTAAAAAGCACCATCACCAGGATTGAGTTGGTACTTCATATTTCGAGAATCAAGGGCATTTTTCAAGGCTTTTTCAGCTATTTCCCACATTTCATCTGTGCCAATAGAATCAGCAGGGCGTGTGGAAAGTTCCATTCGATATGTAAATCCAAATTTTGTGTAAATTTCATGGATCATGTCCATGATAGCTTTGATCTCGTCTTCTAGTTGCTCTGGTAAACAGAAAACATGGGCATCATCCTGCGTGAAAGCTCGGACTCTTTGTAAGCCTGAAAGTACGCCACGCTTTTCATGACGATGTACTTTTCCCCATTCTGCGAGTCGAACAGGAAGATCTCGGAAAGAATGTAAATCATTTTTAAAAACAAGGCAACAACCAGGGCAATTCATAGGTTTAATAGCATAATTTTGTTCATCGATCTGAACAAAATACATATTGCTTTGATAGTGATCCCAATGCCCACTTTTATGCCAAAGTTCTTCATTTAAAATCATAGGTGTCATAATTTCGCTATATTTATAGCGGATGAGAATTTTTTCTACGTAGCGTATTACTTCTTTGATAAGAATCGTTCCCCTAGGATGCCAAAATGGAAATCCAGGTCCTTCTTCTTGAAAACTAAATAAATCAAGTTCTCGACCGAGTTTTCTATGGTCTCGTTTTTTTGCTTCTTCTCGTGCTTGTACAAATTCATCTACTTCATTTTGATGAAAAAATGCTGTAGCATAAAGGCGTTGCAACATTTCTCTTCGTTCGTCGCCTCGCCAATACGCACCTGCTACACTCATAATTTTGAAGTATTTTAACTTTCCAGTTCTGTCTACGTGCGGTCCACGGCAGAGGTCCATGAAATCGCCTTGTGTATAAAAACTAAAAGTTTCATTGTCTGGCAAATCTTGTATAAGTTCCTTTTTAAACTTAGCACGTTGATTTTTTAATGCTTTCAAAGCTTCTTCTTTTGTCTGGAATTCAATTCGTCGAATGGGGAGATTTTCTTCAATGATTTTTTTCATTTCTGCTTCGATTTTTTCAAAATCTTCTGGTGAAAATTTATGCTCTAAATCAAAGTCATAATAAAAACCATCCTCAATCACAGGTCCAATAGCAAATTCTACATCTTTGTAAATACGCAAAACAGCATGTGCCATTAAATGTGCCATAGAATGTCTCATGATTTCTAAGCCTTCTGGAGTTTCTACTTTTATAAAATCTAATTTTCCAGATTTCATTAACGGCGTATAAAGATCAATGCAATGGTCATTCCATTTTGCTGCTAAAACCTCTTCATCTTTAATATTACATTCTGCTAGCAAATCGAAAGGAGTGATGCCTTGCTCTTTATTTATTAATTTACCACAAACTTCTAAATTAATTGGATTCATTTAGAATCTTCCCTTTCAAAAATGGTAAAATAAGATATAATTTCTAAATATCTCTTAAACATGCAATCAAGCAAGTTTTTTCCCCATATTATGGTTTATTTTAAAAATATATTGTATGAATGAAAATTTAAATGTAAAATTTCTTTAATAATCAAAATTACTATTAAGATATTATAAATATATATTATACAATTTACCAGAAAAATTTATTCAAATTTTTGCTATGAAAAATGACCAACGTTGGAAGGGGAAAATATGAAAGAAGTAAAACAAGAACAATTAACTTCTATTACTATTCCAGATATTTATTCTCTCCTGAAACCTAGAGAGACGTATATGGATATTCTTTTATTTGATGAACAATCTGTAAAGGATATAGTTAAAAATTCTAAGCCCATTGCTAGAGTATATTTTAGTCGATTAGATCCGAACTATATATATTTTTCAGATAAAGAACGTCGAAATCCGATTTTATTTTCCCACCAATACTCGGAAGTTATGTTAAAAGAACATGAACTATTTGATTTAAGTAGCATTGGACGTGCGATGTGCTTAGCAGTAGGTCGATATCCCCATAATCATCTTCGCCCTTTTATGTTGAATTCAGAAGAAAATTTAGATCCTTTTGTTTCACGAGAACATGGCTTAATTTTTTTGAATGAAAATCTTCAAGTTTGCTACCACGATATTGGAACATTTAAAAAAGGTAGTACCAATGGCACGAAACAAAATGATCTTTCTTTAGTGAAAAATAATATTATTTATTGGTCTCCTAAAGATTATTTTGGTCTAGGCCGTAGTATGAATATCATTCGTGGTTATGATCGAGTGATTGAATCTAAATATAAGTTGCGTTTTGAATATCTAAAATAAAAGAATGTGGGATTGTATGATTCTTTGCCGTAGTATGAATATCATTTGTGGTTATGATCGAGTGATTAAATCTAAATATAAGTTGCGTTTTGAATATCTAAAATAAAAGAATGTGGGATTGTATGATTCGTTTTTTAACTGCTGGCGAAAGCCATGGCATGTCTCTCACCGCGATTTTAGAAGGAATGCCTGCGGGATTGCCCATTTCTATAGATAAAGTGAACTATGAATTATCACGGCGTCAAAAAGGTTTTGGTTCTAGTCAACGAATGAAAATAGAACAAGATACTGTTCAAATTACTTCGGGAATATTTCAAGGGAAAACAACAGGTGCTCCTATTGCCTTGCATATTTGTAACAAAGACTATCGATCAAACTCCATAGAACCGTTGTTGACTATCCCACGACCAGGACATGCAGATTTTGTGGCTGCAAAAAAATATAATTATAAAAATTTACGCCTTGCTTTAGAACGTGCCAGTGCTAGAGAAACAGCTATTCGTACAGCTGTAGGAGCAATCTGTCGCCAATATATAGAACATTTTCATATAGTCTTGGGAGGCTATGTTCGACAAATTGGGGATGTAGTCCTTCCTATACATAAAGAGCTACATCATAATGAATACTTACAATTATTTCAACAAGCAGAACAAAATGAATTTCGCTGTCCTGAGGAACAAACTGCGATTCAAATGAAACAAGCCATTGAACATGCTCAACAAAAAGGTGAATCACTAGGTGGGGTGATTACTATTTTTGCTTTGAATGTTCCGATTGGATTGGGAAGCCATGTTCATTATGATCGAAAAATAGATGGACAAATAGGACAAGCAATGTTCAGCATTCCTAGTGTCAAGGGAATAGAAATTGGTTCTGCTTTTCAAAATACTTTACAATATGGTAGCCAAGTCCATGATGCTTTTTTTTATGATGAACAAAAACAAATACAACGTGCAAGTAACCATGCAGGGGGAATAGAAGGCGGAATTACAAATGGGCAACCTATTGTGATACATCTTGCTATCAAGCCAATCCCTACATTACTGCAAGGAATGGACTCCGTTGACCTTGCAACAGAAACAAATGCACGAACTATGTATGAACGTAGCGATATTTGTGCAGTTCCTCGTGTAGTTCCGATTGCAGAATCTATGTTAGCTATTGTTTTAGCTCAAAATTTTTCTACCAACGATATTATATAAAAATCGTATATATATAATATGTACTATGTGTTTTAAAATGTACATATGTGTCTCAATAATTTTTGTTTGTAACTTTTTGTTACAATAAACAATGAAGGAGACACATGGATACATGTTTATACATTAATACCAAGAAAAATTGGTATTTTATAAAATGCCTATATGTTTTATTGTTTTTTTATTGGTACTTTTTATAGAAATAAAAAATAAAAAATTATTGTAACATATTGATAAATCGTATAGTAAAAAAAATTAGGTATTTTATAAAATACCTAGATGTTTGATTGTTTTTTTTGGTATTTTTTGTTGCAATAAAGAATAAAAAATTATGGGAATATGTGGAAAAATACTATATAAAGAAAAATTGGTATTATTTTTGCATAGTTGTTAATCTAGATTATATTTTACAAATTTTTTGTTCAAAAAAATGTAATCTACAAACTTTTTATTCATTAAACAATGTATTCTACAAACTTTTTATTTACAAATTTTAAAAGGTAAGAACTATGAGAAAATTACTTCTATTTGTTTTAGCACTTTCTTTCGTTGTATGTGCTAATGCTCAATTAATTTGCGTAGATCCTGGCCATGGTGGCTCTGATCCAGGTGCTTGTGGATGTGGATTACAAGAAGCAGCCATAAACCTTGATACATGTGCACGTTTAACAACAGCTTTGAAAAACAGAGGTTTTTCTGTTTGCAACACAAGAACAACAAACACAACAGTTAGTTTGTCTGGCAGAACTTCCTATGCAAATAGCAAAGGTGCCGCACGTTTTGTAAGCGTTCATTGCAATGCTTTCAATGGTAGTGCTCACGGAACAGAAACATTTTGCTATGGTGGTGGAAGTAGCACATCTTTTTCTATGAGAAATGCAGTGAATCCCAAAGTTGTTGCAGCTCTTGGTACAAGAGACCGTGGATGCAAAACTGCTGATTTTTACGTTGTAAAATATACCAACATGCCAGCCATTCTTGTAGAATTAGCATTCATTGACAATCCCAGCGATTCCGCTAAATTAGGAAATGCTAATTATCGTCAAGCTGCTGCCAATGCAATTGCTAATGGTGTTGATGTTGTTACCTTAGCTATGGATGAAGAATTTGCTGAATCTAATGAATACATGGCACCAACATGGTCTTCCAATGGTACAAGTTTATTTGTTCGTCAAATTGGATCTAATAACATTCGAGAAGTTGTCCTTGAAAGTGAAGTTAGCTATGCAGTCAACAGTCGCGAAACAGTAGAAACAGACGTAAAAGTTTGGGAAGAAAATGATGTTATCTATGTTTCAGATACTCAAGGAAAACGAGTACTTGTAGACAAAGGAGTTGTTTTTAATCCTATTCTTTCTCCAGATGAAACAAAAGTTATTTATAGTGAACTAGGATTTGGACTCCATGTTTGTGATCTTCAAGGCAATATCCTTGCAAGTATTGAAAGAGCTACCAATGCAAGTTGGAGTGCCGATAATATGACAATCGTATATGATATTACAGAAGACGATGGTCATGATTTTACAGCCAGCGACATTTACAGCTATAGCTTAGAAAGTAAAACATCTTACAATATCACAAATAATAGTGAATTCTTAGCACAACGTCCATCTTTATCTCCTGATGGCAAATATATTGCTTTTGACGCACAAGGTAAAATTTATGTTGCAGAAATGGGAACTCGTTCCATTCTTCGTTGCAAAGAAGTAAAAATTGTAAAATAAAACTTTTATATAAGATTATAAAATAAAACTTTTATATAAGATTATAAAATAAAACTTTTATATAAGATTATAAAATAAAACTTTTATATAAGATTATAAAATAAAACTTTTATATAAGATTATAAAAAATACCTACAATCCTAAAATTGTAGGTATTTTTTTTAATGAGGTTGTGATCTATTAAACACAATTTTGATATGTATTTTTTTTAATGAGGTTGTGATCTATTAAATAAAATTTTGATATGTATTTTTTTAATGAGGTTGTGATAGATTAAACAAAATAGGAAAAGGAAAACTTTCTTGTGATTGGGAGAGTTGATTGATTTGCAAAGGACTGAAAGTTGCCGCATCTTCAATTCGTTCTTCTGATAAAATTTCTAATGTGGTGCGAGCAGCTTGTTTCTCAGATTCTTTATACCTAGAAGCTTGAACTTCTGGAAAGGAACGGCCTCCTATAGAAATATGAGTATGATATAATATGTTATCTTCATCATCAATTGTTTTTGTATGATGGTAGATTGGTTCTGGTAAATTTAGTTTTTCAGAAATATGTTGTAAAAGTGTTTGAGAATCTCGAAGCAAACTTGGATTTTGAATGAGTTGATTTTTATTAGGATCTGTATAAAGTTGTAATAAATTAGATAATTTTGCAGAAATAACAGGATCCTCTAAGGAGAGAATTTGCAGTGCAGCATGTGCTGCTTCTTGTTCTGCTTCTTTTTTATTTTTTCCAATGCCTGCTAAAAATTTTCGTTTTCCTATGACAACACAAGATGTAAATTGAGGAACTCCTAAAGTACTCTCTTTACTAGGTAAACTTTGGTAGGAGGGCGTTGTTCCTAAATATTTTTGTGATATAAATTGCAAAAGACTTTTATAATTTTTTTGATAAGGATCTTTAATCACTGTTTCAATTTCATCTTTTAAATTCGATAGTATAAATTGTTTAGCTGGTTCCATGCCACCATCAAGATAAATCGCTCCCACAATGGCTTCATATTCATTAGCTAAAATTGAAATAGGAAAATTTTGTGTTTTTCCAATACCGCCAGCATATGCAAAATAATTTTGTAATTCTAATTTTTGAACTAATTTTGCTAATGTTTCTCTAGATACAACTTCGGATTTAATCAATGTTAAATCACCTTCATCAAATTCTTGAAATGTTTGGTAAAGATATTCACATGTGACTAAACCTAAAATCGCATCTCCTAAAAATTCCAATCGTTCATTAGAATACTCATTTTCTTTTCGTATAGAAGAATGTGTGAGACTCTGTTTTAAAAGTTGTATATTTTTAAAAGTATATCCTATATTTTGTTGGCACTTTTCTAATATTTCCTCTGTAAACATAGTAGTATCCTAGATAGGAAAAAAGCAATTAGATTACCACTAATTGCTTTTTATGATTTGTGCATTTTTTTTAATTATTTTATTCAATTATATGGCTTTTATTTATTACGGATAGGAAATGTGAGTGTCATTTTTTCATTCCCACGTAAAATTTCTACTTGAATGACTCCATCCCTACGATGTTTTTCGACCAGTTCTCTAAGACTCCGCATACTAATAGAAGTGACTTTGCTACCATTCACAGATTGAACTATATCATTTTCTTGAAAACCAAATTGTTGTGCTTCTGAATTATCATGAATTCTGCGTAAAAGAATTCCATCCTCTACAACTTCAGGAGATAATTCCTCTATATATTTATCCATATTATTAATAATATGGCGTCCTTCTTGAGGAGTTACAATTCTTGTATAGAGTTCAGTATCTTCTGTTGTACTCGTTTGCATTGCACTTTCTTCTTGGTATTCAAGCCAAATTTCTTTATCATTATATAAAAATTTAATTCCTTTTGTAGGAAGAATTTCTAATGCAATGATTTTATGTCCGCTAATGTTTATTTCCCAAGGACGTGATCGTTCGTAAAGATTTCTTGGTGTTTGTTCTTCTAACATGATTCGTACACCATTGACTTTTACCACTGCATAACCTTTAGAAATAATACGCTCTATTGTTACATTCTTCACAATAAGCTGTTTATAAAAATCTATGGTAGAAACAGGTGCTGTTTGAACAACTGGTGCTTTTGCTATAATCTGGCTTTTCCATATATCTTCATATGTATTTAAAGAGGGTTGTTGTACTACTTTTTTTTCACCCCTGGGCGTTATGTCTATCGGTTCATAGGGAGTCGGAGTTATGTTAAAAATGATGAATAATATAAAAATAATTAAAAATATAAGACATATAGTTCCTGTCCAACATAGTTTTATTGTTAGTTTAATAGACATATATTCCCCTATTTTATTAGCGTGGTAAAGATAGTATCATAATAGATAATATTAACGTAATAAACATTAAAAGACACCAAATAATCCAAGGAGTTTGATACCATGTGATAATTTTATAAAGTAAAGGTGAAGAATACACATTCCCCTCCTCTTGAAATTTGATGACTTTTTCTCGATACAGCACATCTTCTAATTTATCAGCAATTTCTTGGCACGTTCGTGGGCGTTGTTCTGATTCTTTTTCTAAACAATTATAAATAATAGCTTCAATGCTTGCTGGTATCCCAGAATTATATGTTGTGATAGCTTTAGGCGTATCATTCAGAATACTTTCCACTATAGAATCTATATTTTTTTCTACAGAAGAATGATGACCAGTAGAGGTTTTAGAGGGATTGGGGCCTTTCCCAGAAAATGGATTGATTCCTGTTACCATTTCGTACAATATCACACCTAAAGCATATATATCGGTTCTTTCATCTACTTTATCATGTAAAATTTGTTCAGGAGCTAAGTATGGCAAATTATCTACAAGCCCTGTATAATTTTCTCGTATATCCCCTAGTACGTTTGCAAGTCCTACTCCATTGATGAGAATTCGATTGTCATGTAAAAAAATGCTATCAGGCGTTAAATTTTGGTGCAACAATCTATTGCTATGAGCATGAGCTAAACCTCGTGCAACTCCCAATGCAATTTCTAAAGATCGTTCTAAAGAAAGTTTTTGATTGGAAGCAAGCAAAGTGGATAGTGTTTCTCCCTCTAAATATTCTGTAGTGTAATATAAATAATTTTCTTTAGCTTCAAAGTCCAAAAGAAGAGGAATATTAGGTTGATTGAGTTTCCCTAAATTTCGAACGTGTTGTTGGAATCTTTCTTGAATATAAGGATTATTTCGTATAAAGTGAGGCGGCAATAAAGTTAAAGTAACTATTCGTTTGAGACGAACTTGCATTACTTTAAAAGTTCTGCCAATAATGCCAGTTTGTTGAAGTTCTTGTAAAAATTCGTATTCTTTCACTTCCTCATTAATTTTTTTAATCTCTATCTCATTTCCAAAAGAAAGCCAAGTGTCACCAATACGAATATAATCACCAGCTTGTAATTCCTTTTTTGAAGTAACAGATAACCCATTCAGATATGTACCATTACTACTTTGTAAATCTTCAATATAAAAATTATCATTGATTTTTATAATACGTGCATGTTTTCGTGATGCTTTTTGATCATGGATAAAAATATCTGCTGTTTTATCTTGTCCTTCTTCTGCTTCACGTCCTAAAATGACTGTTGTACCAATAAAGTACTCGGTTCCTGCATCAAATCCTTTTTCTATTTTTAATATTGCCATTTTATTTCGCCTCATTATGAATTTTCATGTTCATGTCTATGTTCATACTATACGAGATACTTTGCAATAACTATCAATAGCAAAATAAACAATGAAACAAGCGTTGCAAGAATCATGTGATTGAGTTTTTGATCGTTTCTATAATGATAAAAAAGTTTAGGCACATCTTTTGTATATTTTTGATTGGCTAAAACAAGAAGTTTGCATCGTTGTATATCATGTAATAATTCTTCAGCATCTTGATAGCGTCTTTGTATATCACCTTCTAAACATTTGTGTACAATATATTCTAAATATTCAGGAATTTCTGGTTTTATCTCTCTTATAGGCATGGGACGAGATTTTTTAGGGAGTTTATCTAACATTTGACGGTCTAAAATCATATCTCTTTTATTTTCTGCATTAAAAGCACGCATTCCAGTGAAGGCTTCGTACATAACTGCCCCTAATGAAAAAATATCGCTTTGCCCATCTACTTGTGTACCACGTGCTTGTTCTGGTGACATGTAAGGTGCACTTCCAATAACATAACCTTCTCTAGTTAAATCTGGAGATTCACGTTGTATTTTTGCAATTCCAAAATCTAATAAAATGGATTTACCAAAATGATCGACCATAATATTGGATGGTTTGATATCTCGATGCACAATTCCGTTTTTATGAGCTAACTTTAAAGCACTTGCCATTTCTTCAAAAATAGTGAGAGATTGCATAAAAGAAAGTCTTTTTTCATCAATCAAAGTAGATAAAGATTCACCTTCAAAATATTGCATAACAAAATAATTAATTTTTTCTCTATCAACTTCTAAGATACCTACTTCAAAAATAGGTATAATATTGGGATGAAATAAACGTGCAGCAGACTTTGCCTCATAATCAAAACGTTTAATTTTTCGTTCATCTTCTTTAGCAAATTCTAAGGGCAGTACTTTAATGGCAACGATTCTGCCAATTATATCTTGCTCTGCTTTGAAAACAGTGCCCATAGAACCTTGACCAATGAGGTCTAAAATCTGATATTTACTAAATTTTCTTGGTACTTCCATTGTATACCTACCCTGCGTTTTTATTTTTTGATTGTATACCTACCTGCATTTTTATTTTTTGAAAGTTTTGAATATGATGTGCTTTTTATCATATCAAAAGGGAAATAATAAGTCAATGAATTTGAAATTTTTATAAACTTACCTAGGAGCATAGAATCATTCTACTATCTGCTAAAAATAAGTGTATAATTCTACATAAGTAAGTTTATAAAAAATTTATTATTCCTTCAGTTTTTCAAGCACTATTGGATAAATCTCTGTAGGTTTATTTGTAGTCACAGATTGCACACCATTTTTTAATAACATTGCAGCAATGGTGGGGTCATCAATCGTCCAGACATGGAACTCATAACCAGCTTCTTTTACCTTTTTTACATATTCTGGTGTTAAATTATACAATCTACCAGCATCAAAACCATCGCATTGATATTCTTTTAATTTTACAATGACTTCTTCAGGAGTGAGAAAAACATCACGCATGATTTCTTCTAGTCTACTTTTTGAAATATCCATTTCTGCTTCTTTAGGTTTAGAAACAGTACCAAGAAGATATTGTTTAAAGCCAGGATAATTTTGACGAAGTGCAAAAAGAGCTTCTCCATGAAAAGAAATAATCGTGATTTGTTCTTGTTGAATATTTGGATATTTTGACAAAACTTCTTTTAAAAGTTTAGGAAATCGTACATCGTTGACCTTAACTTCTAGGAAAATACGTCCGCCTTCTGGAAGTTCGTCAAAAACTTCAGATAAAAGAGGCACTCGTTCATTTTCATATTTTGGGTCTTTAAATTTTCCTACATCACATTTCTTAAGCTCTGCCAATGTCATATCTTTAACATAATCTGTGCATGCACCTTGTGTCACTCGAGTTAAATTTTCATCATGGATGCAAACAATATGATCATCTTTTGTAATATGAACATCTAATTCAATGCCGTATGCCACTTTCCCTTCCCAAGCTACACGAAATGCAGCCATTGTATTTTCAGGTGCAACAGCAGATTCACCTCGATGAGCAATCAATTTAATATTTGCAGGAGGTAAATTTTCAGCCATCACAGACACTCCTAAAATAATACAAATAACCATAAAAAAATGTTTCATATCATCTCCTTAATTATAAATATATTGACATTTTTTTAAATACCAATCTATAAAAATAACGTGAGTCACATACTAGAAACAACGAAAAAAATGTAATGAATACAATAATAACTCTAAAAAAGCAATAAACATTCCTAAAACAACTATTCTAAAGTATATTGATTTTTTTTAGGATACAATGCTGTAAAAAACAACGTTATTAACATACTAGAAAACAAAACATCAGAAGTATAATGAGCACCAATAACAACTCTAAAAAGGGCAACAAAAATTCCCCAAATAACTAATATCGCCAGCACAATACTTTTGGTTTGTTTTGATTGATATTGAAACAATAACAAAATAATAATACAAACCCAAGCCATACTTGTATGTCCTGATGGAAAAGACCTTCCTTTAGGTGCACATTGTGGATAATACCAAACGTGAAAATCAGAAAAATCTTCTGATAAATCTCGAAATCGAATTCTTCCCCAAATAGGCTTAATAAAATGAATCATTGTTATAGAAAGAAAACCAATCAAAGAACCAATTTTTGCAAAAGCTTGATGGCGTTTTACAAATAAACTTGCCTTATATTTTAACAATAACGTAACAACTAAAACAAGAATACCAGCAATAATACAAATAATCAACTTGCGAATATCTTTATCTACTCCTTTAAAAAATGACCAATGCATGCCTTTTACAAAACAACGGTACGTAGTCATACTAATCACACCAGTAGCAAAAACAAAATTAAAAAGATAGCAACCATAATATAGCCATCTTTTCCAATTTTTCGGTGTCACTAAGAAAGCATTCAACATAATAAATGCAAATCCAATTGCCAAACAACCTGGATACTCACCATATCGATTTACAAATTGAGCCACAGCATTATCTTGGTCGACTAAAGCTTTTGATATTTCTAAATCATAAAATCCTGCAAATACAAGTCCTAGAACAAAAAACACAAATAAACTATAAAAAACTACCTTATTCATTATCCATCCTTTATCTCATCTACTTATAAAAACTTTTCAATACAACATACATGCTGGTAAATACACAGAAATTTTTAAAAAACTCGCATTTATATAACTCATTAAATTTACATAAATAATCGTACTTTAGGCTCAGACCAAGTGCCTGTTATAATAATAGATAAAAAGTGTTGTCGAATGCTATCAATCAATGTGTCTACTAAAGGAATTTTGGGCATGATGGTAGATGCAAAATGAGTGAGAAAGCGACAATGTAAAGAACCATCAAATCCAATGTTACCATGTCCAGAAAGAGAAATCAGAGAGGAATCAAAACGCATAGCATTGATAATAAATTTTTTATCTTGGATAGAAAAATTAATTTCTCCATTTCGAAATGCTGGTTTTGCATTTGCAGGCAAAGAAAAAATATCTAATAATGCAAGAAATATAGGAAATTCCCAAATTTGTCCATTATTTAAATTCAATCTACCATTACCAGTTAATGTTTGTATATCAAATGTATTTCCTTGAAAAGAAACTTCGCCGTGCAACAGTCCTGACATACCCACATCTTCTCCTTTTGCACGTGCTTCTTCTGTTTGACAAGCTTCAGCAATATTTCGCAATGAAGAATTTCTCACTATAAAATGACCTTTATATGCTCCGAACGTAGTGGTATCTAGCACAACTTTGCCAGTTAAATTTCCATCATAAAAATTGCCTTCTATAGAGTCAAACAGTAAATAATTCGTAAATAAATTTACTTTACAAGATAATTCTTTAGTAGTAAGACCTTTGCAAGTAATATTTGCATTCGATATACTGCCTTTTGTACGTGTATTGTCATTGTAAATATGTCCGTCTAGATGTACATCACCACCGAATTTTTCCCAGAACGAATTGTCGATAATCTGAACATCAACCTTGTGCAAATCTAATGTAAATTTCGTAACTGGATCTTTTTCACGAGAAAATAAAATTATATCATATTTTATTTTCTCTATCATTCCTTTAGGAATAATATCTTCCATAAGATTAGGATATATATGTGCTAATGCTGTATTAAATTTCGACTCTACTTCTACTTGTTTACCTTGTATAGTAAAATGTATGACTTGCTCATTTGTGGAAAGTGTGTCTATTTTTCCTTGTATAGAAATATAAGCATTTCCATGGCGTGCTTGTATTTTTTCCACTAAAATACTTTGATCATAAATAAAAATCCCTCCGCCAGATAATACTTGTATTTCTTGCAATTCATAAGGAAACTTTTCATATATTGCAGTACAATTTTTAGGAAGAAGAATAATTTTTTGCTCTTTTACTTCCTCTTTTTGTGAAAGGTCTACTACAATATCAATATTTCCTGATGGTTGTAATGAATTCCAAATTTCTTGATATTCTACTGACAAAGAATGATATAAATTTTTATCTAAGGCTATATTTTTTGCATGAATCAATACATCTAATTTTTCTTTATCGTACGTACCATTAATAGATACTGTACCAATAGATTGTTTAGAAAGAAAATCAAAACTTGCTTGATGATTACTATTTAAAGTAAACTTCCCTTGCAATTTTTGTAATTGATAAGGAAAATCAATATATTTTCCTATTAGAGAATTAGGCTGAATAGTAGTCTTCCAATAAACAGGATTTTCTCCTTGTTTTGTTACATGTAAATCAAATTGTACATTGCCTTGCAAATCAAATAAATTGTAAATATCTTTCCCGTCTTGGGGCAATGCAGAATATAAATCTTTATCTAAACTTAAACTCGTGCTAGAAACTTTGACATCTAAGAAATCAGGTGACCACTTTCCAGAAATACAAATAGGATTATTTCCATGCATGCCACAAACATTATTAAACGTTGCTTTTTGAGGTGTTATTTGTGCCTTTCCATGCAATGCAGACACTTGGTAAGGAAATTCTACAAAACATAAAGAAACATCTTGAAAATCAACATCAGCTTTCCAAGAAACTTTTCCTTCACCAATAGGTTTTTCGACTATGACTGTTGTATGTGCTATGCCTTTTGGTGAAAATTGTTCCCAAATTTCATTAAATTCTTCTCCAATGGCTCGCAATAAACGATCATCTAAAGGCACATTTTTACTATCAATTGTAATTTTTATCCCAGGTTTTAAATTTGATTTTAAATAAATGTCGCCGTTTATGCAAAATTGAGATTGATCGCTATTTCTCCCTTTCAAGTTTTTTAAAGAAACAACTTCTGGAGTAATATGTACATCACCTGAAATATGATGCACTCGATAGCGAAAATCTTCATATTCCACAGAGGCATCTTTGACTTTTAAAGACACATCAAATTTTGGTTTTTTAGGAGTCCCAGGACGACGAAAAATCCTTCCTTGAGCTTCAATTTTCCCATCTGGCAATGGGGAAAGCAAATCCCAAATATCTTGGATATCTAATAACCAAGATGTAGGATCTTTTGTGTTAGTAAATGCATAATATGTATTCTTTTCCAAAGGAACATCCATTACATGAAAATCAATGTCAAAAGCAACCCCATTTCCTGGTTCTAAAGGTAGAATATATCCAGAAGAAACTATAGGTGAATGTGAATGAACAGTAAATGCCTCCACATTTTGAAAATAAATAAATTTATTTTCAAACAAGAGATCACCAGAAACAACGTGTACAGGAATAGGTATTTCTTCCAATTGTAATTGCAAATTATATGCCTTAGCTTGAACTACTGGAAGATTTTTTAAAAGACTTCCTTTTAGGATAATCTTTCCATTCAGATAACCTTGCGGCAATAAAAATTGTCCAACTTCTAAAATCTCAGGTATTTCTTCTACTAAAATATTAAATGTGTCTAATGTTACATGAAGACGATGAAATGCAATTACAATTCTATCATCTATAAAAAAACCATCCCATAAAATACGGGCTCCTGGGTTTACTGTAAATGTAGTATTAAATAATCTCCAACTTCCACGTTGAATATAAAGGCTCTTATCATTGATTTGAACAGTAAGGTTGAGTTTAGAAATTTGTAAACGCTCATATTCTAGAAAACCATTAGCAATACTAATCTGGGTATTCCAATCCCAACCTGTTTGAGGGGTAAAAGAAAGAAAACCAATACCATGAAGTTCACCTTGTGGATGAAACTTTTCCCATAAACTTAAAAGTTTTGTTTCTGTAAAATGTTGCAATACTTCTAACATTTCTTTTTTTAAAATACAATTTTCAAATCCACACAATAAAGAAAAATTGCCATCTAAACTCAAAAAACCATTCATTAAATAGAATTTAACATCATTCCATATAGCAGAGAGTTTGGCAGAATGGAATTGATTTTGTTGTACAGAAACAGAACCAGAAATCTGAGAAATAAAAAAAGAATATTCTGGAATATAAATAGATGAACTTGCTTGCTCAATATTACAATTTAAAAATATATCTTCTGATTCTTCGATAAAGCCTTGAATTTGAATGTCTTGGATAATAGTTTTTCCAGCGACTTTCACTCTATCTTTCAGAGGCAATATTTGGCGTACTATATCATCCCAATAAAGATACAAAGATCTTTTCCCTTGAATATATAAACCATCATCTAAATGATACGTACCTTGGAATTCCATAGGCCCCAAAATATTGCAATGATATTGTAAATCTAACTCGTAATTTTTTTGTTGACGTTGCATAGAAAAATGTATTTTGTCTACGCTCATGTCATGTTTCATAAAATCAGGTGCATGTAAAGAAACTTTAGAATTCTGTAATGTAAAATAAAATGATTTGCTTAAAAATTGTTCACAATGTTTGAAAATTTCTTGGAATTTAAGTTTTTTATCTTGGACAAGGGTGTTTTGTATTGGCTTAAAAACATCAAGATTAAACGCATTGTCTTCATAAATAAATCTTGCACGCATTCCTTGTATAGAAATACTAGAAATTTTTGGTAAAAAAAATTTTTCTAAAGCCACAGAAATTTTATCAATTTCTAGTAAAACTTGATTTTTTTTATCAAATAACAATGCATGTCGTAAAACAACTTTTCGATTCCATAAAGACAACTCTATCCGAGGCACATGGTAGCGAGTAGAAAACACATTAGAAAATTCTTTATGAAGAAGTCGCTCTATACGAGATTCATTTAAAAAATACAGCCCAGCCACTATCAAAAACAAAAATACAACAGCTAAAAAAATTCCTATGCACCGCAAACAAAGTTTTAAACGACGCCTCATACAACTTACTCACTTACAATAATATTACGATAGTTCTTTAATCATGTTTTGCAAGGCTGGGTACAAAGGGATACCTTGCTCCATTCGCTTTTGTTTCATCAAATATTCTTTTTCACCAGCAATATAAATATTTTCTTGCCCTGGTGCATGTTTTGATTCTTTTAAAGTAGTCATAATATTTGTAACAATTGCCTTACTTACTTCCATAGGTAAAAAATGTGCCATATCAATAGCCATAAAAAAATGACCAATTCCTAAAGGGATATTCTTACCATCTTTCACACCACTTGTTTGTCGTAAATAATTTGCATCACATAAAGCAGTGCTCAATATTTCTACCATGGTAGCAAGCCCATACCCTTTATGACCACTAGTACTTTCTCCTAATCCACCCAGAGGAAGAAGTGCAGCAGTTTTATTTACTAAATCTTGTAAAATTACATTTGAATCTTGAGAAGGTGCTTCACCTTTTTGATTAATCACAAGACCTTCTGGAGTAGGTTTATTCAACTTTGCTAAAACTTCAACTCTCCCTCTTTGAATAATCGATGTTGCCATATCTAGTGAAAAGGGATATTCTAAATTCGAAGGAATAGCACATGAAATAGGATTTGTTCCTAACATAGGTTCAATTCCAAAAGTAGGAGCTACTGAAGGACGAGCATTTGTCAATGCAATGCCAATCATGTTTTCTTTAGCTGCCATACAACTATAATAACCAGCAATTCCAAAATGATTGCTATTTCGTACTACAGTTACAGCAGAACCATATTTTCTTGCCTTTTCAATCGTACGATTCATGGCATGGTAAGAAATAACTTGTCCCATACCATTTTGTGCATCTAAAACAGTAGCACTCTCTTGATCTTTAACAACTGTATAATTTGTAGTTGGCAATTGCGTTTTATTTTTAATCCTATCAATATACATCTTTAAACGTTGTATTCCATGCGATTCAATGCCACACAAATCAGCCTCAATCAAAACATTAGCACAAATTTCCGCATCTTCCTCAGGAACATCAACTTTAATAAAAGCCTGTTTCATAAAATCTTTGGCTTCTTTCCAAGGCATATACACAATATCACTTACATTTTGAAAATACGTTCCCATAATCTATCTTTCTCTTGTATATGTATTATTTTGAAGATATTGCAAGTAACAAATTCCACTAGTCTCAAACTTCTTAAAAATTTTATTTTAATCATTGAAAGTAAAAAATCAAAAAAGTAGTAAGCTTCTTACAAACTTTATTTTGTATGTGTTGCAAATAACAAATCAATACGAGTATCAAGCTTCTTACAAACTTTATTTTTCATGTGTTTCAAGTAAAAAGTCAACAAAAGTAGCAAAATCTTGAAAAATTTTGTCTGGTTTTTCCCAAGTTGAAAAAATTTGCTTTAGTCCATTGCCAGTTTGAACTAAAGCTGTTTTACAATTTACTTTTTTTCCTGCAAGAATATCAATTTTGCTATCTCCTACCATCCATAAATCTTCTGTAGGAATAGAAAAATCAGAGATAGCTTGTTGCAATAATCCTGCTTTAGGCTTTCTACAATTGCAAAAATCTTTGTCATGGTGAGGACAATAATACCAAAAAATACTCCCTTGCATATCTAAAAGATTTTCTAAATACACGTGAATTTCATCCACTGTTTTTTTTGTATATAAACCTTTAGAAATACCACCTTGGTTACTCACCACACAAAGTTTATAATGAAATTCTTTCAGTCGTTGTATAGCATTTTGAACGCCATCCAATAGACGAACTTGTTGGATGGCAGTTACATAATAACAATCATTATCAATCAAAACACCATCTCGATCAAGTAATAAAAATCGATTTTGCATCTATTTCCCTTGGTATTTTAATTTTAAAGAATTTAAAAAATTCTGCGTATCTCTATCACCTTGAAGTTTCATATCAGGATCATGTAACCAAGCATTTAAAAAAATCTCTTCAGCTTCCTCTTCTCTACCAGCTTTATATAAACAACCAGCTAGACGAATATAACATTGTAGGCGATCTGTATTACTTGCTAAACCACGAGAAAGTGCATTTTGATAAGCATCCAAGCCATTTGCAAAATCACCTTTTGCCAAATAAGCTACATTTCCTTTTTGAAAAAAATCAGCACCAGAATTTCTTAATCCAATAATAGTATCTTTGGCAAGCATCATCTTTTTAGTGGAAGCAACTCCTTTCATCTCTATCCAACGTTTATTATTCCATTGAGGATGCATAGTAAGAATTTGATCATCACGATATTGATAAGCTCGAGTAGCATAATCACTTCCACTGACTGGATTATCTGCAAAATAAAAAGCCATTGCAGCAATTAAAGCAACATTGCTAAATTGTTGATTTTCTAATGCATTTTTTGGTATGGCAGTTTCTAACAACTTAGCAGCACGAGCACCAATCTCTACATAATAAATATCAATGTCAGCTGCTTGAGCATACAACCAATCATATTCTGTAGTAAATGCAAAATCTTCATGTAAATCAGCTGCTGGAGTCACAGTCATTACTTCACTAGTTGTTATTTCTGGATCTTGTTTCTCAGACGATGAACAACCCATAAATACAAAACAAACCATACATAGTACTAGAAAAACTATTGAAATACTTCTCTCCATGTCTTATCCTTCCTATTAATTCGAAGTTTTATGTCTCGTTTTTGATCAAACATAATTTTACTACTAAAAGATACGGCTTCATCACGCTCAAAATTTTCATTGATACTTGTAAAAAATAAATGAACTTCATGATATCCTGGTGTTACTTCTACGACTGCAGAATTTCTTGCATCTAAAGGAATATCCTTATTATCTAACTTCATTTTCAAATCTATATCAGGATATTCAATAGTTATAGAATATCGTTCGGGCATTCTTGCTTGTACAGCGAGTCTTTGTTCTGTAGTTTGTTCCGCTGGTCTATAATCATTAATATAATTTTTCCTTGTATCAGGCATAGGATTTTCTTTTAACTCTTCTTGCGTAACAGCACGAACTACATTTTCTCTCGGTTGTGCAGATTCAGCATTCATTTTTTCAACTTTCTTGAACCAATCATCTGACATATTTACTGTAGTTGAGCTACTGTTAAACCATTCACTTTCTTGCCCCCAATAAATTAATCCTAAAACTAAAGGAAGTCCAATTAAAAATAAGAAAAGCCAAAAAGTATCGTGGTGACCTGTTTCATGCAAAGCATCTTTCTTTACATCAATATTTTCTATTTCTATTGCCTCAGCCTCTTTTTTTTCTTCATCTGATACTTGTATGCTTTCTAATGCACGAATCCATCTATATGGCTCAGGACAAGTTTCAAATGAACCTGCAAACAACGTTTGTTTAAATAAATCTCCTACACTTTCAGACATTTTATTCAATTGTTCTGTATATCTTTGTACTGTCAACTGTTTTGGATTTTGCAAAATTTCTTGCGAAAACAAAGCACCATTATAATAGCGAGGAGATTGTTTATCTACTAACAAAAATTCAGCAATAACAATGGCTAAAGAAAAACGGTCGCCTTTTGCATTCCATGTTTTTCTTGCATCATAACGCCCAGTCTCATCCACAACCCAAGGTGCAATATAGCCTTCTGCACCAGCAGGAAGGGATTTTTGAAAATACAATGAACCATTGTACATACTATCCCAGTCAATTAAATACACTATATTATCATCAAAATTCAAAATAAGATTATCAGAACATAATTCTCTGTGTACACAACCATTCTTTTCTAAAGCTATAACTGTTGCTACTAGACTTTTGGCAAAGGCAACTCGTTTTCCTAATGAAAACTCATACTTACCAGAACGAATAGATTGGCTTATATTTTTCCAAGTTTCTCCTTTCACTTCTGGCATTAAAATAGAATTATCTAACAAAGTTGCTAGTTCATTACTATAGTACAATCCTTCTTCATTTTTAATATCTGCACTGGCAACAAGATAGCGTTTAGACGCTGCAATACAAGATGGTTCATTAGGAACCAAAGCTCTAATTGCTGATAAATAAGGCCTATCTAATGTCATTTCTGGATTAAATTTTTTAATAACCCAAGTTCTTTGCGTACCAGGTTGATTTAAAAATAAACATTTTCCTTGTTGACCATCGATCACATACGCCAAATTTTTATAACGAGGATGTTGCTGTGGAATCAAGCGGATTCCCTTAACCATAGCTGGTAGGCCTGATTGCAACCAAACATTGGTTCTTTCCATAACTCATTCTCCTAAATAAACAATTCTGATAACAACAAGCAAATTCCGTTCCTACAAACCTATAAAATCCTATAAATAGCTATAAAAATCTATAAATAAGATTTCTGTTGTATTTCTGTTTCAACCTTGCTGGTTACAATCTGATTTATTACTAAATCTGACTGCATTGC
>Ga0208694_1000375_pt1 | contig 67451 bp, 73 predicted proteins | sample AD_UKC078_MetaG_FD_184442 | JGI IMG/M metagenome (GOLD analysis project Ga0208694, IMG submission 184442) | Active sludge microbial communities of municipal wastewater-treating anaerobic digesters from USA - AD_UKC078_MetaG (SPAdes) (version 2) | ecosystem: Engineered > Bioreactor > Anaerobic >...
ATGTGATTATTTGGGTGCGGACAAGGAAATACCCCAAAAAATAGCAACTCCTTTCGGGGCAGGAATGAGCAAAAATGGAAGCAACTGCGGAGCGTTGAATGCTGCTTTTATCTGCATGGGCCTGGTCGGCGGCAGAAGATCCAGTGAAGACAGCAAGGATACATCATTCTTACCGGCAGACAGGATATTCGGGAAATTCAAGGAGAAGTACGGATCAACCTTTTGTTATGATATTACAGGCTTGGATATGAAAAAAACCGCAGAAACAGAAGAGGAAAAGGCGAAAAGGCACAATGAACTTTGCGGGCCCCTGGTATTGCAGGTGACGCAGTGGATATTGGAGGAACTAAATCCTTAATAGAAGCTGAGTGTAATATAAAGTGGGATATTGCTAACTACTTATCAGGTAGTTTGCAATATCCCTTTTCATCAATACCCGCGTTTCTTGAAAAATGTAAGAAAATGAAGTATACTGGATGGCCGCATTTTTTTTTGCTACATCCTGCCGCTGCAGTTCAATACATTCCTCATCTTGTGCTTAACCATGTTCTTTATGGCTTCTCTTGCCGGCTTCAGATATTGTCTCGGGTCAAAGTCTCCCGGGTTCTCGGCAAAATGCTTTCTTATTGAAGCGGTCATCGCAAGTCTCAGGTCGGTATCTATGTTTATTTTGCATACGCCTAGTTTTCCTGCCCTCAGCAGCATATCCTCCGGTACACCCTGTGCTCCTGCTACGTTGCCTCCATATTTGTTGCACAGCTCGACGAACTCGGGAAGCACTGTGGAAGCACCGTGAAGAACCAAGGGGAAACCCGGCAGAAGCTTAGTTATTTTCTCGAGCCTTTCAAAATCCAGCTTAGGTTCTCCTTTGAACTTATATGCTCCGTGACTGGTGCCTATTGCTATTGCAAGAGAGTCAACTCCTGTTCTCTCAACAAATTCAACAGCCTGGTCGGGATCGGTATATGTAGCATCCTTGGCGCTTACATTGACAGTATCCTCAACCCCTGCCAGTTTGCCCAGTTCTGCCTCTACCGCTATTCCTCTCTCATGGGCATATTCAACAACTCGTTTTGTGACTGCAATATTCTCTTCAAAGGGATGCTTGGAGCCGTCAATCATAACGGATGTAAAGCCTCCGTCTATGCAAGACTTGCATATTTCAAAGTCTTCACCATGATCCAGGTGCAGGCAGATTGGGAGGCCGGTGTCTTCTACCGCCGCTTCAACCAGCTTCATAAGATAAACATGTTTTGCATACTTTCTTGCACCTGCGGAAACCTGCAGTATCAGTGGTGCGTTTTCTTCCTTGGCGGCATCGACAATCCCCTGTATTATTTCCATATTGTTCACATTGAACGCCCCTACTGCATATTGGCTCTCATATGCTTTCCTGAACATTTCTTTTGATGTTACCAATGGCATGATAATTCCTCCTTTTGCTAATCGTATTCCACATTAATATAGTATACCACAAAACCTGCTGCTTTTATGGCGTCAGCTTGAGAAATACTTAGAGCATTTCTACTATCTTCAGTTCCGGAACCATGCTGAGATCAATTATTGTTTCCTTTGATTTTATGAGAGGCCGGGAAATCCTGTTTGTGTTAATATATACGATCTCGCCGATGGAGCTGTCGCTCAGCCTGACTTTTGCGCCTATATAATAACTTGATATATGTTTGAGGAAAGTAAGCATTATACCGGCATCACACTTTGTAAGATATTCACTTTCATACATTTCCAGTACGTCAAAAGGTGTCTGGCGTTTTTTATAAATCCGGTTTGAGGTCATGGCATCAAATGTATCAACAACGGCCACTATCTTTGCATAGTAATAAATTCTTTCCGATTTAAATCCAAAGGGATAACCGGAGCCATCCTCCCTTTCATGATGCATCAATACTCCTAAAGCAACATCCTTACTGATTTCTTTATTGTCCTCCAGCATCTTATAGCCAATAAGAGGGTGCTGCTTTATTTTGTCAAATTCTTCTTCAGTAAGTGTATCAGGTTTATTGAGTATTTCGGGAGGTATTTTTGATTTCCCGATGTCATGCAATATCCCGCAATAAGAAAGCTGCTCAATGTGCTTATGCCCCAAGTTCAGCCAGGAGCCCAGCAGGGAGCATAAAAGTGATACATTCAGACTGTGGGCGTAGGTATATTCACTAATTGATCTGACCTTACTGAGGCATGAGACAAGATCGTGTATCGAGTCAAAATTACTGCTGATGTTTCTTGACACTTCGCTTACCCGTTCCATTTCCAATGTTTTTCCGCAGCTTATATCCCAGATTATTTCTTTAAATTCCTCAAGATTGTTGTTGTATTGGGCCTCAATGACAGCGTGCTTCTTTTCTTTGAATTCATAATCCTTGTAAATCTTGACAAAATTCAAACCCAGCTTCATCAATTTGCTTATGGAGTATTCATCCAATATTGAGTTCTGGTAAAGTATCACTGCACCATAGTCGTTTATGATGTCAGAAGCCAATACCATCCCCGGCTTACAATCAGAAGTCCTCATTATTCTTATTTCTGCCATTATATCACCTGCCTCAAGTAAATTGGTTAGTAGAATATTCCTATTAATTAAATTATATATTAAATCACGATAATGTAAAGCAATTAGTTTAAATCATATGGAAACGTCTGGAATTAGCTTATTGCAATGCTGTAGTAATAATTAAAAGAGGAATTTATTATGTTTTGTAGAATATATTTCAGTAATCAAAAAGATGTATAAATCAAAGAAAGTGTTTTGCGATATTTGAATTTGACAGAAGATGTTTGCTGCGAAACATATGATATGCGGGTGAAAAAATGCTTACTCTTAATAATAAATTAGATAATCTGATATTCAGGGACATTACCAAGGAGGATCTGAAGGCTGTCCTTAATCTGTATAACCAGAATGATCAGAACATATATGCAACAGGCATAGACAGAAGAATGTCCCTGAGGGATATAAAGGAAAAGTATCTGGAAGTGCTTGTCAACAGCCATGAATTCTTTACCGGTATTTTTCTTGAGAAAGAAGATGCCTTGCAGTTGGTTGGTGTAATAAAAGGAAGGATTGATTATGAAAACAGCGAGGAAGCATGGATATCTTCAATTCTTGTGGATAACAGGTATCAGAGGCTGGGAATTGGGACCAAGGCTGCTGAAGCGTTGATAAACATGCTGAATAAGAGCTATGATGTAAAGAGGTTCTATATAGGAATAATTGCCCGTAACAGTGTTGGGAAATGTTTTTGGCAGAAGCTTGAGTTCAGCTACTTCAGGACTATCGAACAGTATATCAAGCTCAATGCCCTCGCAGAGGATTTTATAATAATGAAAAGGGAAGTGCTGTAAAGGGACAGGAGAAACGTCCCCGTGTCCCGAAACGTCCCCCCACGTCCCTTTATTTTTTAAGGCTTGACATTACTTTTCTCACATAGTTCTGAGTCTCTTCATAAGGCGGTATCCCGCCGTACTTCTTAACGGCATTGGGGCCTGCATTGTATGCTGCAAGAGCAAGCTCCAGATTACCGCCAAACTCTGTCAGCATATCCTTAAGGTATCTGACGCCTCCTTCTATATTTTCCCGCGGGTCAAAGGCGTTATGTACTCCCAGGGCTTCTGCGGTTTCAGGCATAAGCTGCATCAGGCCCATCGCCCCTGTCCTTGATACTGCAGTCGGGTCAAAGCCGGATTCTGCTTTCATAACGGCGGTTATTATATTTTCGTTGATATTATATTTTTTCGCAGCAGCTTTAATTAAATGGCTGTAATCTCCGCCATAATTATTTTGAACATCGGATTGCTCATTGATCTCCTTGTTAAGTACGTCCTCAAAGCTTGGAGGGTTGTCCTTTATTATCTTGACATAGGGTGGAAGCTGATTTTGTATTTCTAACAGCTTTTGTCGAAGAATGCCGGATAAAATGGAAGACAATCCAATCACCTCCTGTTGGTTCTATTTTAGTACAGATTAAAGGGCATATCAATAAAAAGAAGCAACGGAAAGACTTTGTTAATTAATTGTCGATTTTATGCTTTTTATATTGTATAATTAAATATATATTGTAAGCATACCACCATAGATGGTGCTCTGAAGGAGGTTTATATATGAAAATATGTGAGGTTAAAGAAGTATTGAACGCAGAATTGCTGTGCGGAGATGAACTGCTGGAGAACGAGGTTTCATATGCTTTCGGATCTGATCTTATGAGCGACGTGCTAGCTTTTGTAAAGGGCAAAACCCTGCTCCTTACCGGACTGACCAACCAGCAGGTGGTAAGGACTGCGGAAATGGCGGATCTAAGCGCAATAGTTTTTGTCAGGGGGAAAAAACCCGGTGAAGATATAGTCCAGTTGGCTACTGAGAAGGACATTGCGCTGCTGTTGACCAGGGATACCATGTACACAGCCTCAGGCAAGCTTTACAGCAACGGGCTGGAAGGAGTAAGTATTGATTGATTGATTGATTGATCGGATTTTGGCTTTCTATTTGGAGGAATTATTTAATGGAAGATATTAAGTACGTATTTGATGTTAAAAAAGATGATTTTGTCAGAGCGGGAGAAACATCAAGCAAAGTAAAGAAAATTTTGAGGGAATTGGGTATCGACTCAAGTATTATAAGAAAGATTTCCATTGCCGCTTACGAAGCGGAAATGAATATTGTTATACATTCTACCGGGGGACAGATTGTGTTGGAGATTACCCCGGGGATTATCAGGATAACAGCAAATGACAGGGGGCCGGGCATAGCTGACGTAGAACTGGCAATGAAGGAAGGTTATTCAACGGCTACCGATAAGGTAAGGGAAATGGGTTTTGGAGCCGGTATGGGTTTGCCTAATATGAAAAGATGCTCAGACAGATTATATGTAACTTCTTCAGAAGGAACAGGTACTCTTATTGTTATTGAAGTAGATTTGAAAGCAGGTGAGCAAGGTGAATAAAATGAAAGAGAAGTACTTTCATTCGGTTGTGCTTGATGCAGATAGATGCGTCGGATGTACAAGCTGTTTGAAGGTATGTCCGACAGAGGCTATTAGGCTGAAAGAAGGGAAAGCCTGTATAATAGGTGAAAAATGCATTGACTGCGGTGAATGCATAAGAATATGTCCCAATCATGCGAAGAATGCTGTCACAGACAGTAAAGATATATTAAAGAAATATAAATATACAATTGCTATACCGTCCCTGGTGCTGTACGGGCAATTCCGAGGCAATGTCGGAATCAATGAAATGCTTACGGCTGTAAGGAAGATAGGTTTTGATGAAATATTTGAGGCATCTGCCGGGACAGAGATAATAACTAATGTAATAAAAAACCACATTCTCAAGAATCCTGAGAAAAAACGTCCCATAATAAATTCTTCTTGTCCTGCTGCCCTCAGGCTTATACAGATCAGATTCCCTGAACTGCTGCCTAATATTGCGGATATAGAAACACCGGTTGAGATAGCGGCACGCCTTGCAAAGGCTGAGGCTGTCAGAAGGACAGGTTTTTCCATGGAGGAGATAGGGGTAATCTATATTTCTCCCTGCACAGCCAGGATGACAAGTGTAAAACACCCCATAGGCATAAAAAAGTCCTACATCGATGGTGTACTGTCAATGAAGGATGTATATGGCATGATGCTGAGAAATTTAGGCAGCAATACAGAGGATCTGACCAGAAGTACAAAGGAATCTTTGTTATGGCCTATAATAGGAGGACAGGGAAAGCCTTTGGGCATAAAAAACTACCTTGCTGTAGACGGAATACATGAGGTTATTAAAATTCTGGAAGAAATTGAAATGGACAAGCTTGAAGGATTGGAGTTTTTTGAGGGAATGGCCTGTGTCGGAGGTTGTGTGGGAGGGCCTCTTACAATAGAGAACCCTTTTATAGCCAGGAGACGCATGAAAACCCTTGCAAAAGGGCTTCCGGATTCAAATCCAAGTGATGAAGAGATAAAGGGACAAATAGAAATGTATAAGAGCGGATTCATCCGATTGACTGAAGCGATTGAGCCCAAAGCCGTAATGCGTCTGGATGATGATATCTGCAAATCCATTAAGAAGATGGAAAAGATAAAGGAAATGCTGAAGGACTTGCCGGGAATAGACTGCGGTGTCTGCGGGGCTCCAACCTGCAAGGCATTTGCAGAGGACATAGTGAAGGGTGAAAACCGGAATGCAGTTTGCATAGTCAAAACCATGAAAAGCTTTAATAAAGAAAAACCGCAATCATAGGGAGGGTTAACATGTTAGTAAGAGATGCCGGAGAAAAAATAGGATTGAAGCTGTTGGCAGGAGAGGCCGGAACCAGCAGGGAGATTACGGGAGTGTATATATGTGATCTTTTAAGCTGGGTTATGGCCCATGCCGGTAAAGGGGACGCATGGATAACCGTGCAGACACATGCAAATATTGTCGCAGTGGCAGCTTTGCTTGAACTGGGCTGTATCATTATACCCGAAGGCGTGGAGGTTGAGGAGGATACTCTCCGAAAAGCGGAGGATGAGGGAGTACCTGTGTACCAGTCGGGTTTAAGCGCATATGGGATTGCAAAAGAACTATACAGGATGGGAATTGAGTAATATGGAATTTGCGGTGGATTTTCACATACACTCCGCATTATCACCGTGCGGTGATGAGGATATGACACCATGCAACATAGTAAATATGGCCTTGTTGAAAGGGCTCGATATCATAGCGGTTACAGATCACAATTCCTGCGGCAATCTTCCTGCGGTTATGGAAGCAGCAAAGGAGAACGGATTGATGGTTATTCCGGGAATGGAGGTTCAGACAAAAGAGGAAGTTCATTTATTGTGCCTTTTCAAGAGAATGGAAGGAGCAATGAAATTCGCGGAGATTGTTTATAATTCCTTACCGGATATAGAGAACAACGAAGAAATTTTTGGACGCCAGCTGATTTTTAACAGTTCAGATGAAATAATAGGGAAAGAGCATAAGCTGCTTCTGTCTTCCACAATACTCTCAGTCAATGATGTGTTCATATTGACCAGAGGGCTTGGAGGGGTGTGTATACCCGCTCATGTGGACAGACAGGGCTTCAGTATCATTACCAATCTTGGTTTCATTCCTCCTGACCTTAAGGTCAAAACAGTGGAAATATCAAAAAGATGCACTCCGGATGCAGCTTTTAAGAAGTATCCTTTTCTTAGCAGGTTCAATTATATAATATCCTCTGACGCTCATTATCTTGAAGATATAAGCGAAAGGGATTTTTTTATTGAGCTGGATTGCCTAACCGTCAGTGAGCTTTTCAACAAGCTGGACCCCAAATAATAAAAACCTTAAATAAAGAATACTCCAAACCAATTATTATATACGGTTTTAGAAAAAAATAAACGGGAAAATGAAAAATATTATAATACTTTTAAAAATAATTTTTTATTTTTGTTAAAAAAATATCTAATATGTGATACAATATTGTAGGACGTAATTGACAAATTTATATCAATAAATTTTTTCGTGAGAAACAACAACCTAAATTTTATTGAATCCGTGCATTCAATATAAGCTGTTACTATTTCCAATTATAAATATTTGAAGGAGGGAACTCTTTAATGTCTGACGCAGCAATGAAGGAAAACATGGAGAAATTGGAGGACTTTATACAGAAGCATAAGAATCAGAAGGGTGCTTTAATACCAATTCTTCATGAAGCACAGGAATTATTCGGATATATTCCTGAGGAAGTACAGAAGAGGATAGCGGAAGTATTACACATTCCGGCAGCTGAAATATTCGGCGTAGCTACTTTTTATTCAAGGTTCACCTTGACTCCGAGAGGTAAGCACACAATAAGCGTATGTCTCGGAACAGCCTGCTATGTTAAGAACTCCAAAGGAGTACTTGAAAGACTTGAAGAAGAGCTGAACGTGAAAACCGGAGGTACGACAGCGGATGGAAAGTTTACTCTTGAGGCAACCAGATGCCTGGGCTGCTGTGGCCTTGCTCCGGTAATGATGATTGGTGAGGATGTATACGGCAAATTAGTTCCGGATGATATCCCGGATATTGTAAAGAAGTATTAATATCAGGATGAAGGATTTATCACTGCATATCCTTGATTTGTCCCAGAATTCGATTTCAGCGGGAGCCGGCCTTGTGGAGATATCAATAGAAGAAGATACAAAAGAGGATCGACTTACTATCTGTATAAATGACAATGGTAAGGGAATGGATAAGGATTTTCTGGAAAAGGTAATGGATCCCTTTGTAACTACAAGGACAAGCAGAAGGGTAGGATTGGGAATTCCTCTTATGCTGGCGGCATGCAGTAGATGTGAAGGGGATCTTGTCGTAGAATCGGAAAAAAATGTGGGAACACGGCTTAAAGCTGTATTCAAACATAGCCATATAGACAGGGCTCCTATGGGAGATATGGCTGAAACCATGTTGAGTTTAATTCTTGCAGGATCTGATGTTAATAGAAATGTTGATTTTGTATACAGGCACATTATTGACGGAAGGGTTTTTTGCCTGGATACAAGGGAGATCAGGACTGCTTTGGGTAATGATATTAACTTGGGGGAGCCCGAGGTTCTGATGTGGATTAAGGATTATATTAATGAAGGTTTAAAGAATATACGCGGAGGTGTGTAAGATGAAAACAATTCAGGAATTGGAAGAAATCAGAAAGAAAACCCTGGATACGATCAATATCAGAAAAGATAGATCAGGCACCAGAATAGTTGTCGGTATGGCAACCTGCGGTATTGCTGCAGGAGCAAGGCCGGTACTTCTAACAATAATGGACGAAATAAAAAAACATGATCTGTCGGATGTGGTAGTTGCCCAGACAGGCTGTATAGGCATGTGCAGGCTTGAGCCTATTGTAGAAGTATATAAACCCGGCGAAGAGAAAGTTACTTATGTTAAGGTAAATCCGTCAAAGGCTATTAGAATAGTCAATGAACATATTATGAAGGGCAAGGTTGTTGAGGGATATACAATCGGTGCTGAAAGTAAATAAAGGAAGGCTTGAGGGACAGAAAGGAATATAGTAATCTGTAGGAGGTAATATTAATGGAGATGTATCGTTCTCATGTAATGATTTGCAGAGGTACTGGCTGTACTTCCTCAAATTCTGAACAGATAGCAAAGAACTTTGAAGAAGAAATAAAGAAGCATGGTCTTGAAAAAGAAGTTGTTGTGGAAAGAACAGGCTGTTTCGGGCTTTGTGCACTGGGCCCGGTAGTTATTATTTATCCGGAAGCTTCTTTCTACAGTATGGTTAAGCCTGAAGATGTAGAGGAAATTGTAAAGGAGCATCTGGTAAAGGGCAGAATTGTGAAGAGGCTGCTTTATGCAGAGTCAGTTGAAGAAAACCGGCTGAAAGCCCTTGAAGAAGTTGATTTTTTCAAGAAGCAGGTTAGGGTTGCATTAAGGAACTGCGGTATAATTAATCCGGAGAATATAGATGAATATATAGCTTTTGACGGTTACAAGGCTCTTGAAAAGGTACTTACCAAAATGACACCGGCAGAAGTAATAGATACAGTTAAGAGATCCGGGCTCAGAGGAAGAGGCGGCGCCGGCTTCCCCACCGGAATGAAGTGGGAATTTGCATCAAAATCAGTAAATGATCAGAAATATGTTCTTTGTAATGCTGACGAAGGAGACCCGGGTGCGTTCATGGACAGGAGCGTTTTGGAAGGAGATCCTCACTCAATACTTGAAGCCATGACTATTGCCGGTTATGCTATTGGTGCCAGCCAAGGGTATATTTACTGCAGGGCGGAATATCCGATAGCTGTTAAACGTCTCGGAATAGCAATAGGCCAGGCAAGGCTGTACGGCCTGCTTGGAGATAATATAATGGGAACAGGTTTTAAATTTGATATTGAACTGAGGCTTGGAGCAGGAGCCTTTGTATGCGGCGAAGAAACAGCTCTTATAGCTTCTGTTGAAGGACAGAGAGGTATGCCGAGGCCAAGGCCTCCGTTCCCTGCAAATAAAGGATTGTTTGCAAAGCCTACAATACTTAACAATGTTGAAACCTATGCAAACATACCTGTAATATTCAACAAAGGGCCTGAATGGTTTGCCAGCATGGGGACGGAAAAATCCAAGGGCACAAAGGTATTTGCACTTGGCGGCAAGATAAGCAATACAGGTCTTGTTGAAATACCTATGGGAACGTCATTGAGAGAAGTAATATATGAAATAGGCGGAGGCTGCCCCAACGGAAAGAAATTCAAAGCTGTTCAGACAGGCGGCCCTTCAGGCGGCTGCATTCCTGAAGAACACCTTGACTCACCTATTGATTATGAAAGCCTTGCTGCATTAGGTTCTATTATAGGTTCCGGCGGTATGATTGTAATGGATGAAGACAATTGTATGGTTGACATAGCAAGGTTCTTCATGGACTTCATAGTTGATGAATCCTGCGGAAAGTGCACGCCGTGCCGTGAAGGCACCAAGAGAATGCTGGAAATTCTCGAAAGAATAACCGAAGGCAAAGGTGAAGAAGGCGATTTAGATAAGCTTGAAAGTCTTGCAAAGAATATAAAGAATGCGGCTCTCTGCGGATTGGGACAGACAGCTCCAAACCCGGTACTTTCAACTATAAGGTATTTCAGAGATGAGTATGAAGCACACATTAAGGATAAGAAATGTCCGGCGGGAGTATGCAAGGAACTGCTGGATTACTTTATTATAGCCGACAAGTGCAAGGGCTGCGGGATATGTGCCAAAAATTGTCCGCAGCAGTGTATCTCAGGCCAGCCAAAGACTCCTTACACCATTGATTCCAGCAAGTGCATAAAATGCGGAGTTTGTATGCAGAAGTGCCCATTCAAGGCGATAATAAGGAAATAGAGAAGAGTTAAAAAACAAAAAAGCTTCAAAAAGGCTGTCTTAGTTGAAAACGCTGAGGCGGCCTTTTTCATCAATATCAATAATCAGATATTCCCTGGAATTTTCACGACAAATTTCCTTTGACTTTTCAACCAGCTTTGCTATATTATAATATGTCTGTGTGCATTAGCATTCTTCACCTCGGAAATAGTATTGTCAGATTGGTGAATAATATTAGCGGAAGAACATATTCAAAAAATGTTAAAAGATTATCTAGTAAAAACAAATACAACTAAAGGATTTTGTATACACGCGTCGAATAGTTACTAATTGTGAGTTTATAAGGTCATAATGTTGGGATTTACTTATTTATATAAATTAAGGGGTGAGCAAATTGAATATAAGAACACTGACATTTAAGGGCGGAACCCACCCACCACACAGTAAGAAGGCAACTGAAAGCCTGCCGATAGAGAGAGCCAATGAACCTAAGGTTGTTGTAATCCCCATGCAGCAGCATATAGGTGCTCCTTGTGAACCTATTGTGCAGGCTGGTGATGAGGTGAAGGTTGGACAGAAAATAGGGGAGGCTAAAGGATTTGTATCAGTCCCGGTGCATTCCAGTGTATCGGGAAAAGTTGCAGTAGTTGAGCCGAGGCTGTATTCGGGAGGAACGGCTGTGCCCTGTATAGTGATTGAGAATGACATGCAGAACACCGTTTCGGATCAGGTGGTTCCCAAGGGAGATATTTCAGTCCTTTCAGCTGAGGATATAAAGAACATAATAAAAGAAGCAGGTATAGTCGGTATGGGAGGAGCTACTTTCCCAACCCATGTCAAGCTTGCTCCGCCGCCGGACAAAAATGTGGATACAGTAATATTAAACGGTGCCGAATGTGAGCCTTACCTGACTTCAGACCACAGGCTGATGCTTGAACATCCGGAGAACGTGGTGTTTGGGCTGCAGGCACTGATGAAAGCCCTGGGAGTGAAAAAAGGATTCATTGGTATAGAGACTAACAAGCCTGATGCAATAGAGAAGGTTTTTGAAGCAGCCAGAGGAATTGAGGATATTGAAGTAGTTGCACTTAAGACCAAATATCCTCAAGGGGCGGAAAAGCAGCTTATTTATGCATGTACCGGCCGGGAGGTTCCCTCCGGGGGGCTGCCGGCTGATGCCGGAGTTGTAGTCAACAACGTAGGAACTGCGGCGGCAGTTGCAACTGCTATAAAGACAGGTATGCCTTTAATAGAAAGGATAGTAACTGTTACAGGGGAAGGGGTAAATAACCCCAAAAATCTATTGGTTAAGATAGGAACATCTTTCAGGGATATAATAGAACAATGCGGAGGGCTTAAGGGCAAGGTCGGAAAGATTATTGCAGGGGGGCCGATGATGGGTATAACCCAGTTTTCACTGGATATACCGGCAATAAAGGGCACATCCGGTATATTGGTGCTTTCTGAAGAGGAAGCAAGGCTGCCTGAACCTTCCAACTGCATTAAATGCGGCAAATGTGTTGAAACATGTCCGATAAACCTTATGCCTGTGAATATAAGCATGTACTCCCTTGCCAACAGGTATGACGAGGCTGAGGCTTTAAATGCTATGGATTGCATTGAATGCGGAGCTTGTTCTTTTGTATGCCCTGCTAAGAGGCCTCTTGTTGATTCAATCAGGGTGGCAAAACGAGAAATACTGGCTAGGCGTAAAAAAGCCCAGTCTAAGTGATGGGAGGGGAAGAAATGGAAAATAGCAGATTTTTAGTATCATCATCTCCGCATATAAGATCCGGGGAGACAACCCAAAGGATTATGCTGGATGTGATAATTGCACTTATGCCTGCGCTTTTGGCCGGTGTATTTTACTTTGGATTAAACGCATTGACTCTTACGGCTGTCGCTGTAGTATTTGCGGTAACAACTGAAGCCGTCATGCAGAAGATATTGGGAAAGCCTGTTACAGTTAATGATTTGAGTGCCGTTGTTACCGGTATACTTATTGCATTCAACGTACCTGTAACACTTCCTCTTTGGATGGCTGCCGTTGGTTCAATATTTGCAATAGCGATTGCCAAACAGTGCTTCGGAGGATTAGGGTATAATTTTATTAACCCCGCTTTGGCGGCGAGAGCCATGCTTCTTGCTTCATGGCCTGTAAGGATGACAGCCTGGGTTGCTCCGGGAACGGATGCAGTTTCTACAGCAACTCCTCTTGCACTTGTAAAGATGGGAGCAGATGCTCTTTCAGGGGCTACTCACTGGGAAGAGGGTGTAGAAGCTGTGGGACAAACATTACCGGGCTTATGGGATTTGTTTATCGGAAATATCGGAGGATGCATAGGCGAGACATCTGCACTGGCACTTATACTTGGCGGAGCTTACCTGGTATATAGAAGAGTAATAAGTATTAGAATACCTGTTTCATATATAGCTGCGGTAGCGGTGTTTACATTACTTTTCGGAAGATTTGACTTTGCTGCAGCAATTTACCATGTATTGGCAGGAGGACTTTTCCTTGGTGCAATATTCATGGCAACAGATTATTCAACATCTCCAATTACTCCAAAAGGGCAGATAATATTCGGAATAGGCTGTGGTTTCCTTACATCAGTGATCAGGTTTTACGGCGGCTATCCGGAGGGTGTTTCATATTCAATACTTCTGATGAACCTGGCAACACCCCTTATCGATAAATACACAATGCCCAGGAAATTCGGGGAGGTGAAGAAAAGTGCGTGATTATATCAGATTAGCCGGAATTTTGCTTTTGGTATGCGTTGTTATGGCTGCATCTCTGGGCTACACAAATGCAATAACCTACGACAGGATACAGGAGCAGATTATAAAAGCAAACGATGAAGCAAGAAAAGAAGTGCTTCCTGATGCTGACGCATTTGAAATTTTGGATGACAATGCATTTTCTGAAATTAAATCCAATGGAAAGTATAACTTTGTAACAGAAATATACACAGCAAAAGCCGGAGGAAATGTTGTGGGCTACGCTGTAAAGGCAGTTCCGAAAGGCTTTGGAGGAACTATAGATGTAGTTGTAGGTATTGGTACGGATGGGATCATTCAGGGAATAAAAGTGGGAAATAATACTGAAACTCCGGGACTTGGGAAAAATTCCGCAACTCCTAAATTCCAGAATCAGTTTAAAGGAAAGGCTTGGGATAATACAATAAATGTTATTAAGAGCGGTACTCCAAAGGATAATGAAATTGCCGCAGTATCAGGTGCGACAATTACATCAAGGGCAGTAACGGACGGGGTGAACCAGGCCCTTGAGGCGGCAAAAAAATTATCAGGCAAATAGAAAAAATTTGGAGGTGAACAAAATGAATCTTTGGAAGGATTTCAGCAACGGCCTTATAAAAGAGAATCCGACATTCAGGTTGGTACTCGGAACATGCCCTACTCTTGCAGTTACAACTGCTGTATTTAACGGCATAGGTATGGGTATTGCGGCCGCTGCAGTTCTTATAGGCTCAAACCTTATCATTTCGCTGATTAAGAAAATAGTACCAAATGAAGTTAGAATTCCGATATATATTGTTGTAATTGCAACGTTTACTACAATAGTTCAGATGCTTATACAGGCATTTTCGCCTGCACTGGACAAATCCCTCGGGATATATATTCCTCTTATTGTTGTTAACTGTATAATTATTGCAAGAGCTGAAGCATTTGCAGCAAAAAACCCTGTTGCCAATTCCATTATGGACGGTTTGGGCATGGGTATCGGATTTACTGTTGCTCTTACAATAATAAGCTCAGTCAGAGAAATTCTTGGTGCAGGCACATTCCTGGGAATGCCATTATTTGGTGAAGCTTTTGAGCCGTTTTTGATAATGATACTGCCTCCCGGGGGCTTCCTGGTATTTGGGCTTTCAATTGCGGCATTCAATAAAATTACCAGCCTGAGAAAAAGTTAAGGAGGAGGATATAGATGAAATTAGGATTAATTATTATCAGTGCAATATTCATAAATAACTTTGTCCTCTCTCAGTTCTTGGGTATATGCCCGTTCCTGGGAGTGTCAAAGAAGATAGACACAGCAGTGGGAATGAGTATAGCCGTTACTTTTGTAATGGGTTTGGCATCTGTAATATGCTGGGCGGTGCAAATTTTTGTACTTGACCCCATGGGTATAGGATATATGCAGACTATAGCCTTCATACTTGTTATTGCAGGCCTTGTGCAGTTTGTTGAGATGGTTGTCAAAAAGACAAGCCCAACACTGTATCAGGCACTTGGCATATATCTGCCGCTTATTACTACCAACTGCGCAGTTTTGGGTGTTGCGATACTGAATATTGACAAAAGCTATAATTTGATTGAGTCATTAATTAACGGCGTAGGCGCAGGTTTGGGTTTTTCACTGGCAATAGTACTTTTTGCAGGTGTCAGGGAAAGACTTGAATTGGCTCCTATACCAAAAGCCCTGGAAGGCTTCCCCATAGCAATGATAGCAGCGAGCCTGTTTTCAATAGCTTTCCTCGGATTCAGCGGCCTGTTCAGCGGATTGCTGTAGTATTAGTTATGGAAGAAAGTAGAGGTGACTACCTTGTTTAATAGTATAGGATTGCCTGTAATAGTTCTGGGGGGAATGGCAGTTTTTTTCGGTATTGTGCTGGCATATGCATCAAAGAAGTTTGCTGTTGAGGTTAATCCCAAGGTTACTGAAATCAGAGATGTATTACCTGGCGCCAACTGCGGCGGATGCGGATTTGCCGGTTGTGATGCATTGGCCGAGGCTATTGCAAGCGGAAACGCGCCGATTTCCCAATGCCCTGTAGGAGGGTCTGAGCTTGCGGCAAAGCTTGCAGTGATTATGGGTGTTGAAGCAGGTTCCGAGGAACGTCAGGTAGCAAGAGTAATCTGCTGCGGTGACAGTAACAATGCAGCAGAAAAATATGAATATCAAGGCATAAAGGATTGCAAGGCAGCAGAAATGCTTGCAGGGGGTTCCAAAAGCTGTCGGTATGGCTGCACCGGACTTGGCACCTGCGTAAGGGAATGTCCCTTTGATGCTATTCATATAGTTAACGGTATTGCTGTAGTTGATGAAGAAAAATGTACAGCCTGCAAAAAGTGCATAGCGGTATGCCCTAAGGGGATTATCGAGCTGGTTCCCGTATCAAAAAAGGTCAGAGTGCTTTGCAGGAATCAGGATAAAGGCAAAGCTACAATGCAAGCCTGCAAAATCGGCTGCATTGCTTGCCAAAAATGTGTGAAAGCATGCAAATTTGATGCAATAAAGGTTGAAAACAATGTAGCGAGGATAGATTACAGCAAATGTGTAAATTGTATGATGTGCGCTGAAGTATGTCCTACAAAAACCATATATGCCAATTTCGCAGACAGAAAAAAAGCCTTCATAATTGAGGACAAGTGCATAGGCTGCACAATCTGTTCGAAGAATTGCAATTTTGAGGCAATTGAGGGAGAATTGAAGGGTAAGCATAAGGTGCTGGACGATAAATGCGTAGGCTGCGGCCAATGCTTTGCCAAGTGCCCCAAGGATGCCATTGAAATGAAATAAAAGAATAATAAGCCATAATAGATTTGTGAATAACTCCGACTGTAGGGGAAGTATGTTCTCCTCACCTTCCAAAGCCAGCAAAATCACTGGCGTGGGTCCCATCTTTGCGGGTCCATCTGGTTATTTTGCCTATGAGGTATTCCTGTTCCGGGGTCAGGTGGAAGGTTTCCTCGAAGATATCTTCCCCATGTCGGTATTTGCCTTTCCGTAACCTCGTAACTGGAAGAAGAATGTTGATATTCTTCTTTTTTGCTTTACCTCTGTTTTTTCTTTAGCTTTACGAATTATATAAAATGTCGATATTAGATGTCAAATGAATTCCAAAAAAGTTGAAGTCCGGTATTTAAAATGTTAAACTAAAACATAAGGAATTCACGTATTGCTGACATATGCAGAAGTTAATAATAAAGGAGATGAATGTGTTGAGAAGAGAAGGCGGCAGAAACGGGTGGATAATGCTTCTGATGGTTGTATGCGGATTGGTCGTGGGCGGTTTTTTGGGTGAACTGCTGGGGAAATACTTTCCGATACTTAAGTATGGGTACAACCTGGGGGTTTCCGCTCATGAGTGGAATTTCCACATACTTAGACTTACCTTTGGTTTTGACTTCAATATAAATATGTTCAGCATACTGGGAATTGTGATTGCAATTTATATATACAGAAAGCTTTAGTGTAAAACCTATAGTACAGGTGAGATAAATGAGAATAATACTGGCTTCAAATTCCCCAAGACGGAAAGAACTGCTGTCTCAGACAGGCATTAAGTTTGAGGTCATACCATCAAGTTTTGAAGAAAGTATAGCTGAATTGCCGGCTTCAAAACTTGTTGAGCATTTTGCTTATATGAAAGCAAAGGATGTGGCGAAGTCCGTAAAGGGAGATGCATTGGTAATCGGTTCAGACACAATCGTGTATTGTGATGAAATAATGGGAAAGCCAAGAAACAGGGAGGAAGCTTTCTGCATGCTGACAAAGCTTAGCGGGAAGCAGCACCTTGTGATATCAGGCATCAGCATTATTAATACTGCAACGGGAGAAAGCCTGACTGAGCATGAGAGCACAAGGGTACAAATCAAGGAATTGAGCAGTGCTGAGATAACAGCATATATAAACACCGGTGAACCTGAAGACAAAGCGGGAGCATATGCTATACAGGGTTTGGGTTCACTATTTGTTGAAGGGATTCAGGGTGATTATTTCAATGTCGTAGGGCTTCCGATATTCCGGCTGAGAAAGATGCTGGAGCACTTCGGAGTAAAGCTTATTTAGCCTGCATGATTTGATAATCCCTGGAGGATTTAATTATACCATGGAGGAGTAAAGGATGCAGAGAGGTCATGCCACAATAAAAAATCTTCCGGAGGAGGAAAGACCCAGAGAGCGCCTTGCAAGACATGGGGCTTCAGTACTTTCCAATGCGGAGCTTCTGGCCATATTGCTCCGGACCGGGACCAGGGAGGAAAGCGCAATATCTTTGGCCCATAGAATACTGGTACAGGAACAGGGGCTGAGATACCTGGCGGACAGTAATGTGGAACAGCTGAGCGCTATCAATGGAATCGGGAAAGCAAAAGCTGCCCAGATCAAGGCAGCGATAGAGCTGGGCAAACGCCTGGCTGCTTTTGAGCCCGGAGCGGACAAGCCGCTGAAATGCCCCCAGGATGTTGCAGGCCTGCTTATGGAGGAGATGAGATATCTCAAGAAGGAACACATGAAGCTTGTATTGCTTAATGTAAAATGCAATCTGATATCAGTGGAGGAAATCTCAGTAGGAAGCCTGAATGCTTCCATTGTACATCCGCGGGAGGTTTTTAACCCGGCGATAAGGAAATCAAGCGCCAGTATAATCATGGTGCATAATCATCCCAGCGGTGATCCGGCCCCCAGCAGCGAAGACATATCAATAACCGCAAGAATTGCTGAAGCCGGGAAGCTTATCGGTATTGAACTGGTTGACCATATTATCATAGGAGACGGCAAATATGTCAGTATGAAAGAAAAAGGACTATTCTAGTGTTTTTCAGGTGTCAAAAGTGAATAACTTGTTTTCCGTTTGTAAAACATATATAAAAGGTTTATATAACTATTTTTGCCTATATACAGTAAAAGCTAATGTACAATTGATGTGTGTATTTTGTTAAGGAGGACATATATTATGGGCTTGTTTAATTTTTTGTCAAAGGATATTGGTATAGATTTGGGTACCGCAAATACACTGGTATATGTAAGGGGTAAGGGAATTGTTGTAAGAGAGCCGTCTGTTGTTGCTATGAAGCTTGATACCAATGCTGTAATGGCTGTAGGAGACGAAGCAAAAAAAATGATTGGCAGGACCCCCGGTAATATTATAGCAATAAGGCCTATGAGGGATGGAGTAATTGCCGACTTCAATGTTACCCACAGAATGATAAAGTACTTCATAGTAAGAGCCTATGCAGGTTCCCCGGTAGGAAAGCCCAGGGTTCTTGTAAGTGTTCCTTCAGGTATTACGGAAGTAGAAAGAAGAGCTGTTGAAGAAGCAGCAATGCAGGCAGGCGCACGTATTGCAAGACTTATTGAAGAGCCGATGGCAGCGGCAATAGGAGCCGGTTTACCCGTCGGAGAGCCAACCGGAAGCATGATAGTCAATATGGGCGGAGGCACTACCGAAATAGCTGTGATTTCCCTGGGAGGGATTGTAACGAGCAAATCCATAAGGGCGGCCGGAGACAAACAGGATGAAGCAATTGTACATTATATAAAGAGAATGTATAATTTGGCAATCGGAGAGCGTACCGGCGAGGAGATAAAAATTGTTATAGGATCTGCTTATCCTAATACAGCAGAAGGTTCAATGGACATTAAAGGAAGGGACCTGGTTACGGGTTTGCCCAAAACAATAAAGGTTACAAGTGAGGAAATTCTTGAAGCTTTAAGAGAACCCATTGCAATAATTCTGGACGGCATTAAGAGTACTCTGGAGAAGACACCCCCTGAGCTGGCTGCGGATATAATGGACAGAGGGATAATGCTTTCCGGAGGAGGAGCGCTTCTGCACGGATTGGATATTCTGGTGAAGCACGAAACAGGAATGCCGGTGCAGGTAGCCGAGAATCCGTTGGATTGTGTGGCGATTGGAACCGGCAAAGCATTGGAGCAATATGACGAAATAAGCAAATCATATTCCGGGAAACATAGGAGATAAGGTTTTGTGAGGTTTTAGTAATATGAAAATTAGGAATAAGCTCCTTATTTCTGTTGTATTAATATCAATACTATTAATATCATTAATTGCTGTTACATCTCAAGGTAGGACAAGGCCGGGTGTGATTGATGGTATTTTTGGAAGGATAATAACTCCTGTTCAGAGAGTATTCTACTCTTCGGGGGAGTTTTTTAAGAATACCTTCAAGAGCTTATACGATTTGAAAGACCTTAAAACGGAAAATGAAAATCTTAAGGCGGAGGTCGAGAAGCTGAAGGCGCAAAACAGGCAGCTTATTCAAATGGCATTGGAAAACGGCAGGCTGCGGAGTCTTCTGGAATTCAAGGATACAAATACTCAGTTTGAATATATTGGAGCCAATGTTACCGGAAGAGATCCCGGAAACTGGTATGATGTATATACAATTGATAAGGGGTCCGGGGATGGAATTCAAGTCAATGATGCCGTAATAGTCGGCCATGGTTATCTTGTAGGAAAAATTATTGAGACAGGTGCAAATTATTCAAAGCTTATGGCTATTATTGATGAAAGAAGCTCTATAAGCATAATTGTGAACAGGACAAGGGATATGGGAATTGTATCAGGCAGCGCGGATTCTGATGTTATAGCAATAATGGAGCTTGAGGCGGACATAGTCAAAGGTGACGATATTATTACTTCGGAGTACAGCACTTTGCCAAAAGGCCTGCACATAGGCAAAGTGAAGAGTGTGGAGAAACAGGAAAAAAAGCTGCAGAAGGTGGTAATTATCGAGCCATCAGTAGACTTTAAAAGGCTTGAAGAGGTATTTGTAATCAAAGCCTCCAAGTAAAATGTGAGGGATTGCTTGTGAGAATAGCGATTATATGCATATTGGCTGTTTTTAATGTCATACTTGAATCGACATTATTTCAATGCACGCGAATTAATGGTATAAAGCCGGACTTTTCAATAATGATTATAGTAGCATATGCAATTATGAGGGGAAGCTCCTTCGGCACTTTTATAGGCCTTGGAATAGGACTGCTGATTGATGTTATGTATGCCAGAGTCATAGGCATCAACGCCCTTTCTTATATGGTGACCGGATATATAATAGGACAAGCTCATGAAAAAGTATTTAAGGACAGCTTTATACCCCCTTTCATTTTTAACCTTATTGCAATTATCATTCTTCAGCACAGCTTTTTGCTAGCTTCATATTTTTCCAATGATTTTCCAAGCGCAGGGAGTTCATACATATATATGCTGCTGCAGGTGATTCTGCCTCAGGCATTATATAATGCGATAGCGGGTTCGATAGTTTACAGGTTTATATATAAGTTGGACGAAACCTCTTTCATGGACAGAAGGATATACTGATAGACACCGGACATGAGATGCAGGTTATAGGGAGTAGATGATAATATGTTTAAGAAATATTTTAGTAATAGGCTTGATATCATCAGGGCGGTAACAGTCTTGGTTTTTTTGGTTATGGCGTTCAGGCTGGCAGACTTGCAGCTGGTAAAAGGAGAATATTACCGGAAAAAGTCTGAGACCTTGAGGACAAGGAATATTTCAGTGACTGCACCCAGAGGGCATATTGTAGACAAGTTCGGGCGGCTTATTGCAGGAAACAAGCAGAGCTATTCCGTTAATATAATGAAAACGGATGTACCCCAGGATACATTGAACGATATTGCACTGTCTGTAATTAATATAATTGAACAGAACGGAGACACCTACAAGGATGAAATACCAATACTTATTAATCCCATAAGGTTTTCTTATCAGGATGATGAAATCAACTGGAAGAAGAAGTACGGTATTCCGGAAAGTGCATCTGCAAAGGACGCTTTTATGAAGCTTAGATTTGATTATGAGATTCCGGCGGATACCATTGATCTTGAAGCTTATGAAATTATGAGGGATGAAAAAAGCGTTGAACTGCCTTTTGACATCAATGAGTTTGAATTTTCTTTCCGCAAGTCTGAGATAAAATGGAAGCAAAGCCATGGCTTCGGGCCTGAGAAAAGTGCGTCGGAGATATTTGATGTACTCTGCAGCAAATATAAAATCCCCAGAGATATCTATGATGATGAAAAGGCAAAAAAAATACTGGCAGTCAAGTACCTGGTCGGACAGAACAGGTATAAAGCATATGAACCGGTAGAAATAGCCGCAAATATCAAGATGGAAACAAGGGCTCAGATAGAAGAGAGCAAGATTTTTCTTCCCGGAGTGGAGATAATCCAGAAGCCAATCAGATCATATGCGGGAAGGGATTTTGCCAGCCACATTATCGGCTATATGGGTATGATCGGAAGTGAACTTGAGGAGTTGGCAAGTAAAGGATACACTCCCCAGGATCTGATTGGAAAGTCCGGCATAGAGAATTCCATGGAAGAATATCTTAAGGGCAAGGATGGTTCCAGGCAGATAGAGGTAGATGTAAACGGGACGCTGATAAATACAATAAATGAAATAGATCCTGTTCCCGGTGATACGGTTTTTCTGACTATTGACGCCAAGCTTCAGAAAACAGCGGAGGAATCATTGGCAAGAACCATGGAGAATATAAGAAATGGCATTGTGAAGGGTAAGCCATATCCTAATGCAACCTCCGGAGCTGCGGTAGCAATAGATGTGAATACGGGAAAGATTCTTGCCCTGGCAAGTGAACCCAGATTTGATCCGAATCTTTTTGCGGCAGGAATCAGCAGTGAGGATTGGAAGAACCTGCAGCCTAAAAGCAAGGATGTGTATGCACCTAAGCCGCTGATGAATAATGCAATTTCATCTATCTTTTCCCCCGGATCAACCATGAAGCTGGTTAGTGCCGTGGCAGGGTTGGAAAGCAAGGTAATAACTCCTTCGGAAACGATATACGATAAAGGCTATTATACAGCTATACCCGGGGTATCTCCGTCCTGTTCAATATTTAAATCCACAGGCATTCCCCATTACAGTCAGAATGTATCCCAGGCAATTAAGAATTCATGCAACTATTTCTTTTTCGAGGTAGGCAGAAGAATGGGGGGAGAAGTATTTGAAGAATATGCGAAGAAATTCGGCTTCGGCGAGAAAACGGGTATAGAGCTGCTCTCTGAGTATAAGGGAACCGTTGAAGGCCCGACGAATAAAAAAGAGCTGTTCAGAAGATATCTTGACAACTATCTTGTAAATAATCTGCAGATAAATGATAAGAATGTCCGTGATGAAATAAAAGGATACTTGGATAATAATCCGGGAGAAAGCAAAGTAAGGAAAAGGCTCAAAGAACTTGGTATTAATGATTCAAAGGCGATTGAACGGGTTTGGAGATACATAAGGGACAGCAAGTATCAGCCCGGAGATGTGCTGAACGCAACAATCGGACAGGGAATGAACGGTGTTACTCCTCTTCAGCTTGCAAATGCTGTTGCGTCTATAGTGAATGGAGGTACAAGGTATAGACCTTACCTGGTAGATAAGGTCATAGACTATGATGGTAACGTAAAGCTGGAAAAAAAGCCGGAAGTGGCGGAAAAGAATGATATTTCTCCCGCCAATCTTGAAGCGATAAAGAGGGGAATGTATGCTGTTACCAATGAAGCCGGCGGAACAGCGAGAAGTGCTTTTACAGGCAGCAAGGTTATTATAGCAGGCAAAACGGGAACTGCGGAAGTAGGGAAAGGCTATGATGCCCATGCGTGGTTTGCCGCCTTTGCTCCCTACGAAAAACCCGAGATTGCCGTTGTGGTGATGATAACCCAGGGTGGTCACGGAAACTATCCCGCACCGGTTGCCAGGGAAATAATTGAAGCTTATCTGGCTCCTGAGGCGACTAAGGATAATATGCATATTGACAATGAAATATTGCCGTAGGGATGCATTTTTTCATTGGGAAGAAGGATTTATCACAATTATGAAGAAATATTAGACTATGTATATCAGGGCGATATATCCGGAATCAGGGGGTACTGCCATGGCGGAAAATGCAGTGATATTCAAAGGTACAAAAGACGGATTATATATAATACTCAAAGAAGAAATGGATTTGAGCACCATAAAATATAATCTGGAAAAGAAAATCAAACCTTCCAAGCGTTTTTTTGAAGGCGCAAATATTATGAACTTTAAGGGAAAGAAGCTTACTCAGGATGAGTTTGATGAGCTTAAGGAAATCATGGAGCAGGAATATGGCATGACAGTAATAGGAAGTTACAACGATAAGGACTATCCTGTACACGAAGAGCATCGAGGAGCCAAAAAGCCGGAAATACTGGAACAGCTTCCTTTTGACAATGTGCATAAGGGAGAAGCGCTGATAGTCAGGGCAACACTCAGGTCGGGCCAGTTGATTCAATATAAAGGGGACGTAGTGGTGATTGGGGATGTGAATCCCGGAGCCCACATCAAATCAGCCGGATCTGTTATTGTAATGGGAACCGTAAGAGGGATTATTCAGGCAGGAGCCAACGGCGACTATGGGGCATTCATTGTCGCATATAAAATGCAGCCTTCCCAGCTGAGGATAGGAGATATAATAACAAGATCCCCTGATGGAATGGGCAGCAAGTCGGATAATCCTGAGATTGCATTGGTCAAACAAGGAATGATAGTTGTTGAGCCATATTTGAAGAACAGATAGTTTATATCATATAAATATGCTGATACAATAAATTATGGAGGTAATATAATGGGTGAAGTGATCGTTGTTACATCAGGGAAAGGCGGAGTCGGGAAAACAACTACTACGGCTAATATAGGCACCGGTTTGGCTCTTAAAGGGAAGAGCGTCGTTCTGGTTGATGCAGATATAGGGCTCAGGAATCTGGATGTTGTGATGGGCTTGGAAAACAGAATAGTTTATGACCTTGTTGATGTTGTGGAAGGTGTTTGCAGACAGAGACAGGCACTGATAAAGGACAAGCGGTTTCCCAACCTGTACCTGCTTCCGGCAGCGCAAACAAAAGACAAGAATGCGGTTAATCCCGAACAGATGCAAAAACTCACCGGAGATCTTGCCGAGGAGTTTGATTACGTAATATTGGATTGTCCCGCAGGTATCGAGCAGGGTTTCAAGAATGCAATAGCAGGTGCAAATAAGGCGATAGTAGTTACAACCCCTGAGGTATCGGCTGTCAGAGATGCGGATAGGATTATAGGGCTTCTTGAAGCAAGCGGATTAAGGAACCCAATGCTTATTATAAACAGGATCAAAATGGATATGGTCAAACGCGGAGATATGATGAACATTGATGACATGATAGATATACTCGCCATTGACCTTTTAGGGGTGGTTCCGGATGATGATTTGATTGTCGTTTCCACCAACAGAGGAGAGCCTGTCATTGCAATAGAACAGTCCCTGGCGGGACAAGCCTATAGGAATATTGTAAGGAGAGTACTGGGAGAAGATATTCCCTTTATGAATCTTGAATCGGAGGACGGTTTTTTCAAGAGGGTGGCAAAACTTTTCGGATTGAATAAGAAAAAGCAGTAAGAGGGGGTGTGAGTTATGGATTTGTTCAAGTGGTTTAACAGAAGTACAAGCAGTAAGGATATAGCCAAGGAAAGATTAAAATTGGTATTGATCCATGACAGGGCCAATGTATCTCCTCAATTTCTTGAAATGATTAAGGGAGAACTCATTAAGGTAATATCAGATTATATGGAAATAGACGAAACAGGGCTTGAAATCAAGCTTACAAGGACAAAAAGGGAGATTGATGATTCAACGGTACCTGCATTGGTTGCCAATATACCGATAAAAAGAATGAAAGGCAATGTGAATATTTAGAAACAGAGGAAGGACACGGGACACGGGGACGTTTCTCCTGTCCCGCTGAAAGCGGGACAGGAGAAACGTCCCCGTGTCCCGTGTCCTTTTTTTATTTTTTGGGACATAATTCCATTGGAGTATAAATATAAATATATTAATCTATAAAGAACTATGGGGGAAAGAATATATGGACAACAATAATTTTGAGAATATTCCCAGGCCAAGGTATGTAAAGGAGTATAGAAAACTCGGTGCGGCCTTCAAAACAAGGCGGTATGGTGAAAGGAATTTCGGAGAAAGGTTTCTGATGCAGTCCTTTATATCTCTTGCAGCCATAGCAGCAGTACTGTTAGTGAATAATATTAATATTGGCATTGCAAACACGATATCTGACGGTATAAGAACAACGATAAACTGGAATATGGATTTTTCAAAGGTATTGGGGACATTCAGAAATGTCGGAGATATAATACCGGAGGCAAAGGAGAACCTTGGAGTTGCCCAAGTCGGAATAGAAAGCTTTGAAGACAGTCCAAGCTTTATATTTCCTGTGGAAGGGGAAATAACATCAGAATACGGCGAAAGAATCCACCCGGTGTTCAAGACAGTGAGGATGCATACCGGAATAGATATAGATGCAGCGATCGGCACACCTATTAAGTCTTCCGCGGCAGGTACGGTAACAACAGTTGGAGAGGATGAAACAAACGGAAAGTATGTAAGTATAAGGAGCGGCAAATATGATGTGATTTATGCCCACTGCTACAAGATAACAGTTAAAGAGGGACAAAAGGTTCAGCAGGGAGAAATAATAGGGGAGACAGGGGACACGGGTATTACCTCGGGGCCTCATCTGCATTTTGAGATACAAGAGGCAGGGAAGCCTGTCAGCCCAATGGAAATGCTGATGGAAGTGCAGTGAACAGTATAACCGGCGGCATTGGGGGTTCACACTGTGAGGATAAAACTAAATGTTTTTTTTATCCTTTTTTTATTTGTGAGCTGCATTATAGGCTGGCTGCAGCAGTCCTTGATAATGTTTGCCAGTGTATTGCTCCACGAATTCGGACATGTATTGACAGCTAAAAAGTCAGGAATAAAGGTATATGAAGTTGAGCTTATGCCTTTTGGCGGAATATCCAGAATGGAAGAATTATCAAAGCTGGGAGGGGCTGCAGAAGCTGTGGTTTCAGCTGCAGGGCCTGTCACCAGCTTTGTATTGTCATTGACATTCAGTTTTTTCAGGGAGTATTCAGGGGTATTGGAATCAGCCTGCAGATATAACCTGATAATTTGCCTGTTCAACCTTTTGCCTGTAATTCCGCTGGACGGAGGCAGGATTGCAAGGAATCTGCTTTGCTTCCTGATGGGATACAGGCAGGCAACAAAAATTTTATCGTCAGCAGGTAAAATAGCAGCTTTTCTGCTTCTGGGCTTCAATATTCACATGCTGGCAGCCGGAAGCAAAAGCGGGGCGCTTATAATTGCGGCTGTATTCATATATATTGGTGCTTTAAAGGAAGAGAAAAACAGCTCGTATTATTACTTGTTTACGGGGAATAACACCAAGAATGCGATGATAGCCCGGGGGCGAATAAGAAAAAGGTTTATAAAAGTACAGGAGGATAACCTGATAAGACAGATAGTAAACAAATTCAGCCCTGTGACCCAGTGCTGCGTGGAAGTAGCGGATGCAAAAGGCAGGCATAAAAGGATTCTGAGTGAAGAAGAAATCATAAAAGGCCTTCTTCAATACGGATATGATGGAAAAATTGCACAAATAATTAACGGATAGATAAACTTTCAGTAGAATTTTATACTGCAATTATGTAATAATATAAATTAGGTTACGAGGTTACGAGGTACGATATTTAGGGCAGGACTTCGAGGCCTTGGCAACACTGAAGACACGAAAAACCACTAAATGCACGGCGGGATAAATATTTCGATACATAGATAATTATTGATAATGATGCAAATATCGAAATCTTCTTATGTAGATATATAACAAATAATAGTTGCCGTGTAGTCGCGCAGCGATTCCGTGAAACATCTGTGTGTTTAGTGTTACCCGTTACCTATGTCGCATTCTTAAGCCGTGTGCAGAAACTATAGGAGGAACAAATGAAATATGATAACACCAGGGAGTTCATATATGAGGAACTGCTGTCCAAGGTGGAAAAGCCGGGAAGATATATCGGAACGGAGTGGAACAGCATACATAAGAATCCTGAAACGGTTGATATAAGATTCGCATTTTGCTTTCCCGATGTTTATGAGGTTGGTATGTCGCACCTTGGAATGAAGATATTGTATCACCTGTTGAATGATCAGCAGGATATTTTCTGTGAGAGGGTTTTTGCCCCGTGGCCCGATATGGAAGAAGTGATGAGAAAAACCGGCATAAAGCTTTTTGGGCTGGAAAGCAGGGATTTTATCGACAGCTTTGATTTTGTGGGTTTTACCCTTCAATATGAGATGAGCTATACAAACATTGTGAATATGTTGGATTTGGCCGGAATACCCAAAAGATCCGGCGAAAGAAATGAAGGCCATCCTTTTGTTGTTGCAGGAGGGCCTTGTGCATATAATCCCGAACCTCTTTATGACATTGTGGATTTCTTCATGCTTGGAGAAGGTGAGGAGCAGCTGCTGGAGGTCATGGAGCATTACAGGAAGTGGAAGGACTCAAAAGGCACCAGAGAAGAGTTCCTGAAGATGGCAGCCTCTGTCAGAGGAGTATATGTACCGAAGTTTTACAACGTTGAATATAATGAAGATTCAACCATAAAGTCAATAAAGCCAATAAAAGAGGATATCCCCGGAAAAGTCAGGAAAAGGGTGATAAAGAACCTGAAGGGTTCATATTTTCCTGACAAAATAGTAGTGCCCTTCATTGATATTGTACATGACAGGATAATGCTTGAAATATTCAGAGGCTGTACAAGAGGATGCCGTTTTTGCCAGGCCGGTATGATTTACAGGCCGGTAAGGGAGAGAGAAGTGGAGGAGCTGTTGGAAATAGCGGACAAGTTGATACAGAGTTCCGGCTATGAGGAGATTTCATTGTCCTCCTTGTCAACCAGTGACTTCTCAAAGCTTAATGAATTGGTGGAACGGCTGGTTTCCAGATATAAGAGCAGCAGAATCGGATTGTCTCTTCCCTCTCTTCGAATTGATTCTTTTTCTCTGAAACTGGTCCAGGAGGTTCAGAAAGTAAGAAAAAGCGGCCTTACTTTTGCGCCTGAAGCCGGTACTCAGAGAATGCGGAATGTGATCAACAAAGGTGTAGACGAAGAGGATCTGCTTAACTCGGTGGGTGCTGCATTTGAAACAGGCTACAGCAGCGTCAAGCTGTATTATATGATAGGCCTTCCCGGAGAGACAATGGAAGACATTCAGGGTATCGCAGATTTGACATTCAAGGTAGTGGACAGGTATTACCAGGTACCTAAGGAGAAAAGAGGAAAGGGCCTTAATGTAACCGCAAGTGCTTCCTCCTTTGTTCCCAAGCCTTTTACTCCCTTTCAGTGGGAGCCTCAGGATCCCATCAATACTCTTATAGAAAAGCAGAGGTACCTGCAAAAGGCTATTAAGAAAAAGCAGATAACCTTTAACTGGCATGAGCCTTATGTCAGCTACATGGAAGCGGTATTTGCACGGGGAGACAGGAGGCTCTGTGATGTACTCATAAGAGCATGGGAACTGGGATGCAAATTTGACGGTTGGGACCAGTATTTCGATTTCGAGGCCTGGTTGCAGGCTTTTAAAGATACGGGAGCTGATCCGGATTCTTATGCCGCTAGGCGAAGAGAGCTGGATGAAGTACTCCCCTGGGATCATATTGATGTCGGAGTGACTAAGAAGTATTTGAGGGGGGAGTACAAGAAATCCCTTAAGGGAGAATTGACGAGAGATTGCAGGACTGCCTGCACCGGCTGCGGTATTAATCTGCTTCAGGAAGGCGGTGTCTGTAAATGATGCATATAAGACTTAAATTCACCAAGGGTAATGAAGTGAAATATATATCCCACCTGGATCTTATGAGAGTATTTCAAAGAGCATTGAGAAGAACAGGCATACCCATATCCTACAGCAGCGGTTTCAATCCTCACATGGAGATTTCCTTTGGGGCTCCATTATCCCTGGGTGTCACCAGCAATGCCGAATATGTGGATTTAAAGCTTGCGGAGCCAATGGATGTCAGGGAGATACAGAGGCGCCTGAATGACTCGCTGCCGGATGGAATAAGGATATTGGACGGTATTGAGATTAGGGAAAACCACAAGAGTGCCATGTCGGTTGTCTCTCATTCAAGATATCGCATCAGAATTTTTATGGAAAACGTATCTTCTGATGAGCTGACAAAGAAAATTGAAGAATTTGCAGCACAAAAGGAAATAAAGATAATGAAGGAACAGCCCAAGAAGGGCTTTGAACTCAAAGAGATTGATATAAAACCCCTGTTAGTCAGTATGAAGCTGATTGAGTCGAAAGAAGATACATACACAATTGACTGTCTTCTTCTAAGCGGAAGCAGAGGGAACCTTAAACCCGGATTATTAATTAAGGCCTTTAAGGAATTTACGGGATATGATATTCAAAGCATCAGGATAAACAGGGAACAAGTATACGGGTTAAAAAACGGCAAGCTTTTGGATTTGCTTGAATATGAAAGCGCAGAAGCATAAAAAACCATGAATCGAAGGATGAAGGAGCGCGATTTATGAAAGAGATTATTATTGATGTCGGTTCCAGGCAAACCCGTGTTGCTTTGCTGGAAAACAAGGAACTGACGGAGATATATATTGAAAGGCAGAGCGAAGAAAGGATTACCGGCAATATATACAAGGGAAGGGTGGAAAATGTGCTTCCCGGAATGCAAGCCGCCTTTATCAATATTGGTTTGGATAAGAATGCATTTTTATATGTAAAGGATGCGCTTCCAAATACTTATTTTGATGAGGATGAGGAGTATGTCAGTTCTGCGCAATATAAGGATTATCAGATAGATGAGCTTCTAAAGGCCGGGCAGGAAATAATGGTTCAGATTATGAAGGAGCCTATAGATTCAAAAGGAGCCAGAGTAACAACACATATTACTCTGCCGGGAAGATACGCTGTATTGATGCCCACTGTTGAATATATAGGAATATCAAGGCGCATAGAGGATGAAGAAATTAGGGAAAAGCTGAAAAAGCTGGCAGAAGAGCTGAAACCCAAGGGAATGGGACTGATAATCAGAACTGCTGCAGAGGATTGCACCGAAGCGGATTTAAGCAATGATATAAATTTTTTATTGAAGCTTTGGGATAATATAAAACAAAAGCAAAAAACCGGCGCCGCCCCAAGAATTGTACATAAGGATATGAACATAATATACAGGACTGTCAGAGATATGTTCACCAAGGATATTGACAGGCTTGTAATCAACAATAAGGAACACTATGAGAAGGTTCGGGAGCTTGTAACAATTATTTCATCACATTTTAAAAACAAAGTTGAATATTACAATAAAAGCTATGATATATTTGAATATTATCAGGCAGAGCCTCAGATAAGCAGGATAATCAATCGCAAGGTCTGGCTTAAATGCGGAGGATACATTGTCATAGACCAGACTGAAGCACTTACATCCATAGATGTGAATACAGGAAAGTATGTCGGTACGGTGGACTTGAAGGATACAGTGCTTAAGACAAATATTGAGGCAGCAAAAGAGATAGCAAAGCAGCTGCGCTTAAGAGATATAGGAGGCATCATAATAATTGATTTCATTGACATGGCGGATGAAATCCACGAAAGTACAGTTCTTGAGGCTCTAAAAAATGCATTGAAAAAAGACAGGACAAGAACCAACGTACTTGGAATAACTCAGCTGGGCCTGGTTGAAATGACCCGAAAAAAGGTGAGGCAGCGTATAGAAAAGATACTGATGGCACCATGCCCTTACTGCAAAGGAGAGGGAAGGATTTTATCCAGTGAGACAATTGTCAAGAAAATTGAGAAGGAAGTAAACAGCTTGTTTTTTAATACCGGTGCCATGGCTGTTTTTCTTGAGATTCATCCGGATGTGGAAGAATTGATAAACTATTATATAGACGAGGACATGTTTGAGTTGGGTAAGAGCTTTAATAAACCTGTATTTGTCAGGACTTCGGCAGAGCTTCACAGGGAAGGCTATATTGTGAAAGGCATAGGCATGTCGGAAATTACGGAGCTTCGCAAAAAGGGCTGCAGGGAAATTTAATTGACAAAAATGTTGCTATATGATAACATATATTGGCGTAGGCGTATCCGCACGAATCGGGTTTAAATTCTCTAATGCAATGAGGATGCCTGGAATTCGGCGAGACTTATTTATGAGGAGGTGTAGCCTAGTGTATGCAATAATAAAGACCGGCGGTAAGCAATATATGGTTAAAGCCGGTGATGTACTTGCGGTAGAAAAGCTTGATGCGGAATCCGGTGAAAAGGTTGTATTTGAAGAAGTACTTGCTGTAGGCGATAACGGTGAGCTTCAGGTCGGGAATCCTGTAGTTGCAGGTGCAAAGGTCGAAGGAACAGTTGTTGGGAATGGCAAAGCAAAGAAGGTAATTGTATTCAAATATAAGCCGAAGAAGGATTATAGGAGGAAGCAGGGTCACAGACAGCCATTTACAAAGGTTAAGATCGAAAAAATAAACGCATAAAAGCGGAAAAAGCAACGGAGTTGTTTTTTTTGATTAAGATTGTGATCTACAAGGCCCGAGAGGGCAAAATAACGGGTTTCAAGATATCGGGGCATTCAGGCTACGGTACTCATGGCACCGATATAGTCTGCAGTGCGGTTTCTGCCCTTGGCCAAACGGCTCTCCTGGGGCTGCTGAAAGTTGCCGAAGCGGAGGTGCACTACAGGATTGAGGAGGGATACCTTGATTGCAGTATTGCCGGTGCAGGATCAGACAGAAAGCGCATAATGTGTGATGCGATACTTGAAACCATGTATGAAGGATTTAAGAGTATTAAGGACAGCTATAAAAGACACATTGATATAGTTGAAGAGGAGGTGTAGATATGTTCAAGATGAACCTTCAGTTGTTTGCACATAAAAAAGGTGTGGGCAGCTCAAGAAACGGCAGAGACTCCCATGCACAGAGACTGGGAACAAAAAAGGCGGACGGGCAGTCTGTGCTTGCCGGAAATATAATAGTAAGACAGAGAGGAACAAAAATCCATCCAGGCATAAATGTGGGGATTGGTAAGGATGACACATTATTTGCGCTTATTGAGGGTGTTGTCAAATTTGAACGTAAAGGCAGAGACAAGAAGCAGGCAAGTGTGTATCCGGTGCAATAATAGCATAGAATTACTGAAGGTACGGCCAGGCTGTACCTTTTTTAGCATTTTTGCAGTATAGGAGATGAGATGAATATGAGCATAAAGAATAGCGGAATATATGATGTTCCTGACATTGAGTCGGAGAAGGAGCGTTATATAGAGAGTCTGAAAGAGCATTTAAGCGAACAGCGCCACGACTTTTTCAACCTGCTTCAAGTATTGTACGGCTATACTCAGCTAAAGAAACCAGACAAGGTGCTGGAACACATTTCTGAATACTGCAAGCGGATGGAAAACATAGGCAGGCTATATAACTGTAAATGTATAAAACTGGCCGATTTACTTTACAATAAGGTAAAAGAAGCGGAGAGCGCAGATCTTAAGCTTGAGGTCAGCGTTGAGGTAAGCTTTGATTCTGCTGTAAGGATCCTTGACGAGGTTCCTGTTGTATATGTTGTAGACCATGTGATAATGGGATTTTTATATGTGCTTGATGAAAAGGGTATGAAAAATGCCCATATTATATATAACCTGAAAGAAATTTCAGAAGGATTTCTGATGGAAATTTACTGCAGGGAGATAAGGAAAGGACTGTTCGGGCCTGTTGATTTTATCTTTCCCGAGAAGGTGATTTATTGGAAAAAAGCAGCAAGAGGTGTTTTGGGATTCGATAAGATAATGGAGTACTGCAGCGACGTTAAGCTTGACGGAAAAGTGCTTGGGGACGGAACAACCTTCATTTTGAGTATTTCCAAGGTCAACAAAGGAGAATAATATGTTTGTAGATAAGGCAAAAGTATATGTAAAAGCGGGAAACGGAGGAGACGGCAGGGTATCTTTCCGCAGGGAGAAGTATGTGCCAAATGGCGGACCGGATGGAGGGGACGGAGGAAAAGGGGGAGACATTGTCTTCATAGCAGACGAAAACATGAGAACCCTGATGGATTTCAGATATAAGAGAAAGCATATTGCCGAAAACGGAGAAATGGGAGGAACCAATAATTCATCCGGCAAGAGTGCTGATGACCTGTACATAAAGGTACCTGCAGGCACCATTCTCAGAGATGCCGAATCCGGACTTCTTCTCGGAGATTTGAAGAACCCCGGGGACAAGGCAATTGTTGCACTTGGGGGCAGGGGCGGAAAAGGAAATCAGCATTTTGCCACTCCCACAAGGCAAGCACCCAGGTTTGCCCAACCGGGGGAGCCGGGAATGGAAAGATGGATCGAGCTGGAGCTGAAGCTTTTGGCCGATGTTGGACTTATAGGATTTCCGAATGTGGGGAAATCAACATTCCTTTCTGTAGTAACTTCCGCAAAACCCAAAATTGCGAATTATCATTTTACAACTCTTGTACCTAATTTGGGGGTAGTGGATCTGGGAGAAGCCAGAAGCTTTGTGATTGCAGATATTCCCGGACTTATCGAAGGAGCCCACAGCGGAGTGGGATTGGGGCATGATTTTTTGAGGCATGTAGAAAGGACAAAAGTGCTGATACATCTGCTGGACGCTTCAGGACTTGAGGGGAGAGATCCTCTGGAGGATTTTGATAAAATTAACGAGGAATTGAGGCTGTACAGCGAGAAGCTTGCGAACAAGCCGCAGGTTGTTGCCTGCAACAAGATGGATATTCCTGCTGCGAGGGAGAATTATGCCAGGGTGGCAGAGACGCTTAGCAGGAGGGGATATGAGGTGTTTGCAATTTCGGCGGCAACCAGGGATGGTATTGCACCGCTTATGGATAGAGTTTTTAACCTGCTTGAAAGTACAAAAGATGAAGAACCGGTTGAAGAAATCGTAGATTTGATGTATCATATTAATACAGAGGATAAGCCATTTACTGCCAGAAAGGAAAATGGAGTATTTATCGTGGAAGGGAAGCTGATTGAACAACTGCTTGCATCAGTTAACCTGGATGATAATGACTCTATCAAGTACTTTCAAAAGGTACTTAGAAAGAGGGGTATCGTTGATGAGCTGAGACAGTTAGGTGTTAAAGACGGTGATACAATTAGGATGCTGGATTTGGAATTTGAGTATTTTGAATGAAGAACTGGAGGTCAATTGTAGAATATGAACTGCATGCATTGCGAAAATTGTAAACAGAACACCGCCACATATTTCTGCCTGGCAAAAAACGAAATCATTATTAACGATAGTTTTGTTGCCAATATCGAAAAGAGCAGAAAGGGATGGAAAAAGGGTGATCCTGGATACGAAACTCATCGGCGCAAGCTCAGAAAAGAAATAGAAGTATAAAAATAACGGCAGACATAAGTCTGCCTTTTGAACATAACGGCGGAGCAGATTATATGAAATTGCGGGGGTGATTTTGTGAAAAGGAAAGTGGTTGCGGTAATCAGCATATTAGTTGTCATAGCCTTTCTGTTGACAATTATTGCTCCATTATTTCAATAGATTTATGTTTCGCGGGAATCGTGTTTGTGCATACTCTGAATAAGAAATAACAGTTGACATATTTGATGCATATGTTATAATCAACAGAAATACATTTGATTCAAATCATATGAGTATGGAGATTTATGCAATGAATAATTTATTAGGGAAAGGAATAAGCGGAATATATTACTTTAGCTTTAACCTGGGCTATTACTTTAGCGCCGGTTATTATGCATGCAAAAAAGAATATATTCCTTTTCCTGATGAGTTGGAAGAATTTAAAAATTATTGTAAGTAAAACTTTTATTCGTATGAAATAGCATCGATTCAAATAAGGCTCATTAGAGCCTTATTTTTTTTATCGTATAGGAAATAATAATTTCCTATACGATGGGGGATGCAAGGGGGAGAAGCTCCCTGCCGATAAAGGAGGGTGCTCAGGATGCTTGCATCCGTCGAAGGGAACCATAGGGTTCCCTAGCGAAAAAAACGCGCCGTGAGACACATTTTTTAGAAAATATAAAGGAGGGTAATTATGGTGATAGTAATGAGAGAAAATGCCTCAGATGAAGAAATCGAAAAACTTAGAGAAAGGATAGAAACAGAAGATATCAAGGTAAGTGTAATAAAGGGCAGGGATTATTGTGTGCTTGGAATTATCGGAGATACTACCGGTATAGACATAAGTGAAATCGAAGCAAATGAAAGCGTGGAAGCGGTCATGAAGATTCAACAGAGATACAAGCTTTCAAACAGAATGTTTCACAAGGACAACTCGGTAATACAGGTAGGCGACAAGACCATAGGCGGTCAGGAACTGGCTGTAATAGCAGGCCCTTGCTCGGTGGAAAGCGAAGAGCAGATATTGGAATTGGCGAAAGAGGTGAAAGAGTACGGGGCAGGCTTCTTAAGAGGAGGCGCATTCAAGCCCAGGACATCGCCATACAGCTTCCAGGGCATGAAGCTTGAGGGACTTGAGCTTTTGAAACTTGCCCGGAAGGAAACCGGCCTTCCGATTGTCACGGAAATAATGTCAGTGGATATGATAGAGAGATTCGTAGAAGATGTGGACGTAATACAGGTTGGCGCAAGAAACATGCAGAACTTTGAGCTGCTTAAGGAGATTGGAAAGACCACAAAGCCCATACTTTTGAAGCGCGGACTGTCTGCAACAATAGAAGAGCTGCTAATGTCAGCAGAATATATCATGTCTGAGGGGAACAGCAATGTAATACTTTGTGAAAGAGGCATAAGAACCTTCGAGACCTATACAAGAAATACTTTGGATATCAGCGCTATTCTGGCAATCAAGAAACTCAGCCATTTGCCCGTAATAGTTGATCCAAGCCATGCGACGGGCTTGTGGTGGATGGTTGAACCTCTGGCAAAAGCATCGGTTGTTGCGGGTGCTGACGGAATTATGGTAGAAGTGCACAGCGATCCTGCAAATGCCAAGTGTGACGGGCAGCAATCCATTAAGCCGGAAAAGTTCAGGGCAATGATGAAAGATATTACATTAATGGCGGACTCGCTGAAAAAGGCTAATTAAAGGGCGGAACATAAAGAAAATACTGGGAATGGTATCAGTTAAGTGTTGCGATGATTGGAGGAATTAAATTGGAAGAGGGTGACTTTAGAAGGAATATTGCAGTAGTTGGCTTGGGATTAATAGGCGGTTCTTTTGCCATGGCACTGAGAAAGCATAATGCAGTAAGAATATTCGGCATAGATATTGATGAGAGCGTGTTGAACAAAGCAGCCGGCTGCGGAGTAATAGACGAGGGTGCTTCCAATGCAAAAAAAATATTATGCAAATCCGATATGGTAATAATTGCTTTGTATCCGCGGGAAGCAATTGGATTTATTAAGAATTATGCCGAATATTTCAAACCGGGGACCATTGTTACCGATACTTGCAGTATCAAGCAGCCGATAATTGAAGCTGCAAAGAAAAGCTTGCGGCAGGATGTGGAGTTTGTCGGGGGACATCCGATGGCGGGAAATGAGTTTCAAGGTTTTGAAGCCGCATCCCGGGAACTCTTTTTTGATACTAACTATATTATCACACCCCATGAAAGCAATAGCGAAAACGGGATAATAGCTGTGGAAAAGCTGGCAGCTTCAATAGGATGCAAGTGTTTGACCAGGATAGGAGCAGAGGCTCATGACCGTTTGATATCCTTTACAAGCCAGCTCCCGCATATAGTTGCTATCTCGTTTGCAAACCTGATGATGAGGGAGAAAGGCATAAGCCCTTTTACCGGGCGCAGCTTCAAGGATGCCACCAGAGTGGCGGCATTGAATAAGGAACTCTGGACTCAAATTCTCAGGATGAATAATTTGAATATTATTGATAAAATAGAAGATATGGAGGACATGCTTCATAAATTAAAAGATGCTATAAAAGAACAGGACGAAAGCAGCCTTCAAATACTGTTCGACAATGCTATTAAAAGTAAAAGGGAGATTATATAGATGGTGACTATAGAGGTTTCAATAAAAAGCAGCAGCAAAAAATATAACATCCAAATCGGCAAAAACATTCGGCAGGAGCTTTATAAATATCTTTCAGAGAGATATAGGGGCAAAAAGGCTGTAATAGTTACCGATGATAATGTAAATAAGCTTTACGGAGCATCATTATATAGGGGTATAGTTGAGGCAGGGATGAAATGCAGGCTTATATCCTTTAGTCCGGGTGAAAAAAGCAAATCCCTGCAAGTCCTTTCGGGGATATATGAGGATCTTGCCGGTTTCAACGCAGACAGGGGAGATATCATTATTGCGTTTGGCGGCGGGGTTGCAGGCGATTTGGCAGGGTTTGCCGCAGCTACCTATTTAAGGGGCATATCGTATATTCAACTCCCGACAACATTACTGGCGCAAGTAGACAGCAGCGTAGGCGGTAAAACTGCAATTGACCTTTCCTCGGGGAAAAACCTGGCAGGAAGCTTTTATCATCCTGAAATTGTATTTATTGATACTTTATTTCTGAATACACTGGAAGACAGGTATTTGAGGGACGGCATGGCTGAAGTAATCAAATACGGATGCATAAAGGACAAGAGCCTCTTTGACAGGCTTTCGGATTATGAAAACCTGCAGCAATGTATTGCCGATATGGATGAATTGGTATGCACCTGCTGTTCGATAAAAAGAGCAGTAGTGGAAGCGGATGAGTTGGACAGAGGGGAAAGAATGCTTCTTAATTTCGGTCATACCTTTGGCCATGCAGTAGAACAATATTATAATTATGAGAAGTATACCCACGGGGAAGCTGTTGCAATGGGTATGGCGGAAATTACAAAACGGAGCGAGGAGATGGGATTAACAGAACGGGGTACTGCAAAAGCTTTGGCGGATATATTAAAGAAATATGGCTTGCCTTATGAAATCCCTGTTGCAAATAAAAAAGATCTGATAAATGTTATGAGGCGGGATAAAAAATTCAGCGGTGATAGTATAAGGCTTGTATTATTAAATAAACTGGGAACTGCCTTTATAATGAAAGCAAAATCCGAAGAACTTGAAAGCTTTCTTGATACAACGGGAGATGCAAGGGAGGATTAAGGATGAAAGAAGTGAAAATATATCCCGGCAGCCTTGCCGGAGAGGTTTTCATACCAGCCTCAAAAAGCATAAGCCATAGGGCGGTGATATGCGCAGGACTCTCGGAAGGAATAAGTAACATATATAATGTCGGAATATCGCAGGACATTGAAGCGACTATAGAAGCATTGAGAAGCTTCGGTACAATGATTGAAAAGGCGGATGCCTCACTGAGGATAAAGGGGAGTGCCGTACCTAAGCTGAAAAACTCCGGAATAAATTGTCATGAATCAGGTTCTGCCTTAAGGTTTATTATACCCATTGCAGCCCTGACGGGTGAACCCGTTACTTTTTACGGAGAAGGGAGACTGGTTGAAAGGCCTTTGCTGCAATATTACAATATTTTTGAGAAGCAGGGGATAAAATACGAAACCGAGGCAGGAAAGCTTCCTCTTCACATTAACGGCAGGCTGGTTCCCGGAGAGTTTCAACTGGAGGGGAATATCAGCTCTCAGTTCATTAGCGGCTTGATGTTTGCACTGCCGCTTTTGGAGGGGGATTCACTGATAACGGTAACCACAGAGCCGGAGTCAAAGCCTTACATAGATCTTACACTGAAGGTTCTGAAGGACTTTTCAATACATATAGAAAACCATGGTTACAGGACTTTTATAATAAAAGGAAGGCAAAAGTACAAAGCGACGGATTATACCGTTCCCGGAGATTTTTCACAGGCTGCCTTCTGGCTGGCAGCGGGAGCATTAGGGTCGGAGGTGGTATGCAAGGGCCTTGATATAAATTCCATGCAGGGTGACAGAGTAATGATGGACATAATTGGCGAAATGGGAGGCGGAATATTTATAAAAGCTGCTGCTGTCAGGGCGCTTCCGGCTGATACAAGAGGAACAGTTATCGACGCCTCCCAGTGTCCGGATTTGGTCCCGATATTGGCAGTTCTGGGGGCACTGAGTAAGGGAAGGACTGAAATAGTAAATGCGGGCCGGCTGCGTTTGAAGGAATCCGACAGGCTGAAGGCTGTAAGCAGCGAGCTTGGCAAACTGGGAGCGTGTATTATGGAATTGCATGACAGCCTGGTTATTGACGGCAGAAAAAACCTGCGGGGCGGAAGGGTTGAAAGCTGGAATGACCATAGGATTACAATGGCACTGGCTATAGCAGCCACAAGGTGCGAAGAGCCGGTTATCATAAGCAATGCTTCTTGTGTGAAAAAGTCTTATCCTGATTTCTGGGTACATTATAAAGCATTGGGGGGGAAAATCGATGAGCGGTATATGGGGTAACAGCTTAAAAATATCAATATTTGGGGAATCCCACGGTAAAGCAATAGGAATAAATATCGACGGCTTGAAAGCCGGAATCCTTCTGGATCTTGACTTTATAAGAAGGGAAATGCAAAGGCGGGTTCCGGGGAATAGTGAGTTTGCCACGCCACGAAAGGAAGGAGACGAATTCGAAATTTTAAGCGGCTTTTTTGAGGGCAGGACTACAGGAACACCTTTATGTGCAGTGATACATAATACAGATAAAAAATCCGAAGATTATGAAGAGCTGAAAAATATAATGAGGCCTTCTCACAGTGACTACACAGGTTATGTGAAGCATGGCGGCTTCAATGACTATAGAGGCGGAGGGCATTTTTCCGGGAGGCTGACTGCCCCGCTGGTTTTTGCGGGAGCGATATGCAAACAGCTTCTTGAAAGCAGGGGAATAACCATAGGCAGTCACATAAGGAGCATAGGAGAAGAGCAGGACAGGCCTTTCAATCCTGTCAGCGTTGACTCAGGCACATTAAAAAAATTGGCGGGCAAGGCTTTTCCCGTATTGGATGCAAAAAGCGAAGCCCTTATGAAAGAGGTTATCGCCCGGGCAAAGGAGCAAAAGAACTCAATAGGCGGTGTTGTGGAAACTGCAGTACTGGGCGTGAAGCCGGGAATCGGAGAACCTTTTTTTGACTCAGTAGAAAGCACTTTAGCTCATCTCATATTTTCCATTCCGGGAGTAAAAGGCCTGGAATTCGGAGCGGGTTTTGATATATCAAAGCTTATGGGTTCCGAGGCAAATGATGAGTATTATATGGATGGAGAGGAAGTAAAAACCTACAGCAACAACAATGGGGGAATACTTGGAGGCATAACCGACGGAATGCCGATAATATTTCGAACCGCCATAAAGCCTGCTGCCTCAATCGGCAGGCGGCAGCGGGCCATAGATATTGAGAAGAAAGAAAACGTCGGATTGGAAGTACAGGGAAGACATGATCCGTGCATTGTGCCGAGAGCAGTGCCTGTAGTAGAGGCAGTTACTGCTATGGCACTTTTAGACCTTATTATGGTTAGTCAGGGAAAATGAATGAATAGAGGGTGTGTTTGCATTGGATGAACTTGAAATCTTAAGACAGAAGATAAATGAAACTGATGAAAAGCTTGTGAAGCTGTTTATAGAAAGAATGGCACTTGCCAAAAAGGTCGGGGAGTACAAATCAGGGAAAAACATTAGGATATATGATCCGGCAAGGGAAAAAGACATTGTTGGCAGGTTTGTCAATAGAGTCAGAGTCGATTTTGATATAAAGTATATTGAGCAGTTTTTGGAAAACCTGATGTTTTTGAGCAGGAGGCTTCAGGGAGATATAATAGGCAGAAAGCAGGAACCTTCTAAGATAGAAAACCTCAATACGAACATGGCAATAGGCTATCAAGGGGTGCCGGGCTGCTATAGCTATCAGGCGGGGCTTGAATATTTCGGGGAAGGGATTGAGGCCTTGAGCTATCACAGCTTCAGGGATGTTTTCGATGCTCTTGCAAAAGGGGAAATACAGTACGGCATACTGCCGATAGAGAATACCACCTCCGGCAGTATTAATGAAGTATACGATTTACTTAGAGAATATGAATTCTATATCGTAGGCGAAAAATGCCTGAGAGTGGAGCACAGCTTACTTGCGGTGGAGGGAGCAAAGCTATCTGATATTAAGGAGATTTACAGTCACCGGCAGGGTTTGATTCAGTGCAGCCGTTATCTTTCACAATACCCCGAATGGAAGCAGATACCCTATTTTGATACCGCAGGAAGCGCAGAGTACATTGCGAAGGAAGGCTTGAAATCCAAAGCATGTATTGCAGGTGAGAAGGCAGCTTCAGTATATGGCCTGTGTATAATTTGCCGGGGCATACAGGATAACAGGAACAACAGTACCAGATTTGTAATTATTAGCAAAGAAAAGCTTGATAATGAAAAGGCTGATAAAATCAGCATAGTATTCAGTGTGCCTCATAAGCCGGGAAGCCTTTATGGAATATTAAGGTATTTTGCGGAGGGTAATTGCAATCTGATGAAAATTGAGTCCAGGCCTTTGGAAGATAAGGCATGGGAATATTTCTTTTATACGGATTTCAGCGGAAACATAAATGAGGAAGGTATAAGAGGCATTCTGGCGGATATGGAGAAGGAATGTTCATATTTCAGATTGCTGGGTAATTATTGAAGCGAGGTTGGGTGAGGATGATGAATAATGTTTTCGGATTAATCGGAGAAAGCCTAAGACACAGCTTTTCTCCGCAAATACATTGTGAAATTTTCAAAATGCTGGGAATAGAAGGAGAATACAGGCTTTTTGAACTTCAGGAAGAGGAATTGGAGCCTGCGCTCCTGAAGTACAGGGAGCAGGGCATCAAAGGATTGAATGTCACTGTACCATATAAAATAAAGATTATGCCTTACCTTGATGTGATTTCTGAAGAAGCTGAAAAAATCGGTGCGGTAAATACAATTTCACTGGCCAATGATGTACTCACAGGGTATAACACCGATTACAGGGGATTCGGCATGCTGCTTGCAAGAAGCAATATAGAGGTAAAAAATAAAACTGCGGTAATACTGGGTACCGGTGGAGTTTCAAAGGCAGCAGCGCAGTATCTCATGGATAATGGAGTAAAGCGCATCACATATGTGAGCAGAAATCCCGGTGATGGGGCTGTCGGCTATGATGAAACAGAAAGCCTGAAGGGGGATATTATAATAAATTGCACTCCCTGCGGAATGTACCCCAAGGCGGATGTATCACCGGTTCCTTATGGAACATTTAAGCAGTTTGGTACAGCAGTAGATTTAATATATAATCCGGAAAAGACAATGTTTTTAAAGCAGGCTGAAGAAAACGGGCTGAAAGCGGTAAACGGACTTTACATGCTTGTGGGCCAGGCTGTTGCAGCTCAGGAAATCTGGAATGGAATCGGACTCTCAAGGTCACAGGTGGATAATATTTACCAGCATATAAAAAAGATGCTCTATAAGGCAGACACAAGCAAGAACATAGTATTGATAGGACTATCGGGCTGCGGCAAGACGTCTATAGGAAGGCTGCTTGCAGAAAAGCTTGAGAGGAAGTTCATAGATATAGATGATATGATTGAAAAACAAGAGGGATGTACTATTAACGAGCTGTTTCGGCAGGGGGAAGAGCACTTTCGTAATCTGGAAACTAAGGCGGTGCTTGCTCTGGAGAGGGAAAAGGCTTTAGTCATTTCAACCGGAGGCGGTGTGGTAAAAAGAGCTGTAAATATGAAAAGCCTGAAAAAAAACGGAATTATTATATTTATTGACAGGGATGTATGTGATATTATGGATGACATTGATACAAGCACGAGGCCGCTGCTGGCAGGGGGGACAGGCCGGCTGCTGCAGCTGCATGCCGAAAGGTATGATTTGTACAAGGAGTACAGTGATTTCACAGTTTGTAATGACAGTAAAGCTGCGGATATTATTGAAGATATCTATCGGAAATTAGTGGAAAAACTTTAAAAACTCTGTATATTATTGTATAATGGACGTAATTCATAAAAAAGTACAGAGGTATTTTTATGTACGAGGATGCAGTTGACAATGGGCAAAGCAGGATTGGGATTATGGGAGGCACCTTTGACCCGATTCATTACGGACACCTTGCGGCAGCCGAGGCAGCGAGAATAGAATTTGGGCTCTGCAAGGTCATATTCATGCCTGTGGGAAACCCTCCCCATAAGCAGTCGCAAGCGATAAGCGATGCAGAGCACAGATATCGTATGACAGCTCTCGCAACTTCTTCTAACTCCGGGTTTGAAGTGTCCCGCCTGGAAGTGGATAAGGCCGGGATTACATATACTTTTGATACAATGAAGGAACTGAGAAACATATATGGCGAAGCTCCCGCAATATATTTTATTACGGGGGCCGATGCAGTGCTGGAGCTGCTGACGTGGTACAAGTTAGGGGAGCTTTTGACGCTCTGCAAATTTATTGCTGTTACCAGGCCCGGATTTGATATTTGTAAGCTGGAACAAAAGATAGCGGAAATTACGTCTAAATATGATGGAGAAATTATATGCCTGGAAGTTCCATTACTTGAAATATCCTCTACAGATATCAGAGAAAGGATAAGGAGCGGAAAGCCTGTAAAATATCTGCTCCCGGAAGAGGTGGAAGCATATATACATAAAAACGGACTTTACAAGGAGTGAATTATTTGCTGGATTTGAATTCAATAATGGAGCATCTTGAAAAGACCATATCCTCAAAGAGATATATACATTCTGTTAATGTGAGTAAAACAGCTAAGAAGCTTGCCGAATTTTATGAATACGATGCAGTCAAGGCGGAAATTGCAGGTTTGGTGCATGATTGTGCCAGGGACCTTGAAAAGCCCCTTCAACTGAAATGCCTTAAGGAAGAAGGTATTGAGGCGGATGAACTGACTTTGAATATTGAGGAGCTGTTGCACGGCCCTGCTGCAGTACATATTTGCAGAAAAGTTTTTGCCATTGAGGATGAGGAGATATTAAGCGCTGTAAGATATCATACAACCGGTAAAGAGAATATGTCACTTCTTGAAAAAATAATCTATCTTTCGGATTTTATCGAACCCTCAAGGAGTTTTCCTGGAGTGGAAGAGCTGAGGGGACTAGCCTTCAAGAACCTGGACAAAGCTCTGCTTCTGGCTTTTAATTCGTCTATCCTGTACATATTGTCAAAAAACGAATATGTGCATATTAATACAATACTTGCAAGAAACCATGTGCTTAAAGAAGTCGGAGAGAATGGGATGCAGTATCATGACAGCAGCAGATAGAAATATCACTGTGTCTGGCGTAAAATATTTAGAAAACGAGGTTTACAAGCTTGAAGAAATATATAATAATTTTTTTGGCATCGTTTTTAGTTTTTTTTGCAATAATCGGCGGAGTATATAATAAATATAAATCAAATATGACTGATGAGCACTTTGTCAGGACGATTGAAGAGAATCCCGAACTTGAGCCCGAAGACACGAAAGAGGATGTAATAATAAACACTTTGGTAATGGGTATTGATGAAGCAAGATCTGATACTATGATTGTGGTCAGCTATAATAAGGAAAACCAAAAAATTGCATTGCTTTCCATACCAAGAGATACCAGGGTTGAGATTCCGGGATACGGCATTGACAAGATTAATGCGGCAGCTGCAAAAAAAGAAGGTACTGCTCTTGCCATGCGGACTGTGGGTAATCTTCTGGATGTTCCCATACATCATTATGTTAAGGTAACTTTTAAAGGAGCTGAAAGGATAATTGATATATTGGGAGGAGTATCGGTAAATGTGCCCCCTGGTATGGATTATGAGGACCCTGTTCAGGATTTGTATATTCATTTAAAACCGGGTAAACAAGTGCTCAACGGTAAGGATGCTGTGAAATTTGCCAGATTCAGATCGGGATATCCCGACCAGGACCTTGGCAGGATTAGAGCCCAGCAGCAGCTTATAAAGGCATTTATCGACAAGCTTACAAGCCCCAAGATGATACCAAAAGCACTTACAATCGTCGATGCAATGTCCAAATGTATTAAGACCAATCTTGAAAGCAGTGATATAGCACACTATGCTATTAATATTAAAGACATAAAAATGGAGAATGTGAGTTTTTATACACTTCCGGGCAGCGACGGATACATAAACAGAGTCTCATACTTTTTGCATGATGAGGCCAAGCTCAAGGAGATGATACAGCAGATACGGATAGATCTTGGAGTAGAGGAGCCTGCAGAGGAGATGGAATTGCTGCCGGCAGATAATGATAATGCTCCGGAGGGGGCGGAAAGCGGTATTGGCTTAAGATGACATAAGTTAGTATTGACAATGGTTATAAATATGATATAACAATTGTAAGATAATAGAGATAAACGGAGGGGTGCATTTGTTTTCGGTATCAACGGAAATGGCGAATAAAGCCATCGAACTCTTGAAGGGCAAGAAGGCAAAAGATATAAGGCTATTGGATATTCATGAGCTTACTACTATATCAGATTACTTTGTAATTGCTGCAGGAAGCTCTACAACACAAGTACAGGCAATGAGCGATGAATTGGAAGAAAAAATGGAACTTGCAGGTTATGAAATGTATCATAAGGAAGGATTCAGAAACGGCAGATGGATATTACTTGATTATGGAAATGTAATAGTTCACTTGTTCCATGATGAAGAAAGGCAATTCTATAATCTTGAAAGACTCTGGGTAGATGCAAAAACGGTTCTTGTGGATAATGAATAGATAATAATTCTATATTGTTTAGGGGTGTTAGTATGAGTAAAGACCTGCATCCCATACTTAAAGGAATCATACCGCTGATAGATGGGATAGCAAATACATTTGGAAAAAACTGCGAAGTTGTACTGCATGATATCAGAAATCCGCAAAGCTCTGTTATTGCGATAGCCAACGGACACATAACCGGAAGAAGCATCGGAAGCCCTATGACTGAGTATGGTTTGGCTACACTGCGCAGCGGACAATTCGACAAGCCTATAGTAAACTATAGAAAGAAGACAAGGGACGGCAGGATTCTGAAATCCTCGTCATTGTTTATAAAGGATGAAAATGGGAAGCTTATTGGTTTTCTGTGCATCAATTATGATATTTCAGAGCTTACAATAGCCAGAAACATTATTAATAATCTGGCAAATGTGATCGAAGAAACGGATTTCAGCGAAGAAGATGAATGTTTTGGAAACACGGTAAATGAGATGCTGAGCAGTATAGTGAATAAGGCATTGGAATCCGTAGGGAAGCCGGTTGCCTTCATATCTAAAGAGGAAAAGGTGAATATAGTTCAGTTGCTGGACGAAAAGGGTGTATTCCTGATAAAAGGAGCCATCGACTATGTCGCCAAGGTTCTTTGCGTATCAAGATATACTGTTTATAATTATCTGGATGAGACGAGGGTAAATGATTAATAATGAAAGAAGGGATATATAATGACAAAAGAAATCATCAGTGCTGAAAAGGCACCAGGGGCTATAGGCCCGTATTCCCAGGCTGTAAAGTACGGGAACATGGTATTTACTTCAGGTGCGATAGGAGTTGATCCCGCTACAGGTGTATTTCCCGAGGGGGGTATCCAGGTTCAGGCCAAACAGTGCCTTGAGAATCTCAAGGCTGTACTTGAAGCTTCAGGGAGCAGTTTGGAGAATGTGCTCAAGACTACAGTATTTATTAAGGATATGAATGATTTTTCAAAAATCAATGAAATTTATGGACAATATTTTACTGAGAAGCATCCGGGAAGATCCTGTGTGGAGGTTGCAAGGCTGCCGAAGGATGCGCTTATAGAAATTGAAGCAGTAGCATATATAGGATAAAGAACATGTGTGGGACACGGGGACGTTTCTCCTGTCCCGCTGGGGAGACACGGGGACGTTTCGCGTGTCTCACAAAGTGAGACAGGGGAAACGTCCCCATGTCTCCCAGTCCCCATGTCCCACCCGTGCCCTTATCTTTTTATATAAGTCACGTTTCTGTATTTTTTTCTGCGTCTTACTTTATATATGGTGACTACTGTCCGATACAGCAGAAAACCTGCAATGGCCCAAAGCCACCACAAGCTTGGCTTCTTAACAGCTTCGACTGATACAGAGGAGAGGAGTTCTATCTTCGTTACTTCATTCCCCTCCGCATAAACAATAATTTCTCCCAATACCTCACCTTTTTCGATAGGCTCCCTCAACCCATCCCTGGTCTTAATTTCTGTCGTAATATTCTCTTTTTCAGATTCGGAAAGCACCATTGAGAAATCCTCAGCAGCAAGGAGATTTATTTTTTCCTGGCCTTCTTTTATTGGCACACTAGTTACTATCTGATCCTTTTTCAGTATTTGCACCTTCTGAAAGTTGGAAAAACCATATTCAAAAAGGGCTACAGTGTCACTGTACATGTTTTGCCCTTCGGCACCCATGACTACGGATATCAGCTCCAGGTCTCCTTTCTTTGCCCCGCCTACCAGGCACTGTTTTGCTTTGGTGGTATAGCCGGTTTTGATGCCTGTGGCATACTCATATCTGAATTGATCGTATATTTCCCATATAAGTTTGTTGGAGTTTGTTATATAGTTCCTTTCCTCCTGTTTATTTGTCTTTGGAATGGTATATTTGACTTCTTTGACCACATCCCGGAACTTATCCAAAGTCATTGCGTACTTTGCAATCATAGCAAGATCTCTTGCAGTCGTATAATGATTATCATTGTGCAGGCCATTGGGATTGACAAAGTTTGTGCTTGCGGCACCCAGTTCTCTGGCTTTGCTGTTCATAAGTTTTGCAAATTCCTCCACAGAGCCTGAAATGTGCTCTGCTATGGCTACGGCGGCATCATTGGCAGATTCCAGCATCAAGGCATAAAGCAGTTGTTCCATGGTAAGCTGCTCCCCCGGTACAAGGTAAATCTGACTGCTTCCAATTTCAACAAGGGGAGGATTCTTGCCTATAGTGACTATTTCGTCCAGCTTCCCGTGCTCAACTGCCAGAAGTCCTGTCATCACTTTTGTGGTACTTGCCGGATAACGCTTCTCATCCGCGTCTTTTTCGTACAGGATCTTTCCTGTCTCGGCATCTATCAGAATGGCTGACGGAGCGGTAACCTCAGGCACATCTCCATAAACCCGTACAAAAGGCATCATCAAACTTAATATCATAATATATGCAATTAATCTTTTCATCCATTTCTCCTTGTGAATCATGTTTATCCCGTAAATTGAATGAGTCTTGTGCCAACGATCACTATGTGCCTCGTAAAGCATATCACTTCTTGAGCATGCGAGGCACTGAATAGGTGTTGTGATTGTTAACACGGTGAAAAATCCAAAAGCTGTCGTGTTAACAATCACTAGTATATCAAAAAAGCTTGCCGATGGCACCCCTTTGGAAAGGGTTTTTTGAATATTTGAAATGGAAATATATGATATAAATAATGTTACATGGAAAAGAAGGAAATTAATAGAAAATGCAGAAATAAGTATATTATCAATGAGATGAAGGAGGGTAAAGGTTCAAGATGCTTTATATCACAAGGACACAAAAATCAATACTTGCATTTGTAATACTTGTTCTGGTCATAATAAGCGGTACTATATATATAAGACAGCAAAAGGCCACGGAAATAAGCCTTGCTGAGGCTGTACCGGATCAGGCGGAAGCACAGGCTGAAACAAAGCCCGCGGAAATATCCGTATATATCTACGGTTTTGTCAAGAATCCCGGAGTAGTAAAAGTCCTGGAGGGAACCCGGCTTGATGAGGCTATCAGGCTGGTGGGGGGAGCTGTTGAGGAAGCTGATTTGGAGGCTGTTAATCTTGCATACAGACTTGCTGATGAAGATGCGATATACATCCCAAAGAAGGGTGAAAGCCCTCAAGACACAGGAAAGGCAATTCCGGGGGTCAATACGGTCAAGAGTGCGGCAGTTAACAAGCCGGGAAAGGTAAATATTAATACAGCAGGTGAAAAAGAGCTGGATACTCTTAAGGGAGTCGGGCCGGCTACAGCAAAAGCAATCATAGAATACAGGGAACAGAAAGGGCTCTTCAATACCATTGAGGATATCAAGAAGGTAAGCGGTATAGGGGAAGCAAAGTTCAACAACATGAAGGATAAGATAACGGTAGAATAGAAGAATGCTTCACAATAAGTTTGTGAAGTACTCCGACTGTAGGGAAAGTATGTTCTCCTCACTTTCCAAAGCCAGCAAAATCACTGGCGAGGGTCCCATCTCTGCGTGCCCGTCTGGTTATTTTGCCAGAGATATTCCCGTTCCGGGGTCAGATGGAAAGTTTCGTCAAAGATATCTTCCCCACGTCGGTATTCTCATTTCCTTTATATACAAGGCAGTATTCTGTAAGTTGTATAACCAGGCATGAGCTTGTATAGTATAGCAGTAGGCCTGTCAAAATCATAATCCGTGTGCCTCGATATACTATACTGTCTCTTGCGGAGGGTTATACAAACTTCAGATATGTTGCAGTTTTCTTCTATTATGCAATGAATATACCGTAAAACATTTAGTCAAAAATTCTTGGAATATATGTTATAATAATGTGGAAATTGAAATATAGCAAGAAGTTGAAAGGAGGCGGCATTATGGATAGCAAAAACAAAACAAGGCTTACACAAATGACCAAAAGCTCCGGCTGAGCTGCCAAGATAGGTCCGGAGACCCTGGCGCAGGTTCTGTGCCAGCTGCCAAAGTTTTACGATGAAAACTTGATAGTAGGTATTGATACCTCCGACGATGCTGCCGTATATAAGATAGATGAAGATAAAGCTGTGATTTTGACTATGGATTTTTTTACGCCTATTGTAGATGACCCATATACATTTGGACAGATTGCAGCGGCAAACTCTTTAAGTGACATATATGCTATGGGCGGAAGGCCTGTTACTGCAATGAATATAGTATGCTTTCCCACTTGTCTGCCGATTGATATTCTAAAAGAAATACTTAAGGGCGGAGCGGACAAGGTTAAAGAAGCCGGCGCAATAGTTGTCGGAGGACATTCCGTAGAAGATGATGAACCGAAATTCGGCCTTTCCGTTATGGGAATGGTACATCCCGGCAAGGTAACCGCCAATTCCGGGGCAAAGCCCGGGGATATGCTTATACTTACAAAGCCCTTGGGCATTGGTATATTGAATACTGCAATAAAAGCGGATATTACTGATCAAGAGGCATATAAAAAGGCAGTGGATGTTATGTCATACCTTAATAAGGATGCCTGTGAAGCAATGATGAAGGTTGGTATAAACGGCTGTACTGATATAACAGGCTTCGGCCTTTTGGGGCATGGTTACGAAATGGCTGAAGCAAGCAACGTTTCCCTGGAAATATGGTCGGATTATATTCCCATTATTAAGGAAAGCATTGATTTTGCAAAAATGGGGATAATTCCTGCAGGTGCATACAATAATGAAGGATTTATTGGAGAGCATATCAGATTTGATAAAAGCATAAAGCAGGAAGTCAGGGATATCATGTACGACCCTCAAACTTCGGGCGGACTTCTTATATCAGTGCCTGAGCAAAACAGTGAGATACTGATGGAGGAACTTCGAAAAAACAATAAAACAGATTTCAACATAATAGGGAAGGTAAAGACAAAGGGTAAATATTCAATAGAAGTAATATAGACACGAGCTGCGAGCTGTGAGGATTGAGGTAACGCTAGTATTTCGAATCTGATTTTGGAGGTAAAAATATGATTGATAAAAAGAGCATATTGAGCAGCATACCCTCCGTTGACGAACTTATGAAAGATAAGGAGCTTGAAAGGCTGACCGTACTGTATTCAAGAACTGCCGTGGTAGAAGGTATAAGGGAATACCTGAGGGAATACAGAAAGCATGTCATGTCCGCCAAAAAAGACGAAGAATTGGATTTAGCAAATGGCTCCGATATTATGAAGGGTATAATAGAAAAAATCCATAATATGATGAGGAATAATCTTGTCAATGTTGTTAATGCAACAGGGGTTGTGCTTCATACAAATTTGGGAAGATCACCCCTCAGCAGCAGGCTGAAGGATACCCTGTGGAATATCGCTTCAAGGTATTCCAACCTGGAAATGGACTTGGAAGCGGGCGAGAGGGGCTCGAGATACTCTCATGTGGAAGGACTGATATGCAAGCTGACGGGAGCGGAGGCAGCAATGGTGGTAAACAACAATGCTGCGGCGGTAATGCTTGTTCTGAGTACTGTAGCCAAAGGCCGGGAAGTAGTGGTGTCCAGAGGGCAGCTTGTTGAAATAGGAGGCTCCTTCAGGGTGCCTGACGTAATGAAGCAAAGCGGAGCCGCCCTGGTTGAGGTGGGTACTACCAATAAGACACATCTTGAAGACTATGAAAGCGCAGTTAATGAGAACACTGCAGCTCTTATGAAGGTACATACCAGTAATTACAGGATACTGGGCTTTACGAGCCAGGTGGAGCCGGAGGAATTGGTAGTTTTAGGCAGAAAGCTGGGACTTCCCGTAATAGAAGACCTGGGAAGCGGGCTTCTTATTGATCTGACAGAATATGGACTGCCCTACGAGCCGACAGTGCAGCAGGCTGTCAAAGCAGGCATGGATGTGGTGACCTTCAGCGGGGATAAAATGCTTGGAGGCCCTCAAACCGGTATAATTGTAGGCAAGAGGGAATATATAGACAAGATGAAGGAGAATCCTCTTACAAGAGCAATGAGGATTGACAAGCTTACTTTAGCTGCTCTTGAAGGGACTCTGAAGCTTTATACTGATAAAGAGCTTGCTTTAGCAGAAATTACTGTACTTCGAATGCTTACCTATGATAACGAGGAGTTGGGCAAAAAAGCCAGGCGCCTTGGTGTAAGGCTGAAAAAAACCATAGGCGATATGGCAGCAATAGGAATTGAGGATGAGTTTTCCGAAGTGGGCGGAGGCTCAATGCCTTTGCATAAAATGCCTACAAAGGTTGTTGCAATAAAGCCAAAGACAGTATCCCTGACGGGACTGGAAGAAAAGCTGAGGGCTTATAAGACTCCGGTGATAGCAAGGATAGTCAGGGATAGGCTGCTGCTTGACATCAGGACAATAATGGATGATGAATATAAGGTTGTGGAAAATGCAATGTTATGGGCGTTTACCCAGCTATCCGGGAGTAAATTGGGGGAAGGCGAGGGTCAGGCTTGAAGAATGTGATAATAGGAACAGCAGGGCATATAGACCACGGAAAGACAACTCTCATAAAAGCTTTGACGGGAAGGGATACCGACAGGCTGAAAGAAGAAAGGGAAAGAGGAATATCCATTGAGCTGGGCTTTACGTACTTTGACCTTCCAAGCGGAAGAAGAGCCGGAATTATTGACGTTCCCGGCCATGAGAGATTTATAAAAAACATGCTTGCAGGTGCCGGAGGAATTGATGCAGTCATACTTGTGATAGCTGCGGATGAGGGTGTAATGCCGCAGACCAGGGAGCATCTCAACATACTTTCGCTGCTGCAGGTAAAGAAGGGCATTATAGCTCTTACCAAAAAGGACATGGTGGATCAGGAATGGCTGGAAATGATAATTGAACAGGTCAGGGAAGAGACTGCAGGCACTTTCCTTGAAGACGCAAGTATAATACCCGTATCATCAATCAGCGGTGAAGGGCTGAAGGAGCTTATTGCAGAGATAGATTCGGTGACTGAAATCGTGGAAGAGAAGGATGCTCATAAGATATTCAGGCTTCCGGCAGACAGGGCCTTCACCATAACAGGCTTCGGTACCGTAGTGACAGGTACGCTTATTTCGGGCAGCATAAATGAGGGGGACAGGATTGAGATATATCCCCGTAAAACCGAGACAAGGGTACGTTCCATACAGGTGCATGAAAAAAATGTAAAGACTGCATATGCAGGACAGCGGGTGGCTATAAATATAGCAAATATAAAGCTTGATGAAATCCGAAGGGGAGATATTTTAGCACAGCCCGGGTGTATGGAACCTACGATGATGCTGGATGCAAGGTTGGAAATATTGAAGGATGCGGATAAGATTATTGACAATAGGGATAGGTTAAGATTTTATCAAGGAACCTCTGAGATAATGTGTAGAGTAGTGCTTCTGGACAGGGAAGAATTGAAGCCGGGGGAGAGTGCATTCGTGCAGCTCAGGCTGGAGGAGGAGACTGCCTGCATGAAGGGAGACCGTTTTGTAATCAGGACATATTCTCCAATGCTTACCATAGGAGGAGGGACGGTGCTGGAACCCAATCCTCCCAAGAGAAAGCGCTTCAAAGAGGAAGTAATTGATGAGCTGAAGATTAAAGAGCAGGGAAATCCAACCGAGGTAGTTGAGAGGTATCTGATACAGAACAGCGATAAATTTCCCGAAAAGAAAACGGTATTAAAGGCAGCAGGGAACATGACTGCCGAGCTTTATGACAAAATAGCCGCCGAGCTTCTGGAGAAAAAGCTTATTTACGAGTTCAGGCTTGGTGATGAGACTTATATACTTCATATGAAGTATCTGAGGGACGTGGAGACCAAGCTTACAGAGCTTCTGGAGTCATATCACAGGAGAAATCCGCTGAAAAGCGGAATATCAAAGGAAGAGCTTCGAACCAAGGTTTTTGAAGGTATGAAGCCAAGACTGGCTGATATGGTTTTCGGATATTTTGAAGATGGCGGAATTATAAGGCTTGAGAATCAATATACCGCACTAAGCGGTTTTAAGGTGCAATTCAGCAAACAGCAGGAGCATATTAGAGATACTATCCTGCAGGAATATAAAAAGAACCGGTTCAACCCTCCCAGGCTTTCAGAACTGGCGGCAGCAAAGCGTTTGAACATAAACCAATGCCAGGAGGTATACATTGCTCTGATTGAAATGGGCGAGCTTGTGAAGCTGGATGAGGATATTGCTTTTTCAAAGTATGCTTATAATGAAGCAGCAGAGCTTTTAAGGAAGTATATAAAAGACAACGGTTCGATACAGCTTGGCCAATTCAGGGATTTGCTGGGTACCAGCAGAAAATATGCTATGGCACTACTGGATTATTTTGATCAGAATAAGATTACCAAGCGTATTGGAGATAACAGAGTATTGTTCTAAAAAGAGGACTGGGTTTCAGCCCTCTTGGCGTTTCTGCGAAGTGAAAATAACCGTTGACATTAAATGGTATCGGTGTTATACTTATATAACTGGTGATTTAACGATATTAAAACCATTTCCTATTATTTGTCAGGAGAATGTATAATGTTTGAAAGTTGTTAAATCCTAATAAATAATAGGAGGTAAAAAAATGGCTGACAAGAATTTGACTTGCAAGGACTGTGGAACAGAATTTGTATTCACAGAAGGCGAGCAGGCTTTTTACAAGGAAAAGGGCTTCGAAAACGAACCTCAGAGATGCCCTGACTGCAGAAAAGCAAAAAAAGCACAGAGAAACGACAGAGACTTCAGAAGATAATATGGAGCAAAGCAAAAAAGGACTTCACTCTAAGAGTGTCAGTCCTTTTTTTATTTATCAAAAATTAAGGAATACGCTAATTTAAATTGGCGGGAGTATGTGGGAATCGAACCCACCCATGAGGCTACCAACCCCAAACACTGGTTTTGAAGACCAGAGGGCACACCAGCACCCATCTACCCCCATATGAAGCATGCCTTGTACAACTACAAATATTATCATAATGCATTTTAAAAAGCAATGCCAATATAAGAGGAAAATCACAAAAAAAAGGACACAGGAACGCGGGACATAGGGACGTTTCGGGACACGGGGACGTTTCTCCTGTCCCACTTTCAGTGGGACAGGAGAAACGTCCCCGTGTCCCGAAATGTCCCCGTGTCCCGAAATGTCCCCGTGTCCCGAAATGTCCCCGTGTCCCGAAATGTCCCCGTGTCCCGCCCATGTCTCAAACTTCCATATGCCCTTTCTATTACTGGCGAAACCTGCCGGGGGATTGAGCGATTTCCTGCTTCATTTGCTCTATGATTCTCCTTACCATTTCACCGCCTACCTTGCCGCATTGCTTTGCTGACAGATTACCTTTATAGTCGCTGTTAAAATCTATTCCAAACTCTGAGGCGATGGACTTTTTCAAAGTATCCATTGCTACCTCGGCTTCAGGTACGAGAATCTTTGAGCTTCGCCTGCCGGTTCTTTTTCCTGAAATAGTCTTATATGCTGTTTCAGTATTTCTTGCCATCAAAAACACCGCCTTTCATAGTATATGTTTTGAACAAAACACTTTCCCTTATTCATATGTCGTGGGAAGTACATTAATTTAACACAAAATCATAGCCTATCTGATTTTGCAATTATAAATATTTTTCTCGACATTTATAGTATTCTATGGATTCTGCTTTTGCATGAGTTGAAAATATAGGATAAAGAAAGAAAAAATGAAAGCTAAAGTATGAAATTAGTAAGCATGTATACAGTGAATGGCAGTGTAAGAATGCTTAACAGCGTGGTTATAAAAACACCAACTGAAGCAAATAATGGTTCTGTGTCAAATTGTGCGGCAAAAATTGCATTTGTTGCACCTGACGGCATGGCAGCCATTAATGTGCATATCGATATCACCATGGTGTTAAAGCCCATAAACCTTAGAATACAGGCAGTTGCCAGAGGAATTATAATAAGCCTGATTGCCGCCACCAGATAGATTCTTTTGTCTGAAACAAGCTTTGAAGTATCTATTTCCGCAATTAGCACTCCTATTAGAAGCATTGAGAGGGGTGTGGTCATTTTTCCAATCAGATCAAATGCTGTCTGAAGGGAATATGGCAGACTTATACGGAATGCAAACATTAAAATAGCAATTAAAGTTGATATTGAACCAACATTAAGGAGCTTTTTCAGGTCGATTTTTTCCTGTTTGTTAAACAATAGTATTCCATAGGTCCAAAGAAAGGCAGTAAATACCAGGTTTGAGGCTGTGGCATAAAAGACTCCGGTTTCCGCAAAAAATGCTCTGACAACGGGATATCCCATAAATCCTACATTTCCAAAAACTATAAGGGAAATAAAAACAGCGGATGTTTTCTGATCAAAGCGCAGCCCTTTTACTGTCAGCATGCACATTAGTATAGTCAGTATATAAGCAATCGATGTGATTGTAAGAATACTGATCAGATTAGGCAGCACTTCGGCAGTTCTTGCAATATTGGATGATGAGAGTATTAGCGAAGGTAGTGCAATCTGCATCAGGAGCACTGAAATTGAGTTTTGTATGCCTTCATCGATAATTCTTGATTTTTTTGCAATTGTTCCAATAAACATTATAATAAATAAAACCAGTATTTGATTGACAGCCGTATTAAAATCCATATAAACCTCAATATAAAAGCAGACAGTCCTGCTTTTGTGATAATAATCTATTTTACTATATATATTATGTAATAAAGTTGCATTATAAAAATAAATATATCATAGATTTAAATATATGTACAATAACGGAAATAGGGGTGCAAGGGAGTGAGAGGGTAATATGGTTGATAATGACAGGGATGATTGTTTCCTAAAGGAAATTGTGGTCTTAAATGAAATTCTCACACCTCTTGTAAGCTCCTACAGGTTGTCTGTCGGGGCTGCTGAAGAGTTTAACAGGATAGCCCTGGCGCACCGCAAGGATGTTGAGGATGCCATAGACAGGGCGGATGATCTTGGCCATTTAGTTGATGATGTGAGGAGAAAGCTTAAGAAGTGTATGAAAATATATTTCTCGGAACTGGATTACAAGCTGGAGCATATGGAGGAGATACGGGAAAAGGCTGCAATGCGCGAGAAGCTTAATTCAAAGCTTAACAAGATGTCTGAAGAAAAAAAATAAGGTGCCTGCCGCTTATTGATGATGCAGCAGGCATCCTATTGTGCTATTTAGAGATAATCAGATTTTTTGCATTATTCATAAATTCCTCCAGCCTATCCACTCTGCTGCCTCCGCCTTGGGCTGTTCTTGAATTTCCGCCGCCTTTACCGTCAATTATGGGAAGTACTGCTTTAAAAAGTGCATTCATATCCATATTCACGTCCTCGGAACGGCTGAATATGACTTGTGCATTTTCATTTTTGCAAGCCAGAAGGGCAACAGTCCCCGGTACCTTTGTCAGATACTGCGCAAGAAGCTTTACATCGTTTATGCTTCTGTTGTCTAAGACTCTGCTTATCAGCCTGATACCTGATACTACCGGACATTCCTTGATAGTATTGTCAGCTTCGATTCTAATCAACTCCTGGGTGGAAGCGGAAAGCTGCTTTTCAGTATTCCTTAAGTCAAACAGCAGCTTGTCAACGGCTTCAACAATTTCAGAATCCCTGGCCGACAGTTTTTCACAAAGAGCCCGGATGATTGAATTATACAATCCATAGTCCTTCAACGCTCTGTTTCCGCATACAAACGCAAATTTGATGCCTCCTTTGCATTTTTCCCAGTTTTTTATCTTTATCATTCCCACTTCGCCGGTTGTCCTCACATGGGTCCCGCCGCAAGGAGAGTAGTCTGTTTCTTTGACTTCAACTATTCTGATATTTTCGGTAACCTTCGGCATTTTTCTTAAAGGCAGGCTGTTCAGCTCTTCACCGCTTACAATTCTCGCTATTACCGGCAGGTTGCTGTATATTATATCATTTGCCATATTCTCAATGCGCTCGGCATCATCAATGCTGAAGCTGTCGATGTTGATTTCTATGCTTACTATATCCTTCCCCATATGGAAGCTGTCGGTGCTTCCGTTTAAAAGTTTTTCAAAGCAAGCCGACAATATGTGCTGGCCGGTATGCTGCTGCATGAAGTCAAAGCGTCTTGCCCAATCGACAGAGCCTTTTACTTCTGTTGACAGGAGTATATTATCAACAATATGGAGCAGCTTCCCGTCCTTTTCAATTACCTCCGTTACTTTTTCATCATTCAAATATCCCGTATCCCAGGGCTGCCCGCCTCCGGCCGGATAAAATGCGGTCCGATCCAGTACAATTCCGTATTTGTCTCCATAAGTCAGTGTTTCAATAACTTCAGCCCGGAACTCCGTAAGATAGGGGTCGTCATTATATAATCGTTCAGTTCTCATATTTGCCTCCTTTTTATGTTTAGCATTCCCGCAAGTCCAGTTCAATAATGCCTTTTGCTTTTTATCGTATGGGAAAGTATGCTTTATAGATTAATCCAAAAGCATTTCTGCTTTTGTCAAAACATCCCTTGCGCTTCCTTCTATCACTAAGTCAAATTGACTGCTGCTCCTGCCCGTATCTAAGTTGATATAGGCCTTCTTCCCTTTGCACAGCTCCGGCAGCTGGTTTACCGGATATACTTGAAGACTTGTTCCTACGACAACCGCAAGATCAGCTTTACTGATTGAATGTGTTGCATTATCCAATGCTTCATATGGAAGGGATTCTCCGAAAAGCACAACATTTGGCCTGAGTTTCCCTTTGCATTTTGCACACGGCTTCTTTTCCAAGAATTCCTTTAATTCTGCTGCATTGCTGCAGTCCTCGCATCTGACAGTCCTGATATTTCCGTGCAATTCATATACATTGCGGCTTCCGGCCTCCTGATGAAACCGGTCAACATTTTGTGTTGCAATGCAATGTACCAGGCCCCTTTTTTCCCATTCAGCCAATACTTTATGACCTTCATGGGGCTTACAGCCTTCAAGTGTGTTTATCCGCATGATATAGAAGTCTCTGAACAGCTCATACCGGTTTTCCAATGCATATCTTGAAGCAACGGTTGCAGGATCAATATTTCTCCACCACCCGCCTGGCGAACGGAAGTCCGGAATGCCGCTTTCAGTTGACATGCCGGCACCGGTCAAAACCACAGTGTATTTTGACTGCTTCATCCATGATGCAAGCAGGCTTAATTTACTGCTATCCATATGAAGAACCTCCTCTATTACTTATACGGCTTTGGGATTATTACCTCAAACATTAACCTGTACTTTAATTATATATGCTTTTGTAATAAAGTAAACCAAAAAACCTGCAAAGTCCAAAGCCTTGCAGGCGTTGAATGGCTGCTCCTTTTTAATGCCCTAAAGACATCTGTTTTGCTCTGTCGCATTTATTGGTACAAATCATATTATGTATTGAAGGGAGGGGTAAATATATGAACATTAGCGAAACATTAGTGGTGCCGATTATAGTTTCATTAACACAGCTTGCCAAAGGGCTTGGGCTGCCCAAGAAGTTTTGTGCTCTTGCAGCTGTTGTTATTGGAGTTATTATAGGTGTTTTTTTTCTTGAACCTCTGTGTATAAAAGCAGGGGTTTTCAAGGGCATAGTATATGGGCTTTCTGCATCAGGGCTTTATTCCGGTACAAAAAATACCATTGAACAGGTAAACGGCAAAAAAGTAAAGAAAAAGAAAAAATAGAGAATTCAAATTACAGAAGTATATATTTATCTTTCTGAGGTTAAATTAAACTCAGGAGGTGAATTGCATGGGAAATAACACACCTAAGAATGATCAGCAAAGAAGGTCGACAGGTACAGGAGTAATTGGTTTCATTGTCAGATTCGTAGTTGCCGCAATTGTACTTATGGTTACAGCTTATTTTGTTCCCGGCTTCAGAATGAGAGGAGGCTTCACTACGGCAATTATTGCTGCCCTGGTAATAGCGGCAGCGGATTTTCTTATCGAAAAGCTTTTCAAATTTGATGCGTCTCCTTTAGGCAGAGGCATCTCAGGCTTCCTGGTTTCGGCGGCGGTAATATATTTTACTCAATACCTGGTGCAGGGAATGGAAGTAAGTTTATTGGGGGCAGTAATAGGGGCATTGGTAATCGGCCTTGTCGATACAGTGCTGCCCACCAGATTTATGTAGTATTGCAAATAGCTGCTAATGGCAGCTATTTTATTTTTTTATATCGAGTAGTAAAAAATGTAAATAATAGAAGGATATTCAAAGTTTTGGTAGAAATTATACAAATCCACAAAATTTTGAAACGGGCGTGAGGTTATGGCGAGCTTTGCTTTTTCCTTCTTTTTCGGTATATTGACTGCGAGTATTATTTTACCCGATATTCCGATTATATTGGGTGGTTTTTTATTGTCGGGGGCGGCAGTGCTTATAAACAGAAAAAACAAACCAAATCTCAAGGCAGTATTTATGCTTTTAGTTTTTCTTGTGGGCATGGCGGATTACAGTCTTGCCTACCGAGCAGAGAGCAGGCTGGACGCATTTGACGGAAAAACTGCAGTCTATGAATGCCTGATTACGGATAATCCCGTGGAAAGGGGGAAATATCTGCAGTATCCGGCCAGAAGCATTTCGGTTCAATATGAGGGAAAGCACTACAATTTCTCCGAGAAGGTTTTCTTGAAGATTGATGCAGATACCGTATTCAAGTTCGGGGATAAGCTGTCCATCCGGGGCCAATGTTCCGATATAGCCGGAATAAGGAATCCTGGAGACTTCGACTTTAAATTGTATTATAAGAACAAAGGGATAGCCAAGCAGATAGCAGCCGACAGAGCGGCCCTGCTGAAGGAGAATAGTGCAGGAGTGTTCAAGGCAATGCTGTATTATTCAAAGGAGAAGGTCAGGAGTATTATTAATGAAGCCTTGCCTCAGGAGGAGGCGGCAGTACTCACCGGGATTATTACCGGTGATAAGGCCGATATGGATGAGGATATGAAAGAAGCATATATGAAAACAGGGCTTTCCCACATACTTTCGGTTTCCGGCCTTCATGTCGGCTTTCTGATGATGCTTCTTACATATTTGTTAATGCCTTTCAAACTGGATAAGAGGCTTCAAGGAGCTGTCACCCTATTAATAACAGTATATTATGTACTTTTGATAGGAGCCCCTTTTCCCTCTGTGAGGGCGGTTATTATGCTTGCAGTCCTGATGGCCGGCAAGGCGGCGGGGCGGGAGTATGACCTTTTGGCGTCAGTATCCTTTGCATTTATGATAATGCTTGTATTTAAACCCCTGGCAATACATGATACGGGGTTTATGATATCCTTTGCCGCGATGTATTCCATTGCCCTGCTTTATCCGGCAGTTTACGGCATATTGCGGTGCATGCCTGGGGTAATAAGGAATCCGGCGGCTTTGTCCATGTCGGTATGGCTTGGGCTTGCTCCCGTTCTGGCACACTATTTTAACTATATTTCCATTATAAGCATCATAATAAATATTGCTGCAATACCTCTGTCCTTCATTATTACAGTTACGGGCTTTATAGGGGTGTTTGCGGGAATTGTATCAAAGACTTTGGCACTGTATATATTTTCTGTGGATTACTGTTTTATTAACCTTCTTTCCTTCATGATTCGAAAAGCTGCCGAGCTTCCCGCCGCAGGCTTTTACATCCCAAGGCTGCCAATATATATTCATGCTTTGTACTATGGAGGTATCGGACTGTTCATAGGATTTTGCAAGCTGGCCTTTTTCAGGGTATATATGCGCCGGCTTGCTTTATCATATCTGCTTGCAGCTGTTATTGCAATTTCTGTCTACAACCTGCCCTCGGAAAAACTGAGAATGGTATTCTTTGATGTGGGGCAAGGGGACAGCTGCTGTATCATTACACCTCAGAAAAAGGCAGTACTGATTGACGGGGGAGGCTCTTCAAGGAATGGGGATTATTACTATGACGTAGGAGGGAAGATAACTTTTCCGGCACTTTTGCACCAGGGAATATGGAGTATCGATACCGTTATCGTATCCCATCTGCATGATGACCATATGGAGGGGCTTCTGAAAGTTATGGAGGGTTATAAGATAAAAAATATAATCCTGCCCCGGGTTTCGGCGGGTACGGATGAAATATCGGGAAGCAGCGGTGCGCTGCTTGATATATGCAGAAACAAGGGGATAAAAATCCATAGGCTGGGCTCGGGAGATCAAATAAACCTTGGGGGTGGAGTAAAGATTGATTTTTTGCACCCCGGAAAAGCTGCAAAAGCTGATGAGAATGAAAACTCTCTGGTGGGGGTTCTGTATTACGGAGATTTCAGTGCACTTTTTACAGGGGACATAGGAAAGGAGACGGAAGGCCTGCTTCAAGCCGAAGCTTTAAAGTCCGTTGTGATGAAGGTGCCTCACCACGGCAGCGGAAGATCCTCCTCGGAAGAATTTCTTGAGAAAGTCAGGCCAAGGGTCAGTGTGATATCGGTAGGCAGCAACAATTATGGGCATCCTTCTCCGGATACCCTGAAAAGACTGGCCGGCATCGGAAGCCTTGTATACAGAACGGACGGGAACGGAGGGGTAACCATAATAACAGACGGAGAAAGTATGAAGGTAAAAACTGTGAAGCAGTGACAGTTGATAGCTTATATATTATAATTAAATAAATACTGTTGAAACGGCATGGTGATGAAATTATGGGCTACAGGCAGCTTATGAACGATATTAAAAACAACTGCATCAAACCGGTATACATCATATTCGGCAATGAGACTTATCTCATAGACAAAGGCAGAGAAGCCCTGAAAAAAGCGGTGGTGACCTCCTTTCCGGAGCTTAATTATACCCGGCTGGAGGGGGAGAAGCTTGAGGCCGATGAGCTATCAGCCGCTTGCAGGACTTTTCCCTTTGGAACTGAAAAGAGATTAGTAGAGGTGAGAAATCCTGAAATACTGAGGAGCAAGGGCAGGGGCAGGGAGGAAGATGAGGATGAGGAAGAGAATGAAGATGAAAAGGCTTCTGCTCCGGGGAAGGATGCACAGCCCTTTATTGAAGTGCTGCAAAACCTTGATGATACCGTTTGCCTTTTGCTGCTTTCCTATGGAAGTATTAATAAAAAAAGAAAAAAACTTCTCGATGAAGTGAAAAAGCATGGAGCGGTTTTGGAATTCAACAGAGTAGAAAGGGATGAGCTGGCTCAGTGGATAAAGAAAACCCTTGGAAAGAGCGGCAAGAATATCGGCCCCAGAGAACTGAATCATTTCATCAGCAGTACCGGTTATCTTGACAAAAATGGCAGCAAAACCCTGTATGATTTAGAGAATGAAATAAAAAAGCTGACAGGTTTTATGGGAAATTCAACGGAGGTCACTATAGAGCATATTGAAGCAATTGTTCCAAGGAACATAGAAAATGACATATTCAAGCTTATTAATGCATGCTATGAAAAAGACACAGGCCGCAGCCTCAGGATATTCAATGATTTGCTGCTTGAGGGGGAGACCACTTTAGGAGTATTGGCTCTCCTGTCAAGTCAGGTAAAGAACATGCTGAAAGTATATGAGCTTTATGAGAAAAAATATAACAGGAGAGGTATATCGGAAAAGCTTAAGCTTCATGAATATACGGTGAAGCTTTGCATACAGTACGGTTCATCAATAAAAAGGCAGGCACTGCAGTCTGCTTTCAGAAAGTGCCTGGATACTGATCTGAGTATAAAGTCAGGAGGTATGGGAGACCGGCTGGCGATGGAGATGCTGCTTGCGGGATTATTTGAGTAATATAAATAGGGTGCCGCTAACTGCATATTAAAAAGTTTTGCGGCACCCGAAATTTTTGTTCGTATACTAAGCTATATCCTTTATCTTTTTTGATAATCTGGATTTTTTCCTTGCTGCTGTATTCTTATGAAGTGTACCTTTGGAAACTGCTTTGTCAATAAGACTAGCAACCTTCCTGTACAATTCTTTAGCTTCGCTCATATTTCCGTTCTTAATGGAATCTTCAAACCTTCTTATTGAAGTTTTCAAGGAGGAAACAATTATTCTATTTCTTCTTGTCTTGAAATTTGCCACTTTTATTCTTTTTAAAGCTGATTTTATATTTGCCAAACCCTTCACCTCCTTCAAAATTCAATTGACAAAAGGTATTCTATCATATTAGCCAAAAAAATGCAAGTGCATTGTATTGAGCTTTTTTGGGCATGTTTTATATATTATTTATATAAGTTTACCCGCTTTAAAATTAATTATGAAGAACTGCATTTTGTATAAAAACATCAGGTAAGGCGCAAACTTCAATTATTAATTAATGAAAAACACTTTACAGATTTTTGGAGGGAATGCCGTGGCCGGAATAAGAACAGACTTAGCTATTGAAGCAAGGGAATTTTATAACAAGCAGGAAAACAGGCAAGATATCCCGGGAGTGGTTGTGGATGTGGACAAAGATGAGAGTTATACCGTAACCAGGGTTAAGGTTGTTGAAGATGTCGGTGCAAGAATCATAGGAAAGCCCAAAGGGAATTATATTACCATTGAAGTGCCCAAACTGAGGGAAAATGACAGGGAGCTCCAGGAAGAAGTGGGAAAGGTTCTTGCGGAAGAAGTAGCAAGATTGGTGAGCCTCAATGACCAATCCGTGATAATGGTGGTAGGGCTGGGAAACTGGAATGTAACTCCCGACGCACTGGGGCCGAGGGTAGTGGAGCATCTGCTGGTAACACGCCATATTAAGGAATACGTTCCCGATCAGATCGACGAGGGAGTAAGGTCAGTTTGTGCTATTGCCCCCGGGGTGCTTGGGATTACAGGGATAGAGACCAGTGAAATAATAAGGGGCATAGTGGATAAAGTGAATCCTGACCTGGTAATAGCCATTGATGCCTTAGCTTCAAGGAAAATGGACAGGATAAGCACAACAATCCAGATTGCGGATACAGGCATAAACCCGGGATCCGGAGTCGGGAACAACAGGAAGGAACTTAGCCGGGAGAGCATGGGGGTGCCTGTCATAGCCATCGGAGTTCCGACAGTTGTAGATGCCGCAACAATGGCCAGCGATACCATAGATATGGTGATTGACACTCTTATAAACGAATCTCCTGAAAGCGGAGAATTCTACAATATGCTTAAGAGCATGGATAAAACAGAGAAGCATAAGCTGATAGACGAGGTGATTTCCCCGTATATAGGTAACCTTATGGTCACTCCAAAGGAAATTGACAGGCTTATAGACGATATAGCAATAGTGATAGCCAACGGGCTGAATATTGCACTGCACCCGAACGTAGATCAGGATGAAATGAACAGGTATCTGAACTAAAAAAGTGCGTCGTGAGACGCATTTTTTCTAGTGTATGGCATATATTTGTATACAGACAGGTCCAATTTTTAATCGGGTTCAAAAGACGGGCGGAAAAGAGGTGGAGTGTTTGAACAAGAAATGGCTGTTTGCGCTTTTTCTGGCACTGGCAGTTGCAGCATCGCTTTTATTTCTGAAATGGTTATATTCACCTGACCCATATTTAAGCAAATACAATATCAGCTCAACCGGCTCTGCAGAGGTTTTCAATTATGACATTAAAAAGAGGCTAAAGCTTGAAGAATACTCCAACAACTTCTACATACAGCTGTTAAATACTGTAATGACAGGAGCCAAGGCAAATTATGAGATTGAATACGGCTGCCCTATGCCCGGGCTTCTTGAGTCTGCTGCAAGCAGCATCACCGACGGGCTTCATACCGGCGCCGGCAATCCCATAACTTACCTGAATTTTGTCTTTACAGCTTTCAGTCAATATGATCCGTCGCTGTTTTCATATGCCGAAACCGGCAGCAGTGCATTTCCCAATATTACCGATTTTGAAAATGCGCCTCAGGGAGCTATTTATTTCAGCGAGGAAGATGAATATAAAGCTGAGATACCCGCAGAAACCCCGGCATCACAAATTGTCGAGGAAGCTGTCGCCATCCCCGGCAAAATAGCATTGAACAGCAAATCTCCGCAGATACTCGTTTATCATTCGCATTCCACAGAAAGCTACATGCCTAATACTGCAGGGAATTATCATACCCAGAATGACAAGTACAATGTTATAGCCGTAGGAAGCATATTTGCCAAAGAGCTGCAGGATAAATACAAATATAAGGTTCTCCATGACAAGACCAAGCATGATAAAGAGTCCTATGCATATTCTTATGCAAATTCCCTTCAAACTATAAAGAACAGCATCAATAAATACAATTCCATAAAAGTAATCCTGGATTTGCACAGAGATGCCTTTGATGCGGAGAAAGCCACATTTGCTGAGAAAACAGCCAAAAAATCCGAATACACCACCTCAATAAACGGGAAAAGGGCTGCAAGGATAATGCTTGTAATAGCAAAAGAGAATCCAAACTACGCAGAGCTGGAAAAGTTTGCAGTATATATAAAGAAAAAGATGGATAAACTATATCCTGGATTATTCTACAAAATCGATATAAAAAGCAGAGGCAAGTACAACCTCTATTTCAGCAATCACTCCATGCTGGTAGAGGTAGGATGTATGCTTAATACTATTGAGGAAGCCCAATATTCCGCAGAGCTTTTTGCAAGGGTTATGGGGGAAGTAATAAACGACCTGAAGGAATAGATGCAGATGAGCAAGAGAGTTGATAAAAAAAAACAGAGGATGGAAGCATTGAAAAATAAGCTGAAGAAGGCCCTGGGGATATTCTTCTGCATAATTCTGCTGATTCTTTCAGTCAGCATTGCAGATATGTCAGCCAGAAGAATGATGATGTGCAATGACGATAAGTACGCAATAGCAGTTTCTTTGCAGGAGGACAGCCTGCTGAGGGTAGACATTGCCGGAGAAAAGCTTATGATAAATATAGAACCTGCCGTCAGGATTTTCAATTATATTTACGACAATTCCACGAGGCACTGTGACAGTATTGTGAAAAGCATAAAAGCAAAACTTAATGAATGATTTTATTTTATAAAGAGGACATGGGGAGGACACGGGGACGTTTCGCGTGTCCCACTGGAAGTGGGACAGGGGAAACGTCCCCGTGTCCCCGTCCCCCGTCCCCCGTGTCCTCTTATTCTTCTGTTGTGCATAAACCTATTTCATTTTTTGGAATCCGGTGTATATAGTATATATTTATTGTTAAAAACTAATATGCTATAATATGCGTAAATGTATAAAACTCATTTGATACAATCTTAAAGATTTAAGGGGCACAAAGGAGGACGCCATATATGGCAGGGGACAGGCAAAAGCATATAAGAAATTTCTGCATAATAGCACATATAGATCATGGAAAATCGACTCTGGCCGACAGGCTTATAGAAAAAACAGGGGTTATTTCCGCCAGGGATATGGAGGAACAGGTACTTGACAATATGGCCCTTGAGAGGGAGAGAGGAATCACCATAAAGCTT